>JABAHQ010003704.1_pt2 | contig 25735 bp, 27 predicted proteins | sample 7062091 | NCBI WGS metagenome assembly JABAHQ01 (sample SAMN14534359, study PRJNA622989) | marine sediment metagenome | biome: marine biome [ENVO:00000428]; feature: marine pelagic biome [ENVO:01000023]; material: deep marine sediment [ENVO:00002113] | place: India: Gulf of Kutch | collected...
CGGCGGCATGTTCGGGCTGTTCTTCACCGAGCGGCGAGTCACGCGCTACCGGGACGTCGCCGACAGCGACCGCGAGCGCTTTGCAAAGTTCTTCCACGCCATGCTCGCCGAGGGCGTCTATCTCGCGCCGGCGGCGTTCGAGTCGTCGTTCGTCTCGAGCGCCCACGCGGCCGAGCACATCGAGGCGACGCTCGCCGCCGTCGAGCGCGCAGTCAAGAAACTCTGATATCGCGACCGAGGAGTCACACGATGAAGGCCGTGCTATTCGAGGATTTCGGGGGCCACGACCGGCTCAAGCTCGTCGACGACGCGCCGCCGCCCGCCATGGACGCCGATGAGGTCTTGATCGAGCTCGCCTACACCGGCGTCAACCCCGTCGACTGGAAGATCCGCGAAGGCTACCTCAAGGACGCCCTGCCCCACGAGCTTCCCATCATCCCGGGCTGGGACGCCGCCGGCGATATCGCCGACGTCGGCGAGGCCGTGCTCGCCGACCTGAAGTTCGGCGACAAGGTCTACGCCTACTGCCGCAAGCCGGTGGTTCACGACGGCACCTACGCCGAGGCGATCGCCGTGCCGGCCTCCTACGTCGCCAAGGTCCCGAGCAACCTCACGCTGGCGCAGGCCGCCGCCGTGCCGCTCGCAGGCCTCACCGCCTGGCAGGCGCTGTTCGATCGCGCGGGCCTCACCGGTGGGCACAAGCTCCTCGTCCATGCGGGGGCCGGCGGTGTCGGCAGCTTCGGCGTTCAGTTCGGCAAATGGGCAGGGGCAACCGTCTACACGACGGCGAGCGCGCCAAACCACGACTATGTGCGCGCCCTCGGGGCCGACGTGGCGATCGACTACCGCGACGAGGACTTCGCCGAGCGCATCGCGCGGGCCGAGCCGCAGGGCCTCGACGTGGTCTTCGACCTGGTCGGCGGCGACGTCCTGCGGCGCAGCTACGAGCTGCTCAAACCGGGCGGCGCCCTGGTCTCGATCGTGGACTTCCCGAACGAGGACCTGGCACGGCGCGGCGGGCTCAAGGCCTGCTTTCATTTCGTCGAGCCGAGCGGAGATCAGCTCCAGGAGATCGGCGATCTGATCGAGGCCGGGGAAATCACATCCCCGGAGATCGAGGTCATGCCGCTCGAGGAGGCCGCGCAGGCCCAGCAACGCAGCCAGGCCGGACACGTGCGCGGCAAGCTGGTGCTCAAGATCAAATAGCGCGGCGGCACGCCGCCGCCCACGCGTCCGTCGAGCCACGGGGCCAAGGCCGCGCCGCTATAATGCCGGCGCATGGACCCCGCCGTCCTCCAATCGCTCCTCGAGTGGATCGCCGCCCACCCCCACGCGGCCGGGCTCGCCGTGTTCCTGATCGCCTTCAGCGAGTCGCTGGCCGTGGTGGGGCTCTTCGTGCCGGGCACGCTGCTCATGTTCGGCATCGGCGCCCTGGTGGCGGTCGACGCGCTGGCGCTCGGCCCCACCGCCGCCTGGGCGATCGCGGGCGCCGTCGCCGGCGACGGCGCGAGCTTCTGGCTGGGGCGTCATCTCCGCGAGCATCTGCGCGACATCTGGCCGTTTCGCCGCTATCCGGGGGCCCTGGCGCGCTCGGAGGCGTTCTTCCAGCGTCACGGCGGCAAGAGCATCCTTTTCGGCCGTTTCGTCGGTCCGGTGCGTCCTGTCATCCCCGCGGTAGCGGGGATGCTCGGCATGTCCGCCTGGCGATTTCTCGCCGTCAACGTGATCTCGGCCCTGCTCTGGGCGCCGGCGTACCTGCTGCCGGGCATGGCGGTCGGGGCCTCGCTGGCGCTGGCCGCCGAGGTCGCCGCGCGCCTGGTGATCCTGCTCATCGGGCTGGCGCTGATCCTATGGCTGGTGCTGTGGCTGCTGTTGCGAGTGCTCGCGCTGCTGCAGGCGCGTGCCGACGCCATGCTCACGGCGGTGGAGACCTGGGCGCGACGCCACCCGAGGCTCGGCCGCGTCGCCCTCGGGCTGATCGATCCCTTCCACCCCCAGCTCCGCAGCCTGCTGATCCTCGCCGTGGTGTTAATCGCCGCGGCCTGGGCGTTCTTCGGCCTGCTGGCCGTGGTCGTCGGCGGACCTTCGCCGAACGCCGTCGACGTGGCCTTCTTCCGCGTGCTCCAGGGGCTGCGCACGCCGACCGGCGACCGGCTCATGGTGCTGGTCACCGAGCTCGCCGACTGGGAGATCTACGTGCCGATCACCGCGGTGCTGCTCGCCTGGCTGGCGCTGCGCCGGCACTGGACCGCCGCCGGGTACTGGCTGGCGGCGGTCGCCATGGGCGCGCTGATCACCCATTCGCTCAAGTGGCTGGTCGCCGCGCCGCGGCCCCGCGAGCAAGTCGCCGATCTGGCCACGTTCGCCTTCCCCAGCGGTCATGCCGCCATGAGCACGGTCGTCTACGGCTTCCTCGCGGTGCTCGCGGCCAAGGAGCTCAGCCCCCAGCGCCGTTGGATCCCCTACGTGCTCGCCGCCGCCCTGATCACGCCCATCGCCCTGTCACGGCTCTACCTCGGCGTGCACTGGCTGACGGACGTGCTCGGCGGGGTCGCCCTCGGGGTCGCGTGGATCGCGTTGCTCGGCATCGCCTATCGCCATCACGCCGTACGCCCCATCCCGCTGCGCGGGCTGACGGTCACGGTCGTGGCGACCCTGCTCGCCGCGGGCACCTGGCACGTGAGCCGGCACATGGAGGAGGACCTGCAACGCCACGCGCTGCGTCCCGGGCACGAGCGCCTGGCCCTCGTCTCGTGGTGGCGGAGCGAGTGGCGTGAGCTGCCGGCGTTTCGTATCGACTTGCGTGACCGTCGCCGCCATCCGCTCACCTTCCAGTGGGCGGGATCGCTCGACGCGCTGCGCCGCGGGCTCGAGCCGCGGGGCTGGTCGGCCCCCGTGCGCCTGCGCGTGGTGACGGCGCTGCGGGCATTGAACCCGGAGGCCTCCATCGAGCGCCTCCCGGTCCTGCCCCGCGTGCACGACGGGCGCTACGAGGCGTTGGTGCTGATCCGTCCGGCCGAGGCCGAGCGGCGTCGTTACATCCTGCGGCTATGGCGCTCGCGTTTCGTGCGAGCTGACTCCGGAGGACCGATCTGGGTGGGCAACGTGTCGCATCAGGATCTGCTGCGCCCGCTCGGGCTGCTCAGCTACGCACGCACGAGCGTGCACTATACGGTGCCGCTGGCCGTGCTCCGGCGCGATCTGGCGCCTTTCCATTGGAGGCAGGTGCACCGACCCGAGCACGAGTCGGAACGCGCGGAGTGGAACGGGGACGTGGTGCTCGCCTACCCGCCGAGCCCGGGATGACGTCCGGGGCGCGCGCTGCGGCCCTGCTCAGAGGCCGTCGAGCCCCCAGCGCGGGAGCAGCTCGTGCGCCACGCCGAGCCGGTCGAGGATCCGGGCCACGACGAAGTCGACAAGATCCTCGACACGCGTGGGGTGGTGGTAGAAGCCCGGATTGGCCGGGAGGATCACCGCGCCGAGGCGTGCGAGCCGGAGCATGTTCTCGAGGTGGATCACCGAGAGGGGGGTCTCGCGCGGGACGATGATCAACCGGCGCCCCTCTTTGAGCACGACGTCGGCGGCGCGCTCCATCAAGTCCGTGCAGGCGCCGGCGGCGAGCGCCGCCAGCGTCCCGGTGGTGCACGGGCACACCACCATGGCGTCGGGCGGCGCCGAGCCGCTGGCCACCGGCGCCGTCCATTCATCGCGGCCGAAGACCCGCAGCTGCCCGGGCGCGGCGCCGAAGCGCTCGCTCAGCCGGCGCTCGATCTCGGCCGGACGTCCCGGAAGATCGAGCTCCGTCTCCATGCCGATGACGATCTGCCCGGGCGTGGAGATCATGAGATAGGCACGCGTGCCCGCCTGCAGGAGGCACTCGAGCAGCCGCAGGCCGTACTGCGCGCCCGAGGCCCCGGTCATCGCCAGCGCAACGGTTCGCTCACTCTCCGGCATCGCCCCTCCCGCTCACTGCGCCGTGCTCGTCTGCGCGCCGCGTTGGCGCAGGGCCCGGACCAGGCGCGCGTGAATGCCGCCGAACCCGCCATTACTCATGATGATGACGTGCTCGCCCGCGCGTGCCGACAGACCGAGCTCTTCGACGATGGCCTCGACGCTCTCGAACACCGCCGCCCACGGCAGTGCCTGCGCCACGGCGCCGAGGTCCCAGTCGAGATCGGACGGACGAAACAGCATCACGCGATCGGCGGCGCGCAGGGCGGGCGCCAGCGTCTCGCGGTGCAGGCCTAGGCGCATGGTGTTCGAGCGGGGCTCGAGCACCACGGTGATCGGGGAGTCACCGACCCGTGCCCGCATCGCCTCCAACGTACGGGCAATCGCGGTGGGGTGATGCGCAAAATCATCGTACACCGATACGCCGTCCACCTCGGCGATCCGCTCGAGTCGGCGCCGCACGCCGCGAAACCGCCCGAGCGCCTCGGCGGCGGTGGCCGGCGCGACGCCGGCATGGTGCGCGGCCGCGACCGCAGCGAGCCCGTTGTGCACGTTATGCTCGCCGACAAGCCCCCAACGCACCTGCGCCGCGGGGTGTCCGTCGTGACGGATCTCGAATGCTCCGCCGTCCGCCGATAGGCACCTCGCGGTCCAGGAAGTCGCCTGCCCGCCGCCGTCGACCGCGAAGCGCTCGATCGGAGTCCAGCACCCCATATCGAGCACCTGCTCGATCGCCGTATCGACCGCCGCCGTGACGATCAGCCCGTTGCCCGGCACCGTGCGCACCAGGTGATGGAACTGGCGCTGAATGGAGGACAGATCCGGAAAGATGTCGGCATGGTCATATTCGATATTGTTGATCACCAGCGTACGCGGGCGATAGTGAACGAACTTCGAGCGCTTGTCGAAAAAGGCCGTATCGTACTCGTCCGCCTCGATGACGAACGGCTTCCCCGCCCCGAGCCGTGCCGAAACGCCGAAGTCGCCCGGCATCCCGCCGATGAGAAAACCGGGCGCAAGGCCCGCGTGCTCGAGGATCCACGCGAGCATCGCGCTGGTGGTCGTCTTGCCGTGCGTGCCCGCCACGGCGAGCACCTGCCGGCCCGCCAGCACGTGCTCCGCGAGCCACGCCGGACCGGAGGTGTAGGGCAATTCCCTGTCGAGCACGGCTTCCACCATCGGGTTGCCTCTGGAGAGCGCGTTGCCGATCACCGCCCAATCGGGGGCGGACGTCAACCGAGCGGGATCGTATCCCTCGGCCACGCCGATGCCGGCCTCGGCGAGCTGCGTGCTCATCGGCGGATACACGTTGGCATCGGAGCCGCTGACCGTGTGACCGGCCTCCCGGGCGAGCCGGGCCACGCCCGCCATGAAGGTCCCGCAGATGCCGAGTATATGGATATGCATGCCGGCCTCTATCCGGTCGCGAACAGCCAGCGCATCACGCCCACGCCGGTCGCGAAATAGATCACGCTCGCGAGCATCCCTCCGGCGAAGGACAACGAGAGCGCGTGGCGTAGTATGTGCCCCAGCACCACCAGGCTCCAGATCAGCACCGCCAGCGTGGCGAGCGACGCCAGGGCCGCGGCCGCATCACCGCGCTCGGCCGACGTCACCCAGGCCGCCAACGGCCACAGCACTGCGCCGAGCAGCGCGCCGGTGCCCGCTATCGCGCTCAGGCTCTGCACGAAACGTGCGGGCACGCGACGCACGTGCAGGGCGAGGTGCAGCAATCCGGCGGTCAAGGCGAGATCCACGGCCGTGCGGGCCACCGCGTTGTGCCAGCCCAGATCGACGAGCCCGATAGCCGTCAGCACCGCCACATAAGCAATCAGCGCAAGACCCAGCAACGCACGTGAGGCTGGCAGGTCCTGCGGTCCCGCCCGCAGCAGGCAGACTTCGATAAACCGCTCCAGCAGACTGCGCACCCCGGGCTCCGTCAACCGCCCGCCGTAGGATACCAGCATCACGCCCGCGGTGCCCGGCCATGACCGGACCGCCGGCGGGCTGGTATGCTTGAGTGCCGTTCATGCACGCGTGATCAGGCATCCGTGACCGAGATCTTGTACATCGACCGCGCCGAGGCGCTCGAATCCCTGTGCCGGCGTCTCGAGGACCAGCCCTGGCTGGCGGTGGACACCGAGTTCCTGCGCGAGCGCACCTATTACCCCCGCCTGTGTCTCGTGCAGGTGGCCGGCCCGCGGATCGTCGCCTGCGTGGACGTCCTGGCCCTCGAGGAGGCCGACCCGTTGCTCGACCTGCTGTGCGCAGACAGCGCGCCCAGAATCTTCCACGCCGCGCGTCAGGATCTCGAAGCGCTGTACGGTCGATACGGGCGTGCGCCCACGAGCCTGTTCGACACCCAGATCGCCGCGAACCTGCTCGGCTACGGCGATCAGATCGGCTATGCCGCCTTGGTCGAGGCCGTCACCGGCACACGGCTGGCGAAAGGCCACAGCCGCACGGACTGGAGCCGCCGACCGCTGCTCGAGGAGCAGCTCCACTACGCTGCGGACGACGTGCGGTATCTCGGCTCCCTGTTCGAGACGCTCGCGCCGGCCCTCCAGGCACGGGGCCGGCGCACATGGCTGGCCGAGGAGGTCGCGCGGCTGACGGACCCGGCGGGCTACGTCCCGGCCGCCGACACCGCCTGGCAGCGTGTCCGCGGGGCGCAGCGGCTGCCGCCGACCGGGCGGAGCGCTCTAAAGGCGCTCGCGGCGTGGCGCGAGCGGCGCGCCCAGTCGGCCGACCGACCGCGGCAATGGATCGCGCGGGACGAGACCCTGCTGGCGCTCGCGCAGGCCCTGCCGGACGATCGGGCGGCGCTGGAACGAACCCTCGACGGGGAACGGAGGCTGGCGTCCGTGCACGGATCGACACTGCTGGCGCTGATCGGGACGGCGGCATCGCGGGACACGGAGCCCGCGGCCGCGTCTTCGGCCCTGCTCGATCGCGCTCAGCAGGCCTTGGTCAAACGGCTGATGCAGCATGTGCGCCGGCGCGCGGCCGAGCACGACATCAGTCCCGGTCTGCTCGCCACCCGCCGGGACGTCGAGCGCCTGGTGCGCGGCGAGAGCCCGGTGCCGTTCCTGGAAGGCTGGCGCCGTGGGGTCATCGGCGAGGAGCTGGCGGCGCTGGCGCGAGAGGCGGCCGGCTGAGGCGGAGCGGCGACGGGAGGCGCGTCATGCGATACAAGGTCGTCGCCACCATCGTGCTCGCCACCCTCGTGGTGATCTTCGTGCTGCAGAACACCGAGGTCGTCGAGGTGCGCTTCCTGCTGTGGGGGTTCGATGTCCCGCGCGCCCCGATGATCTTCGCCGTCCTGATCATCGGCGTCGTGCTCGGCTGGCTGTGGCGCGGACGGGCGCGCCGTGGCTGAGCCCCTTCGGGTGCTAACGGCGGCGAGCCCCGCCCCTCTCGCGCGCGGTCTTCTTGGCGGCGGATCTCTTTTTCGCTCCCGTCGACTTGCCGGCCTTGCGCTTGGCAGTCGTCTTTTTCTTGCGCGGCGCCTTCTTGGCCGGCGTCTTCTTGCCGGGGGCCCGCCGCTTGGGGGCCTTTTTCCTCGCGGTCTTCTTCTTGGTGATCTTCTTCTTCGCGGTTGTTTTCTTCTTCCCGGTCGCCTTCTTCTTCGCGGCCCTCTTCTTGGACGGCTTCTCGGAGGCCGTCTTCCTCCTGCCGGCCGTCTTCTTGGTGGTGCGCCGCGCCGTCTTCTTCTTGGCGGTCCTTTCCTTACCGGCCTTTTTCTTCGCGGCCTTTCCAGCGCCCGCCTTCCTCGCGGCTCCCTTCTTGGCGGCGGCCTTTTTCCCGCCGGCGCCCGCCTTGCCGCCCGCGGCCTTTGCCGCCGTCCCGGCAGCCGCACGACCCTTCGGGCGGTGCGGAGTCGCCCCGACCTGCTCCAGCGCACGCACGATCGCCGTGAAGACCTCCTCGACGTCCCCCGCGCCGGCGACGGTGCGCAGCCTGCCCTGCTCGCGGTAGTAGTCCACGAGCGGCGCGGTCTGCGCCTCGTACACGCGCAGCCGGTTGCTGATGGTCTCCTCGTTGTCGTCGGCGCGATGCTTGAGCCGCCCACCGCAGAGGTCGCAACGCTCCTCGAGCCTGGGCGGAGAAGTGAATATGTTGTACATCTGGCCGCACGACTCGCACGTGCGGCGACCCGTCAGTCGCTGCATCAAAACGTCAAGGTCGACCTCGATCAACAGAGCGGCATCGAGCGGCTGGCCGAGCAACCCGAGCATCTTGTCCAGGGCCTGGGCCTGCGGAATGTTACGAGGGAAACCGTCCAGGACGAAGCCGCGCTGCGCGTCGGACTGGCTCAGGCGCTCCTTGATCATCTCCAGAACCAGCTCGTCGGAGACCAGCTGACCGGCGTCCATGGCGCTCTTCGCCCGCCGTCCGAGCGAAGTGCCCTGGGCAACGTGCTCGCGCAGGATGTCGCCCGTGGAGACTTGGGGCACCTTGTAGCGGTCCATCAATAACTTGGCCTGGGTCCCCTTGCCCGATCCCGGCGCTCCGAGGAGTACGATTCTCATGCCCGCGCACCTGTCCTTCGTTGTTTGTATCGGGGGCCGAGCGATCCGCCTCCCGGCCTCCGCGAGGGGCCGGCGAACATTCGGCGGCTGGCCTAAAGCTAGCGGCAGCGCCCGGCCAAGTCAAACCTAGCCCATGAAATTCGGGCATTTTTGCGCTATCCTCTGGTCCCGATTCGGGGCCGAGCAAGGCAGAGCAAGACACGGTCCGGATGCTTTGATGCCGCCCGGAGGACCACCATGAGCGACATCCCCGACTACATGGAGACGGAGCTCGACGTCGTGCGCGAGGCGCTCCGGGGCCGCTACGGCGAGGTGCCCGAGATCCGGCTCGCCGACGCCGATCTGCGGCTCGATCCCGACTCGACCGATCTCACCCCCTGCCCTACGGTCTACTGGGAGAAGGACGAGTGTCACTTCGTCGTCTTCAAGACAGGGGAGGGCCGTTATCGGTGCCAATTTTTCTACGGGGTCAACGAGCAGTACGGCACCGGGGTGCACGAGTACAATGACCTCAGCGAGTGCGTGGTGACGCTGCTGCGGGTCCAGGCCGACCACGCGCTCGACCGCCAACGCGCACGATCTTAACGGTTCTAACGCGCCAGCGGCACCGCGGCATGGCACGCGGAGCACCGGTGTGTGTGTGGGTCCAGCCTATACCAGCTACGACACGAAGGGGGTCCGAAATGGCGAAAGCAGGCAAGAAAAAATCAGCCGGCAAAAAGACGTCCGCCGCCAGGAAGAAGGCATCGAGCCGCGGCTCGACCAACAAACCGAAGAACGCCTTTTACGCCCAGTCGGGCGGCGTGACCGCGGTGATCAATGCCTCGGCCTGCGGGGTAATCGAAACCGCGCGCAAGCACAAGAGCAAGATCGGCAGGGTTTACGCCGGCCGCGACGGCATCATCGGCGCGCTCACCGAGGATCTGATTGACACCAGCAAGGAATCGACCAAGGCCATCGCCGCCCTGCGCCACACCCCCGCGGGCGCCTTCGGCTCGTGCCGGTACAAGCTCAAGAGCCTCGAGGAGAACCGCGCGGAGTACGAGCGCCTGATCGAGGTCTTCGAGGCCCACGACATCGGTTACTTCTTCTACAACGGCGGCGGGGACTCCGCCGATACCTGCCTGAAGGTCTCACAGCTCTCCGAGACGATGGGCTACCCTATCCAGGCCATCCACGTGCCCAAGACCGTCGATAACGACCTGCCCGTTACCGACAATTGCCCGGGGTTCGGCTCGGTGGCCAAGTATATCGCCGTCTCGATCCGCGAGGCCGGGCTCGACGTGGCCTCGATGGCCACGACCTCGACGAAGGTGTTCGTCCTGGAGGTGATGGGCCGCCACGCCGGCTGGATCGCCGCCGCCGGCGGTCTGGCCGCGGAGAAGGCCGGTGACGCCCCGCAAATCATCCTGTTCCCGGAGCTCACCTTCGAGCGCGAGAAGTTCCTCAAGAGAGTCGACCAGGTGGTGAAGAAGCACGGCTTCTGCGCGATCGTGGTCTCGGAGGGCATCCGCAACCCGGACGGCAAGTTCGTCGCCGACGCCGGCTCCAAGGACGCCTTCGGCCACACGCAGCTCGGCGGCGTGGGCCCGGTGATCGCGCAGATGATCAAGGATGAGCTCGGATACAAGTATCACTGGGCCGTGGCGGACTATCTGCAGCGCTCGGCCCGGCACATTGCGTCCGCGACCGACGTGGAGCAGGCCTACGCGGTCGGCAAGGCGGCAGTGCAGTTCGCCCTGCAGGGTCACAATGCGGTGATGCCGGCCATCGAGCGTAAGGCCCACAAGCCCTATCGGTGGGGCGTGGGCATGGCCGACCTCAACAAGGTCGCGAACGTCGAGAAGAAGATGCCGCGCGGCTTCGTGACCAAGGATGGGTTCGCCATCACCGAGAAGTGCCGGCGCTACCTCCAACCCCTGGTCAAGGGCGAGGACTATCCTCCGTACAAGGAGGGTCTGCCTCAGTACGTGGAGCTCAAGAACGTCGCCGCAAAGAAGAAGCTCAGGCGGTTCGACGTCAAGGTCTGACGCGGGCGGCGGTCCGGCCCGCGCGGGAGCCCGAATACGATGGAGCTCGAGAAAGCGCGCGAGAAGCTCAAGCTGCAGGCGAGCTTCGGCAGCGGATACAACCGCAACTCGGCCCGGCTGATCCTCGCCGAGGTCCAGCGCGTGCACGGGCAGGGGGCCGCCGACGAGCTGATCCGGGAGCTCGACCTGGAACGCGTGTTCGGCATCAAGCCGGGCGTGCCGATCAAGATCTGAAGCGAAACATCGCCCGGCCCCGCGCCGGGCCGGGCGGCTTCAGACGAGCAACGGCGCGATCACCAGGCTGACGATCGCCAGCACGTTGATCAGGATGTTCATCGACGGCCCCGAGGTGTCCTTGAAGGGATCGCCCACGGTGTCGCCGACCACCGCCGCCTTGTGGGCGTCGGAGCCCTTGCCGCCGAAATGCCCCGCTTCGACGTGCTTCTTGGCGTTGTCCCAGGCGCCGCCGGCGTTGGCCATGGTCAGGGCCAGCAGCACGCCGGCGACCAGCGCGCCGCCGAGCATCCCGCCGAGCGCCTCGGGGCCGATGAGAAAGCCGACCGCCGGCGGGGCGGCGACCGCGAGCACCCCCGGCAGCACCATCTTCTTGAGCGCCGCATCGGTCGAGATGCGGATGCAATGCGCGGTCTCCGGCTTCGCCTTCCCTTCGAGCAGGCCGGGGATCTCTCGGAACTGCCGGCGGATCTCCTGAACCATGTCGTAGGCGGCGTTACCCACGGCGGTCATGGTCAGCGAGCTGACCAGGAACGGGAAAATGCCGCCGATGAACAAGCCGGCCAGCACCCTGGGGTCGCCGATGTGCAGATTGAACTCGGGCAGCTCGTGGGAGATGGTCTGGACGAAGGCGGTGATGATCGCCAGCGCCGCCAGGGCCGCCGCCCCGATCGCGAAGCCCTTGCCGATGGCGGCCGTGGTGTTGCCGAGCTCGTCGAGCGAGTCGGTGATGCGGCGGGTATCCTCGCCGAAGCCCGCCATCTCCGCGATCCCGCCGGCGTTGTCCGCCACGGGGCCGTAGGCGTCGATCGCCATCGTGATGCCGACGGTGGCGAGCATGCCGACGGCCGCGATGCCCACGCCGTAGAGACCGACCAGCCAGGTCGCGCCGAGGATGATCAGACAGATCATCGCCATGGGCACCACCGCCGATTGCATCCCCGCGGCCACGCCCGTGATCACCACCGTCGCCGGCCCCGTCTCGCTGGCCCGGGCGATGCGTTGCACGAGCGCCCCCCCGGTGTAGTACTCGGTCGACAGGCCGATCACGACGCCGCCGATGGCGCCGACGAGCACGGCGCCCCACACGTTCGGGCTGATCCCCGCCGCGGCGATCACGAAGTATGCCGCCACGATGAACAGGACAGCCGCCGTCGTCGTGCCCGTCCGCAGGGCCACCTCCGGCGAGCGGGTCGAGGCGCTGCGCACCACCGCGATGCCGATCAGCGAGCAGATCAGTCCCGCAGAGGACAATCCCAGCGGCAGGAACATCAGCGCCTGGCGCTCGCCGAGCGCCGCGACCATCTCGGGCGAGAGGGTCGAGGCCATGGCGATGGTGGCGATCATGGCGCCGCAATAGGACTCGAAGAGGTCGGAGCCCATGCCGGCGACGTCGCCCACGTTGTCCCCCACGTTGTCGGCGATCACGCCGGGGTTGCGCGGGTCGTCCTCGGGGATGCCCGCCTCGACCTTGCCGACGAGGTCGGCGCCGACGTCGGCCGCCTTGGTGTAGATGCCGCCGCCCACACGCGAGAACAGCGCGACGCTCGAGGCCCCCATGCCGAAGCCATGAATAACGTGCGCCGTCTCGGGGTCCCCGCCGAAGGCGAGGTAGAGCACCCCGAGCCCGAGCAGCCCCAGCGCCGCCACCGACAGCCCCATGATGGAGCCGCCGAAGAACGCCACGGTGAGCGCCTGCGGGGCGCCGTGGTCGCGCGCGGCGAGCGTCGTGCGCACGTTCGCCTGGGTTGCGGTGTACATCCCGATCCAGCCCGCCGCCGCCGATGTGAGCGCCCCGATGACGAAGGCGAGCGCGGTGCCCCAGCCGAGCGAGAGCAGCAGCAGCACGAGCAGCACGAGCACGAAAATCAACAGCATCGTGTACTCGCGCCGTATGAAGACCATCGCGCCTCTGTGGATCTCATCGGCGATGTCGGCCACGTCGCCGCTGCCGGCCGGATAGCGCCGCACCAGCCCGTAGATCACGAAAGCGGCCGCCAGGCCGAGGACGCCCAAAGCGACGGGCAACAGGCTCACAGTCATGGTGGTCTCCCTTGCCACCGGATGCGCGGCGCCAGGACTACGGGGCCGCGGCCGGTGCCGTCAATTTCTTGCTTTTTATCAAACCCTTTTTATTCGCGCGGAACGCAGGGCAGCGTACCCAAAAGCCGCCGCGGTGACAACGCCGAGGGCCGGGACGCTTGGGAATCGGCGGTGCGCCGGCTATAATGCTCGGCCCTTCCACGGGACGCCCGTCCCGTGAAGCGAACCCGACGGCAACGGATACGACATGGCTCTGGCAAACGTGGATTCGGGCCGCGACGTGCCCAACGACGTGAACGTCATCATCGAGATCCCCTCCCACAGCGACCCTGTCAAGTACGAGGTGGACAAGGACACCGGGGCGGTGTTCGTGGATCGCTTCATGGCCACCGCCATGCGCTATCCGTGCAACTACGGCTACGTGCCGCATACGCTCTCCGAGGACGGCGACCCGGTGGACGTCCTGGTCGTCACCCCGGTGCCGCTGATCAGCGGATCGGTGATCCGGTGCCGGCCGGTCGGTCTGCTGTCGATGCACGACGAGGCGGGGCCCGACCATAAGGTCCTGGCGGTGCCGATCGACAAGCTCTGTTTCCTCTACCGCGAGGTCCGCGGGCCCGGGGACATCCCGAACCCTTTGCGCGATCAGATCTCGCACTTCTTCGAGCACTACAAGGACCTCGAGCCGGGGAAGTGGGTGCGCGTGGAAGGCTGGCAGGACGCCGCGGCCGCCAGGGACGAGATCATGAGCAGCATCCGGCGGTTTCAGGAAACCCCGGATAAGCCGGCATTCTGACGGGGTCCCCCGCCCCTCACCCGGGCGTGTTGGACCGCACCCACCGGCTGCGGTCGGCGAGGCGCTCCTTCTTCCAGAAGGGGGCGCGGTGCTTGAGCTCTTCGATGAGGTAGCGGCAGGCCTCGAAGGCCGCCTTGCGGTGCGCCGCCCATACGGCCACCAGCACGATGGCCTCGCCGGGGACGATCTCGCCGACCCGGTGGACGATCAGCGCGTCGCTGATATCCCAGCGGCGGCGGGCCTCGGCCTCGATGGACTCGAGATAGCGATCGGTCATGCCGGGGTAGTGCTCGAGGGTCATGCCCTCCACGGCTTCCCCCTCGCTGAGGTCCCGCATGGTCCCCACGAAGCAGGCGGTCGCCCCGTTGCCGCCGCCCTCGGCACGGGCGGCGAGCACGGCCCACGGATCGAAGGGCCCCTGCTTGACCGCCACGGGCATCATCAGCCTCCCGTGACCGGCGGGAAAAAGGCGACCTCGTCGCCGTCCTCGACCGCGCGCGACGTCTCGGAATACTCCATGTTGACCGCGGCGAGCACGTTCTCGGGCAATGGCTCGCCGTTGCTCACGCGCTGCCACACATCCTCGACCGTCCGCACGGCCTCGGCCTCGACGGCGTCCTCGCTGCGGCCCATGCGCTCGCGCAAGCTCGCAAAGTATTTCACGCTGATGGTCATGACCCGCGCCTCCCGGGCACGCCCGCTGGCACGGCGGCCGGCCGCCGCAAACCCGCGTTAAGAACCCGGAATCGCTAAGATTCCGGCTCCAAGCCCTATGCTATACTAGCGCTTCGGCCGCTTGGAAAGGCCTCGCCCATGACCGACAGGTTAACCCATTTCAACGAGGCGGGCGAAGCGCACATGGTGGACGTGGGGCCCAAGGCCGCCACGGAGCGCGTGGCGGTGGCCGAGGGCCGGATCCGCATGCGCGGCGAGACCCTGGCGATGATCCAGGCGGGCGGGCATCGCAAGGGGGACGTGCTCGGGGTGGCGCGCGTCGCCGGGATCATGGGCGCCAAGCGCACGTCGGATCTCGTCCCGCTCTGCCATCCGATCGCGATCTCCAACGCCGAGGTCGAGCTCGAGCCGCGCGAGGCCGAGGGCGCCGTCCACTGCCGGGCCACGGTCAGGACGCGCGGTCGGACCGGCGTGGAGATGGAGGCCCTGACCGCGGTCCAGGTCGCGCTGCTCACCGTCTACGACATGTGCAAGGCGGTCGACCGGGGCATGACCATCGAGGCGGTACGCCTGCTCGAGAAGGCCGGCGGCAAGTCCGGCACCTGGCGCCGCGACCCAGACTCCTGAGCCGGCCGGCGGCGCGCCGGCCCACGGTCGACAGGCAACGACGCCTATGGCGGGCCCGGGCCACCCACACTCCCATCCCCACCATGGCGCGCGCTCGGGCGGGCGCACGCTGGCCGGCGCCCTGCTGATCACCGCGGGATTCGCCGTCATCGAGGCGCTGGGCGGATGGCTCGCGGGCTCGCTCGCCCTGCTCGGTGACGCCGGCCACATGATCACCGACGCCACCGCCCTGGGCCTGGCCACCCTGGCGGCCTGGATCAGTCGCCTCCCCCCGACCCGCCGTCACTCCTACGGCCTGCAGCGCGCCGAGATCATCGCCGCGCTGATCAACGGCCTGTTCATGCTCGGCGTGGTGAGCGCGATCGTGGTCTCGGCCATCGACCGACTCGAGACGCCGCGGCCGGTGCACGGCGCGGCCGTGATCGGCGTGGCGGGCCTCGGCCTGCTGGTCAACCTCGGCGTTGCCTGGCTGCTGGCGCGCGGCGAGCACACGCTCAACGTGCGTGGCGCGCTGCTCCACGTCATCGGCGACGTGCTCGGCTCGGTCGCCGCCCTCGCCTCGGGCCTGGTTGTCTATACCACGGGCTGGCTGCCGATCGACCCGCTGCTCTCGCTGTTGATCTGCGTCCTGATTCTCTACTCGGCGGTGCGTCTGCTGTGGGATGTCATGCACGTGATCATGGAGGGCGTGCCGAGGCACCTGGACCTGGCCGACGTCGGCCGCGCGATGGCCGCGGTGGCGGAGGTGCGCGAGGTGCACGACCTGCACATCTGGACGCTGTCCTCGGGTGTCATCGCGCTGTCCGCGCATGTGGTGATCGACGACCTCGGCCGGTGGGACGCCGTGCTCGAGCGGCTGCGCACCCTGCTCGAAACGCAGTACGGGATCGGCCACATCACCCTGCAGCCCGAGCCCGCCGCGCAGGTCATCCAGCCGATGGCGCGCCGCGACCGTCGCGCCGGCCGGCAGACCCCGCCATGAGCCGGGCGTGCCGCGGGCGTCGCCGCCCGCTGCCCGCTGCGGCAAGCGTCGTGAGCCTTTCGGGGCGCGACAGGAGCGGCACACGCAGCCGCCGCTCGAGCGGGGCGAGCGCGGCTACCAGGCAATATAGGCGTAGCCCATCGACTGGAGCCGCATCAGATCGTCGGCCCCGATCTGGACCACGGTGGCGACCTCGAGCAGATCGTCCCGGCTCCAGCCCAGGGCGCCCGTGGTGTCGCCGCAGGGGTGTTGCCGCAGGCATGGAACTCCACCCCGTACTGCGCGAGGCTGCCCTCGCGCTGCTGATGCTCTTTGCGCATGGGGCGGCCCGGGCGCTTGCCGAGCCGGTGCAGCCCCGAGCCGAAGGCGACCACCACGAGATGGATCTCGCCACCGTACTTGCGCAGCAGCTCGCCCACCGAGAACAGGACGTGCCCGATGTAATCCTCGTCGGACTTGTTGAGCTGATACACGGCGCGGTGCGGCGGCGGCTCGTCCGAGAAATGAGTCGGTGTATGGGCCGCGCGCGCCTGGCGGCCGAGGGCGAGGCCGCCCGCCATGGCCGCGAGCGCCTGCAGGAAGGAGCGTCGCGGCTTTCTCGTCGTTTCGGTCATGTCGCCTCCTCGGGACCTGCCGCAAGCCCGTGTCCCCCCGCCGGGAATCACGTTATAGTACCGTCCGCGCGCTCGGGCGCGTATCGGCGGCACCTTATATGACTTTGTATAATTCGGACATCGCGGCGCGCGCACGACTCCCGCGCATCGCGGGCCGGCTCGAGCCCCGGCGCCGGCGACGCTGCGGGCCGTGCAGGACCGCGGGGGTCGCCGCGCCCCGNNCACGGCACGCACACGGTACATCGTCGCGCTCGCGCCGGCCCTGCCGTTGGTCGCGGGCCTCGTGCGGGCCGGTCCGTATCCGGAGGTCACCGTCGACCTCGATGCGCGGCGCGCGCCCGACAGCGACGCCTACTATGTCGTAGGTCAGCCCGGCGTGCCCGGGGCGAACAACGAAGGATTCACCTCGAACGCCGGTTTCGTGCCGACCGGCGAGGGGGTGGTCGTCTATGACGCGCTCGGCACCCCGGCCCTCGGATGGGAGCTGCTGCAGGCGATTCGAGCGCGCACCGACGAGCCGGTGAAATACGTCGTGGCCGGCCACTACCACGCCGATCACGTCTACGGCCTGCAGGTCTTCAAGGACCGTACGGACGCGACGATCATCGCGCACGAGAACGCCTACGAGTATCTCAACAGCGCCGGCGCGCAGCGGCGCCTCGAGCAGCGCCGCGAGGCCCTCTACCCTTGGGTGGAGGAGGATACGCGCCTCGTCGAGCCGGATGTGACCTTCAAGGACACCTACACGATCGAGCTCGGCGACAAGGCTTTCGAGCTCGTGTTCGTGGGCCCGGCCCATGCGCCCTCGGACATCATGATGATCGTCAAGCCCTCCAAGGTCGTTTTCTCGGGCGACATCATATTCCAGGGACGTCTGCCGTTCCTCGGCGGCAACGTCGATACCGACAACTGGCTCGCCCGGCTCGAGCGCCTCCAGGAGGTCGAGCCGGCGTTCGTCATCCCCGGCCACGGTCGCGCGATGCGCGATCCGGCCGAGGGCGTGGCGTTCACCCGGGGCTACATCGAGTTCCTGCGCGCGAAGATGGGCGTTGCCGCGCAGGAGCTCGTCCCGTTCGAGCAGGCCTATGAAGCGGTCGATTGGTCGCGCTACCGAGACGTGCCCACCTTCGACGCCGCCAACCGGGGCAACGCCAACAGCGTCTATCTCGAGATGCAGGCCGAGATGTTCTGACCCGGCCCCCGTGTGCGCACGGCGCGGGGGGCGCTACAATGGCGCGCCGCGTGACACGTATCGAGACCGACACCATGCATCGCCGACATGACCATCCCCTGGCCGTCGCGCCGATGATGAGCTGCACGGATCGTCACGCGCGCTATTTACTGCGCCTGATCTCGCGTCACGTGCTGCTCCACACCGAGATGGTCACCGCCGAGGCCCTGGTCCGCGGTGATCCCGTCCGGTGGCTGGCCCACCATCCGAGCGAGCATCCCCTGGCGCTGCAGGTCGGCGGCGCCGATCCGGGGGTTCTCGCGCGCTGCGCCCGCCTCGGCGCGGTCTACGGCTACGACGAGATCAACCTCAACGTCGGCTGTCCGAGCGATCGCGTGCAGTCGGGGCGCTTTGGCGCCTGCCTGATGGCGGAGCCGAGGCGGGTCGCCGACTGCGTCGCGGCGATGCGCGCGGCGGTCTCGATCCCCGTGACGGTCAAGACGCGGATCGGCATCGACGACCACGACGACTACGACTTCCTCGCCCGGTTCGTCGACGCGGTCGCCGCGGCGGGTTGCGACGGATTCATCGTGCACGCCCGCAAGGCGTGGCTGGCCGGGCTCTCGCCGAAGGCCAACCGCGAGATCCCGCCCCTGCGTCACGAGCGGGTCCACCGCCTCAAGCGCGAGCGCCCCGACCTGCGCATCGTCATCAATGGCGGGATCCGCACGCTGGCCGAGGCCCGCCGTCAGCTCGCGCACGTCGACGGCGTGATGATCGGCCGCGAGGCCTACCACAACCCCTACCTGCTGGCGGAAGCCGACGGGCTGCTCTACGGCGACGTCCGCCGTGCCCCGAGCCGTCACGAGGTCCTCGAGCGCTACCTGCCCTATGTCGAGGCCGAGCGGACGCGGGGCACCCCCCTTGCCCCCATGGCGCGTCACCTGCTGGGGCTCTTTCAGGGCCGGCCCGGAGCCCGCGCCTGGCGCCGGCACCTGAGCGAGCACGGGCATCGCCGAGGCGCCGGCCCTGAGGTGCTGCGCGAGGCCGCCCGGCGGGTGCGGCCCGACCCCGCGCACGCCCCGAGCGCCGCCTGACCCATGTCCCGCACGAGCGGCCTGGATGTGCGCGGCTCAGCCCCGGAGCGAGGCGCCGCGGCGGCGCGCCTGCGCCAAGCATCGGCCGCGGCCGCGCTGCTCGACCATCCGCTCGCGGTGGTGCGCTGGCTGCATGACGCCCTCGCCGCCGAGGGCGCGGCCTCGCACCCGGGTGATCTGCTCTCCCCGGGAACGCTGATCCCGCTGCGTGCGGTTCGGCCGGGCCTCGCCTGCACGCGGTCTACCACGGGCTCGGCCCGCGACCGACGGCGGCTCGGGTCGAGGTGAGACCTCCGTTGACCCGTGGAGCCGGCGATGAGCGATGACCGCGCGGTGACGATCGTCACGGGCGCCGGCCAGGGCATCGGCCGCGCGACCGCCGGGCGGCTGCTCGCGGCGGGCGGGCGTGTGGTGCTGGCCGAGCGCGACGAGGCGGCGGGCCGCGAGGCGCAGGCGGCGCTCGGCCCCGACGCGTGGTTCATCGCCACCGACGTGTCCGAGGCGGAGTCGGTGCGCGCATTGGTCGATCGGGTGAGCGCGCGCTTCGGCCGGCTCGACGGCCTGGTCAACAACGCCGCCGTCACGTGCACGAAGCCGCTCTCCGATCTCGCGCTCGAGGAATGGCGCCGGGTGCTCGAGACGAACCTCACCGGGCCCATGCTCTGCGCCAAGCACGCCGCCGCGCACCTCGCCTGCGCGGGCGGGGCGATCGTCAACATCGCATCGACGCGCGCGCTGATGTCCGAGCCCGACACCGAGGCCTACGCTGCCTCCAAGGGCGGGCTGATCGCGCTGACCCACGCGCTCGCGGTCAGCCTGGGCCCCGCGGTGCGCGTCAACTGCATCAGCCCCGGGTGGATCGAGGTGAGCGATTGGAAGAAGGCTGGCGCACGGCACACGCTCGATCTGAGCGCCGCCGACCACGCGCAGCACCCGGCGGGTCGCGTCGGGCGCCCCGAGGACGTGGCCGAGCTGGTGTGCTATCTGCTCTCGAAGCGGGCCGGGTTCATCACGGGCGCGAACTTCGTCGTCGACGGGGGCATGACGCGCAAAATGGTCTACGTGTGACGGCGAGCCGCCGCGCTTACGGGAACTCCTGCACGTAGCCGACGTGGAAGCCGACGTCGGCCGTGTTGTCGAAGTTCTGCACGTTCTCCGTCAGCGCGAGGAAGAATCGCCGGTGCTCGTCCAGGCGCTGCTTGAAGCCCAGGCTCATCTGGATCGAGTCCTTCCCGAGCTCTGGGATCCCGAGATCCTCGAAGGGGCTCTGGGAGTAGGTGAGCTGACCGATCACCGATCGCGCCTCGCCGATCGCCTGCTCGTAGGCCGCCATGGCGGAAAGCAGCGTCTGCTCGTCGATCCCCAGCAGCTCCCACTCGCCGAGGCGCAGGACGCCGACCGCGCCGTGCAGGCAACCGGCATGAAGATCCCAGCTCCCCGCGAGCTGGACGCCGTAGTCGAGCGAGCCCGTGCTGAACAGCGCATCGTTGTTTCCGGTCGGCAGCTTCGCGAGCCCCTGAAGGGCGAGCTGAGCCGGCGCCTCGGGCGCGAGCAGCGCCCACTCCATGCTGAGCACCGTGTCGCTCAAGCCGGACCGGTTCGGCCCGTCGATGAACAGCTCGCGCTCGGGCGTGCGCACGTAGACCGTGAACGCGTTGCGCGGCGCGCCGAGTCGGCCTTTCTGGTCGAGGCCGAAGCCCCGGTGAAATTCCTCGATGACGGCGTCCTGGAATCCGCCGCCGAAGCGCAGCATCTGCGCGGTCAGCTCGATCTGCAGGCGGGGGGTGAGGCCGTGACTCATGGCCACGGCGAGCCGCGAGACCTCCCCGTCGAGGAAGAAGGTCCGGTCACCGAAGCCGCGCAGGAAGTCCAGCCCGACCGGCCGGCGGTCGGGCCGCGTCTCGAGCGCCTGCTCGACGGCCCCGCTGCTCGCGAAGGTGTTGGTCTGCGTGAGCACTGCTTCCACCCGAGAGTGGCCGGGCGGCAGGGTGTGCGCGTCGATGGGGTCGAAGGCGAGAAAGCCCATGCCGAGAACGAACTGGTCGCGGATCCGCAGGGGCCCGAAGTCGCGCGCGGCGGGACCGCCGGCGGCGACGGCGACGTGCACCAGGCACGCCGCGGCGAGCCCGGGGCCCCAGGCGAATCGATGCATCGCTTTCCCTCCCCCTCACGCGTGCTTCGCGCCGTCTCACCGCGGCGCTTCGCAGGCCGCAGGCCTCCCGCGACCGTACACGTATAACATGAGACAATGAGTCGCCCCGGAAAATTCCCGGGCACGCCCCGAACATACGGCCACCGTGCCGGCGCGCGGCCTTCCCTTCCCCGGGTCAGCGACGCCGCGCCCGCGCCTGGTCGGCCCGATGCTCACGCTCGGGCAGCGGGGCCTCGCGTCGACGGGAGGTGGAAGGTGTCCATAGGTACTATCTGCAACCGCAACGTCGTGACGGTGCGCGCCGATGCCTCGATCCGGGAGGCGGCGGCCCTCATGCGGGACCGGCACATCGGCGACGTCGTGATCATCGAGCAGCGGGGATCGCTCACGGTCCCGGCTGGAATCCTCACGGACCGCGACCTCGTCGTGGAGCTGCTGGCCAAGGACACCACGCCGCAGACCGTCACCGTCGGCGACGTGATGAGCCCCGATCCCGTGACCGCGCGTGTCGACGCGGACCTGCTCGAGACCGTGGTCATGATGCGCGGCCGCGGCGTGCGCCGTCTCCCTGTCGTCGACGAGGCCGGCGGCCTGGTGGGCATCGTGACGCTCGACGATCTGTTCGATCTGGTGTCGGATCTGACCGGCGACATCTCGGTGCTCATCTCGCGCGAGCGCCGGCGGGAACGCCAGACGCGGCCTTGACCGCCGTGGTTGACACCGGTCAGCTCCGGGCTTAGAGTCCGGCCCCTCATTCGCACGCCTTGGGTGTCTCCCGGACGTCTGTCCGGGCGATGAAACGGGAAGCCGGTGCGTGTGCGACCTCGTCGCCCACAATTCCGGCGCTGCCCCCGCAACGGTAGGCGAGTCAAGGCGGATCATCCCTGCCACTGCGTCAAGGCGACGTGGGAAGGCGATCCGCCCGAGCCCTCGGCTCACTCGCGAGCCCGGAGACCGGCCCGAGGCGCGTGACCGTGCATGTCGCGGGGCGCGACGACGGCATCCGGCTCCCACCGCCGCCTTCTCCCTCCGCCGATGTGCGCGAACACCCGTTCGACGTCTGCGGAGGGTAGAACGTGAACACGCTGAGAACGATCCTTGCCTCACTGCTCGTCGCGCCCGGCTTCCCGGTCCTCGCCGAGCCCGTCGACACCGCCCCGGTCGTCGTCACCGCCAGCCGTCTCGCCGAGACGCAAGACGAGACGCTCGCCTCGGTGAGCGTCATCACCCGCGAGGAGATCGAGCGCATCCAGCCGCACAGCGTGGTCGAGCTGCTGCGGCTGCAAGCCGGGGTCGATGTCGCCCGCAACGGCGGCCTCGGGGGGAACACCAGCGTGTTCCTGCGCGGCGCTAATTCCGACCACACGCTCGTGCTGATCGACGGCGTGCGCGTCTCCTCGGCGACCACCGGCACATTCGCCTGGCAGCACCTCGACCCGGCGCAGATCGAGCGCATCGAGATCGTACGCGGCCCGCGGGCGAGCCTCTACGGCTCGGACGCCCTCGGCGGCGTCATCCAAATCTTCACCCGCCGGCCTGCGGGCGCAACCGGCCGGGTCGGGCTCGGCACCCACGGGACGGTGCGCGCCGACGCCGGCTTCGGCGGCGGACGGCCGGCGGGCCTGCGCTACTCGGGGCAGGCCTCGCTGATCGACTCGAGCGGCTTCGACGCCACGCAGCCGGGCACCTTCGGGCATGATCCCGACGACGACGGCTACCGCGACGAGAGCCTGAACGCACGGATCGAGGCGCCTCTCGGCGAGACGGCGTCGCTCGCCGTGCAGGGCTGGCACAGCAACGGGCTCGTCGAGTTCGACCAGGGCACGCAGGACACCGAGAACGAGCAGGCGCAGCTCACGCTCGAGCAGGCCCCGACCGCCTTCTGGAGCCAGCGGCTCAGCGCGGGCTACGCGGGGGACATCGTCATCACCGATAGCCCCTTCCCATCCGACATCCGCACGCGCCGGCGCAGCGCCGAGTGGCAGCACGACCTCAGCTTCGGCGCCGGACAGATCCTCACGCTCGGCGTCGACTACCACGAGGACGAGGGCAGAAATGTCGATCTCGCGACCGGCACTCGGGTGTTCGATCGCTCGATCGAGAGCTCGGGCGCCTTCGCCGGCTACCGCGCCGGCTTCGGCCGCTACGACGTCCAGCTCGCGGCGCGCGAGGACGATCACAGCGAGTTCGGCGGGGCGCGCACCGGCAGTCTCGCCCTCGGCGTCGAGGCCGGCGCGCTGCGGCTGGTCGCCTCTCACGGCACGGCCTTCAAGGCCCCCACCCTCAATCAGCTGTTCCATCCGGGCTTCGGGGGCTTCTTCGCGGGCAATCCGGATCTCGATCCCGAGCGCTCCCACACCACCGAGCTGAGCCTGCGCCAGCGCTCACCCGGGCATGGGCTGCGGGTCGAGACCAACCTGTTCTACACGCGGGTGGACGATCTGATCGCCTTCGAGGGGTTCAATTTTCAGGCCATCAACATCGACGAGGCGAGCGTCGAAGGCATCGAGGTGATCGTCGACAAGCGCCTCGACGAGTGGTCGCTCGGCGCCGACCTCACCTGGCAGCGCGCGCGCAACGAGACCGACGGCTCGCCGCTGCTGCGCCGGCCTGACGAGAAGCTGGTGCTGACGGCGACCCGCGAGCTCGCCCGCGGCGGGGCGATCTCGGGCGAGGCCGTCCTGGTGGGCGAGCGCCCGGACCGCGGCGCCGAGCTCGCCGGCTACGGGCTGATCAATCTGAGCGCGCGCTACCCGATCCACCGCAGCGTCTTCGTGGAGGGCCGCATCGAGAACCTGCTCGACCAGCAGTACCGGCTGGTCGACGGCTTCAACACGCCCGGCGCCTCGGTGTTCGTCGGGCTGCGCTATCGGCCCGGAGGTCCTTGAGGGCTCATGACCGCGCTCGCCGGCCATCCGCGCTTCGATCCGCGGATCACCCTGGGGCTGGCGCTGTCGCTGGCCCTGCACGGCCTGCTGCTCACCCTCGGGTCGGGCGCCGCGCCGGAGCGCGGCGGCCCGGCCGTGAGCCGCCTCGCCGTGCGCCTGACCGATCCGTCCCCGGCCGCACCGCGTCGGGCCGAGGCGAACGATGAGCCGGCCGACGACGGGAACGCTAGCGAGAAACCGCCGCCGGGGGCTGCCGGGGACCGGGCCCGCGCATCCCATGCGAACGCCGAGCCCGTGCGGGCCGCGCCGCAGCGCCGCCACCCCGAGCCGCAGCCGGAGCCCGCCGTCGAGCGCGCTACGGACGATGTCCCCGCATCACCGCCACCAGCGGCTTCACGGCCCGGCGCCGAATCCCGCTCGCGACCTCGACCGGCGCCGGCCGCGACCGAAAGCCGGTCGCCGGCGACCAAGCAGCGCCCGGCGCGCGCGCAAGCATCCGAGCCGGGCGATGCGGCGGTCGATCGCGACGCCTTGGTAGAGCGCGTGCGCCTCGCGCTCGGCCGGCACTTCGACTATCCCCTGCTCGCGCGTCGGCGGGGCTGGCAGGGCACGGTCGTGCTCGGCTTCGAGATGAGCGCACAGGGACGGATCGAGCACGCCCGTGTGCTCGAGAGCTCGGGGCACCGGCTGCTCGATCGCACGGCGCTCGACGCCCTGCGCCATATCGACGGGATCCGGGGCGCGCGCACGCTGCTGCGCGGCCGCACGGTGGAGCTCGAGCTGCCGGTGGTCTACCGGCTCACGCGGGGGTGACACCGGCGGCCCATGCCCCGACCCGGCATGGACCCCCTCCTTTACGGGTCGATCGGGAATCCAGACGGTCCAGGGCACGCGCGCGGCTCTCGTCCCGGGCGGCGATAGGCGCCCCGCGCCCCGCCCCCGACGGCGGGGACGTCGCCGACTGCATTGCGAAGCTCCGGAATCCCGCCGGCCGGCCCGGCGCAGCCCGTGATGGTCCACCCCCGGGCCGCCCATTTCCGCTCCTGCCGGCCCGTCCCCCGGCGTCCCTGCCTGCTCCGCCGGCCGCCGCGCGAATCTAAGTGACTGATCTCATGCGCGTCAGGAAAAGACCATAAAACCGTCGAATTTCTTCCAGGACTCGGACGCCCGCAGCGACTAACGTCCGCCCCCGAGATCCCCGATCGTGCCGCCGAGACACGCATAACCGCGACACCTCGGGGCCGCAGGCTGAAATCCCCACCCGCAGGAGGAGTCGTCATGACAAGAGAATATCCGATCTACGACGCAGAGACGGCCCCGGCCGAGGCGAAGCCGCTGCTCGAGGGCGTCATCTCGGCCTACGGGTTCATCCCGAACTCCCTGGGCGTGATGGCCGCCTCGCCGCCCGTCCTTGAGGCCTATCTCAGCCTGAGCGCGCTGCTCGAGAAGACCACGCTCACGGACCGGGAGCGCTTCGTGGTGATGCTCGCGGCCAGCCGCGCAGCCGAGTGCGCCTACTGCGTGCCGGCGGTCTCGACGCTGGCCAAGATGCAGGGGGCCCCCGCGGGGATCGTCGAGCGCATCCGCGACGAGCGGCCCCTCGACGACCCGCGGCTGGAGGCCCTGCGCCGCCTCGCCACGCGGATGGTGCGCAAGCAGGGCCGGGTGAGCGAGGAGGACATCGGCGAGTTCGTGGCGAGCGGCCACACGCATCCGCAGGTCTTCGAGGTCCTGCTGATCTCGCTGACCAAGCTGCTCGCGATCTACGTCAACCACGCGGTCGGCACGCCCCTCGACGAGGCGTTCCAGCCGGAGCGCTGGACCGCGGTAGCTTAGCGCGTCGGGCGCCAAGCGCCGGCCCGCCGAGGGGCAGGTGGCGACGGCCCCGCGGGAGGCAGAGCCATGCCGGGGCGGCGGACGCTCGTCCCCGCCGCTCCGCGCTC
>JABAHQ010002994.1_pt1 | contig 25660 bp, 21 predicted proteins | sample 7062091 | NCBI WGS metagenome assembly JABAHQ01 (sample SAMN14534359, study PRJNA622989) | marine sediment metagenome | biome: marine biome [ENVO:00000428]; feature: marine pelagic biome [ENVO:01000023]; material: deep marine sediment [ENVO:00002113] | place: India: Gulf of Kutch | collected...
ACCCGCCTTATACTTTTGTCAAGGGGTCTGCACATCAACTTTCAGCAAAACATCCTGCACAAGAGTCCTTGATAAGCCCATTACCAATGCTAATATTCACTTAGGAGTGAAGGGCTCCTTAAGGGGTGTAGCAGCGATCTTATATTGCTCTACGCTCCTTTTTCGTTGAGTTCTCAGCGGCCGGGATTTGGCCCTCAAGAGCAGTGAGTCTATACTGGAAGGGAAAGGAGGTGGGAGGTGGCTCTTGAGGATGGCGATAAGGCGCTGCTCTTAGCTGTAGTCCTTGATTTTGCAAGGGCAAATTACCTAAGCGGGGCAGAGACACTGCCAAACATAAAGGGCATCTACAGTAACCTCAAGAACCTTGTTGAGGAGGAGGGTATAGACCCTGAGCTTTTGGTTGACAACCTGCGATTCCTTCTGAAAGCAGCGGCAGGTGGGAGCTGACTCTTCTTGAAGTGCTGACTATTTTCCCCGTGCCCTAAGAAGAGAGGTGAGCCGGCGGCAGCGAAGTCAAGGAGGAGTCCCGATCCCGTAGGGAAGCGGGAAGCTCCTTGACGAGCAAGGCGGCAAGCTAGAATGAGAAGCAGAGGAGGGAGCGCCCCAACCCCCGAGGAAGAGAGAATCGTGGAGAAAGGTTTGGAACAGCTCAAACGGGGTGAGTATGTCACCTGGGAAAAGTTGAAACATGTGCTGGATCTCCAGACTCTCCCAGGAGGCGGCCAAGGAGTTCCGACATCTGCCCCGAGACCGGCAAGAGCAGCTAAGCCAAGCTAGCGAGGGGAGGTTCGGCCTATCAAGCGCGGCAAGTTCAAAGGCGCCCTGCGTAAGCGCGTGCGATGCTAACGCATTGTCTTTGCCCTTGATCCCTCAGAGCGTCATATTGAGATTGCGGCCATTCTGATCCGGACTGAAGAGAGCTGTCGCCAAGCAGTTATTAACACCAACACCGCCACAACCTAACCCAAGCGGAATTCCTGGGCGTATTAGCCAACATATGCAAAAGGACCTTTCTCGAAGAGCGTGCGATAGTGGCCTGAAAGCGGGAAATTAACGATTTCGATTCACTCTTTTTCCCTTAACGAACAACAGAGGAAACACGATATCGCTGCCGCAGCAGGGCAGCCAGACGGCCAGGAATAGAAATATGAAAATGGCGATATAGGAGTACCAATTCAAAGCGCCTTGAACTGCCATAATGATGTGAAATAGAGACGCCCAGGTGCTCAACAGAACGTGGCCCAAATGGGGAAATTTCGTGGTCGGTCTGAAATAGGCTAGGGCAATTCCCAGCAAGGCGAGGGGATTTACCAGCCACCATTTTTCAACGAAGCCTAAATGAACGCCTCGATTGGGCAGTTGGAGCAAATGCTCTCCGATATATGGGATGATTGAATCGCTCAGGGTGGCGATCCCGATTGAGCCTAAATAGCCGATGGAAATCAAAACCCAAAGCTTGGAGCGGCCCTTGGCATGGAGCTTGTACATCGATGTAGTGACGAGAGCACTTAAAATGACATGGAATGGATGTAGTATATAGAACACATTGTATGTAACTTGGGCAGGGATGTTTTGAAAGATTATCATTATAACAATACCTGTAATTGCCCCAAAGGTAGTGAACGATGCGTGATCCCTCAATTCCTTGAATATTAGCTCGAGCATTATCCTCCAGATGTTCCGGGCATCCGCTGTAACCGCAGAAGTGGTGGCCTTCTCAATCGATTCTACGGTCGGTTCCCCGGGCGGTCAACCTGAAAGCGCATCGCGGAGTCCGATTTGAACGGCCTGGGGGAGGGGAATAAAATGGCCATTGAGAAGGAGGAGATCGCGGTGCTAGAGATTCCGGACCTGCGGCAGGAGACCTTGGAGCTGTTGCTACAGATCCCCCGGAACAAGGTCACCACTTATCGGGCGCTCGCCGCTGCCCTGGGGGACGAGATTGCCGCCCGCGCCGTGGGCCAGCTAATGGCCCAAAACGACCGGCCGGATGAGTATCCCTGTTACAAAGTCGTCCACAGCAGTGGGGAGGTGGGAAACTACTCCGGTCCTGGGGGATCGGCGGAGAAGGTCGACCGGATACGGGCGGCCGGGATCGAGGTCCGCGATGGGCGGATCGTGCGCCTTCACCAGTACCTGTTCACCAGCTTTAGAAGCTCAGAGCCCCTGAAGAGGCTCCGCCAACTTCAGGAGGAACTTTCCGCCTCCATCTCCTTGGGTCCTGAGGTGGAGGAGCCGCAGACGGTTGGCGGGGTGGATGTGTCCTACGGGGAGACGACCATCGCCGCCTACGCCCTCTTCGAGCTGGAGGGAGGAAGGCCCATCGGCTCAGGGACGGTTGAGCGAGAGATCTCCTTTCCCTACATCCCGACCTACCTGGCTTTCCGTGAGCTGCCCATCCTGGAGGAGTTGTTGGGGAAAGTCCGTTCGGCGGGCCAGCTAGCCGATGTGGTGATGGTCGATGGGAATGGGATTCTTCATCCGCGCCATGCGGGGATCGCCTCGCATCTCGGCGTCCTCTGCGATGTTCCCACCATCGGGATCACCAAGTCGCTCCTCTGCGGCGAGGTCGATCTCGATAATATGGAGGTCGGCGAGGTCCGCTATGTGCTGCTCGGTGGCGAGCGGGTCGGGGCGGCCTTAAAAACGACCGCCCGGGCGCAGCCGATCTACGTCTCCCCGGGGAACAGGATCGACCTGGGGGCGGCGATCGAGGTGACGCTCGCCCTCTCCTCCCACAAGGTCCCCGAGCCGATCCGCATGGCTCATGAGCTGAGCCGCAAAGGGACCCAGGAGGACGGCAGGCGCGAAGGGCAGCTGGAGCTCGGCCTGTAAAGGAGGGACGATGGATCGCGACCAGGCTTTTAACCTTTTGCAGGAATATACGGAGAATGAGAACTTGGTAAAACACGCTTTGGGGGTGGAGGCGGCGATGCGGGCTTACGCCCGCCGGTTCGGCGAGGATGAACAGCTATGGGGGATCACCGGCCTGCTCCACGACTTCGATTATGAGAAGCACCCCCAGGAACATCCCCTGAAAGGGGCAGCGATCTTGGAGGAGCTGGGCTATTCGGAGGATGTAGTCCACGCCATCAAGGCCCATGCGGATTTCGCCGGCGTGCCACGGAAGAGCCTGCTGGATAAGACCTTATTTGCCGTCGATGAGCTCACCGGCCTGATCGTGGCCACCGCTTTGGTTCAACCTTCCAAATCCTTGCGCGAGGTCAAGGTAAAATCGGTGCGGAAGAAGATGAAGGACAAATCCTTCGCCCGCGGGGTGAACCGCGAGGACATCGCCCAGGGAGTGGAGGAGCTCGGAGCAGAGCTGGGCGAGCATATCGGCATAGTCCTCCAGGCGATGCAGGGGATCTCCGACCAGCTTGAATTGTGACTAAGATTTACCTTTTCACCGGCGATGACTTCCTCCGCGAGCGGGCGCTACGGCGGAAGATCCGGGAAATCAAGGAGAATTCCTCCCTCCAACCCCATGAGGTCCATCTCGACGGGGAGGAACTCAACGGCGGCCGGCTGCTGGAAGAGCTTTTTACTCCTTCGTTGTTTGCTGAAGAGAAGCTAATCCTCATTCGCAGAGCCGACAAATTAGGGGAGAGCGCCGGGCTGGTGGAGTTGTTGGAGCGGGGCCTGCCTGAGGGTTTTTCCGTCCTGCTCACCGCAGAGAAGCTGGACCGGCGGGAAAAGCTTTACAAATTGATTGCAGAGAGGGGCCTGGTCGAGGACTGCCCCAAGCCGGACCGGCGAAGCCTGCCCAAGCTGCTGAAGGAGTTGCTCCGGGAAAACGGGGTCGAGTTGACTGGAGAAGCCTTCCGCTACCTCCTGGAGGTAACTGACCGAGATACGCATCGCCTGGCCAACGAGATCGAGAAGCTTTCTATCTACCCACATCAGGGGCCTTTGGGGGTAGAGGAGCTGCGGGAATTGCTCTTCGGCGGGCGAGGGGCGGGGATTTTTAATTTTTTGGATCAGCTGAGCGAGCGCCGCTGTGAGGCTCTGGGGAGCTTGCGAGGACTCCTTCGGGAGGGCGAGGACCCCAACAAGGTCTTCTTCATGATCGCCGGTCAGGTACGCTCGCTCCTGGCGGTGAAATCCCTGGCCGAGCAGGACCGGAAGTCGAAGGAGATCGCGGCCCAGACGGGGCAATACCCCTGGCTGGTAAAGAAGCGCTCAGCTCAAGTTAAAAACTTCTCCGAGCAGGAGTTGATCGAGCTACTTTACCTCCTCCAGGAGGAGGATGCCGCGATCAAGCGCGGCAGGGAAGAACCTGAAGCGGCTCTCTACAAGGTTACGCTGGCTTTCACCGGAGCGGCCGTTGGTTGAGAGGGTTGCAAGACATCCTCCCGCTCCTCTATTGCTGAACTAGTGCTGCAACAATCGGATGTCCAAATGGAAGGGGTGAGTATTAAATGAATGAGGAGACATTCAAAGGAGGCCGGATTCCATTAGAGGAGCTGGCCAGCCTGCCCAGCTTCTACTTCGTCGAGCCCTCACATGGACGTGACCAAGTCGGATTCTACTGGGACAAGAGCGGGAGGATGGAGCTCTATGTGATGGACCTCCCCAAGGGGCAGCCCCGGCAACTGAGCCACGGCGAGGTGCCCAAGGCCCTGCGGGCCGGATTCGTCTGGTCCCGCGACGGCCGAAAGATCGTCTTCGCCAAGGATGAGGAAGGGAATGAACAGCATGACCTCTACGCTATCGACACCAAAAGCGGTGCCGTGAACCAGATCACCCATACCCCGCAGGCTCAGGAGTTTCCCCTGGAGTTCAGCCCTGACGACAGATGGCTCACCATGGCCTCCAACCGCGACGGTCAACTAAACCTTTACAAAGTCCGTCCGGATGGCTCAGAGGTTGTCCCGCTTACGAACTTTGAGAATCCCGTCCTCGGCGGGGGAGTATGGGACTCCGAAGGGAAGAAGATCGCCTTCACCGTCAACGAGACTGAACAGTTGAAGAATCAGGACATCTACGTGGTGAGTGCCGATGGCTCCGCCATCCGGCGGGTCCTCCGGATGACGCTTGGCTCTCGGGAGTCGATCGCCGATTGGCTCCCTGATGGAAATCGTCTGGCGGTAACCTCCGATGCCGCGGGGGTAGACCGCCCGGGGATCCTGGACATCGAGACCGGAGAGGTCCGCTGGTTCGGGGAGGGGGAAATAGAGGAGACGGCTGCCGGGGTCTCCAAGGACGGAAAGTGGCTCCTCACCCTGCGCAATAGGGACGCGACAATCGGGGCGGTCCTCTACGAGATAGACACGGGGAGACCTCGGGAGATCGACCTGCCGGTCGGCGTGGCCTCGGGCCCGAAGTTCGTCCTCGATGATTCAGCTCTTTTGATCTCCCATACCTCCACCACCAGCCGGCCGGAGCTGGTGCTTTATAAAATCGAATCGGGACAGAAGCGCACGATCCTCCTGGCGGAGTACGGCTCAATCGATCCGCGCGTATTCAGGCCAGAGCGTTACATCACCTACAGATCGTTCCACGGCCTGGGGATCCCCGCGCTCCTCTACGTCCCGCAAGACCGGCCTCCAGGAGAGCGGCTCCCGGCGATCGTGATCGTCCACGGGGGCCCGACATGGCAGTTCTTCCGGGGGTTCGATCCCTTCGCCCAGTTCCTCGTCGATCGAGGGTTCGTGGTCCTAGAGCCGAATATCAGAGGGAGCACCGGCTACGGTGTAAAATTCCGCGACATGAACCTCTACGATTGGGGTGGCGGTGACCTCGAAGATGTCGCTGCCGGAGCTAAATACCTCAGATCTCTCCCCTTCGTTGATTCCCAAAGGATCGGGATCTTCGGCGGGTCCTACGGCGGATATATGACCTTCATGCAGGCGGTCAAGAAGCCCCAGCTTTGGAAAGCTGCCGTAGCCTGGGTCGGGATCACCGATTTGCATAAGATGTATCAGTCGAGCATGGAGCACTTCAAATATTTCCTGCGGTGGCAGATGGGCGACCCACAAGAGAACGACGCGCTCTGGAAGGAGCGGAGCGCGATAAACTATGCGGGGAACCTACAGGCAAAGCTCCTAATCGTTCACGGGGCCAACGACCCCCGCTGTCCCGTTGAACAGGCCCGAATCTTTCGGGATAAGCTGCTGGAGCTCGGTTACAGGGAAGGAGAGGACTTCGAATACCACGAATTCGCCGAGGAAGGGCACGGCTCTACCGATATCGCCCAGAAGATTCGCGCCTACAAACTACTCGCCGACTTCATGAACCGGAGATTGTAATCAACCTTGGCCTTGCCCAGCAGCATCGGAAAGGGAGGTTTTGGGGCTAAAGCGGCAACCGTTCCAGCTTGATCCCGTTCTCCGCGGCATGGCGCTCCAGCCGCTGGACGAATTCCTCGGCCAGGACCACCTCGATCATGACCCCTTCGGCCCGATATTCTTCGCATTCCACCTCGCCCCAGCGATGGAGCTCATCGATCAGCGAGGCCCGGGCATAGGGGATCGCCACCCGCAGTCGCTCCCGAACAGCACCGACCTCTCCAGCAATTCTCTCAAGTAGCCCGTCCAGGCCTTGCCCCTGCAAAGCGGAGACGGCAATGGGATCGCGCATCTCATGCAAAGCGCGTTCCAGTCGCTCCCGCCCCTCCGCGTCGTCCAGGCGGTCGGCCTTGTTCAGGACGTTGATCATCAGCGGACGGGGGCCGTCATCGAAGACGTCGGCCAGGGTCTCGTTTACCGTTTTCAGATGCTCGAACACCTTCTCATCGGAGATGTCGAGCACATTTAATAGCAGGTCGGCCTCCTTCACCGCCTCCAGGGTGGAGAGGAACGCGGGGACAAGTTGGGGCGGCATCCTCTTGATAAATCCGACGGTATCGACCAGGAGGACCTCGCGATTGCCGGCGAGGGGGGCACGTCGGATCAGGGGATCGAGGGTGGCAAACAGTTTGTCCTCTACATGCGCCTCCGCGCCGCTCAAACCGTTCAGCAGAGTCGATTTCCCGCTGTTGGTATAGCCAATCAGGGTTACAAGGGGAAGCGCCTTACGCCTCCGCCTGCGTCCTCTCACTTGGCGCTCCAGCGCGGCCTTCTCCAGATCTTTGCGCAGTCGTTGGATCCGTCGTTTGATGCGCCGACGCTCCTGCTCCATCTGCGTCTCACCCGGGCCGCGGGTGCCGATCCCCCCGCCGAGGCCGGTGAGAGCTCTTCCCCAGCCGCGGAGCCGCGGCAGCAGATACTCCAATTGAGCCATCTCCACCTGGAGCTTCGCCTCTTTTGTACGGGCGTGCTGGGCAAAGATGCTCATGATCAACTGAGGCCGGTCGATCACCTTCCGCCCCAGTTGCTCCTCCAGATTCCGGCTCTGGGCCGGGGACAGGGCATGGTTGAGGATGATCGTATCCGCCGGGGCCAGCTCGGCCTGTTCCCGCAGCCGGGCGAGCTTCCCTTCTCCAATGAAATAGGAGGGATCAGGCTGCCTCCGCCGCTGGATCACCCGCCCCTTGACCGCGACACCGGCAGTCTCGCTCAGCGCCACCAGCTCATCGAGCGTCTCGCGGTCGCCCTCCAGGTCCAGCCCCACCAGGATCGCCCGCTCACCCCCGAGGATGCGGGCCCGTTCGCCCAGGCGGTCTTCGATCAATCCCCTTGCCATTCGATCTCCGCTCCTAGACTTTGCAGATCGCGGGCAATATCGCTATACCCGCGAGCGATGTGGCCCTCGTCGCGCACCCGGGTCTCCCCCCGGGCAACCAGTCCTCCTACCACTAAAGCCGCCCCGGCGCGGATGTCCGGCACCTCGACGGTCGCCCCCTCCAGGTGATCCACACCCCTAATCACCGCGGCGGAGTCGCTCAACTTGATCTTCGCTCCCATGCGTAGGAACTCCGGCACATGGGAGAAGCGCCTGGCGAAGACCGTCTCCCGCACCAGGCTCTCCCCACGGGCCAGACAGAGGAGGGCAGTCATCTGCGGCTGGATGTCGGTCGGGAAACCGGGGTAGGGGCGGGTTTCTACCTCCGCCGCCTGGAGGTTGCCCGAGTTTCGCACCAGGACAGCCCCGTCCCGCTCTTCAATACTGACCCCACATTCCTCCAGCTTCCCCAACAGCGCTTGGAGGTGAGCTGGCCGACAGCGGATTTGGGCCTGGCCACCAGCCAGGGCAACGGCAATTAGATAAGTTCCCGCGTTGATCCGATCGGGTATGACTTCGTAGTTGGCCCCGCGAACCTCTTTTCTACCCTGAATCTTGATCCTCCTGTCCAGCTCGATCTCCGCCCCCATCTCCCTCAGGAAGCAGGCCAGGTCCTCCACCTCCGGCTCCGTAGCCGGATTGTGGATGATCGTCCGCTCGGGGATCAAAGCGGAGGCGATCATCAGTTGCTCCGTCGCTCCCACCGAGGGGTAATCCAGATGGATCTCCGCCCCGTGAAGCTTCCCTTGGCCCTCAACGTAGCCTTGTGATAATCGGAACTTGGCCCCCATCTGCTCCAGCCCTTTAAGGTGGAGATCGACCGGACGCGGTCCGAGAATGCAGCCTCCGGGCAAGGGGACTCTAGCCCGGCCCAGTCGGACCAGGAGCGGACCCAGGACTAGAAAGGAGGCGCGCATCCTCCGCACTAGTTCGTAGGGGGCTTCCGGTTTCAATCCATTGGCAGGATTGATCCGGTAGGAATTCTGATCAAGTCGCTCCACTTTCTTTCCCAGGGACTCCAGCATCTCTTGGATAGTGGCAATATCCTGAAGTCCAGGAATATTCCTCAGGATTACCTCGTCGTCGGTGAGCAGTGTCGCGCTGAACAGCGGCAGTGCTGCATTCTTCGCCCCCTCCACCCTCAGCTCGCCGGAGAGGCGCTTCCCGCCGTGGATGATCAACTCCCCCATATTGAGTGGCGTTCACTCATTCAGCATCAGCTCCAGGAACTGTTCGTTATCCTGGGTCGCCTCCATCTTCTCCTTGATGAACTCCAATGCGTCCTGCTTATCGTTCATCTCGTTGATCATCTTTCTCAGGATCCAGACCTTATTCAGGACCTTCTCGGTAAGGAGCAGTTCCTCCTTCCGCGTCCCGGTGAGCTCCAGATCGATCGCCGGGAAGGTGCGCCGATTGGAGAGGCCGCGGTCCAGGACCAGCTCCATGTTCCCCGACCCCTNNGTAGATCACCTCGTCCATCTTCGAGCCGGTCTCGACGAGGGCGGTGGCGATGATCGTCAGGCTGCCCCCCTCCTCGATGTTCCGCGCCGCGCCGAAGAACTCCTTCGGCTTGTACAGAGCAGTAGGGTCAATCCCGCCGGAGAGAAGTTTTCCGCTGGGGGAGATGGAGAGGTTGTAGGCCCGGGCCAACCGGGTGATCGAGTCCATCAAGATCACCACGTCCTGCCTCCCCTCCACCAGGCGCTTGGCCTTGGCGATTACCATCTCCGCCACCTTAGTGTGGACCTCCGGCTGTTGGTCGAAGGTCGCGGCGACCACCTCGCCCATGGAGATCGACCGGCGGAAGTCGGTCACCTCCTCCGGGCGCTCGTCGACCAGGAGCACGATGAGATAGATCTCGGGATGGTTGACCTCCAGGCCTCGGGCGATATGTTTTAGCAGAGTCGTCTTCCCCGCCTTGGGGGGGGAGACGATCAGCCCCCGCTGTCCCTTCCCGATGGGAGCGAACAGATCAATGATTCGGGTGGAGACCTCTTCTGGGTCGTTCTCCAACAGGAGATGCTCTGTGGGGTGGAGCGGGGTGAGATCGCCGAAGTCGGTCCGCCTGCGGATCGCCTCGGGGTCCTGATAGTTGATCGCCTCGACCTTCAGCAGGGCAAAGTATTTCTCCTCATCCTTAGGAGGTCGGACCTGTCCGCTGACGATGTCCCCATTCTTCAAGCCGAAGCGCTTGATCTGGGAAGGGGAGACGTAGACATCGTTCTTCCCCGGCAGGCAGGAGCCGTCGCGCAGGAAGCCATAGCCGTCCGGAAGAATCTCCAACACTCCATCGGAGAACCGGAGCCCCTTCTCTTCGGCTTGGGCCTTGAGGATGGCAAAGATCAGCTCATCCTTCCGCAGCCGGGCGCGGTCGTTGACTCCATGCTGTTCTGCTAACTCCTTTAGCGCCTTAACGTCCATCGCTCGTAGCTTATCTATGCTCGTCTCCATCTACTCCCTCCTCTAGACCCTCTCCCTTCTTAGATCGTGAGCCGTCGTAATTGACCCTGGTGAAGACCGAGCGGAGGATGTCGCCATACATCTTCAACCGGTCCACCAGCCCCTGAGGGAAGCCCCGTTTTTCCTCCTTCATCACGTGGGTCACACCGCTGAGCTCCACCCGCTCTTCCTCCCAGCCTTCCTTTAAGGCCAGCTTGGTCAGGGCCATCTCCACCCCGAAGTCCATCCCTTCATTCTTGCGCACGCGCTCCCAGACGTCGCGGTTGAGGACCCGCTGCCCGGAGAGGTAGGGCGCGATCACCTGGGAGATGTCGGTGTTGAGGCGTCCCTCCTTGAAGACCCCGATCACCATGTAGAGCCCCTTGCGCTCGTAGGCCTCGATCATCTTATCGATGTGATCCGGTCTCAAGCCCACCAGGTCGGCGTCGAGGAAGAGAAAGACATCGTTTCGCGCCAACTTCACCCCGTGGTCGAGCGCTGCAGCCTTACCCATGTTCTCCGGGAGGGAGAGGACTTTAACCCCGTGCTTTTTGGCCATCTTTGCCGTCCCGTCGGTGGAGCCATCATCGACCAAGATGATCTCATCGACCTTCTCCGCGGCGAGGAGGACTTCTAGGACTACCCCGATCCGCTCAGCTTCATTATAGGCAGGAACTATCACCGAGACCTTCATTCGGGAATAATCTGTCTGCGGCTGGAATTCCAACCAATTATATCATTAGGGAAGGGCCTCTGTCAACTCCAGGGCCTAGGGCTCCGATCCCGTTGCCCCAAGCATCTCCCGGAGTGCCGCCGTTACCTCTTCCAGCTCAGTTAGGGGAATCCCCCGCCTTGTCCGGTCCCTCCGCCGCTGAATTTCGATCTCCCCCTGGCCCATCCCCCGAGGGCCGATGACCAACTGCAGGGGAATTCCAATCAGGTCGGCATCGTTGAACTTGACCCCGGCGCTCTCCTCGCGGTCGTCGTAGAGGACCTCGAACTCCGTTTGAAGCTCCGCGTACAACCGCTCGCCGAGCTCCACCTGCGGGGGATCATCGGTGTTCAAGACCAAAATTACCACCTGGAAGGGAGCGATGGAAACCGGCCAGCTAATCCCCTTTCCATCATGATGGGACTCGATGACGGCTGCCATCAGCCTGCCCATTCCAATGCCATAGCAGCCCATGACGAACGGCTTCTCTTGACCCTTGCGGTCGAGAAAGGTCGCGCCGAGGGCCCTGCTATATTTCTCCCCCAGTTTGAAGATGTGCCCCAGCTCGATTCCCCGCTTCACCTGAAGGTCCCCCCCACAGCGGGGACAGCGGTCGCCGTCGCCGACCAGGGCGATGTCCGCGACCCGGTCCGCGGCAAAGTCGCGGGGGAAGTTGACATTTTTTAGATGATAGCCCTCCTTATTTGCCCCGGAGACGAGGTTTTTCACCTTGGGAATGGAGTCATCGACGATGACCCTAATCTGCCTATCCTGGAGGCCGATGGGGGAAGCATAACCGGGAACCGCGCCGATGGCCCTGATTTCGTCCTCAGTGGCCGGTTCGAATTCCACCGTCCCCAGGATACGGGCAAGCTTGGCCTCGTTCACCTCTAGGTCTCCGCGGATCATGGCCAAGACCAGCTCCTCTCCGGCGCGATAGAAGACGAGCTTGGCCGTCTTCCACTGCGGTACACCGAGACAATCAGCCACCGTCTCGATGGTGTAGCAGTCGGGGGTCGGGACTTCCTCCATTTGTAGTTCTTCCCCATCATGGGAGTCCTTCAACGCTTGGGCATTGTCCCGGTTGGCCGCGTAGTCACACCGGCTGCATTGGACCAGCAGATCCTCGCCGGAGCGATTTAGCAGCATGAACTCATGCGATCCAGTTCCGCCTATCAGTCCGGGGTCGGCCTCCACCGCCACCGGTTCCAGGCCACAGCGATGGAAGATGTGAACATAGGCTTGATAAACTTTCGGATAGTATTCGTCCAGGCCGGCAAGGCCCTCGTGGAAGCTGTAGCCGTCCTTCATGGTGAACTCCCGGACGCGGATCAGCCCCCCGCGACAACGGAGCTCGTCCCTGAACTTTGTCTGGATCTGGTAAAGCATAAGGGGAAGCTGGCGGTAGCTTCGGACCTCCCGGCGTACCAGATCGGTGATGATCTCCTCGTGGGTCGGGCCGAGGATCATCTCCCGGTCAGCGCGGTCCTGGAACCGGGCAAGTAGTGGCCCGAATTCCTCCAGGCGGCCGGTTTCGGCCCACAGCCCCGCAGGGTGGACCACCGGAAGGTGGAGCTCCTGCCCGCCGATGGCCTCCATTTCCTGGCGGATAATCCCCTCTATCTTCCGCAGGACCCGCCAGCCCAGCGGTAGATAGGTATGGATCCCCGCAGAGAGGGGGCGAATCAATCCAGCACGGAGCATTAGCTTGTGGGAGACGAGCTCCGCGCCTTTGGGAGCCTCGTTTAGCGTTGGCAACAGATACTCAGAGAATCGCATCAAGCGCTCCTTTACCGGGATAAGAACTGGGCCAGTTCTACGAGGAGTCTGCTCGGAGTATAGTAGGTGGTGGCCTCAAGCGGCAAGGACTTTCGGAAGGAGCGACCATAGCGTTGGTGAACTATGCGATTGTCGGCAATGATCACCGCACCGCGGTCCCGGTGTGTCCGGATCAGTCGGCCGAAGCCCTGGCGGAGCTTCAAAACCGCCAAGGGCAGGAAATAATCTTGGAAAGGGTCTCTGCCTTGGGCCGCGATGCGCTCGGCGCGGGCCGCCACCACCGGCTCGCTGGGAACGGGGAAGGGAAGCCGCGTTAGAACCAAGAGCTCTAGACTTTCCCCGGGGAGGTCTACTCCCTCCCAGAAGCTGCTCGTCCCCAGGAGGATTGCCCTCCTGGTAGGGCTACGACGGAATTCCTCCGTTATTTGGGCCCGGCTCCCGTCGAGTCCTTGGACGAACAACGCTCCCTCCCCTAGCTCCCGCTGGACCTGTTGCATGAGTTTATATGAGGTAAATAAGACCATCATCCGCCTCTCCACCCGCCGGGAAAGCTCCAAGAGCAGCTTGGCCAACTCGCGGTGAAATCCTTGTTCATTGGGCGAGGGGAGAAATTCGGGCACGGCCAGCAGCACGTTTCGCTGGTAGTTGAAGGGGTGGCCGAAGGAGCAAGTCCGGAGTCTCCCCGGGGGAAGGCGGTCCAACCCCAAATGCTCCGTCAGGTACCCGAAGTCGCCGGCCACGGCCAGGGTGGCCGAGGTGAAGATCGCAGCATCAAGCCCGCGGAAGAGCCTCTCATAGAGAAGTTCGGCCACTTCCGCGGGTGTGGCATAAAGGATCGCCAGGTGCCCCATCTCTCGGGGAAGCTCGAACCAGTAGACAAATCCATCGTCATCGGCCGTGCCCAGGAAGTGAATCAGCCCGATCAGCTCCTCTACCTGGACTAAGCCGGCGGCCGCCCTTCCCCAAAGCCTTTTTTGATCCAGGAGAGAGCCATCATCAAGCTCTTCCAGGGCCAGTTTGAGCTTCTCCAGAGGCTCGGCAACCAGGGCTAGGCCGGCCTCCAGCTCCTTCCCCAAGCCCTGGAAGATCCTGCTCCCGTATCGTCCCTTCTCCGGATGCTCCAGGGGGTAGTCCTCCTGTTGAAGCCCCTGGGCCTCTCTTAAGGCCTCGGTCAGGCGAGCGAACAGCTCTTTGCCTCGGCGCCGGAGCGACTTGACCGCTTCGATTCCCTCCTCTGCCTTGTCCAAGATCTTCTCCTTGAGGCCGGCCCTAAGCCCGCTCTTTCCGACCCGCTCGCGGAGCAGCGGGAGGAGCCCAACCGCTCGCGAGCCCTTCGCCTGATGGAGTTCGTCGAGGAGATCGTTCAGTCCCCAGAAGGAGAGTTGCTGAGTCAGGCGCTCACTGGCCGCCTCCTCCAGATTGTGGGCCTCATCGACGATCAAGCAGCGATACTCGCCGAGGAGGCCCTGATCCAGCTCCAGATCGGAGAGGAGGAGAGAGTGATTGACCACCACGAGGACGGCCTCCTTGGCCGCCCGTCGGGCCTTGACCGAAAAACAGTCTTCGAAGAAGCGGCATTCCCGCCCCAGGCAGTAGTCAGGAGTATCGGCAAGCTTATGGACGATTTCCCTTTTTCGGAAGGCCTTTTGAAGAGCGTTATTCTCAGTGATGTCCCCGGTTTCGGTCTCCTCCAGCCAGACGGGGATGCTTACCAGCCCTTCTTCCATCTTCAGTCCGAGTCCTTCCGAACTCTCCAGGAGCGATGACTCCCACTTGTGCCGGCAGATGTAATTGGACCTTCCCTTCAGTAAGACGGCGCGAAAGTCCCCGAAGACCTTTCTGAGGAAAGGAAGGTCCTTGCTAAAAAGCTGATCCTGGAGGTTCTTGGTGTTTGTTGAGACCACTACGCGACCTTTGCGTCCCCGCTCTCGGGCCCAAAGGATTGCCGGGACGAGATAAGCGAAGGATTTTCCAGTTCCGGACCCCGCTTCGGCGATGAGAACCCCCGAGTCGTTGAAGGCCTGGGCGACCTCGCGGGCCATGGCGATCTGCCCCGGCCGCTCGCCGAAGGAGGACAGCCCCTTAGCGAGCGGCCCGTCCTCCCCAAAGACCTCCTCAATCCCGTTTAGATCAAGTTGAAACTCCTCTTGGACTTGCTCGGGACGGGGCTCCCAGAGCTTGGCCCGCTCTCCCCGCGGCCGCCCCACAAGACCCCTCTCCCTGCGGTAGTCCACGAGACCGTTGAAGATCAGGCGCGGTCCTGAGGGGCTCAACATTGCCAGACCCGGGAGTGCCGCGAGGGGTACTTCCAGCGCTCGCTGGAGCAGTTTGGTCAAGATAAAGCCGGCTCGCTCAGCGTCGGCTGCGGCACGATGGAGACCGCCAAGCGACAGCCCCAGCTCCCCGGCGAGCGTCTCCAGTCGGTGATTGTAGAGACGAGGGAGGAGGGCGCGGCCCAAAAGGATTGTATCGAGCCAGCTACCATGGGGCAGAGGGATGCCGGACCGCTCCGCCCCGGCCTCGAGGAAGGAGCGATCGAAATCGGCCTTGTGGGCCACGATCGTCCTTTGACCGACAAACTGGAGCAATCGGGGCAGGACCTCCTCCAGCGGGGGAGCCTCCTCAAGGTCCCCCGGCGCGATTCCGGTCAGTTTTGTGATCTCCGCGGGTACACGGCCTTCGGGCCGAACCAGGGAGCTGAATCTCTCCTTCGGCTCCCCCTCGACGAAGCAAACCGCGCCGAGCTCGATTATCTCGGCCAGATGGGGATCCAACCCGGTGGTCTCCAGGTCTAAAGACACAAACTCCTCCAGACCCACCGCACGGAGGAGTTCAGAGTCGACCTTCATCGTAATTTCGGACCAGTTCTAGTAGCTCCTCGGCGATCCGCTCCTCGGGGACTCGCTTGACGGCCTTCCCATCGACATATAACGTCCCCGCCCCGCGGCTTCCTACCAGGCCGATATTGGCCCGCCCCGCCTCCCCCAGCCCGTTGACCGGGCAGCCCATCAGGGCCACTTTGATCGAGGATTTTATCCCCCTTAATCTCCCCTCAACCACTCTAGCAATCCTCTCCAGATCGATCAAGGTGCGGCCGCAGGTGGGGCAGGAGACGATCTCGGCACCCCTCCGCCTCAACCCCAACGCTTTCAGGACCTCCCAGGCCACCTGGACCTCCCGAACGGGCCCCCCGGTGAGCGAGACCCGCACTGTGTCACCAATCCCCTCCTGGAGCAGTGTCCCGATCCCAATCGCCGATTTGACAATCCCCCTATCCCCGGTGCCGGCCTCGGTCACCCCGAGGTGCACGGGATACTCGCTCTGCTCGGCGAACAACCGGTAGGCCTCTATCATCAGCAGGACCTCGCTCGCCTTCAGCGAGACGACAATACCGAAAAAGTTACCATCTTCAAGAATCTCGATCTCCCGTAACGCTGCCTCAACCATTCCCTCGGGGGTCGGGCCCTCATACTTGGTCAAGATATCCTGGGGGAGGGAACCGGCATTGACGCCGACACGGATGGGGATCCCGCCGTCCCGGGCTGCTCGGACCACCTTTTCGATCTGCTGGCGCTTGGTGATGTTCCCCGGGTTGAGTCGCAGCTTATCGACCCCTTCTTCCAAGGCTTGGAGGGCCAGTCGATGGTTGTAGTGAATGTCAGCCACCAGAGGAATCGAGATTCGCCGCTTGATCTCCCCCAACGCTTTGGCCGCCTCCATGTCGGGGACGGCGACCCGGATCATCTCGCAGCCAGCGCCGCCCAGTCGCTCAATTTGGGCCACGGTGGCCTCCACATCCCGGGTGTCGGTGTTGGTCATCGACTGGACGACCACCGGATTCGCCCCGCCGAGCTTGAGCGGGCCGACCTCCACTACCCTGGTGGTCCTTCTCTCCTCCATCCTTGCCTTCTTAAATTACTCTGCCCTGCCCAGGAGCGTCCCCCGCGCCACGCCGACCACCCTCACCTCGATCAGCTCCCCCGGGCGGTTTTCGCCCCCGCTGAGCATTACCGTCCGGTGATCCGGGCTCCGCCCGTAGAGCCGCCCGTCGGAGCCGCCTTCCACGAGGACCTCGACCGCCCGGCCGATCAGTTTACGGCTCTCCTCCTCGCTGATCCGGCGCTGCAGCTCGAGCAGCTCCTGATGGCGTCTTCGCTTCACCGCCTCGGGGATCGGGTCGCCNNCAGCTCGACCGTCTCCTGGAAGTCCTCCTCCGCCTCGGTGGGATAGCCGACGATCAGGTCCGTGGTGATGTTCACGCCAGGGATGAGCCGCCTGGCCCATTGTACCTTTTCCAGGAATTCCTCTCTAGTATAAGGGCGCCGCATGTCCTTGAGCACCGAATCGCTCCCCGACTGGGCTGCCATGTGGATCTGGGGGCAGACGTTGGGCCGCTCGGCGATTGTGTTCAAGAGATCCTCGGTTATATCCTGAGGATGGGAGGAGGTAAACCGGATCCGGGGGATTCCCGTCGCTGCCACCCGGCGGAGAAGTGCGGGGAACCTCTCCGCAGCCTGCCTGTCCGTGCCGTAGGCGTTGACGTTCTGGCCGAGCAGGGTGACCTCTCGGTATCCTTGGGCTACCAGTTCCTCGACCTGGCGGGCGATCTCTTTCAAGGGGCGAGAGCGGAGCCGCCCCCGGGTATAGGGGACGATGCAGTAGGAGCAGAAGTGGTTACACCCCTCGGTGATCGCCACATAGGCGGCAATCGAGCTCTTACGCAGCGTGGGGAGGCGGTCCAGGCCGGCCGGCTCTCCAACCCCCAAAAGCCCCCGATGGGCGCGGGCGATCAGCTCGGGGAGCCTTTTGATATCGGCATCGGCGGTGCCAAAAATGAAGTCGATCTGTCCTGAGCGAGCGAATAAGCCTTCCTTTTCAGCCTGGGCGAGACAGCCTCCGATCCCGAGCAAAATTCTCTCGCCCTGAGCGCGGAGGCGGTGAACCTCCCCAATCTTCCCCAGGACCTTCTCCACGGCCTTCTCCCGGACGGTGCAGGTGTTGAAGATGGCTACCTGGGCGTTCTCCAGCCCGTCCACTATGCGGTAGCCCGCCTGCTGCAGGACCCCCGCAATGCCCTCGGACTTGTGCTCGTTGAGCTGGCATCCCCAGGTGTGGATATAGACCCGTCTGCCATTCCTATCCAACATCCCCGGGTTAACTATACCAACGGAGGTAGAGACCTGTCAACGGAAACTGAAAAGATTGAAGGGAAGGAAGCTGTAGAGCTTGAACACCGTCAGCTTCCCTCGATTTAGCCGCCATCGGCGAGAAACGGGGAGCAAGCCCTCAAATTTCAACGGTCGCTGTTGACAAGCATATTCCCATTGTGCTATAAAGGTTTTCCATGTGCCGTGAAGGGAAGACCAACTGAGCAGGGCTCAACTGGAGAGACCGGGCGGACCGGGTGAAGGCTCCCGGAGAGAGTAGGCGGTTCCGAAGACCCCAAACCGAGTAGCCCTTGGATAACGGAGAGAAAGGAGGTGGTAAGGAGAGCATCTGACGCAGGCGAGATAGAATTGCAACAAAGGGGGTATGAAGTATGGCAGATTTTAGTTGGCTGGATAAGGGTAGACTGAGCAGGCGTGATTTCTTGAAGGCTTTAGGGTTGACAGCCGGAATGGCGGCGCTGGGAGGCCCGCGGCTCCTTCACGCCGCGGAGCCAATCGTCATTGGGGCCCCGGGACCGCTGGAGATCTTCGTCGGTGAGGGTAACGCTAATGGGGTGGAGCTGGCGATCGAGGAGATCAACGCCAACGGCGGGGTGCTCGGCCAAATGCTGAAGATGGAGACTGCTGAGACCAAAGCAGATCCGGCTGTAGGTAAGCCAGCAGTCGAGGAGTTGGTGGCAAGCAGGGGAGCCCAGTTCTTGGTCGGGCTCTTTCGCTCTGAAGTAGTCATGGCGGTCCTCCCGGATGTAGCCCGCTTTAAGATCCCGCTTCTCATCACCGGAGCGACGTTCCCAGAGCAGACCAAGGTTGTCTCGGAAAACTACGAGACCTATAAGTACATCTTCCGCCCGATGCTCAACGGAAGTTACCTCGCCGTCCATCTGGTGGAATTTTCCGCCGATTACCTCGCCGGCCACCTGGTCCAGAAGGAGCTGCTCCGGAATAACAAAGTAGCCATTGTTGTACAGGATACGGTCTGGACACAGCCTGTACAGGCCATGCTCGAAAACATGCTTCCACAGTTCGGTCTGGACGTTGTGGCTAGCATCCGGATTGCATTGGGAACGACTGACTTCGGGCCTATCTTTTCTAAGATGGGCGATGCTGCTGCAGCGATCACTTTCTTTGACGTTCCCACAATCTCAGTCCCCTTCGCTGTTGCTTGGGCACAGATGGAAGTTCCTACAGCGTTATTTGGGGTCAACGCTCCCTTCCAGGCTCCGGAGACCTTCTTTGCTACTCAGGGGATGGCTGAGGGGATCGTCCAAACCGATATCGGGGCGGGGGTCGATACAGCAATCACCTCCAGGACACGGCCTTTCTACAAGGCGTATATGGAAAAATACGCGAAGGTTCCGGTCTATACTTCCTCCATCGGCTACGATTCGGTCTATTTGCTCGCCGATGCCATCGAGCGGGCAGGGACGACCGATGCCGCAGCCGTGGTGGAGACCCTGGAGGAGACCGACTGGACCGGTGCCTCGGGCGTGATCCAGTTTTACGGAGAGAACCCAGCAGAGGAGGACCCCCAATACGGCAAGTATGCTTTCCGTCACGACTCCAAATACGGTCCGGATCTCATTTACCCAATCGAAACGCAGCTTGATGCCCAAGGAAATAAAGTGACCATCTGGCCGCTCATCTGGGCGACGGGCAGCTTCCTCTTGCCGCCCCATATGCGGGCATAGTCGATGAGTGGGGGAGGTCCTCCGGGCCTCCCCCGCCCTGGGAGGTGACCGACGTTGGACCGACCGTGGCTGGCGAGCTACCCCACAGGGATCCCCCACTCCATCGAGTACCCCGATGTCCCTCTCTTCCGGCTCCTGGAGGAGTCGGCCGCTAAATTTCCCCATCGCCCGGCGATCATCTACTTCGACCGGCGGATTAGCTATCGGGAACTCGACCAACTGGTGAGGTCGTTCGCCGCCGCCCTACACGAGCTGGGGGTGCGAAAGGGCCACCGCGTCTCCATCAACCTCCCTAACATCCCCCAGTTCGTCATCGCCTTCTACGCTGCCCTGAGGTTGGGAGCGATCGCCGTCCAGACCAATCCGATGTATACTGAGCGGGAATTAAAAGAACTGTTGAACGACTCCGGGGCGGAGACGATCATCACCCTTGACCTCCTCTACCCCCGGGTAAAATCCATTCGTCCGCAAACCAGTTTAAAGCAGGTAATCCTCACCAGTGGGAAGGATTTTCTCCCTCCCCTATTAAAAGCGCTCTACCCGCTGAAGGAATTACTAGAACGCAGGCGCGTAAGCCTCAAGGATGAGGACTACGACAGCCTCCCAGAGCTACTCCGCCGCTACCGCGGTCAGCGGTCGCCGGAGGCCCAGCTCGACCCGGCGGAGGACGTCGCCATCCTCCAGTATACCGGCGGAACCACAGGAACCGCCAAGGGGGCGATGCTCACCCACCGAAATCTCGTAGCCAATGCTCTCCAGTCGCGGTCCTGGTTCCTCCGAGCGGAGGAGGGCAAAGAGAGGGTGCTCGCCGTGCTGCCCTTCTTTCACGTCTACGGGATGACCGTGGCGATGAACCTCTCCATCGCCCTGGCCTCGGCGATGATCCTCCTCCCCCGCTTCGTGATCGATGAGATCCTCAAGGCGATCAACAAATACCAGCCGACGATGTTCCCCGGCGCGCCGACGATCTATGTCGCCTTCAACAGCCATCCCCATATCGCAAGATACAAGGTCGGTTCGATCGGGGAGTGCATCTCCGGCTCGGCCCCCTTACCCGTCGAGGTAAAGCGGAGGTTCGAGGAGCTGACTGGGGGGAGGCTCGTCGAAGGCTATGGCCTTTCGGAGGCCTCGCCAGTGACCCATTCCAATCCCCTGGACGGCCGGGACATTCCTGGCTCGATCGGGATTCCCTTCCCCGACACGGAGGCCAAGATCCTCGGACCGACCGGGGAGGACTTAGGGGTAGGCGAAGCCGGCGAGCTGGTCGTTCGCGGCCCCCAAGTGATGAAGGGCTACTGGAACGACCCCCAAGAGTCGGCCCAGGTTCTCCGGGACGGCTGGCTCCACACCGGAGACATCGCCAAGATGGACGAACAAGGCTATTTTTACATCGTCGATCGGGAGAAGGACTTGATCATCGCCTCCGGCTATAATGTCTACCCCAGAGAGGTCGAAGAGGTAATCTACCAGCATCCCAAGGTTGCGGAAGCAGCGGTGATCGGCGTTCCCGACCCCTACCGCGGGGAGACGGTCAAGGCCTTCATCGTCCCTCATCCCGGTGAAGAGCTGGAGAAAGAGGAGCTCATCGCCTTCTGTCGTGAGCGACTCGCCGCCTACAAGGTCCCGCGACTGATTGAGTTCCGCGGCTCCCTTCCCAAGACAGCCGTAGGAAAGATCCTCAAACGGGAGCTCCGGGAGGAGGAGCTCCACCAGGCCTAGGTGCTGACAGCAACCGGGAAGCGGGCGGTCAAATTGGATGATCGAGAGGGTTTCCCCCTCGGCCACGACAATGGCTTCAAGATGTGCGGCCCTGGCCCTGAAGGCCTCCAGTTACTGTGAACTGCCNNGAGGGTTTCCCCCTCGGCCACGACAAGGGCTTCAAGATGTGCGGCCCTGGCCCTGAAGTTCTCCAGTTACTGTGAACTGCCCTTGAGCCAACTCGATGAGGAGCTTACGTCGCCGCTTTAACGGTCAGCGGGGTACGAAAGGAATGATCCGAGCGAGAATGGAGCGAAGGAGGTAGACAGATGGCCTACAAAAACCTGATCTATCAGGATGAGCGCGTGCTGGCGCTAATTTCCCTCAACCGCCCGCCGGTCAATGCCCTCTCCTCGGAGATGATTGCCGAGATGGACGGAGCGATCGAGGAAGTACGGGCGGACCCGAGGAAGAAGGCCCTGATCATTAACTCCATGTTGGAGGGGGTGTTCATCGCCGGGGCGGACATCAAGGAGATCGAGCGGATTGAGGACGGGGAGCAGGCGAAGGAATTGGTGCGCAAAGTAAAGGCCTTCTTGGACAAGATCGAGGGGATGGAGATCCCGGTGATCGCGGCGATCAACGGCTTCTGCCTCGGCGGGGGGCTGGAGCTGGCCCTGGCCTGCCACTTCCGTCTGGCAACCGATAATGCCGCCTTCGGCCAGCCAGAGATCAATCTGGGAATTCTACCCGGCTTCGGAGGTACCCAACGATTGAGTCGGACCATCGGCCGGGCGCGGGCCCTGGAGATGATCCTCACCGGGAACAACATCATGGCCCGGGCGGCGGAGCAATGGGGCCTGGTAAACAGGGTCGTCCCCGAGGAGGATCTGTTGGGTGAGGCGCGGGCGCTGGCGGGGACTATGGTGAAAAAGGGAAAGGTCGCCCTCGGCGCGGCGCTCACCGCGGTCGTCGGCGGGCTGAAGGGAGATGTCGCTTCAGGAATGGAGCTGGAGACCGAGCAGTTCGGCCGCGTGGCCCAGACGGAGGATAGGCGCGAGGGGACGCGGGCCTTCCTGGAGAAGCGCCAACCGCAATTCAAGGACAAGTAGGTGAGCGAATAGAATGATCGAATTTGAATTCAGCGAAGAGCAGAATCTGCTTCGCAGATCGGTCCACGAGTTCGTCGAAGAGCGGATCAAACCGATCGCGGACCAGATCGATGACCAGGATGAGATCCCCCAGGAACTGCTCGATGAGATGGGCGAGCTGGGCTATTTCGGGGCGGTCGTCCCCGAGGAGTATGGCGGCTCGGGCTTCGGGGAGATCGGCTACTGCATCGTGGTCGAGGAACTGTCGCGGGGCTCCTCCGCAGTGGCCGTGTTGGTCGGAGCCCACGAGAGCCTCGCCGAGACGACGATCCTCCTTGGGGGCAGTGAGGAGCAAAAGAAGAGATTGTTGCCGGAGATGGCGGCGGGGAAGAAGATCGGGGCCTACGCCCTCACTGAGCCGGAGGCCGGCAGTGACGCCGGTTCCATCCGGACCACCGCCGAGGACAGGGGAGACCATTACGTCCTAAATGGATCGAAGATCTTCATCACCAATGGGAATATCGCCGACGTGGTCACCACCTTCGCCGTGACCGACCCCTCCCTGGGTCCCCGCGGCGGGATCACCGCCTTCGCCGTCGAGCCGGACATGCCCGGATTCAACGTGGACCAGGTGGAGGAGAAGATGGGGCTCCACGGCTGCCCCACTGCCGCGCTGAGCTTTAAAGATATGGAGGTTCCCCGGGAGAATGTGCTCGGCGAGGTCGGTGGCGGCTTCAAGCTGGCCCTGACCGTGCTGGACTATGGCCGGACGAGCCTTGCCGCCGGATGCCTCGGCGGGGCCAAAGAGCTTTTGAAGATCTGCACCGCCTATGCCGGGCAACGGATCCAGTTCGGCAAGCCGATCGCCCAGCAGCAGGTGATCCAGTTCTGGCTGGCGGACATGGCGGCCAAGATCTACGCCCTGGAGTCGATGGTCTACCGGGCTGCCTGGCTGTTCGACAGCGGAAAGCCGTTCATCCGCGAGGCCTCGATATCCAAGCTCCTCGCCTCGGAGTGGCTGGATGAGATCGCCGATATGGCCGTTCAAATCCACGGTGGCTATGGCTATATCAAGGAGTACCAGGTAGAGCGATTCTACCGCGATTCGCGGATCAACCGCCTGTTCGAAGGGACAAGCGAGATCCAACGCTNNATCGCCCGCGACATCCTCAAGAGAGGAGGATATTGATAGCGCGTTAATGCGTTTTGCGTTCTCGCGTTAAGGGCTAACGCGCAAACGCACTAACGCGCAAACGCATAGATGGCCGAGATAGTCCTCTTCTCATTGTCGATCAGTGCTCTCTATTCCCTGGTCGCTATTGGCTTTACCATGATTTTTGGCGTCGGAGGGGTCCTCAATCTGGCCCATGGGGCGCTGTTGATGGCCGCGGCCTACACTGCCTACACCGCCAAGGTCTTCCTCGGCTGGAACATCTACCTCTCCGCCGCTCTGGCCGTGGCCTTCTCCGCACTCCTGGCCCTAGCGGTTTACGGAGGCTTCACCAGATATGCCCGCCCCATCTTCGCGCTGGTCGCCGCCCACGCCGGATTCTATTTGGGAAGCTCCGTCCTCCATCTCGGCTTGCCCCCCTCCTTGACGCTCGCCGCCATCAGCGGAGCGGCCTTGGGGACCTCGGCCTACCGCCTGCGGCGGCTCCGCCCCTACGCCCTGTGGATATTGATGGCGGCCCTGCTCTATTATCTCCTCGGACCGCTGTTGGGGCTGGAGCTTTATCTTGCCGGTCCCCTGGCTCCGCTGATCGCCGCCCTGTTCGCCCTGGGAAGGGTGCGGGGATGGATCAAGCGCGATGAGCACGGGATCTTCCTCATCTCCCTCCCTTATGTGGCCTATGTCGCTGGCGGAATCTTCAGGCTTTCGCCCTGGCTCGCCTTGGCCGTCGCCGTGGCCTTTGCGGTTCTTTTCACCACCGGGCTCGTCCGCTACATCCAGGGATCGACGATCGTGACCATGATCGTCACCCTGGCCTTCGCCTTGGTGCTGGAGGAGTTGGTGAAGATTCTGTTCGGCCCCACCCCGCGGATCCTCCTCCCCTTGATCAAGGGGAATACGATTATCTGGGGGGTGAAGCTCGGCAACACCCAGATCCTGGCCTTCGCCATCTCCTGGCTGGCGATCGCCCTGCTGTGGTTCTTCGTCCGGTGGACCAAGCTGGGCAAGGCGATCCTGGCCACCGCCCAGGACCGAATCGGGGCAGCGCTGGTGGGGATCGATCCCGAGCATGTCTATGTCGTCACCTGGACGATCTCCGGGGCGCTGGCCGGGGTGGCGGGGGTCTTCTTCGCCTCCTCGCTGGCCATGCTCCCCACCATGTGGCGCGATCCCCTGGTAATAGCGTTTGCCATCGTCATCCTCGGAGGGTTGGGAAACATCCAGGGATCGCTCATCGCCGCTTATCTGGTCGGATTCCTTGAGACCCTCACCGTCTATCTCCTCACCCCTTCCTGGCGTGGTCTCCCCTCCTTGATCCTGTTGGTCTTGATCCTTATCCTTAGGCCGAGAGGGCTGTTCGGCAGGGAGTTGCAATGAGGCAGGCAACCGGTTACCCGCGCTTGGTCAGGTACTTGCTCTATGGGGGTATTGTGACTTTGCTCGTCCTCTCTCCCTTCCTCCTGGTCCACCAACCGCGCTGGATCACCGTCCTGACACTGGCCAACTTCTTGGCCGTCTTCGCCATGAGCTGGGATATCCTCTCCGGGTTCACCGGCCAGATCAGTTTTGGCCATGCCTTCTTTATCGGCGCAGCGGGCTACACCAGTGCCCTGCTCAATATCTATTTAAAACTTCCGCTCTGGCTGACCATCCCCACCGGAGTGGTGGCGGCCGTCCTGATGGGGTTGTTGGTCGCCGTCCCCGCCCTGCGGCTTCGCGGTCCTTACTTCTCCTTGGTGACCCTGATCCTGCCCATCGTGGCCATAAAATTGGTGTTGATCTTTTCAAATTTCACCGGGGGGGAGCTGGGCAAGTATGGGCTGACCCCGCTCAGTCCGGCTGCCTCCTTCGTGGCCAACCAGCGGGCCAACTACTTCTACTCCCTGGGGCTGATGGTCCTGGTTGCGGCCGGGCTCCTCCTAGTTGCTCGCTCCAAGGTGGGAAAGATCTTCGAGGCGATTCGGGAGAACGAGGAGGCGGTGGAGGCGGCGGGGATTAACACGGCCAAGTACAAGATTTTATCGTTCATCATCAGCTCGTTCGTCGCCGGGCTCGGTGGGGCGATCTACGTCCATTATTGGGAAAGCCTCATTCCCTCCACCATCCTGCCCCTGACCTTGTCGGTTCAGTTGATCATCGCCTCGGTGGTTGGAGGGATGGGGACAATCACCGGGCCGATCGTCGGCTCATATTTCCTGATCGCCGGACAGGAGTGGTTCAAGCATGCAGCGCGGGGCTTTCCCTCCCTG
>JABAHQ010016960.1_pt1 | contig 25648 bp, 18 predicted proteins | sample 7062091 | NCBI WGS metagenome assembly JABAHQ01 (sample SAMN14534359, study PRJNA622989) | marine sediment metagenome | biome: marine biome [ENVO:00000428]; feature: marine pelagic biome [ENVO:01000023]; material: deep marine sediment [ENVO:00002113] | place: India: Gulf of Kutch | collected...
CGACGATCAAATGCCCCCCACCGATGACCCAGTCTGCCAGAGCAGTCCCTTGTCCTGGGGTCAGCGAACCGGTATCAATATCATTAAAAATCAAAACATCCAGGGCTGATATCCCCTGAGGCTCTTCGGGAAGGCCAGCCAGGGAGAGATGGGCTACCGATAAGGGTTCACCCCCGGTGGTTTGCAGGCCAGCCAAAAAATTGAGCAGGTTGGGATCAGAAGCAACGACCCCCACCAGAAAATCATCAGCGGCCATAAGCCTGGGGCTGTGCTCGCTTTGATAAAGCGTTTGGTCATCACTAACAAACTCAAAGATAAATTGATTATTGCGTGAGGGGATGAAGATCATGATTTCTTTCTGAGATTGGGAAGGCAGGCTCAAAGGACGGGCATACATTTCGCCGGGATAGATGGTCTGAAGTCTGATTTCACCTTCTATGTCGGGCCCATTATTTGTCGCCGAAACCCGCACAGGCATCCAGGCATTACTCTTAGCGTAGCCGTCAAAACCGGCTGAAACCACAAAATCTAATCCCACCCCCTTTTGTTGAGCCAGGGCCGATGACCCCAGACTAATGATCAGCAAAAATAGAACCAAAGAGAGGACATATTTATATTTTTTCACAAACACCTCAGAAATAAGGCTTCAAATAGCAGTTACATTTCCTCTCGATAATAGAGGCCATGTTTCTCCCTGGCTTTCAAAACCGCCCGTCGCAAAATTTCATGCACCTGGTGGGGGTCTTTAATATTCTCCAACGTCACTTCCGGCCTGCTGGGGTCGTGGCTGACAATATGAATATCCCCTAAGCTAAAGGCCCGCTCGGCGAGCGTTTGCTGATAGTCAATATCTTGAATCCGCACCAACTCAATATCTTCCCGGCTTTTACCCAGGAGGCCTTCAGTCACCCTGACCCGTTCGTTGGTAATCGTGTAATGAACGGTCAGTGATAAAAAGGGCCGGCCTTCCCACAACACCACCTCCTCAGATCCCGCTTCACCAGACGAAGCAGTTGAGGCAGCATCTTGTTGATTGACCTGCGTCAATTGCGCATCTACCTCCTCCAAAGCGGCGTCCACCACAATATCAACTAATTTATTCATGTCCTCGCGGCTGACACCTGAAACATCCAGCCCACTTTGCGCAATAGCTCGCCAAACTCTGGCGGTAACGGCCGATTGTACTTGATTAACAGACATAGTACCCTTCCTTAGATAAAAATAAATAAAACTTATCTTCTGTGGGAAACAAGAGAATGGTGATCCTGCCTCACCAACAACCATGGGTTTGCCCCGCACAGATGCGGAGAATCATTTCAAATAATTATAACGATGGATGGTAAATATACCAAGCGTAGGTTGTAATTTATCTGCATTTCTGATTAGTGTCGTGACTGTTATTGAGCCTGTGCTGACGATTTCCCAGAAGCTGCTGGTAACAAAAACAGCCAGACTCGCTTAAACAAGGTCTGACTGTTTTTGTCATTGCGCCAGGTCTCGATAATCACAAGTTCATCTGCTTGATCGTCTCTAATAAAACCACCTCGGCAAAGGGGTCTTTGGGAATGTAGTCAATGGCTCCGGTTTCCAGGCCAACCAGAGCATCCTGAGCCTGATCGTGGACGGTTAGCATCACCACTGGGATATCAACTAACTTTGGATCAGTTTTGAGTTCCCGGCAGACATCAAAACCATTGATATCCGGCAGTTCAATGTCGAGGACAATCAAATCAAATTTCTGTTTGCGAGCTGCTTCTAGCCCAGCCTGCCCTGTCTTAGTCCAATGTACCTGACAACCATTATTCTCCAAACTGACCTTGAAGCGCAAGGCTTGCGGGGGGCTATCTTCCACTAATAAAATAGCAGGTGCATTGGATGTATTGCCTGGGGGTTGTTTAGGCATAACGAACTCCTTTCGTCAGCCACTTTATTAACGTGACCGAAGCTCCGGGTTTCCCCTGGTCGTTAAATGAAAATTCATCCACTAATGAGAGAGTGCTAGATAGGAGCGACCTTTGAGCTTTGTAATCATTAACTTGCTCATTTGATCCGGGCGTTTTCTTGGCCGTCTTAAAGCTGGTGCCGACTACCTGCAAACCGACACGCCCCTGATTATTAATCTCGGAAATAATCACTTCGCCTCTCTCACCGAGATTTTGGATGAGCACCTGAGCCAATTGACCCGCAGCCAGTGAAATTCGGGCTTGATCTATAGTATTAAAGCCGAGCTGCCTGGCTATCTGCCGGGTCTGCACACGAACCTGGAGAACATCCGATTCGTTATTGATGGCGATTTTTTGTGTTTTTTGCATGTCTGCCTCGTACTATCGTTCTCAGCAGAAATAACGCCTCAGATGAAGTGGGCTGAGGCTTGCTCAGGAAATTAACTCAAGCAGGGCTGGCGCAATTCGATCTGTAGGGAGGATTTGTTCAACTGCCCCTAATTCAATCGCCACGGCCGGCATGCCAAAAACCACACATGTAGCCTCATCCTGGGCGATGGTATGTGCTCCCATCTCACGCATGGCGCATAATCCTCTGGCTCCATCACTGCCCATGCCGCTCAGGATCACCCCAATCGCCGTGGCCCCATACACCCGGGCCACCGAGTCAAAAAGATAATCCCCCGCAGGGCGCACCCCAAATTGAGGTGGGGCTTGACTGAGGGCAATGAGTCCCAGATGGTTGACCAGCATATGATAGTTATCGGGCGCAATGAGCACCTGGCCGGCCGTTGGCTCATCGGCGTGCCGGGCCAGACGAACCGCGAGGTGTGTTCGCTGGTTGAGCCAATCGGCCAACCCCCGGCTGAAGTGGGGGGCGATATGCTGCACGGTGAGAATAGGGGCAGGAAAGTCGGCCGGTAACTCACTTAAAATCTTAGCCAAAACGCCCGGCCCGCCTGTTGACGCAGTCATAGCAATCAGTTGAATTTTTGACCGCCGCTTTGATTTAAGTATTGGCTGTTTTAGCGGCGGCTGTGGTTCGCGCCGTCTTGGAACAGTCTCCCCCCACCGTCGCACCACCTTCACCTCGGCCATAAGCCTGATCTGGTTGGTTAAGGCCGCATACACCTCAGGTGGATCATAGATGGTCGGTTTGTGCAGCACGGTCAGCGCCCCGACTTGTAAAGCATCAAAAGATAGATTACGTTCGCGTCTATTCACACTGGAACTGACGATCACGATCGGGCAGGGCAATTCGGCCATAATCCGGCGGGTAGCTTCCAAGCCATCCATCTCCGGCATGTGCACATCCATCGTGATCACGTCTGGCTTGAGCCGCCTGACCAGCCGTACTGCCTCCGCGCCATTATGGGCTGCTCCGACCACTTGAAAGCCGGGGACGCTCTGTAAAATAGTCACCAACAACTCCCGCTCCACCGGCGAATCTTCGGCAATGAGCACCCGAATTGGGATCGTATTGCTTGGCATAGGTTCCTTTCCAGCAGTGATGGGGGATAAGCTTTTGGTCTTCACCAGTCATGCCTTATTAGACCAGTTGTTCAATCGTCTCCAGCAAATTACTTTGATCAAAGCTACTTTTGACAATGTAAGCATCGGCCCCAACCTCGATCCCGCGGGCCTTATCGGCCGGCGAGTCGAGCGAGGTGACCAGGATCACCGGAATGTCGGCGTAGCGCTCATCCCCCTTGACCCGTCTGGTCAGTCCAAAGCCATCCAGGCGGGGCATCTTGATATCTGAGACGATTAAGTTTGGCAAGCTGCCAGACAGTAGAAGGGCCAGGGCTTCCTCACCGTTGGTAGCTAATTTTACCTCATAATTGGCCGCCTCCAAAATATTTTTCTCCAGAGTGCGGGTGGTGATCGAATCATCCACCACCAAGATCGTTTTGCGTTGGACGGCCTCTTTGGGCGCGGTCGTCGCGTCGGCAACCAGGGGTGATCGCGCTTGAGTCCGGACGGCCAATTTCACCAAATCGGCGGTGTGGAGGACCAGGATGATCTGGCCCGAGCCGAGGACCGTGGCCCCGGCGATGCCGCCCACTTTGGCCAATTGCTTACCCAAACTCTTCATGACAATTTCCTGCTCCCCGGCCAGATCATCAACCACAAGTCCCAACCGTTTCTCGGCCGCCCCGACGATAACAACCGTCAACCGGTCGGTTTTCCTGGGGCCGGCCGGCAATTCCAGCAAATCGGCCAGCCAGGCCAGGGCCACCGGTCTGCCCTGATAGGTAATGGCCTCTTTGCCCTCCACTTTGGCAATGGCATCCCGCTCTACCTGGAGCATCCGCTCCACGGTGGTCAAGGGCAAGGCAAAAACCTGCCCCCCGGCCTGAACCAGCAGTCCCCGTGAGCTGGCCAGGGTCAGGGGCAGGGTTAAGGTAAAAGTTGTCCCCTGGCCCGGCTGGCTGGCCACTTCCAGGCTGCCGTGTAATTCTTCCACATTTTGGCGGACAACATCCAACCCAACGCCCCGGCCCGAAATGTCGGTGATGGTTTTGCTGGTTGACAGGCCAGAGATGAAAATGAGGTTCATGCTCTCGGCGTCGCTCAATTTTTCGACCCCGGCCGGGCTGAACAATCCTTGACGTACCGCGGCCTGTCGAATGGCCGGTATATCGAGCCCCTGCCCATCATCGCCGACGGTGATGACCACGTTGTTCCCCTGCTGGCTGGCCGAGAGGATGATACGGCCTTCGGCTGATTTGCCGGCTCGCTCACGTTCGGCGGCGGTTTCAATGCCGTGGTCGACCGCATCACGCAGCAGGTGGATGAGCGGGTCTTTCATTTGCTCCAAGACCCGTTTATCCAGCTCGGTCTCCCCACCAGCAATGGTCAGCGAAATTTGTTTTTGTTGTTCGCGGGCCAGGTCACGGACCATGCGGCCAAAGGTGGCGGTGATGGTGGTCAGCGGCAGCATGCGCACCCGTTTAATTTCTTCTTGTAACTCATCGATCACCAGCGACAGGCGCATGGTATCGTTGGCCAACTGGCGGTAAAGCAGGTTGGATTGGCTGTTAAAGGCTTGCAACTGCTCCTGACTTTTGGCGGTAAAGTCGAGCAAGGCGGCGACATCCTTGTCATACTCATTGTGCCCGTCGCGGAGTATACGGCTGTGGCGACTGCGCCAGGCCAACCACAGTTTGTGCCATTCGGTGGCGAAAGCCTGCATGTCACGCACTTCGGCCAGACGTTGCTCGGCCCGAATTTTGGCCCCCAACAACTCGCTGAACTGCTCCATCAGCGCATCCAATTTACGGACCGAAACGCGGATCGTTTCGTCACCCTGGAAGGGTCCCGCAGAGAGAGCCGTGTCCGGCGCCTCAACTTTTGTCTGATCCGCCGGTTTCTCGCTATCCGTCACCCCCTCACCGGCCTCTTCCAACCGAGTCAACAAGGCAATCACCTTAGCGGGTGTGGTGGCATCGCCGGCCTCAATCCGCTCCATGACCAACTCAACCGCATCGAGGGCCTGGTAGAGCAAATCGAACAAATCGGCCGAGAAAGCCAAATGTCCTTCTTTGGTCTGCAAGAGCAAGTCTTCCAGGGCATGCCCCAGGCTCTCAATGACCGTCAAGCCCACCGAGCGCGCTTCCCCTTTCAAGCTATGGGCTTCGCGAAAAATCTCTTCCAACAACGCCTGCCGCTTTTTAGGGCTCAACTTCTCCTTCTCCAGGGTTAACAAGCCCTGAGTAATTTTCTGGATATGTTCGCCTTGCTCAACCTTGAACGTATTAATCAACTGCCGACGTATCTCTTCACTCAACGTCATGGCTTACTCCACACAATTTAATCGAAGCCCCTGAACCTATTGGCTCAATTTATACCTGGCCACCAGCGTTTCTAATTGCTGGGCCAGACTGGACAAATCCTGGGCTACCTTCTCCGCCTGCTGCGTCGAAGCCAGGTTCTGCACCGTGGTCTGGTCGATGTTCTGCATGGCCAGGGCAATCTGCTCCATGCCTGTCGTCTGCTGTTGGGCGCTGGCCACGATCTGCTGGGCCGCACTGGTGTTCTCGGCGATGCTGGCCGCCAACTGCTCGATCGTCTCCCCCGCCTGACCGGTCAACGACACTCCCTCGTCCACCCCCTTGCTCCCCTCTTCGGTGGCCATTACCGCCGCGTTGGTCGCCCGCTGAATCTGGTTCAAAATCTCCCGCACCTGGACCGTGGCCTGTTTCGACTGTTCGGCCAGGTTGCGCACCTCCAGGGCCACCACGGCAAACCCTTTGCCGTGCTCCCCCGCCCGGGCCGCTTCCACCGAGGCGTTCAGGGCCAACAGGTTGCTCTGCGAGGCAATCTCGTTGATTGTGGTCGTGATCTCCCCGATCTGCTGCGTCTGCTCGCTCAAAGCCAGGATGTTCTCGGCGATCCCTTCCACCTTCTCTTTGATCTGGTTCATCCCGGCCACCGTCTCAACCACCGCCTGCTGCCCCACCTGCGAGATGCTGCTGGTCTGCTGCGCCTGTTCCGCCACCCCCTGCGCCTTGGCAAAGGTCTGCTCCACAATCGTCTTCACCTCGTCTATGGTGGTCGAAGTCTGGGAGATGGCCGCCGACTGCTCGTTGGCCCCCGAGGCCTGCTGCGTCGTCGCCGCCAGAATCTCGGCTGCGGCGGCGGTGATATTGGCCGTCGCCTCTCGGATCTGGCCGGCCAATTCCCCCAGCCGCTCCACCATCCCGTTCAGGTTGCGCCCCAAGGTGACCAAGGCGTCGTCACCCCCTCGCCCGTCCAACGACAGCCGGGCGGTCAGGTCTCCCCCGGCCACCCGCTCCACAAAGGTCAAATAATTATCCACCGTCTGCTCCAGATATTCCCGCGCCTCTTGTTCGGCTCTCACCCGCTGGCGCAGATTATCAACCATAGTATTGATATTTTGTCCCAGCCGGACCAGCGGATCGTCCGCTTCCCCCTGCAAGGCCAGTTGGCCGCTCAAATCCCCCGCGCTGATCTTGTCGGCGAAGGCCACATACTCTACCACGGTGTTTTGCAAACTTTCTTTAGCCTGCTTCTCAGCCGCTATCATCTGGCGCAGGTTATTGGTCATCTGGTTGAAGGCCCTAGCCATCACCCCAATCTCGTCCTGGCTAGTCACCGAGGCCATCTGGTTCATATCACCTTCCGCCACTTTAGAGGCCACCTGCACTACATTTTTAACGGGCCGGATGACAGCACGCTGGGTGAGCCATAACATACTGGCGAAAACTACTATGAAAACAACAACCACTTCGGCCAGAAATTTTTCCAAGGCGTTAACTTTACCCTTGGCCCATATTTCAAAGAGGCTGACCGCCTCGTCGCTGGTTGTCAAGAGAGCCTCGTTATTTTCAATTAGAAATTGGACTGCGGCCAGCATGGCTTCATACTCTTTAGTTAATCCTGCTAATCTTTGGATATCAGCGTAGGTGAGATTCCAGGTGCTTTCTACGGTGTCAATCTGCGCTTGCGCAGAGGCCGAGACCGGTGGCAAGTTTAGGGTAGCATCACCATGGCGCAATATACCCAGAGTCTGGTCAAAGGTGCGGGCATCTTCAACCAACCTGACAGCCCACTCTGGCTCGCCGTTGGCAATTCTTAGTACGGATTGGGCCATGCGAGCACTCAGCATGCGCTGGTGGCCGGCCAAATCTACGACTTTTGCACTGGCATTACTTGTATCCATCTGCTTAACCAAGTCATCGCTGTGTTGCAATAGCTCTTGCAAGCTTTGATCAAGATCGGTGGCCAGCATCTGAACTGTGCGGGCACCTTCTGCCCCTGCGATGACGGTCTGGGCACTGGTCTTATATGATTGCCACAGGTCATCTATTTTCTTGAGCTGGGGCACAATATGGGGTGGGGCTGCTGGCAGTCCCAAGCTGGCATCACCATTTGCCAATCCCTGCAAGGACGTATCGAACAGTTCAACTACGTCCGCTAATTTCTCGGATGCGTCCACATTGCCACTAGCGGCTTGTAATGCCAATCTGCCTATGCGCTGGCTGAGCATCCGCTGCCGGCCAGCTATATTGATTACACGGGAATCTGTATCTTGCTGTCTCACCTGCAACAAGACGCCAACAACCGCTCCCAACATTAACAGCACCATGACGACCAACCCTGTTCCAATCTTAATCATCAGGCTGCTGGCGAACCAACGATTGATTTTAGGCATACAATTTCTCCTGTCCAGACACGATACGCGATATATACTTAATTCAGTTTATACCTGACCACCAGCGCTTCTAACTGCTGGGCCAGACTGGATAAATCCTGGGCTGCCATCTCGACCTGCTGCGTCGAAGCCAGGTTCTGGACCGTGGTCTGGTCGATGTTTTGCATGGCCAGGGCAATCTGCTCCATGCCCGTCGTCTGCTGTTGGGCGCTGGCCACAATCTGCCTGGCAAACCCTTTGCCGTGCTCGCCGGCCCGAGCCGCTTCCAACGGGTTGCTCTGCGAGGTGACCTCATTGATTGTGGCCGTGATGTCGCCGATTTGCTCCGTGGGCTCACAACACCTCTTCATGCACAATCAAGCGTTCATCATTGAACAAGGGGGGGATATTAAGCACCACCAGCATATCCGGGGCAATGCCCAGCATAAACTCGGCCCGGCTGCCCACCTGGGGCGGCCGGGCCGGTTCAAGTTCATCCTGGAAGATCGTTAAGACATCGGTCACCGTATCGGCCAGGAAGCCCACTTCCAGATCGGCGGCGGTCACCACAATAATCTTGCTCTCGGCCGAACACTCCGTGGGCGATAAGCCCAGAAAGGCCCGCAGATCAATCACCGAAATCAGCCGACCCCGGGCACTGAAGACCCCGACCACAAAATTGGGGGTGCGGGGGACGGGGGTGATTTGCCCCAGGGGGTAAACCTCACGGACGTGGGAGACTGGCAGCCCATACCGCTCATCCTGGAGTAGAAAGGTGAGGACCGGCATGGCCTGACCCGTTACTTCGGCCGGGGACGGTTCGGCCAGGGCGTGAGCCCGCCGCGCCCAGACCTCAGCCAAGGCCTCCGGACTGAGTTCTGCTTCTGGCACCCACCCCTCATCGTTACCGGAGGTGTTTACCTTACCCGTATTTAACTGATGATCGTGGTCGTCGTTACGGGCCATGCATATCTGCCTCTCAATGTTTATTACATTTACGTTTTTCCAAGCTCGGCCAGCATCCGTTGCGCGGATTCTAAGAGTCTTTTGGCACTGCTGCCGCCGGAGTCTGGAATAATTGTCTCTGGTGGCAACTTGGTTAAAATCTTGACGACGTTGTTGAGCGTCCGTTGGGCTTGCTTGACCTGATTCTGCTTGTTGTAGAGGACAGCCAGGTTAAAATGGGGCAAGGGCCCCGCCCGGTCCAGATAGATCACTTTCTTCAACTTATCAATGGCCTGCTCCGTCTCTCCGATATAGTCATCCATCATAGCCAGGAGGTAGTAGGCTTCGGTCAGGAGGGGGTCTAATTGGATAGCCCTTTGCCCCCACTGGCGTGCTTGCTCCCACTGGCCCTGATCGGCATAGGCCCGGGCCAGTGAGCAATGCAGGGCGGCCCGCTGGGTCTTTGGTATCTCACTCAGGTTACCCACCAAGATTTCAGTGGCCTGATCAAGCTGGCCTTGGCTCAACAGCATCTGGATCGTCTCGCTGAGGGTGAGTTGGGCCAATGGCTGGTCCTCAGGGAGCGGTAGTTTTGAGGGCTGTAAGGGCTTTGTACGCGACTGTGTTGCCGGGGGAGGCGTCAGGGGAAGGGTCTGGGAGACACTTTTTTTCGCCGGATCCAACCCTTCCCAATCGGTCGGCCAGGAAGTCGACCGAGCCGTTTTTTGATAAAGCAAGGCGTTGGGGAAGGTATGAGCTTGAAAAACCCGGTAGCCGGTTAATGATGGCTCCGAATGACCCACCACCAGCCAGCCGCCATCTACCAGGGCTTGATAAAATTTTTGAATCAACTTGAGGGTAATTTCCCAGGTAAAATAAATGGTCACGTTCCGGCACATGATCAGGTCCATTGAAACCGTATTGTTAGGCACGGCCGGAAAATCACTTTTAATCAAATTGAGGTAATCAAAGGTGACCATGCGGCGGATTTTATCGTGCAATTGGTAGCGTTTACCTTGCCGGGTAAAGTAAAGGGAGCGTATTGCTTTGGCCCGCTCTTCCCGAAAAGACCACTCAGAGTAAACGGCCTCCCGAGCGCGCTGCAGAGCATCTCGGTTGATATCAGTGGCCAGGATGAGAATCTGCCACTGCTCAAGGTCGGGGATCAACTCATACAGCAGGATGGCCAGGGAATAAGGTTCTTCGCCGGTGGCACAACCGGCGCTCCACAACCGCAGTTGTGGCGCAACCGGCGGCTTTTGCCCCACAGCCGCCGCCGCAGCCCGTTTGCGGGCGATCAGTTCGGGCAGCACATGGGTGACCAGAGCATCAAACTGGGCGCTGTCGCGGAAAAAATAGGTCTCGCCGATGGTCAACAGGTTGATCAGGCGATCCATCTCAGCCCGAGCTGCGGGGGTGGTTGCCTCGCGCAGAAAGTGGTAGTAGGTATCGAGGTCCCAGGGGGAGGGAGAATGTTGACGCAAAGCCTCGGGCAGGCTTTGCAAAGCCTTGGACAGGCCAATCTGTAAGTCGTTCTGCTTTTTTTCGTGGAAATCGAGACCACTACGCTGGCGGATCAAGTCTCGAAAACGCAGATAATCACCATAGTTTAGCCGTAGAGTGGCTGGGGTCATGGTTATACCTCTTCGCTGGCCTGGGTTTCGATCTCCTTGGCGCGGAGAGCCCGCTTCAATTGCGCCTGTTCGATCTCGGTCAAGATGGCTGACAGTTTGAGGGTAGGGATGAGCCGGCGCTCCACCTTAGCCACCCCGGCCAGGTAAGTGATTTGAGAGAAGGGACTCTGGTTGTTGGCCAATTTGGGCAGGGCCAGAGCGTCAATGGGTTCCAGGTCAGTTGGAGCAATTTCCAAAACCTCATCAACGCTATCGGTGATTAACCCTAGCAGGCGATCGCCGAAATCGGTCAGGATGATTGGCGTATGCAGGCCATAAGCCTGAAAGGCCAGCTCAAAACGCAGGCGCAGGTCCATAATGCTTACGACCTGACCTCGCCAGTTGATGATCCCCTGAATAGGTTTGGGGGCCTGAGGCAGATAGGTGAGGGTCACCATCTCGATAATTTGCACCACCTTGGTCACCGGCAGACCGTAGACTTGCCCGTCCACGGTAAAAGTGAGCAAGGCAAGCCGGTCGGTACTGACCGGGGCTCTGCCGACACTGGCAACGCTATCTTGGCTTCTCAACAAAGTGTCTCCTTTATTCTATTTGGCGAGTTCTTATCAATTTAGGCCATGAATTAACACCATTTTATAATATTCATTTTCTCACTAGATGTTAATTCTCGTCAAGTGGCTCTACTGAAATCAGCAATTCTCACTATGACCTTCCCGGGAGCTTCGAGGCACCTTCAGCAAGACGGCTCTCCAGCATATCAGATGATTTTGTCCAGAAATATGCCCCATAGCTTCCGGGAAGGTGAATTCACAACCCAAAATTGAGAATTGCTGTACTGAAATTCGTCAGTTCCCAGGCGGCTATTGGACTTCAACAAATTAATTGACCGCCAATCTGGCGCAACCGAGGTTAATTGCGGCAGAAGCAAGAGGAGCAGCTTCTCTCAGAAGCAAAACACTCTCCTCCAGCAGGAGGATGAAAGGTATTGAGGGTTAGGTTCTTCGGAAACTTTATTCGCCCGAATTTGCTCTTGAGCTAGGCCCACTTTACCCAATTGATAGGTAATGGCAAACCGGTTAATAAAGGGGATAGCTGTCTTGTGTGGCAATTCGTTTCACTTACTGACTCAGTTCTCAGGGCAAAACTGTAGCTGAGGCATGGGGATGCCCTATCTACGTCTTACCCTAGAAACTAGTTTAAAGTTAGGATAACCTGAAATCAATCCCCCGAAAGAACTAGGGTGCATTTCACTTTGGGGACGAATTTCTAGACCCTTGGGGTTTACGAAGGCATCTTCGCTTGCAACGCGTTTGCTCAGGCAAAATTGATTGCGTCAAGCATGCGTTTACGAAAACTCCAAGGGTCTTTGCCCCATTCATTGTCCCAAGGAGGTCCGCTCAAAATGGAGGTGAGGCTTTTAGGTAGATGTGGGGATAAGTGCTACAGTTTGGTCTCGCGAAAATCAGTGCCGTCAAAGGAGATAATTTTCGGTTGTTTGTTAAACACTGTTTCTAAATGAACCGGTCGAGTCCATATCTTATGCAAATTACGCATCGTATCGCGAGCGTAATCCATCTTAAGATCTACCCCTCTATGCTCATGATGTAAGAACAACTCTCCCCGGTTTTTGTAGTTTCCATCTTCCACGTAAATAAAGGGTTGCCCAAAATTGGTCAACTGAAAAAGCAGTTTTTCTTTAATCGCTTTAAAGTCTCGCGAGACGATCTCATAATAATTTGTACCGGGGTTATACTCAAAGTTAAAGAGCTTTTGCTCTACAACAAAATCCGGGGTTAAAAATGTATCAATGAAGGTAACATCGTTATGTAACTTCCGAACTTCAAAGAGCTTCTCACGCCCCAACCCCAGTTTCTGGTCCCACTTACGTTTGACCTGCAGGTCATCACATTGCTCGTACTCCTTGCCAAACTTACCCTTGTTCCAACGATCCTCAATGTCTCGCAATAATTCCAGCCCCAATTTGTAAGGATTCAAACGCCCTGGACTGGTACTGACGACACCAGCGTGCTGGTCGGCAAAGCTGATAATCTCAGAGTCTTGGAGGACCCTTTCGGTCATAATCCTGCTATGCCAGTAGGAGGCCCAACCTTCATTCATAATCTTAGTCATACCCTGGGGAGCGAAATAGTAGGCTTCATCCCGAATAATTTCCAAAATAGCGTGTTGCCAACGCTTCAGAGGGGCGTAATTTAAAAGGAAAAGTAAAATATCTTTTTGGGGATTTTCTGGAAAATGACGTGGTTTTTTTTGTTCTTCTTCCAATCTTTCCCGCTGCTGCTGTAAAAATTCAGGTGGGTTGATGTAATCACGCATGTAACCGCGTTCGACTTTAAACTCGCTCACTGCTAGTTCTTCTTCTTTTTGCTCCTCTTCCAATATTGGCTCTACCATTTCAACTTCAGGGCGCTTGATGTAAGGAGCATGATAGTCAATCAAATTCTCCAAAGAGAGACAGACGTCAATGAAGCTTTCTATTTCATCCTGTCCGTATCGATTAACTAAACGTTGGATACGACTGGCGTGGTTCGCCATTTCGTCTAGCATCTTGCGGTTGGTATGGGCGAACCACATATTGTGCTTGAAAAAATCGACGTGAGCCGTCACATGGGCCATGACCATTTTTTGAGTGACCATCTCATTGCCTTCCAGCAGATAAGCGTAAGATGGGTCAGTATTAATCACCATCTCATAGATCACACTGAGACCATAATCATAGCCTTTGGAAAGTTGGTTATATTCCATGCCAAAGCGCCAGTGGGGATAACGAACTGGAAAACCGCCCAAGGCAGCTATTTCATAGAGGGTTTTATAATCTAAGACCTCAAAAATGATGGGGAAAAAATCTAAGCCATAATCTTTAGCGTGTTGTTTAATCTCTCTCCAAGCCCCTTCAAGTTCTGCCGGTAATCGTGTACGGTTCATATCGGCCCTTACCTTCCTTTTCCCAAAAAATCCTTAATAGCGTCGTAAATCTCATCTCGTTTAGCAATCTCACTCACCACCAACTCTTCTTCGTCGGGAAATGCTCTTCTCAGGTCGTGGGCAAAGCGGCCGGCACCGTAAGCACTACGGACCTGTCCATAACAAAACTGGTTGGCACTAGGCAAAATTTCTTTTTTCAGCAATTCTACACAATTACGGGTATCGTCGTTCCCCCAGTTGTCGCCATCGCTGAAATGGAAGGGATAAACATTCCACTCATCGGCCGGAAACTGTTCCCTTATAATCTGGTCGCAGAGCCTATAAGCACTGCTGATTTTGGTACCGCCTCCCTCTCGTAGATGATAAAAAGTATGCTGGTCAACCTCCTTAGCCATAGCATCGTGAACAATATAGCGGATCTCAATTTGCTGATACTGGGTACGTAGCCAAGTTTCAATCCAAAAAGCGGTTAAGCGCACCATCTCTTTCTGTTCCGTTCCCATAGAGCCCGAAACATCCATCATATAAATGATAACGGCGTTGCTTTGGGGCATGGGGACCTCATTCCAGGAACGATAACGCATATCTTCGGGTATAGGAATGATGACCGGGTCATTCGGGTTATACTGCCCGCTGGCTATCTGGCGTCGCAAGGCTGCTTTATAGGTTCGTTTGAAATGACGGAGACTGTTAGGACCAACCCGACGGATATTATTGTATTTGTCGTGTTGGCTGATAATGTTCTTCTTACCCCTGGGTTCGATATTTGGAAGCTGCAGTTCTTCACCCATAATTTCGGCTAATTCTTCCAAGGTGATATCGACTTCCAGGATGTGCTGACCCGGCTCACTACCCGCCTCCCCCTGACCAGATTGGGGATCGCCCTGGCCAATGGGGTCACCGAGCTCTCCATCACCCTGTCCCACACCTCCTTGTTGTTTGCTCCCATAGCGAAAACGAGGGATATCAATTTGAGGCAGGGGGATACTGACCAGACGCCTGCCTTGTCGTCCAATCATCTCCCCCTGGGACATATATTTACGGAGGTTACGTTTAATTTGACCTCGCACAATCTTGCGGAAGCGATCCACATCACGATCGATACGCTGCATAGAACTACCCTAACCCGGCTAAGCCGGTATTAAATACAGAATGTTCGCTTGATCAAACCCTAAACGACGTTTACTCACCTATATGATCTCACCCCTCTTGGGCGTCACCTCGAGCAAAAATACTGGCTACATAGTTAAGAACGTCCGTAGCACTCTGCTCGTTATAACCAAAATCGCGCATCAAGCGAGATTTCACCACATCAATCTTTTCCTGGGTGTCCTTATCAACCACCTGACTCACCAGGGAGGTTAACCTGATACTATCTTTCTGATCTTCAAACAGTTTTAATTCCAGCGCTTTGTGCAATCGTTCGTTTGTTTTGTAATCAAAGGGTTTGCCTTCGATAGCCAGAGCTCCAATGTAGTTCATAATTTCGCGCCGGAAGTCATCTTTACGGCTATCAGGAATATCAATCTTCTTTTCAATGCCGCGCATTAACCGCTCATCTGGCTCTTCGTATTGACCAGTAAACTTATTTCGAACTCTTTCGCGCTGGGTATAGGCTTTTACATTATCAATATAATTACTGCACATCCGGGCTATAGCTTCTTCATCGGCGCTGATCGCCCGCTGAACTTCATTTTTCACTATTTCAGTATATTCATCTTTAATTACAGAGAGCAAGCCACGATAATGATTACGCTCATCGTCACTTCTAATCAGCGGGTGGTTTTTGAGGCCACTCTCAAGCTCATTAAGAACCATGAAAGGATTGATGTATCCTTCTTGTTGAAAGTTGACTAAAGCGTTGCTGACTTTATCCTGAATGTAGCGGGGGCTAATGCCCGACATCCCCTCACGGAGGGCCGTTTTGCGCAGCTCCTTGATGTTATCTTCTGTGAAGCCGGGCAAACTTTTGCCATCATAAAGCTTTAGCTTCTGAAGCAAAGTCAGATTGGCTTTTTTGGGTTCCTCCAAACGGGTCAACACGGCCCACATAGCAGCCATTTCCAGAGTATGGGGCGCGATATGTACTTTCACCCGCTTCAAATTGAAGTCACGCTGATAGATTCTGACCTCATCTTTCAGGCGGGTGATATAAGGAATATCGATACGGACCGTACGATCCTTGAGGGCCTCCATAAACTCATTATTTTCCAGACGGCGATATTCGGGTTCGTTAGTATGCCCAATAATGATTTCATCAATATCGGTTTGAGCAAACTTCTTGGATTTGACCTTATGCTCCTGGCTGGCTCCAAGCAGGTCGTACAAGAAAGCTACATCCAACTTGAGCATCTCAATAAATTCGATGATACCCCGATTGGCGATGTTAAATTCACCGTCAAAGTTGAAGGCACGCGGATCACTATCGCTCCCATAAATAGCAATTTTGCGATAGTTGATGTCGCCGGTTAGCTCCGTTGAGTCCTGATTCTTTTCATCTTTCGGCTGGAAGGTGCCGACACCTACGCGATCCTGCTCGCTGAAAATGAGACGACGTACCCGAATATGCTTGATCATTTTGGTCCAGTCACCCCTGTAGCGCCGCATCAGATCACCGTAGTTATACCGACAGAACGGACAAAGGTCACCCTCAGCCAACACCTGGACACCATCGCTTCGATCGCCATTAAGGTGCGACAGAAATTGCTCGCGCATTTCCAGGGGGACCAGGTGTAAAGGTTCTTCATGCATGGGACAAGATTCCCACTCGGCCTCTTTGATTTTACGTATATTGCCATCCTCAGGCAGGTCACCCATGTACCAGTCGAAGGTGAACAAAGCACCATCTTCGGTTCGGCTGTAATGTTCGAGCCCTCGTTTTAGACGGCGAACGATCGTACTTTTGGCCGAACCAACCGGACCATGGAGCAGAAGTACCCGTCTTTCAGTACCATAGCCCTGAGCAGCAGCTTTGAAGAAGTTCACCAGACGCATCAAGGGGATCTCCAAACCGTAGACAGCATCATTGCTATCAAAGCTTGGGTCGCTGAAAAAGTGATAACGGATTAATGTTTTCTTAGCATCCACGAATTCTTCATAGCCATAGCTCATGATCATGTCGTAGATACGTTGGAAGGCATTACGCGTTACCTTGGGATTGTTAGCGACAACATCGAGGTATTCTTGAAAGGTACCTGTCCAGTGTAGCTCTTGAAATTTCTTTTGATCCTGTAATTGTCCAACAAAATCAATGAGCGAAATTCCATCTTTTACAGCCATTTATTTCCTCCTCATTTGGCGCATAGTATTTTTGTTTTTCAGACCGCGCCAGTGATATCTGGAAACCTACTACGCTTGATGATTGACTGAGATGAGGAGATAAAAGATGGTGGTTAGGTAGGTTTCCATGTTGAACCGAAAAAATTTTATTATACCATAAATATCTTTAATTTCCTTAAACCAAGTTAAATTTAAGCTAAATATATGGTTAATTTTTCAAAAAGATCAGCGAACCCAAATCAACCATTACAACTTTACATAAATTTTACTCCTTGTCATGGTTAAATGAACTTGCTCATCAATACTACCGCCTTGGTGCTTGAGATAGCTTGTGAAACACAAATTTGACTTATTAAAATACACTTCTGGTAGAATATCATATATATGGAGAGAACCCACGACGTGGATGAAACGACGATGAGGGTTATCAGGGAGGAGTTGCACCTCTGTTTTAGCTATCCCAAGCCTCAACCATAAGTTTTATAAAGTAAGGTCTGGGTAAATTCATAGACGACATTGGCATGTTAACCTTGTAGATATTTTAGCAAGCTTTCTCAAATTTACAAGCGCTCTATGGTCCTATTGCTAAGCTAACCTTACTTCGAGCCCTCAAATAACTTTATCAAATATTGGCCTGTAAGTAAACTTTGTATAATAATTATACTGTCACCCTATCATATTAGCCAAATTAGCCTAAGCGCTGCTCCCACCTTCAGGAGGTAAATTATGATAAAACTACTACCGGATAGTTGCTACAGCCAACAAGCACTCAAAACAGTGGACTGTATCGTCCTCCACTCCCTATCGGCCATCAACGTTCCCTCAGCCCGTAACAAATATGGTCTGCAAGAATGTTATGATCTATTGGCCCAATACAGATTTTCCGCCCATTATTTGATTGGCCGCAATGAAGGGGAGGCCTGGCAACTTGTCCCTTATAACCTGATCGCCTGGCATGCCGGAAAAAGTGTATGGCGTGGTCGCCAGGGGGTCAATAATTTCAGTTTGGGGGTTGAGTTAATTGGCAGTGAGGCTTTGAACCATTATACTGACTGGCAATACGAAGAGCTGGCCCGCTGGTTGGTGGCGCAAAGTCAAAGGCACTATCTCACCTGGGCCGAGATTACAACCCACGCCGAAATTTCACCCGGCCGCAAAACCGACCCCTGGGGGCTGGACATGGAACGGCTTCGCGCCCGCTACCAAACTTTGATTGCCAGAGATACTGAAACCGAGGCCCCTCAGGAGCCACCGAAACCGGCTTACACCCCGGATGGGATCCTTATTGCCGACGGCTTTGATTTTCCTGTCGGTCCCCGTGGCGAGAATGTCAATGTCTGGGATACTCATAAGGTAGATGCCAACCTGGTTGACCCGCAATATTATAAAGCCTATAATGCCTGGCATACAGGCGAGGACTGGAACGGCAAAGGGGGCGGGGACACCGATCTGGGTGATCCCATTTATGCTGTCGCTCACGGTCGAGTGTTGGAATTTGGCTATTATGTCCCCAGTTGGGGCAATATCGTCCTGATCGAGCACGCCCTACCCAATGATACCCGCGTCTGGTCGCAATATGCTCACCTGGATCAAATAATGGTTCAGCAAGTTGGTCAGATCGTCAGGCGGGGCGACCAAATTGGGACGATGGGCAAAGGGGAAAGGACAGCCGCTAAGCCCAAAGGGCGCTGGATCGCTCACCTCCACTTTGAAATTCGCAAAACCAACTTACCCATTAACGCCTGGAGGCCCTACGTTAGCAGCCGGGAACAGGTACTGGCCAATTATCACGCTCCGACCGCTTTCATCAATGAGCATCGACCCCAGACGATCCAATTTTCCTCTGGGACCGGCAAGCGGCCCGAGGTGATCGTGGATGCCCCACAGGCTGATGCCGAGATGGGCACCTTCCGCAAAGCAGATGTTGATCACTGGTATACCGCCCCTTATGGTTATCTCGGCAGCATGTTATGGACCTACGCAGCCGCCGAAACGGAAGCCAACTGGGCTGAGTGGCACCCCAAGCTCCCCTCAGCGGGGCAATGGGAAGTTTGGGTACACATTCCAGAGCGGAACGCTACGAGCACCAAAGCCCGCTATCAAATTTTCCACGCCGATGGCACGACGGAGGCCGTTGTTGACCAAACTAAATACTTCAATCAGTGGGTCAGGCTGGGCAAATACCGCTTTGAGCCGGGGCAAGGTTACGTCCGCCTCAGCGACCTGACGGGTGAACGGAAACGCGATACGATGGTTGGGTTTGATACAGTACGTTGGGTTGAAATCAATTAATGAACACGAATCACCATCCAAAGATCTCAGGAGGAAAGCCCTATGACAAAGATCAAAGGTATTGCTGAAATTGTTCTCAATGTTCGCGATGTGGCAGCTTCGTTGAAATTTTATCAGGAAGTTTTGGGCCTGGAAATTATCGGCCGGCCTGGCCCTGTCTTTTTGCGGGCCGGCGATCCGGCTGTCTCGGTCCCACAGATGGTGGTCTTGGTCCCGCTCTCCCCCAACAGCGACCCTTTTACTCAGCCGCGCCCGCTCCATCACCTGGCCCTGGAATTAGCTCCTGAAGATTTCGATGCCGAACAAGCCCGTCTCAAGGAATTGGGCTATGAGATTCGGACCGGGCAGCACCCGGTCATTCCCTCGCGAACAATGTACGTGGATGATCCGGATGGCAATGAGGTTGAGTTCATTTGTGGAGTGTAAGTTTTATTCCCACTACCCTTTGGGGCGATAAATTTAGAGGGGCCACTACATCTTTGGCAAATCGGCCAGACAAAGATACAATTTTATTAACCTGTTTTAAAGGTAGCCTAACGTGATGACCTATGAAATCCTAACTGACACCGCAAATAGGTGCGCCAAAATCATTGGCATTCTGGGCGGAATCAGCCACGAGTCAACCATTCAGTACTACGACCTCATTCTGAAAAAATATTACGCCCTAAAAAAAGATTATTACTACCCCAAAATTGTCATCTACAGCCTCGACTTTCAAACTTTCACCGATCTTGAAAATAAGGGCGACCGGGCGGGCTATATTGCCGAGATTATGTCCGGTATTCGCTCTCTGGAAGCGGCCGGGGTTGACTTTATCCTCATGGCGGCCAACTCACCACATTCAGTTTATGACGAAGTTGAACAGCAGGCTACTGTACCAATGCTCAGCATTGTCCAGGAAACCGTGCGCTATGCCCTGACAAGAAACTTGAAAAGTCTGCTACTTTTAGGCATAAAGTATACGATGCAAGCCGATTTTTACCCGGCGAGGTGTAAAGAAGCGGGCATAGAAGTGATCACCCCCTCGGCGGAAGAACAAAATCTCATCAACCGCATTATTTTTGAGGAACTCGTTTTGGGCATCTTCAGACCGGAGAGTAAGCAGGCTTTACTCGATGTTATTGGGCGCTATGAAGTTGATGGGGTGATTTTAGGATGTACCGAATTACCTCTAATCATTCGGCAAAATGATTTAGCTATAGCGGCTATCGACACCGTTGATGTACATGCCGAAGCTGCCCTCAGATATGCCTTAGCAGAGGAGCCCTCCCGAGTCAATACTCACCACCAAGGATGAAAAGGAGTGCAGAGCAAGCTCTGCCGGCACGCCAAGCGCAAGGTTTGCACTCCTACTTTAGGATCAGCAAAATGCAAGATCAAGAAGAAACAGGGTGATATGATGTCAACACAAGTAAAATTCGGCCTCATCGTCGGTGCTATCGGCCTGGTAGTCAACATTTGTGTCAGCACTCTTTTAGGCATTTGTGGGCCGGTGATTGCCTTGCTTGGCGGTGGTATCGCTGGTTTTTTGACAGCGCAAGCGGAACAGGCAGCCACGCGAAGTGATGGAGCACGTTTAGGGGCCATAGCTGGGGGTATCGCCGGTGGGCTGGTGTTCATCGGGCAATTGATCGGCGGCCTGGGGGCGTTGACTTTAATTCAGGCCACTGGCATGCAGCCTTTTTTCGGCGAGTTACCATCAGCTTCGGACCCAGCCGGGCAACTTGGCTATTGGCTTGGTGGCTTGGGAGTGGGTATGTGTTTTGGGGTCTTTGGCCTGTTCTTGAGCGCTCTGACCGGTGCGGGGGCTGGCTATTTGGGTACGCCGGAACAGACAAAATTTGATATAAGCAGTTAAAACGACAAAAATTAAAGATGGGTCTAATCCTCCCGACCGCTCTAGGGCTAATCGCCCTGGCCATACCGATCATTATTTTTTACATGCTTCGCCTGCGACGCCAGCCGGCGCAAATTTCGAGCCTGCTGTTATGGCAGCGGGTGTTACAGGACCATGCCGCCAATGCGCCATGGCAGCGGGTGCGGCGGAATTTGTTGTTGCTTCTACAGCTTCTTATTTTGGCTTTGCTGGTGCTGGCCCTGGCTCGACCGTTTCGCACTGTTGAAGCCAAAGTACAGGGAAATGTTATCCTCCTGTTGGACGCTTCGGCCAGCATGCAAGCCACAGATGTCGTCCCAAATCGTCTTGAGGCGGCCAAAGCTGAAGCCCTCAATATCGTCCGGACCCTCCGTCCGGACGATACGGTCAGCCTCATCGTCGTTGAAGCGGTGCCACGTCCTCTCATCGTCACGGAGGGGACGCTGGACCGGAATGCCTTGGAGGAAGCTATCCACAACGTGCAACCAACCAATACCTCAGCCAACTGGGAAACTGCTATTGCCCTGGCTGCGGCTAGCGCTGCTTCGCAGGCGAATTCAACAGTTGTCATCTTGAGTGATGGGGCGATCCCTACCGATCTGCCTATTTTGCCCGCCCCGGTGCGTTGGTTGACTATCGGCGAGGGGACTGATAACCAGGGTATCGTTGCCATGGCCACCCGTGAAGGGCGCAACGGCCCAGAACTCTTCACCCAGATTACGAACTTTGCTGATATCCCCGCCGAGGCACTGATTGAGATTCGAGTAGACGGCCAGCTTTTTGACGCCCGCAACCTCAGTTTGCCCCCTTATCCCGACGGCAGTCAGGGCTTAACCTTCACCGGTCTCCCGGCTGATGCAGCCCGTATTGAGGCCGAACTCAATCACAACGACGATTTTCAGTTGGACAACAGCGCCTGGACGCTGCGGCAAAAGACGGGCGGACGCGTTCTTCTGGTCAGTCAGGGCAACCTCTTCCTCGAACGGGCCTTCAGCCTCATACCTGGCCTCTCAGTAGCCCAGACCAACCCCGATAATTATCCGCCCGAAGAAACGTTCGATTTAACCATCTTTGACCGAACGGTGCCAAACATTCTCCCCACTGGAAATATGCTCTTTATTGCCCCCCCCGAATCCACCCCCCTTTTCACGGTGCAAGGAACCTTTTCTAACACTGTCCAGACTGGACGTCCTCGCACTGATCATCCGCTGCTGAATTTCATTGATTTTTCTAATCTACACATCGCCCAAGCGCAGGCCGTACAAGCGCCTCCCTGGGCTACGACGCTTCTGAACAGCCGGGGCGGTCCGTTGCTCATCGCCGGAGAAACGGACGAGCGGCGGGTGGGCATCATCACCTTTGATCTGCTTCGCTCCGACCTGCCATTGCAAATTGACTTCCCCATTTTAGTTGCTAATCTGGGTCGCTGGTTTCTCGATCAGCCCCTTCCTGAAGCCGATGCGGAAAAGCAGCTTTCTGATTCCCTCCCCCATAATTTGCTTAATGCGGCCGAATCGAATATCCGCCCTGATCAAGCGCAAATTCAAGGCACTGGCGAAGCCCAAGCCAATGATACCCGCCCCCAAGGGCAACAGGAATTCTGGTGGCTCCTGGCCCTGCTGGCCTTACCCATCCTAATTTGGGAATGGTATGTCTACTGGCGAGGAGGTGGTGTGTGATCTTCGGCAACCCCTGGGCGCTTCTTCTCTTAGTCCTCATCCCCTTTTTCATCTGGCTGAGCTGGGGCCAGCTTTTGCACCTTTCGCGGCTGCGGCGTTGGGTGGCCCTTGCCCTGCGGCTGTCCCTGCTCAGCCTATTGGTTCTGGCACTGGCCGATGCGCGCCGGTACAGTCGTACCGATACCCTCAGCGTCATTTTTTTGGTTGATCAGTCTGACAGTGTGGGCAGTAGCGCCCAGCAAGACGCCCTGGACTTTATCCAGAGGACTGTGGCGAATATGCCCGCGGATGATAGCGCCGGGGTCGTTGTGTTCGGGGAAAATGCATTGGTTGAAGAATCACCCCGTCCCAATTTGCAACTCGATGACCTCAACTCCACCCCCCTTACGGGACATACCAACTTTGCCGATGCCATTCGCCTGGGGATGGCCCTCTTCCCCGCCGATTCCGCCAAACGTCTGATCCTGCTGAGTGACGGCCAGAACAACCTCGGCAATGCTAAAGCCGCGGCTCAACTGGCCGTCGCCAGTGGCATCGAACTTTCTGCCGTACCGCTCGAAAATCGTGGCGGCCCGGAAGTACGTTTAGATCAACTCAAAGTTCCCAGCAGCCTCAATGCCAAGGAGCAATTTGATCTGGAATTGGACATTCATAGCAATCTCAGCACTCAATCAGAGGTCCAAATCTACGCCGACGGACAACTATTGACCATCGAACAGGTCAACCTGCAAACGGGGTCCAATCGCTTCATTTTCCCGATGACTGCTGGGGGCGAAGGATTCAGCACCTTTCAGGTTCGTCTGGTTCCGTTTGAGGATACACTGAACCAAAATAACCGCCTCGACGCCTACAGCCTCATCGAAGGGCCGCTGCAAGTGCTGGTTGTCGCCCGCGACCCGGCTGAAGTGATCAACCTGATCCCGGCCATCGAAGCGGCGGGGATAGAACCGCAATTGATTATGCCTCAGGACATGCCCGCCGCTCCAACTCAATTGAGCCAGTACGCTGCCGTTATTTTGGTTAACATGCCAGCTTTCGCGCTCAGCCCCAGCCAGTTGGACTTATTACAGGTCTACGTCCGTGATTTAGGCCACGGGTTGATTGTCGTGGGTGGCCCAGAGAGCTACGGAGCCGGAGGCTATTACCAAACACCCCTGGAAGAGACACTGCCGGTAGATATGCTCTTGAAAGACAAAGAACGGCTCCCGGGTATGAGTATGTTTATGGTCGTTGATAAATCGGGGAGCATGGAGTCAGCGGGGACGCCAAGTGGTGGTGGGCCACGTAAGGTAGAACTGGCCAAAGAGGCAATCTACCGTTCGCTCGATTTATTAACCCCGCTGGACCGCGTCGGTGTTGTCGCCTTCGATAACGCTGCCCACTGGGTCGTACGCCCCATAGAGGTTATTGATGTCGGGGGGATCAAAAACCAGGTAGGGACTATTCGCGCTGATGGCGGGACCGATATCCTGGCTGGTCTGCAAGCGGCCGCCGAGGCTATTGAGCGTGAGGTCAAAATAATTAAGCATATCGTTCTCCTGACCGACGGGGGAGCTAGCCCGGAAGGCATACCAGAATTGGTTGACGATTTGGTCAAGCAGGGTGTTTCAATTTCGGTCGTTGCTATTGGCGACGATTACGCTCCCTTCTTAGAAGATATTGCCGAACGAGGCCAGGGACGCTTTCACTTTGCCCGCGATGCGAGCACGATTCCTCAAATCTTCGCTCAGGAAGCGACGCTGGCTCAAAAAAGTTACATCATTGAAGCTCCCTTCATCCCTCGCTTAACGGCCCCTAGCTCCATCTTACAGGGCATTATCGCCTTACCCAGTTTGTATGGCTACATTGGCACTTCCCCCAAAATGACCGCCCAAACGATCTTGATCAGCGATAAAAACGATCCGATTTTAGCCCAATGGCAGTATGGCCTGGGACGATCGGTGGCCTGGACCTCTGACGCACGTGGGCAATGGGCCAGAGATTGGGTCAATTGGGGCGAGTTCGCTCGTTTTTGGGGGCAAGCCGTCCGCTGGACCATTGTCGAGGGGACCCAGGGAGGGTTAGAAACACAAGTTACCCTGGACAGCGAAACCGGCGCCTTCCGTTTGACGGTTGAGGCTCTGGATCAGCACGGCAATTACCTTAACAACCTAAATCTAAGTGGCAGTCTGGTTTCACCAGACCTGGCGCAACAAGATATCACCCTTACCCAAATAGCCCCCGGCCTCTACGAAACTGAGCTACATCCCGATGAAACTGGGGCTTACTTGCTACGTCTTCTGGGAACCGACGAAACCGGCCAACTGACAAATTCGGCCACCCAAGGGTTTGTGGTCAACTACTCACCTGAGTATATCAGCGATGATAACCTGGGAAGCCTTATGACCGATTTGGCCGATTTGGGCAATGGCCGAACTTTAACGCTAACTGATACCGACGCGGTTTTCGCCCACAACCTCCCGCCCGTGAGTGGCGCCAACCCTCTCTGGCCTGCTCTGCTCACCGCATTTGTCCTGCTGCTCCCCTTGGATGTAGGTCTCCGGCGCATTATCATTGGCCGGGAAGAAATACTCAAACTTGCAGCTCGCCTTAAAGGATACCTGCCCCAACGTAAAGCCAAACGCCAACGACCGGTTGTCACTATCTCCAGCGCCACCAGCCTGTTGTCAATCAAACAGAAAACCAAAACAACTTCGGCCGATCAAGATGCCCCTGTTCCCGGTGGGACCATCGGTCAGCCAGATGAAGTTCCTTCCCCCGGTCGTCCCTCGGTCATTATAAACACCCCCTCTTCTTCGAAGCCATCTCAGGAAGCCCCCCCTGACTTTGATTCTGCCACATCTGATGATAGAATGAGTCGCTTACTAAGGGCCAAGCGCACAGCCCGGCAGAATACAAAG
>JABAHQ010017589.1_pt1 | contig 25642 bp, 15 predicted proteins | sample 7062091 | NCBI WGS metagenome assembly JABAHQ01 (sample SAMN14534359, study PRJNA622989) | marine sediment metagenome | biome: marine biome [ENVO:00000428]; feature: marine pelagic biome [ENVO:01000023]; material: deep marine sediment [ENVO:00002113] | place: India: Gulf of Kutch | collected...
CGGGGCAGGAAGATGTTGGCCAGACGGAACTCGTCCTCCTTGCCGAAGGAGAGGATCGAGGGGACCCGGAAGATTCCGCCCCCGTCCGGGTCTTCCTTGCCTTCCTCCTCGTCGTATCGCGGGGCCACGACCAGGACCTCCTTGCCGAGGGCCTTCAGGCCGGTGCGCAGGCGCTCGATGGAGAGGGGCACGCCGCCGATGAAGGGCAGGTAGTTGTTCGTGAACATGGCCACTCGGAGCGGTGCGTCGATGTAGGGCTCCGGGTCCAGGTCGAAGCTGGGGTAGTAGTCCCTCTCGACGAAGACGAGGCCGTACAGCTCGACGGCGACCAGGACCAGGACGGAGAGGATGAGGAGGAAGTTCAGGTAGCCGACGAAGAAGAGGGAGTGGACGAAGAGCCAGAGGCTCTCCAGGGTCCGGAATACGGGATGCTGGCCCACGTCCAGGCGCCGGGCCTCGATCGACACCCCGTCCTCGGTCACCTCCGCCGTCACGAAGTGGTGGAAGCTCGTCTCGTCGCCCACGACGAGCCCCCCGGCGCCGCCGGTGGTGACGTATTGGGTACCCTCCCGGACTTGATGGTCGAAGACCGGGAGGTTGGCCGCGAAGACGGCGTCGACCCCGTGGCGGTCGACGAGCTCGAGGAGGCCCCGTCGGAAGGAGGGCGGACCGAGGTAGTCGTCCTCCCGGGCCAGGACGGGCTCCTCCTCGGGCCGGAGGATGGGTCGTCCGGTGAAGAGGAAGGTGTGGCGGGCCTCCCCTGCGGTCAGCTCCTCCTCCAGCCAGCGGAGCTGCCAGGCTGGGGCGGTCTCGCCGGTGCCGTCGAGGAACACGAAGCGCGCGCTGCCCGCGGTGAAGGCGAAGAAGTAGGGGCCGAAGCGGCGGTAGAAGCGGTAGCCTCCCAGGCCGTCCGCCTCGTTCTCCCCGAAGGTGAGGAGGTAGGGGATCTCGAGGCGGCCGAGGGCGCCCGCGAGGGAGCGGTATTTGTCCTCGCCGCCGTCGCTGACCGCGTTCCCCGCCGAGACCACCAGATCGACACGAGAGGCGTTCAGCATGGGGACGATCTGGCGCTCGAAGACGCCGATGGAGTTGTTGGCGTTGCCCACCACGGCGAAGCGGAACGAGCCCCCTTCCCGGAGCCGTTCCTGGATCGATTCCACCTGCTCGGCGTGGACCGACTGGAGGTCCGAGTCGAAGACGTCGAGGTAGACCTTGTAGCCCACCACCAGGAGGACGATGACGACGTTCAGGTAGAAAACGAGCCGGAGCCAGCCCCGCCTAGACATCGGAACCTCCGATTCCCAAGAGCTCGTGCTGGGTGACGAAGACGCCGATCGCCATGCCCAGATAGATCGTCAGGAAGCGCCAGGCGAGGGTGACCTGGACCAGGTGATCGTCGCTGACGAGGCCGGCGAAGAGGAAGCCGAAGGCGCCCTCGGCCACGCCCGACGCTCCGGGCGTGGGCGAGAAGTACATGACGAAGGTGGTCACGACCAGGAGGCCGATCACGGTCCCGTAGGGGACCGTATATCCCAGCCCCCACAGGAGGATCGCCGGGAAGGAGAAGAGGGCGAGGAGGAAGACCAGGGTGAAGAGGACGGAGAGGACGACTTCCCGGCGGGGGCCTCCGAGGTACCGGCCGAAGGCGCGCACGAAGCGGATCAGCTCCCGCCGGACCCGGAAGCGCCATCGGCGCGCCTTCAGGTCGCCGATCAGGCGCATCGCCCGGAGGGCCCGGACCGAGCCCACCAGGGGAGGGACGAGCCATCGGGTACGCAGGAGGGCCACCGCGAAGAAGCCCACGTACGCCGCCACGGAGAGGATCAGGTAGACGGCGATCCGGCCCCCCTCGGCCCCCCCCGCCAGGGGCGAGAGGGTCAACATGAAGACCGGAGCGGTGGTGAAGATGAAGAGCACCGCCAGCACCGTGCGGATCGTGGTGGCGGCGGTCGCCGTGCCCAGGGGCACGTCCCGGGCCCGGAGGTAGAGGACCTGCGCAACGCCGCCGCCCGTCGCGAGGGGCGTCACGTTCGAGACGAAGATGTTGATGAAGACCAGGCGCATGAGGGAGGCGAAGGGGAGCCGAACGCCCAGGGCCCGGAGGGTGTGGTGGAGGCGGAGCCCGTCCGCCGCGAAGTAGACGAGGAGGAGGAGGGCGGAGGCGGTCAGGACCGGGGGCGAGAGGAGCGCCGGGTCGAAGGTGAAGCTCCGTCCGGCGACCTGATCGTAGACGACCCAGATTCCCGCGGAGGTCAGGGCGAGGAAGAGGAGGGTGAAGAGGGTGAGGCGCCTCAAGGAGCGGATCAAGCGATCGGCTCCTCCGCGGTCGCGGCGAGCCGGACGCCCCCGCTCCCGGGATCCGGGGTCGCGGGCCGGTACCCGGGAAGGCGGACCTCCAGGACGGGTTGCTCGCCGCGCCAGCGCCCGCTCCACTCCACGACCGCCCCGTCGGCCTCCCCCCGGACCCGGACCGTGACGGGGCCCCAGGGCGTCGGCGCGGGGCCGAACTCCGAGGTCTTCCCGTTCCGGGTCCAGTCCCGGGGGATGCCGGAGGCGAGGATCAGCCGGTCCTCCTCCTCCCGGACGAACCAGCTCCGCATCATGAGGACCCAGTCCGAGGCGGCCCAGATGTGCTGCCCGTCCCCCATGCAGCCGCCGCCCGTCCGGGGATGGACGGCCTCGGGCCACTGCCCGGTGCTCGAGGCCAGCCCCGCCACCGTCCGGACGAGCCTCTCCTGACGGGCGTCCCCCGCCCGGAGCAGAACCTGGGCGATGTGCAGGGTGAGGTAGGCGTTGATCCCGGAGTGGATCATGTCCTGGAAGAACCCGCCCTCCACCGTCTGGTGCTCCAGGAGGTGTTCCACGGTGGACAGGAGCCGCTCGTCGGTCGGCTTCCAGATGCGGAGGGGGTAGCCCGGGCAGATCGATCCGATGGCTCCGGCGTCCATCCGGCGGTAGGGGGAAGCGGGCACGCCCCCGGTGCGTCGATGGCCGGGGCTCCGGGCCACGCTCCGATCCACGGCCGCCAGGAGGTCGTCGGCCTCCCCCTCGAAACGGTCCGCCGCCTCCGAATCCCCGGCGTCGTCCCGGAGAGCCCGGGCCGCCGCCCGGAGCCCGGCCGCGCACCAGAAGTCGTCCCAGTAGTAGTAGTCGTTGGGACCCAGGTGCTCGGCGCTGAAGCCCGCGGGGAGGAGGCCGGCGTGGGGCTCCTCACCGTCGGGGTCGAGGCGCTTCTCCTCGACCCACCGGGCGCCCTTGCGGACCGCGGCGATCCAGGCGTCGGGGAGCACCTCGCCCGAGAGGAGGCGGTAGCGGTCCAGGGCCCAGAGGGCCGACCCGTTGGAGTCCCACTCCCCTTCCTGGGAGCGGAAGAAGCCCGAGCGCTCCTGGCGCTTCGGATACGTCTCCAGGATCCGGCGGGCGCGACCGGCCAGGCCCACCGAGGAGAGGGCGTCGACGATGAACGCCGCGTCCCGGAACCAGAAGCGCTTGTACGTATAGGGGCCGGGGTAGGCGCTGCCCGGGGTGTGGAGGACGAGGGTCCGGAGCGCGGCCTCGTAGAGGAAGGAGAAGGGCTCCTCGGGCGCCCGGAGGCGGGCGGCTCCCTCCAGCGCCGCCCGCCAGGGACGGGAGACGGCGGGTGGCCCGGTCACCGGGGCCCCGGGCTCGGCGTCCGAGCCGGGCCCCAGGGGGACCCGGGCCGACACCTCGGCGGAGCCTCCCTCGTCCAGGCGGAAGAGGGCCGCCGCCGACGCGACCCCCGCGTCGCACTCCACGGCGTCGCCCTCGGCGGCCTCCCAGGCTTCCTCCGAGGCGAGGGCGTGGAGCACGTCTCCCTGACGGAAGCGGGACATGCAGACCCGGTCGGGCTCCCGGTCGAGCTGGATCTGCGCGTCGCCGTTCACCCGGAGGGTGCGGGGCCCGCTCCGGGCCACCCGGTGGATGAAGCGGACCCCCTCGGGGTTGGCCGGTCGGAGGGCCAGGACGAGCCATCCCGGTTCCCGGCTCTCGGCTCTGGCGCGGACCCTGCACCACGCCCCGTCGTCCCAGTGCGCGTCCACCCTTTCCACCAGGCGGCCCGCAGCGCCCCGGCTCCGGGTCTCCACCGCGAGCTCGGGAGACGCGGAGTCGTCCCCGCCCAGGAGTAGCTCCTGCTCCACCTCCGGGGCCCGGGAGGGCAGGAGGGGCTCCCCCTCGTCGGGGACGATCCACCCGTCCAGGGACCAGCCGTCGTAGAGGGGGGTGACGAGCCCCCGGGGATCCACGATCGGGTGCCGGTCCACGTCCGGGATCCCCACCGCCGTCCAGTTCCGGTGGGTCAGGTTCACGTGGGTGATCGAGAAGGCCCGGGGGATGAACGACGGGCCCTCGGGGTCGTACTGGCGCTCCACCCAGTAAGGCCACGCCCAATCCAGGTTGTACTGGATCACCTTGGCGTTGATCAGCCCCCGGGCGTGGAAGAGGACGCCGGCCCGGAGGAGCTCCACGGGCTCGGCCACCTCGGAGGGCTGGGCCAGGCGCTGGAGCCGTGAGAGGAGGGGGATCGGATCGAGGAATCCCTCCGCCCGCGCCACCCTGGAGAGGATGAAGCGCCAGGGCAGCCACTTGGTCCACATGCGGGTGTCGCTCCTCGTCTGGGTGTCCAGGTTGCCGGTCCGGGTATCCAGTGCTCCCGCAGCCGGGGAGCGGTCTCAGCGGGCCGGCTTCACCGGGAGGCGCCGGCCCCTATCTCCAGGTGACCTCCATGGCGAAGAAGTGGACGAACACCGCTCGGGTGGGGCTGTTGCGACGATCGGTCTCGGGGCTCCGGATGAAGAAGTCGAGCTGCTGGGCCGCGGGGTTCACCGCTCCGGCCGGCGTGCTCCTGCCGGGCATGGGGTAGTGGACCTCCAGGGTCTCCCGGTCCCGCATCCCCTGGGTCACCATGAAGTGGATCTCGTAGTCCTCGTAGAGGGTCTCGCCGTCGAGGGTGGCGTGGCCGTAGCCCCATCCGGCCACGGGCAGGAAGCTCTTGGGCCAGTTCGTGTCGCCGCAGCCCGAGTCGCCGTGCTCGTAGATGTAGGCGGCGATGCCGCCGTCCTGGCACGGGCTGAACTCGTGGAAGTGGTCCATCTCGATCACCAGCTCCCCCTCGGGCAGGCCGAGGCGCGCCACGAAGGAGCCGGTGTCGGCCTTCTCGTCCACGTCGATCTCCACGGTCCCGTGGACCGGCCGGACGTTCTCGCCGTCGTTGCCCATGTGGTCCCAGCCGGGGGGGTCGTCCAGGGTCCCCACCTGATGGACGCGTCCGGCCTCAAGGACGAAGCGACCGTCGTAGAGGTCGTGCTGCTCGGGAGCGTAGAGGTCGATCTCGGCTCCGGGCTGCCGGCGGGGCGTCGCCTCCTGTGCCGGGGCCGGAGACGCGGCCAGGATCCAGACGACGAACAGAACGGGTGCGATCCGTGCGTACCTCATCATCGCGGCCTCCATCTCGCTTTTCACTCGCTTCTTCGGCGGAGGATCCTCAGGGTCCGGGGCGGCGTTCGCTTTGGCAAGGTGCGCGCGTTCGGGGCGCGCGGCTCAGAAGGGAAGGCCGTAGCGGATCTTCAGGAGCAGCTGGTTCGACTCCCTGCGCCACTCCCCGGGGCTCGCCTCCCTCACGTTGTGGTTGTAGACGACGAACGCGTCGCCGTAGGGATCGAAGGTCCAGCGAAGTCGGGAGTTGGACCCCAGCGTTTCCGACTCGTTGTCGTACTGCACGAAGGAGTTGACCTGGAGATCCGGGGAGAGGTTCACCTCGAGGCGCAGCCGGGCCAGGTCCTTGGTGAACTCCCCCTGGGGGAGGTCTCCCACGTCGTGCTCTCCCGAGAGCTCGAGCACCAGAGTGGGGGACACGAGCCACTGGACCCGCCCGATCAGCTGCTCCAGGGTGCCCCCGTAGAACTCCCCGAACCAGTAGCTCACCCTGCCGCTGACGCGGCGCTTCGACGCCAGGTCCACCTCCGGCCGCCAGCGGAGCCAGTCGTAGGAGCCCGGGGGAATGACGACCCCCTCGGCGATTTCGAAAGGCTCGTCGAGGCGCTCCCCCTCCCAGACCGGGTTGAACTCGATCCGATCGCCGCTCTCCAGGCGGTGGTTGATCGGCGCGGTGAAGACCCGGTAGCTTTCCAGCTCGCCCGAGAGGCTCCAGACGAAGCGCGGAAAGATCTCGTGGCGGGCCAGGCGCAGCCAGCTCCAGTCGAAGCGCGGTTGGAAGGTCACGAAGGGATCGAGGATGTGGACGCCCCGACGGGGAACGAACCCCAGCGATGGCTCGAACGCCTCACCCACCCGCTTGTAGGTGAAGCCGAGGTCCCAGAGGTCGTTCGGGTAGTCCACGCTGACGCCCACCGCGGTGCGGTCGCCGTCCTCCAGTCCGTCCCGGCCCATGGCGAGCCCCCACACCCCGGCCGCGAAGCTCTTGTCGCCGAAAAGGGAGGTGGTCCGGTAGGTGAAGTCCGTCCCGGCCAGCCACGCGTCTCCGCGACCCAGGGGATCGCCGAGGGTGGCCAGGACGCCGGCGGTGGACTGCTCCAGCACGTTCCGCGCGACCCGGACCACCCCCATCTCCGTCGCCGGCGTGAGGCCCGACTCGGCACGGGTTCGCACGGCCAGGGCCCCCAGATTGGTTTCGCCAACGCGCCCGTTGACCTTCACTCCGGCCTGGAGGGCCACCTCCTGCTGCTCGACCAGCCCGATCCTCCTGCTGAAGAAGGGGATGACGTCTTCGCCCAGGAGGAAGCCGAAGTCGAAGATGTCCGCGCCTTCCAGGAAGAAGGCCCGCTTCTCGGGAAAGAAGAGGGGAAAGCGGGTGAGGTTCGTCTGGCGCGTGTCCACCTCGGTCTCGGCGAAGTCGGTGTTCGCGGTCCCGGAGAGGAGTAGGTTCGCTCCCACCCTCTGGGTCACGTCGAGGCTCGGCTCCAGCTCCACGTCGGTCGCGGCGCCGGGCTCGGGGACGCCCACCCCCCCCACGATCGAGGGGGTCACCGTGAGCCCCATCCCCAGGTCGAACCGCGGAAGCCCGTTGAGCCGCCCGGCCCGGCTGGTCTGGGTCACGGCGTAGTCCAGCTCCGGGCTCGCCCAGCGGTCGGTCTCCTGGAGCCGCTCGATCCGGCGCTGGACGTTCAATCCCCATTCCCGAAGCGACGCGTCGAAGCCCAGGGAACGGACGGGGATCCGGATCTCGGCCGACCATCCCTCCTCGCTCACCCGGGTGGCGGCCTCCCAGGCGCCGTCCCAGTTCGGGTTGCTCCGCTCGCCCACCCGGCCCACCAGGGCGTCGAAGCGGGCGCCGCCCGGGTTCACGGAGAAGGTGTAGCCCGAGCGCCCGTCCAGATACGTGTCCAGCACGATCTGGACGTGATCCTGTCCCCGGAGCTCCGAGTCCCTGGCCTTGGAGAATGACACGATGGCGTCGGGACGAGGATCGTGGGCGACGACCGCCACGTAGAGATTTCGGGGGTCGGCGAGGACCCGGACCACGGTGCGGGCGCTGGGCGCGCCCCCCTCCCGGGGCTCGATCTGGGTGAGGTTGGCGATCGAGTCCGCCGCCAGCCACGCCGGCTCGCCGACGAGCCCGTCCAGGACGATCCCGGTGGCCGGATGGGCCCGTAGGACCGGCCTTTGCTGCCCGGAGATCGTCCCGGCGACGAGCGTCGAGAAGGCCAACGCGCACGCCACCGTCCGTCCTCGCCTTCGCGATGGTCGACGGCCGGGTCCGGCCGGGTGGAGACCGCCCGTCCCCGCCGGCTCTAGGGGCCTCCTGCGCGCCGGCGGAACAGGGGTCATCGGGGGCTCCGTTTCACGGAGCGGTCAGTCGCGGGGCAGCGGATACTCGACATCGACCGAGGTCACCCGCTCGCCCACGACCCTCACCTCGACCTGTCTCGTCCCCAGCCGCTCGTGCCACAGCTCCAGGGTGTAGCGGCCCGGGGGCACGTCCTCGATCCGGAAGCGCCCCAGGGCGTCCGTGACGGCGTGGAAGGGGTGGGGGTCGATCCGGAGGTACGCCTTCATCCAGCCGTGGACGTCGCAGAGGACCGTGACGATTCCCGTGCGACCGGCCACCCGGGGGACGGTGATCCCCCGCACCGGCAGGGCGACGTTGGAGCGCATCGGCCCGTAGTAGTGGGTGTTGTGGAGCGTCGGGTCGCTGTTCCGGGCCACCACCGTGTCCCCCACCGCGGCCACCGCGGCGTGGGGCACGAACTGGCAGTCCCGGTTGTCGATCACCAGGCGTCGCGGAGGTCGGTCGGGGATTTCGTCCTGGGGAATTCCCGTCAGGGAGACGATCGCGTACCGGATTCCCCGGTTGGCCTCGGAGACCACCAGGTCACGGAGGCTGTGCTCCCGCCCGCACACCTCGGGGTCGGTGGAGTTCACCACCGTCGTCGGCCCGGGCAGCGAATCGCCGGCCAGGGTCACGGTCCCCTCGAGGATGCCCGCGGGTCGCGACATCGCCGGCGCCCCCCCGCCGAGGGTCGCGAACCCCGCGAGGCAGAGGACGCCGAGGCCGGACGGGAGCAGGCCCCTCATACGTCCAGGGGATCCAGGGGCGCGAGGGAGCGAGCGGTACCGGTGAGCTCGCGCGCCTTCACGCCCCGCCACCGCCGTTCGTGGCGCGTTCCCCCGCCCGCAGCCCCCAGTGCCGGAAGAGGACCGGCACCACCACCATGTTCAGGGCCAGGGCGGTGAGCAGGCCTCCCAGCACGACGATCGCCAGGGGACCCTGGATCTCGTTGCCGGGCTCGCCCCGGGCCAGGGCCAGGGGGACGAGGGCCAGGCCGGCGGTGAGGGCGGTCATGAAGATCGGGCTCAGGCGCTCCATCGATCCGGTCCAGACCGCGTCCGTCAGGGACTCGCCCTCCTCCAGGAGGTCGTTGTAGCGGGCGACGAGGAGGATCCCGTTCCGCACCGCGATCCCGAAGAGGGTGATGAAGCCCACCAGGGTGGCGATGTTGAGGACGCCGTCGGTGAAGACCACGGCGAAGACGCCACCCACGAGCGCCAGCGGGAGGTTGACCATGATCAGGAGGCTCTGGCGGATCGACTCGAACTCCAGGTAGAGGAGGAGGAAGATCGCGGCCAGCGACACGAGGGAGAGGAGGAGGATCCGCCGGGTGGCGGTTCGCGCCGACTCGAACTGCCCTCCGTACTCCACGAAGTAGCCCTCGGGGAGCTCGACCTCCTCCCGGATCCTATCCCGGATCTCCTCCACCACGCCCGTCACGTCCCGGCCCGCGACGTTGGACTGGACGGTGATCTTGCGGCGCACGTCCTGGCGGGCGATCCGGTTGGGCCCCCGGTCGTGTCGTACGTCGGCCAGCTCCCCCAGCGGCACGTAGGCGCCGGTCGGGGCCGAGATCCGGGCCCGGCGGATCGCGTCGATGCCTTCACGGCTCTCGGACGCGAAGCGGACGACGAGGTCGAAAGCCCGTTCCCCCTCCAGGACCCGGGAGACCGGCTCTCCGGCGAAGGCCACGTCCACCGCCTCCGCCAACGTCCCCGGCGTCACGCCGTGGCGGGCCATGGCCGCCCGGTCCATGGCGATCCGGAACTGGGGCACGTAGGCCTGCTGCTCCACCGCCAGGTCCACCGTGCCCTCGACGCCCTCGGCCACGCCCCGGATCTCCTCCGCGAGCCCCTGAAGGGTGCGGAGGTCGGGGCCGAAGAGGTTGACGGCGATCGACGCCCGGGTGCCCGAGAGCATGTGGTCGATCCGGTGCATGATCGGCTGCCCGATCGTGATCTGGGTGCCCGGGACCGCGGCCAGGGAGGCCCGGAGCTCCTCGAGGACGCCCTCCATCTCCCGCTCCGAGAGGTCGAGGCTGGCGTCGATCTCGGCGGCGTTCACGGCCTGGGCGTGCTCGTCGAGCTCGGCCCGCCCCGTCCGGCGGACCGTCCCCGTGACGGCCGGGTGGGACAGAAGGATCTCCTCAAGCCGGCGCCCCATGGCGTCGGCCTCGTCCAGGGAGGTTCCGGGCGCGGTCACGGCGGCCACGACCAGGGTTCCCTCGTTGAAGTCGGGAAGGAAAGCCTGGCCCAGGAACGGCAGGGCCGCGAGCCCGCTGGCGAAGAGGATCCCGGCGCCGCCGAGGACCGGGACGGGACGGCGGAGCGCGGGGCCCAGGGTCCGGGCGTAGGCGTCCTGGAGGCGTCGGACGAGCCAGCTGTCCCGGTCCTTCTCCAGGGCCCGGCTTTCGGGGAGCAGATAGGACGAGAGGGCCGGGGTCACGGTGACGGCCACGAGGAGGGAGGCCAGGATCGAGACGATGTAGGCGATGCCCAGGGGACGGAGCATGCGCCCCTCCAGCCCGGTGAGGAAGAAGAGGGGCACGAAGACCACGGCGATGATGAAGGTGGCGATGGCGATGCTGGCCTGAATCTCCTTGGTTGCTTCGAAGACGACGTCGAACGTGGTCCTTCGCTCGCCCGGGGGCAGGCCCCGGTTCTCCCGGAGTCTCCGGAAGGCGTTCTCCACGCAGATCACCGCGTCGTCCACCAGGGCGCCCACGGCGATCGCCATTCCGCCCAGCGTCATGGTGTTGATCGTGATCCCCAGGGCCGCCAGGGCGAAGACGGCGACCACGAGGGAGAGGGGGATCGCCAGCACCGAGATGAAGGTCGTCCGGAAGCTCCACAGGAAGAGGAAGAGGATGATCACCACCAGGATCGCCCCGTCCCGGAGCGCCTCCCTCAGGTTGTCCACCGCGAGCTCGATGAAGTCGGCCTGGCGGAAGACGCCCCGGTCGACCCCCATCCCCGGAGGGAGGGTGGCCTCGATTTCGGTCAGGACCGCGTCGAGGCGCTCGGTGAGCTCCAGGGTGTTCACGTCGGGCTGCTTCTGGATCGAGACCACCACGGCCCGGTCGGCGTCCACCGAGGCCGCGCCCATGGTGATCGCCGGGCCGATGCGGACGTCGGCCACGTCGCCCAGGAGAACCGGGGTCCCCTCCCGGACGGCGACGACGGTTCTCTCCAGCTCCTCCAGGGAGCGGGCCCGGCCCACGCCCCGGATCGTGTACTCGGTCCCTCCGGTCCGGAGCACGCCTCCCGAGGCGTTCACGTTGGCCCCTTCGGCGGCTTCGAGCACGTCCGCGAGGGTGACGTCGTAGGCCTCCAGCTTCGAGGGCGTGACCAGGACCTGGTACTCCTTGACCTCGCCCCCGATGGGAATGACCTGGGCGACGCCCGGCACGGCCAGGAGACGTCGCCGCAGGTTCCAGTCCGCGGCGGTGCGCATCTCCATGGGAGAGACGGACCCGTCCCCGGTGACCGCGACGAGCATGATCTCGCCCATGATCGAGGTGATCGGGGCGAGGACGGGCGCCGGGACCCCCTCGGGGAGCTGGGCGGCGATCGCCTGGAGCTTCTCGGTGACGATCTGCCGCGCCCGGAACACGTCGGTGCCCCAGTCGAAGTCGGCCCACACGATGCTGATGCCCTGGGCCGTGGAGGAGCGCACCCGCCGGACCCCCGTGGAGCCGTTGATCGCGCTCTCCACGGGACGGGTCACCAGCGTCTCCACCTCCTCGGGGGCCATCCCGTGGGCCTCGGTGAGGACCGTCACCGTGGGCGCGGTGAGGTCGGGGAAGACGTCCACGGGCATGCGCGCCGTGGCGAAGATCCCCCCCGCCAGAAGGAGCCCGGCGGAGATCACCACCAGGAGCCGGTTCCGGAGCGACCAGCCGATGATCGCGTCGAGCATGGCTCGGCCCCCGTCAGTGGCTGTGGCCGGCGCCGAACGACTCCCCGGAGAGGGAAGCCAGGCGCACCTGATAGGCGCCGGTGGAGACGACCATCTCGCCCGGCTCCACCCCACGGGTCAGCACGCTCCGGCGCCCGTCGGTGGCGCCCACCTCGACGAGCCTGCGCTCGAAGGTCTCGCCCCCGATCTCCACGTACACGACCGGGACCCCGTCCTCGTCCAAGACGGCCGACGCCGGCACCACGACCCCCGCGACGGCGCCGCCGACCGCCACCCGGACCGTGGCCGTCTGACCCACCTTGAGGCGCCGGTCGGGGTTGGGGACCTCGAAGAACGCGGGGAGGGTGCGGGTCCTGGGGTCGAGGACCGACCCCACGGAGACGGGCCGGGAGGCGGTGAAGACCTCGTCGCTGCCCTCCACGCGGAAGGTGGGAAGCGGCTCGGTGGACACGTCGGCCGAGGCCCGGGCGGGGATGCGCGCCCGGAGCCACAGGGTGGCCGGATCCACGATCCGGTAGAGGCGGCTGCCGGCGGCCACCCGGCCCCCGGGAACGAAGTTCCGGGAGGCCACCACGCCCTGGATCGGGGCGCGGAGGCGGAGCTGGTATCCGCCGTCGGCGTCCCCCCCCACGGCCTCCAGCTCGGCCCGGGAGACCTCCAGGTCGTGCCGGGCCTCCACGAGGCGGCGCTCGGGAACGGCGCCGGCGTCGAGGAGGCGGCGGGCCCGGGCCACGTCCCGTTCCAGGCGCAGGACCCTACCCTTCAGGTCGGCGTATCCGCCGACCCCCGCCACGGGGGAGAGCACGGCCAGGAGATCTCCGGGCCCGACCTCGTCGCCGACCGAGGGGGCGTCGGCGTTCTCCTCCGGCCGGGCCACGGCCTCGAGGGGAGCGGTCACCTCGGCCAGGCCGCCGTCCCGGGGAACGATCTCCCCCGGGACCTCCAGGGTTCGGGGAAGCTCGCCCGGCCGGGCCTCGGCGACTCCGAAGTCCAGGGGCCACTGCTGCTCCTTCAGGAAGGCGATCCCGCCTCCCCCTTCCTCCTCGGCGGGGGCCGGCGCCTCGGCGACGCTCGGGTAGACCTCCACCGGGTCCAGGACGTGGGTGCTGGTGACCTGGGGTCCCCCCAGGGCCAGCTCCACCCGGTAGCTGCCGGGCTCCTCCACCACGGGGTCCATGAGGAAGATGCCGTCCCGGGCCGGTCCGTCCACGGTGACGCGATGGACCTCCCGGCCGTTCGAGAGGAAACGGGCGACGAGCCGGCCTTCGGTCACCGGCGCGTAGACGTCCAGCTCGGTGAGGTGGATCGCCCAGTTGCCCGTGGCCCGGCCGGCGACGGGGTGGGGATACTCGAGGAAGAGCTCGGTGGAGTCGTTCCACTGGGTCACCACCACGCTTCCCACCCCGGGAGGGGCCGCGCCGGCCTCGCCCGGCGCGCCGTCCTGGCACCCCGGGAGCCCGAGTGCCGGGAGCGCCAGGGTGAGGGCGAGGGCGATCGAGCTCCGGCTCCGGTCGGTGATCGAAGTCTTCATCGTTCGTGCCTTTCGCTTCCGGACCCGGCGTCGGAGCCGCCGGAGGCCCGGATCAGTTCGTAGTAGCTCGTCCAGACGTCGGCGAGGAGCTGGGTGGAGAGGATGCCGGCGTCCCGCCGGGCCGAGGCCGCGTCGAGGAGCTCGACGAGCTCCATCTCCCCCTCCCGATACGCGACGCGTGCCGTCTCGAGAAGCGCGGAGCCGCTCTCGACGAAGCCCTCCCCGACGAGCTCGGCCTGGGCACGGAGCGCCCGATAGCGGGCGCCGGCCCTCCGGAGCTCGCGCTCCACGGATCGCCGGGCCAGGTCGAGCCGGCTTCGCTCCGCGCCGAGTCGGGCCTCCGCGGCGGTGATCGCGCCCCCCCTCCGGTCGAGGATCGGCAGGGGCAGTGAGATCCCCACGAACAGGCCGTCGAACCCGTTCGACTGGGTCTTGTAGCCGCCGGTCAGCGTCGGGTCCGGGAGGCGGAGGCTGCGCGCGAGATCCGCTTCCGCCCCCAGCGCTTCCACGCCGGACCGGGCCGCCACCACCGTGGGGTGCCGGTCGACCGCCTCCGGGCCCGGCCCTTCGGCTTCCAGGCGCGGGGGCAGCCCGTCCGGGAGCCCCTCGGTGGCCGCGGCGCCCCCCTCCCCCGGGAGGATGAGGGCGCCCAGGGCCCTGCGCGCGGCGTCGAGCTCCACCCGGGCCGCCGCCAGCCCGCGCTCGTATCGGACGCGCTCGAGGCGGATCCGGTCCCGGGCGTAGCGCGACACGTCCCCGCCGGCGAAGCGCTCGTCGGCGCGTCCGGCGGCTTCCCGGAAGACCGCGCTCACCTCCTCCAGCACGTCGAGGCGCTCCGCGCCGGCCGCGCTCTCCAGGTACGTCCGGCGGACCTCGAAGACCAGGCGGAGGCTGTCGGCGGCGAAGCGGCCCCGGGCCGCCTCCAGCCCCCGATCCGCCGCCCGACTCCGGGCGCTCCGGGTCCCTGGCCACTCCACCCGTTGGCTGAGGTTCAGGTACGTCTCCGACGGATCGGGCCCGGCCCCCTCGAGGGCCTCGTGGGTCGCGCTGATCGACGGGTTGGGATACGCCTTCGCCTGGAGGGCGCGCCCCTCGGCCTCCCGGACCCTGCTCCGTGCCAGGGCCATCTCGGGGCTGTTCTCGTGGAGGAGCCGGAGCGCCTCCTCCAGGTCCACGGAGCGAGGCGTCTCCTGGGCGGAGAGGTCTCCGCCGAAGAAAAGCAGGCCCGCGAGGGCGAGCGCTGGAGCGCGTTGTGGTCGCAACGGGGTCCTCCTGACCGGGTTGCACGCTGCCGGAAGATCGCGTCCCCGAGGGGAACGGCCTCCCGCGATGTCGGGGCTGTGCGCTGGGAATCGACGCCCCCGGAGCGGGGGATCGATCGGGTCAGGAGTGGAGGGGTGGAGCCCGGGGTAGATCCGGCGGCGGCGGCCGACCGAGTGGGACCAGGAAGTCGTCGGGCGCCGGGCGCGACCGGAACGCCGCCTCACCCTCGGGTATCTCGACGGCGACGGTCTGAAGGGCGGGAGGGCCGTAAGGCGCCGGCACCCGGGCCTCCTCCTGCTCGAGGAGACCCCCGTGTCCCCCGTGGTCGTGCTCAAGGTGCACCGCTTCGTCCGGATGGTCCGCGTGGTGATGGGCCGGGACGGGCACCGCGGCGACGAGGGTGATCGCCGCCAGCAGGAGGACGAGGGTCCGCGGGTTGCGAGCTCGGGTAGCCGGCATGGCCTGAGGGTCGTCCCCCGGTGGACCGGTGTCAAGGCGAGCTCCGGCAGGGCCGGCTCCGGTGGCGCTCCCGCCGGGCCGTGGCTTCCCGGGCCGGGCCGATCGGTTACCGTAGAGTGCCGGGAGCGGTTCGCCGGGCAAGGGATCTCCCCGCTTCCGGATGCGTTGGAGGGCGCTCCCTGTTCCCCGGGTCCACCGCCGATGTCCGAAGCCTACGAAGGCAGCGAGAAGCGCTACTGGAACGAGCGGATCCGCGGGAAGGACCGCTACACAGCGATCGGGCGTCGGTCCCTCCCCGAGACGATCAATCGGCATCGGAAGGTGTCCCTCTACGGGGTGATCGACGCCGCCCTGGAGGCGGTCGGCCTCGACCTCGCCGGCGCCCGGGTCCTGGACGCCGGCTGCGGGACCGGGGTCTACTCGGAGCACTACGGGGCGTCGGGCGCCCAGGTCGCCGGTGTGGACCTCTCCCTGGAGGGGCTGAGGGCCACCCGGCGGCACGGGGTGCCCGGAGCCTTCGCCGTGGCGAGCCTCTCCCGCCTTCCCTTCGGCGATCGCCGATTCGACCTGACCCACGTGTTCAGCGTCCTCTATCACGTCGTGGACGACGGGGAGTGGCGGGCGAGCCTGGCCGAGCTCTCCCGGGTCACCCGTCCCGGTGGGGTCCTGCTGATGCGGATCGAATGGGTCGAGAGCGGGAGTCGGGTCTCCGAGCACGTGAAGCACCGGCCGAAGGACGACTACCTGGGGATCCTTACCGGGGAAGAGGGATTCTCCCTGGCCGGCGTCCATCCCTTCCGGGACGTGGTGCCGCTGCAGCCGGCCTTCGCCCTTGCCCACCGGGTCCTGCCCACGACCGTCTCCGAAGGCATCGCCACCCTCGTCGAACGTTTCGACCTCCTGGGCGAGAATCGGGACCAGAAGGTGGTGGCCTTCCGGAAGGGGTGAGCTCGTCGGGTCGCGGCATCGTTCCGGACGATCCGAGGGGCCGGCGGCCTCGGCTCCCGGGCCGGCCTCTCCCTCACTCCGCCCGGAGCGCCTCCGCGGGATCTACCCGGGCCGCCCGGCGGGCCGGGAGCCACGAGGCGAGAAGCGCGACGGTGAGGAGGAAGGCGGAGACCGCGATGAAGGTGGCCGGATCGGTGGGCTCGACCCCGAAGAGGAGGGCGTCCATGAAGCGGGTGAGGAGCGCGGCCGCGCCCAGACCCACCAGTAGGCCCGCGCCGGCGGCCAGTCCCCCCTGGCGCACCACCACGCAGCGCACCTCCGCGGCCCCGGCGCCCAGGGCCATGCGCACGCCGATCTCGGGTCTGCGGCGGGTCACGAGATAGGAGATCACGCCGTAGATGCCCACCGCGCCCAGGAGGAGGGCGACGCCGGCGGCGAGGACCAGCAGCACCATCGTGAAGGCGAGCCGGGCGCCCGCGTCGGCGACGATCCGCCCGGTGGTCCGGACCCGGGCCAGCGCCACGTCGGGGTCCAGCGCCTTCAGCTGGACTCGGATCGCGGGGAGGAGGCCGGCGGCGTCTGGGGCGCGCACGGCGGCCGCCGCCGCCCGGGACGAGACACCGTCGAACCCCGGTCCGGACAGGGGGAAGTAGATCAAGGGATCTCCGCCCTCCATAAGGCTCCGGGCGGGCACGTCCTCCACCACGCCGACGATCGTGCTCCAGGTGGTGTCCCCGGCCGCCGCCACGCGCTGTCCCACGGGGTCCTCGTCCGGGAAGTAGCGCCCGGCGAGCTCCCGGCTCACCACGACCGCCCGGTACCCCTGCTCGTGGTCGGCCCGGTCGAAGGTCCGGCCGGACCGCAGGTCGATCCCCATGGCCCGGAAGTAGCCGGGACCGGCGCGCCGGACCGCCACGATGGGCGGAATCGTCCCCTTGGGGATCGGACGGCCCTCCACGTGCAGGGGGTCGCCGCTGCACCACCCCTGGAGGGGGAGGCAGGTGACGACGCCGGCCCGCTCGACGCCGGGTAGCCCCTCGAGGCGGGTGACGAGCTCCTGGTGGAAGGCGGCGGCCCTGGCGTCGTCGGGGTACTCCACGCGCGGGAGGCCGATCTCGAAGGTGAGGATGTCCGGGCTCGCCTCGAAGCCGGGATCGACGGCGTGGAGGTGCGCGAAGCTCCGCACCATGAGCCCCGACCCCACGAGGAGCACCAGGGCGAGCGCCGTCTGGCCCGCCACGAGGAGGTTTCGGCCCCGTACCCGGAGCCGGTCCGCGGTGGCGCCCCACCCGTCCGTGCGGAGGGCCCTGCTCACCGATCGAGAGCGCCGGAGCAGGGGGATCGCGGCGAAAGCGAGGGCGGTGACGACGGTGACTCCCAGGGCGAAGACGAGGACGCTGGCGTCCACGCCGACCTCGTGGAGGCGGGGCAGGCTCGCAGGCCCACGGCGGACCAGGAGGCCTGTGCCCGCGTACGCCAGCCCGACACCGATCGTTCCGGCGACGCCGGCCAGGACGAGGCTCTCCGAGAGGGACTCCCAGGCGAGCTCCCTGCGGCCCGCCCCGAGGGCCTTGCGCACCGCGGTCTCGCGCTGGCGGCTCTCCGCCCGGACGAGGAAGAGGTTGGCGACGTTGGCCCACGCGATCAGGAGAACGAAGCCCACGGTACCCAGGAGAATCCAGAGCGTCCGGGCCACGTTGCCGAGGATCGCCGCCTTGAGCGGAGTGACCAGGGGAGCGACCCGGGCGTCCTCCAGGTGCGCCCGGATCAGGCCCGCCTCACCGGGGAAGCTCTCGGTCAACGACCCGTAGAGGTGCCGCAGGTCGGCGCGCACCTCAGCCGGCGAGATCCCCGGCCGGGTTCGACCGATCATCTCGTACCAGAAGCCGCCGAAGCCGACCGACGCGTCGATCCGCAGGGGCCGCCAGAGGCGTACGTCGGCGTCCGGGAAGCGGAAGGACGGCGGCATGATGCCCACGACCCGCACGGGCCGCCGGTCGATGCGGATCGTACGGCCGATCACGTCGAGATCCCCGCCGTAGCGCCGCTCCCAGAGGGCGTGGCTCAGCACCGCCACTTCCGGGCGGTCCTCACCGCCCTCGCCCCGGAGAAACCAGCGCCCGTGCAGGGGGGCGACCTTCAGCACCTCCACCAGCGAGGGAGTCACCTTCGTGAAGCGAACCCGCTCGGGGACGCCTTCCCCACACGTGAGCGTGGCCCGGTCGCTGTCGAAGGCGCCGGCCGCCTCCAGGGTCCGCTGGTGATCCAGCACGTGGTAGGCCATCCCGGGCGTGAATCCCAGCCCGTCCGTGGCCCCGATCCCCGGGGCCGCGTTGTCCAGCTGGACGAGGGCGTCGGCGCCGGGAAAGGGGAGGGGATTCAGGACCACGCTGTCCACCACCCCGTAGATCGCCACGTTCGCGCCGATCCCCAGGGCGAGGGTGCCGACGGCGGCGCACGTGAAGCCCGGGCTCCGGACCAGGCGGCGAGCTCCGTGGCGGACGTGGCGGATCGCGGATTCGACGCGCTCCCGGAGACCGGCCCGTTCCCCCGACGGCGGGCGGCCGGGCCCCGGACCGCGAGCGGAGCCGCCCTTCGTCACCCGGGCGGCGATCCCGGCGACGGCCACGCCGGCCCATTCCCGCAGGTGGAACGCCGCGCGGGCCCCCGGGCTCAGTGCCGCGGCCTCCCGGGTCCGCCGACGGTAGGTCTCCAGCATGTCCCGGCCCCACTCCGCCCGCTCACCCCGTGGATAGAGGCGCTGCAGGCATCGGTAGACGCGCTCCACCCAGATCCGGTCCTCCCCGCTCACGCTCCCTCCCCGCTCACGTCGTGCCCGGAAAGAGGCGCTTCTCCCGGGCCACCGCCATGAGCTCCTCCAGGCGCTCCATCTCCAGGGCGACCACCCGCCGCCCCAGGGCCGTGAGCCGGAAGTAGCGTCGCCGGGCGTCGGGGGAGTCGGCCTCGGCCTCGGGGGCGTGATCGACCAGGCCGTCGTCGCTCAGCCGCTTCAGGGCCTGGTAGAGCCCGCCCGTGGTCGGCTTCAGCCGTCCGTCGGTGCGCTCCTCGATCTCCTTGCCGATCCCGTAGCCGTGGAGGGCCCCGTCACCCAGGGCCAGGAGGACGTGGAGGGAGAGGTCGCTCACGGGCAGGAAGGCGCGGGGGTCGGGATCGTCGGGCACGGTCTCGCCCTCCTTGGTTCGGGGTCCCTGCAGAAACCTCGCCGTGATCAATATATGACTGACCAATATAGTTACGGGTGCTGGGAACCGCCAGGAGGGTACCCGGCGAGCACCCCCCGCGGGTCCGAGGCCACGGCCCGGAAGCCGACGCCGCCCAGGACCGGGAACGGACGCCCAGAGGCCCAGGAGGTCCGGGGAACGCGGTGTGGGAGGAGGACCAGGCGCCCGTCCTCCGGTCCCGCCGCCGGGCGTCGAACACCATCTCGCCCACGGGGATGCGGATCCGCTCGACGAGGACAAGTGCCGGCGCCCCGCCTCCCGGGCCTCATCGAGCGGAGGGCGGGAGCCGGTCGGCGGAGGTAGAGGGCCGGTGCCCCACGCCCCCTTCAGCTCCCCTCCACGATCCTGCGCACCATGCCGTCCGAGGAGAGCACGTACAGCTCGCCGCCGGAGTCCCGACCGAAGGAGAGGACGTTGCCCAGGTCGCCCACGTCCCAATCGGTCCACTCCGTCGCGCTCCCGCCCGAGAAGCGGAAGCTCCGCAGGAAGCCGGCGCAGAAGTCGGAGTAGAAGTAGTGGCCCCGGAGGTCCGGGATCGCCGAGCCCCGGTAGACGTAGCCGCCGGTGATCGAGCAGCCCTCCTCCGAGTTCGGGTAGGTCACGGCCGGGAGCACCAGACCGTCCATGTCGCAGCCCTGGGCGGGCTCGAAGCACTGGTCCCCCTCCATGACGCCCCAGCCGAAGTTGAGCCCCGGCTGGGACGCCGAGACGACGCTCACCTCCTCGAGATCGCTCTGGCCCACGTCGGCCACGTAGAGGAGCCCGTCGGCCGGGTCGAAGGCGAAGCGCCAGGGGTTGCGGAGCCCGATCGACCAGATCTCGTCGGCGCCCCCGGGGTCGCCGACGTACGGATTGTCAGGAGGCGCCGCGTAGGGGTCGCCCCCGTCCACGTCCAGGCGCAGGAGTGCGCCGAGGAGCGTCGTCGGGTCCTGGCCGTTGCCCTGGGGATCGCCGCCGCTCCCCCCGTCGCCCATCCCCACGTAGAGCATCCCGTCGGGCCCGAACGACACCAGGCCGCCGTTGTGGTTGGTGAAGGGCTGGGCCACCGCGAGGATCGTCTTCGCCGACGTCGGGTCGGCCACGTTCGGGTCGGCGCTCACCTCGTAGCGCTCGACCCGCGTGCCGCCGCCCGTGTCCTCGGCGGTGTAATTCACGTAGAAGTAGCCGTTGGTGGCGTAGTCGGGGTGGAAGGCGACGCTGAACAGCCCCTGCTCCCCGCCGCTGGAGCGCACCTCGCCCGTGATGTCCAGGAACGGTGTGGGAAGCAGGGTCCCGTCCTCGATCACGCGGATCCGGCCGGGGAGCTCCACCACGAAGAGGCGGGGGTTCCCCTCCGGCGCCGTGAGGAACACGGGCTCCTCCAGGCCCTGGGTCACGACGTCGACGGCGAGGCCGACCGAGGGGGTGTCGCCGTCGTCGGGGCCCGTGGGGGTCTCGCCGGCTCCGTCCGAGCAGGCGCAGAGCGTGATCGTCCACACTCCGAGGATCAGGATTTTCCGCGTCATCCGCTTCCGCTCCAATTGCGAGTCGAGCTCCTCTCGGGCACCGCTCCACTCCGTCGAAGATAGCCGAAGGGGACCTCGATCCGCGGCGCGTCGTGATGAGAGGGTGGACGGTGACCGGCCGCTGCTCGGGCGTGGGGCACCCCGGCGTGGCGACGGGGAGCTCACCGATGCCTCACCGATCCAGCAGGTGCCTCTCGAAGAACGCCGCGGCCCTGCGCACGTAGTCCCAGCGGCTCGCCTCGGTCTGGATGGTGTGGGGCTCCTTGGGGTAATACATGACCTCGAACTCCTTCTCCAGCTCGATCAGCCGCTGCACCACCTGGGCCGCGTCCTGGAAGTGCACGTTGTCGTCCACCAGGCCGTGGGTGATGAGGAGAGGGTCCTCCAGTCCCTCGGCGTCGTAGATCGGGCTCGAGGCGCGGTACGCGTCGGGATCTTCGTAGGGGAGGTTCAGCACCCGGCTCGTCCAGGTGTGGTTGTAGTCGGACCAGTCCGAGACCGCCGCCCGGGCGATCCCGGCGGCGAAGGTGCCCGGGTGGCGGAAGAGGGACATGAGGGTCATGAAGCCCCCGTAGGAGACCCCGTAGATGCCCACCCGGCCCGGGTCCACCCCGTGCTCGCGGGCGAGCCATCCCACCGCGGCCGCCGCCCCGTCCACGTCCTTCCCTCCCATCGACCGGTAGATGTCGGTCCGGTAGTCCCGCCCGAAGCCGGCGCTCCCCCGGTAGTCGAAGTCCAGGACCGTGTAGCCCCGCGCCAGGAGGTAGTGGAGGAAGCCCAGGTGCAGGTCCCAGCCGTAGACCGACCATCCCCGGTGGGCGAACTGGCGGTAGCCGCCCCCGTGGATGTGGATCACCCCGGCGCGCTCCGGGTTGGGCCGCTCCGGGCGGTAGAAGGCGCCCCACACCGGCTGTCCGTCCGGGTGAAGAAAGGAGACGATCTCGGGCTCGGTGAGGGGGTGGCGATAGAACGCGTCGGTCCCGGAGACGGTGATCCTGGACCGCTCGCCGTCGGGTGAGGCGGTCCGGAGGAAGAGGTCGGGGAGATGGGTGTTGTCGCTGGACACCACCGCCACCCGCCCACCGTCGGGCGAGAGGGCGCCTTCGTGCCGCCCCGGCGCCGTCGTGAGCCGAACCGGCTCCCCTCCCCCGGCGGGCATGAGGTAGAGGTGGTCCTCGGCGGGATGCTCCCGGCTCGTCCGGAGGAGCCAGCGCTCCCGGTCCCGGGACAGGCTCGCGCCCCGCACCTCCCACTCGCCGCCGGTGAGGGGCCGGATCTCACCGTTCGCCTCGATCAGGTAGAGGTGGGTCCATCCGCTCCGCTCCGACGCGAAGACGACCCGGCCGCCGGGCAGCCACTCCACGAGGCCGGGCTGGAAGTAGTTCGGCTGAATCGGCGGGCCGCCCAGCCAGGCGTCGTCCCGGTCGTGGGCCAAGACCGTGGCACGACCCGTCTCCATCTCCAGCTCTGCGATCCAGCGGTCCTTGTGGTCCCGGCTGATCACCACAACGAGGGCCCGATTTTCCTCGGGGCTCCACAGCGGGCCGTGGGGAACCAACGCCCGGTCCCCGGCCTCCTCCAGCGTCATCCAGGTGACCTCCAAGCTGTCCGGATCCACCGTGGGATCGTGCCGGACGATCCCCAGGCGGAAGCGGTCCTGGGGCTCTCCCACCTTGGGTCGGGCCGGCAGGGCCCGGGCGAACCCGCTCCGGGTCACGTAGTCCATGTACTCGGTCTCCTCGGCTTCCGGCTCCGGCCTCCGTGCCCGGAAGGTCAGCCATCGGCCGTCGGGGGAGAGGCGAGGGTTTTCGATCCGCTCCTCCGCCTCCACCGGGATCGGCTGGGGAGCCTCGGGCGGGCCGCGCCGCCGCCTGGCCCCGGCCGCCGCCTCCCGGCCCTTCTCGTCCCGCAGATGCCGGAAGAGACGGAGCTGCTCGTCCTCTAGCCATCGGGCCGTCTCACGGCTCTCCTCCGCGACCGGATGCCTGCGGGTCAGGCGTCGCACCGACCCCGACCGGAGGTCGTAGCGGTAGAGGTCCTCGCCGAGGGTGAACTCCGCCCCTCCCGCCCGCAGGCGCACGCCGTCCGGGGGCTCGGATCCCCGGAAGAGGGACCGAATGCGCCGGCCGGGTGGGGCGACCCGGTCGTAGAGGTAGAGGACTCCGTTCCGCGACCAGGCGGCCCAGCGGTCCTCGGCGCTCCAGGCCACGCTGTCGCCGGGGATCCGATCCGTCTCCGACACGGGAATCTCCTCCACGAACCGCCCCGTGCGGTCCGCGGCGAACCAGGGGTCGGCGTCGGGGTCCTCGCCCGGCTCCGGCCGCTCGTGCCAGCGGAAGTAGACCCGGGATCCGTCGGGGGCCCAGCGCACGTCCCGGACCCCGACTCCCAGCCAGCGGTCGTCCCTGGAGGCGTCCCTGAGGGTGACGGGGCGGCCCGGACCCGCGGTCGCGAAGGTGAGCTCGGACTGTCGGAGGGGCGCGGCGCGACGGGAGGGGTCGGCGGCCGCCTGGGCCCTGGCGTAGCCCGGGCTCGAGAGGAGCCCCGTCGCCAGGGCTGCGGCGACGAGGAGCGCGCTCGGTGACGGTCGCAGGGGTCTTTTCATCGGTCCGTGCCTCCGCGGGAAGGGGATCGGGGGTGTCAGAGGGGACGGTATTGCGGAGCGGGATCGGATCAGACTAAGGCCCCCGTCTCACCCACGCACGGGGACGCGCCGGAGCCCCGGGGAGACCGGGGAAGATCCTGGCCGCTCGATCGGCCCCCGGGCTACATTGGAAATCCTCACCCGAGTTTCCCGAGCACGTCTCTCCCGCCCCGCTTGCGGGGTCGGACTTCAGATCCCAGGAGTCGTACGATGGGCAGAACCGCATGGATCGGAGCCTTCGTGACGATCACCGTGGCCGCCTGCGGCGGAAAGCGGGTCCAGGTGCCGCCACGCCTCGAACTGGCCGAGTGGGGGCGGGTCGGGCTGGTGACCCTGAGCGAGGAGAACGCCCAGGGGTCCCTGAATCGGGTCGCCACCGACCGCTTCGCCGAGCACCTTCTCTCCGCCCAGCCCGGGATCGAGGTCCTGGAGCTCGGAGAAGCCCCTGAGATCGTGGGCCCGGGCGACGCCACGCGGATCGACCCCGAAGCCGCCCGGATGCTGGGGGAGCGACACGGCGTTCCGGTGGTCTTCGTGGGCCACATGGTGGCCTCGGACGTGAAGCCGAAGGCGAGCCTCATCGGGGGAGCCAGCTTCGGGGCCGAGGTGAGGCTCGACCTCACGATGCGCCTCGTCTCGACCGGATCCGGCGGGACCCTGTGGCGGGGCTCTTCCTGGGCCCGGGACGAGATCGCCGCCCTGGGCCTGGTGGACGGCCGACCGTTCTTCTCCGCCGACGACCCCGATGAGGCGTACGGCGAGCTCGTCGACCTCCTGATCTTCGAGGTCACCCGGGACCTGCGGCCCACGTACGTGAAGCGCTGACTCGCTCCGCGGGGCCACGCTGCCCCCGAACGCCGCCCGCCGGGCCCACGGCGCGCTACAGCTCCTCCAGGTTCCGGAGCAGCCGATGAAAATAGCGCACGGCCATCCCGAAGCCCTCCACGGAGATCCGCTCGTCGGTGCCGTGGACCCGACCCAGGTCCCCGGCTTCGACCCGCACCGGCAGCAAGCGGCAGACGCTCCGGGAGCGGTCGCCGTAGTGGGTCGCGTCGGTCCCGCCGAAGACCAGGTAGGGCGCGACCACCAGGCCGTCGCCCGGCACCACGTCCCGGAGCGTCCGATCCACGAGCCGGAATGCGGGGGAGTCCGTGTCCGAGACCGGAGAGGGATCTCGCGCCGCGTCGTAGATCTCGACCTCGATCCGGTCGTCGTCGATCACCCGGATCTTCCGCTCCCTCACGGTCTCCACCGTCTCCCCGGGCAGGATCCGGAAGTTCACCACACCCGGGGTCACGGGGACCACGTCGAGGTGTCCCATGAGGACCGCCGGCGGGAGCCGGGGGTCCGCCCCCTCCCAGGCGTAGAGGAAGCTGAGCCCGGACACCGTCTCCCGTTCCAGGGCTGCGTGGTGCTCCGGGTACGTCCCGGCGAAGTGATCGTGGAGGGCCCGGAAGGCGGATGAGTCGTGGGGCGTCGGGGGAGGAGGCGAGACGGTCCGGAAGGTCAGGGACCGGGCGAGGTGCTCGGCCGCCGCCCGGGCATCCACCTCGACCTCGAGGTCGGCCACCGCCCCGGGGCACAGGGGGCCGATACTCACCGATTCCGGAAAGCTTTTCCGGTCTTCGATACTCTTTTCCGGGCGCCGCGGGCGGTCGCGAAATCTCGTGCCGGCCGCGGGTGCCCTGTTCCCGGCGCACTGTCCGCGGTAAATGCCCTGTGACGCTTCACCGGGCATGGGACTTGCGAGATCATATAGAGCACCGTCACATACACCCGTGCGCACGCGCCGGATGCGCCCCCGCAGGCATCGATGATAGAGGAGCCATCCTCGGCACGAGAGCGTGTGCGTCCCTTTGACCCGTCGGCCGGCTCTCCGTGTCGTCGAGGCGGCCCGCAGAACGAGGGGACCCGATGTTCGAAGCCATCCGGTCGTACATGCCCGTCGAATGGCGTCGGCCATTCGAGTTCGCCGCGGCACCGCTCTGGTGGATTCCGGAGTGGCAGGTCATCGTCCTCGACTTCGTGTTCTCGGGCGCCAACGTGGGCGTCCTCCTCGCGAAGGGCGTGGGCATCCTCCTTCCGGCGTGCCTCCTCATCGTGGGGACGTGGTCCACCATGCTGGGGCTGTACACGGTGCCCTTCCGGAGTGACCGGCGCCGCTTCCTGACGAGCCTCCTGCTGGCCTGGTGGGACGCGGGACGGAGCATCTGGCTCTTCTGGGCCGGGATCTTCCGCTTCGGCGTCCTCCTGGTCGGGTGGGCGTGGGGAATCCTTCAGCTCGCCTGGCGGCTCACCGTCGGGACGGTGAAGTCCCTCGTCGCC
>JABAHQ010008427.1_pt3 | contig 25633 bp, 29 predicted proteins | sample 7062091 | NCBI WGS metagenome assembly JABAHQ01 (sample SAMN14534359, study PRJNA622989) | marine sediment metagenome | biome: marine biome [ENVO:00000428]; feature: marine pelagic biome [ENVO:01000023]; material: deep marine sediment [ENVO:00002113] | place: India: Gulf of Kutch | collected...
CTCGTATAAAAGAGTTCCGGGTTCAGAGTTCAGAGTTCCGGGTTCAGAGTTTGGAAACCAAGAACTCCGAACCAACAACTCCGAACTAAGAACTCCGCGTCACCCCCGGCGGCTTGAGGCGGGGCCAGGCGTGCCAGGCAAAGGCAATAGCTGCCCCCACTTCGGCCAGGCGGCCCAGAAAAGAGACCAGGGGTGGCAGGCTGAATAACGTAGCCAAAGCAACCAACCCAACCCCCAGGTTGAGTAAGCCGAAGGCCAGCCAGGCCGGTTTTTCATTTCCCCGTGAGCGCCTGAAACGGGGAAAGATCCAAAATCCTATCCCCATCACCAGTTGGACCGTCCAACCAAAGAATAGAAACTCGATATGAGCGGGTAAGAACCGCCAGAGGGCCGGATAAAGCGGAACCCCCTTGTGGAAGAGAAGTAACCCGCCAAACGTAAAGCCTAAGAACAAGTGTAGTAAGGCTGCCCGAATGAACCAGCAACTCAAACGAGGCATCTCAGCGCTCCTTAACCCGGCCCCAGGTATTAACCACCAAAATTACCCCCGCCAGCCACTGCAAGACGGCTGAGAGGGCCAGGGACCACCCCCAAAATGTCCCCGGCGAGAGGGTCTGCATCGGTTCTGATACGAGGCGCAAAAGGAGGCCCAGGTTGAGCAGCCAGAAGGTGGCTTGCCACAAACCTTCACTGCCGTGGGGGTTTTCCTTGCTATATTTAGGGAACATCCAATAAACCACGCCGAAGATAACCTGGGTGACCCAGCCAACCATAAACAGGTGAAAGTAAACCGGCCCCGAAGCAGCGATGAAAGGGGGCAAGGTCAAGATCGGGCGGGCAGCCAGGGCGATACCGAGCAACAGTGCCGCTATCAGGTAAAGCAAGGCTATTTTGATGAACCAACGGGTGAGCGGGGGCATAGCTTATGTCTTTTGTCGAAGATCCTAGGAGCGCAGCGTATAGGGCACTTCTAGATTGGTTTGAATGGCTGATCTGTCGAAGTTCTTCGTAGAGGGCCGATGGCCAGAAATGTATTGGCTAAAAATAGGAGCAAGGCGACGACATTGAGCAGACCTCCCCATTGGCGTCCCGGCAGCCAGGCGGTCAAATCGCCAATGACGCGCAGGAGAAGGGAGAGGTGGAGCAAAACCAGGTGGCTGTAAAAGATAGGTTGAAAGGCGAAAGATTTGCCCAGGATTGCCGGAAGGATAATGGGCGCGTGGCCGAAAATCATGGAGATGACAAAGCCCACAAAGATGGTATGCTGGACAGCGTCGTAACGAGGCCCAGCAGTGACCGGGCCGTAAAATAGCCCCAACAGCCCCCCCACCCCCAACCAGCCGTAGCCGGCGAGCAAACAGAGAGCCATGAAGCGGGTCAAGCCTGATTTCCGCACAGTATACCGGGCGACATCATATCGCAGGAGCCATAGGGCTAGGGCCACCATCCCTGCGCCAACCAACCGCAGGCCAATTGCCAGGTTGAATAATGATACAACTAGCCCCATCAGCAAGAGACCAATAGCCCCCCCAAAAAGTATCTGTATCGCTCGGGATAAACGCAATATCCGGCCCAATTCCAGGCGCTCCCCGGCGATGGTTAAAACCAGGAAGCCACTCCACCAGGCGACAATCGTGTAAATGGGCCAGCCCAATAGCCACAGACTGTTGCCCACCAGCCAGAGTACCGCCCCCACCATCATGGTGACGGTAAAAAGGGCCAGATGCATACGCAGGATAAGGGCGAATACAAGGACCAATCCCAGGCTGCCCAGAGTCATGAGCAGTGGACCGGGGAAACCAGGGATACCCACAATCAACAACAAAGCGCCCAGGCCCGTCAACAGCGGCCCCAGGTAAGTCCAGCGAGTGTTTCTCGGAGATGCCCTCCAGGGTATAAGGGTTATGCCAGCCAACCTGACCTGAGCAGGATTGAGGGCCGCCAGGGCCACCGCCCGCTCCAAGCTGATGACCGTTCCCAAAAAGCCCGAGATCATCAAAGGGCCATGACTCATCGGCAAGGTTGGCCTGAGTGGGGGCCAGCCCCACCCTAAACGAACCAGTCCGGCCCACATAGCAGCCAGTAAGGCCAATAAGCCCAAGGCCATCACGGGGAAGCGGAGGCGGTCGGCGACTTTTTCCATCTTATTTCTCTGCGGCTGTCGATTTGAGCATAAGCAATAACAGCACCAACGGCGTTTTAGCGTAAATACTGTGGGATAGCCGGGGGGGCATGTGAACCCAGGTGCCGGCCTGGGCCGTCATCGCCTCATCGCCCAGCGTCAAATCGGCTTCTCCATGCACAAAATGGAGGATGGCCGCCTGTGATGAGGTATGCTCGGACAACTCCTGTCCGGCGGCAAAGGTGAAGAGGATAGCCCTCAGTTGGTCGTCGCTGTACAGGGTGCGGCTGAGAATGCTGTCCGCCGGGATGTCTGTAGCTTGCTCGGCTAAGTTAGCGATATAGGTGTAGGTTGCCTGCATGTTAACCTGCTCGTCAAGTTATTTCTGAAGCGTGCGGACATAGGCCACAATGTTGGCCAGATCTTGATCGCTTAGAGCTGGGTTGCCACCTTTGGGGGGCATGGCCACGCCGGTTGTGTTAAGGGGATCGCTGGGGTCGCGTCCCTGCTTGATGAAGGCTATCAATTCGGCGTCGGTCTTACCGGCGATAAATTCGCTCGTCGTCATATCTTTACCCAGACCCGGCACGCCTTCTCCATTGGGGCCGTGGCAAGCAGCACAGGTGCCGGCGAATAACTCCTGTCCGGCGGCGGGGTCTCCAGCTGGTACGGCAGATTGGGATGATTGATCTGATTCTCTCCTGCCACAGGCAGCCAGGCCCAAAGCTGAAATTAAGAGTAGAACGATGAGCGGGTAAAATGTTTTTTTCATGTGAAAAACTCCTTTAAAAGTTATTAGTTATTAAAAATATCCCAGGGGGCTGGGTTAACCACCAATCGCATTTGCCGATCCTGATGAAAGGTACAAACATTTTCATAGACACGCGCTGTTTTGAAACGCTTGGTCAGGGTGGTATGAGGCAAAATGGTAAAAGGTCCAAAAGCGTGGACCGTATCATCCTGATTTTCAATGATTAACGTATCTTGCAGACCAATGGTTAAAACGATTTCATTGGGAAAATCAACCGTTTCCCGACCTGCTGCTAATTGTTGGCCGGTACCGGGTGGGATGATATAGGTCACAACGCGGGCTCTTTCGCGTTGTATCGTTATCAACCCGCCTAGCGTACCCACCAGGACTAAAATCAATAGTAATTTGAGTTTGAGACACCCGCTTATCAATTACTTGCCCCCCTTATCTTTATCCATATCCATTGGTGCGCCCATTTCACGTATTTCAGCTTCGATAGTTTTTTGGCCAGACCTCTCGAAGTTAAGGATGAGCTTTATCTTTTCGCCGGGCATTAATTGTTGCTTCAGATTAATGAGCATGATGTGCTTGCCCCCTGGCTCCAGGTTGACCGAACCACCGGCGGGGACTTCGATGCTTGAGATAGGACTCATCTTCATCACGTCGCCTTCCATCTTGGTTTCATGGAGCTCTACGACCTCGGCTACATCGGTTTCGGCGCTGAGAAGAACGTCAGGCTGACCGCCTTCGTTCATCAGCGTCATATATACGGCTCCATTACCAGCTTCCATTGGCGAGGGTCGAGACCAGGGGGTCATGACCATCACTTTGGGGGCACTTTTCTTGGCAGCCGGAGCAGCGCTCTCTTGGGCGGGCGCTACAACACATTGAGCGGCTATCGTTACCATAGCCATAAGTAAAGCGGTTAAGAGTAGATATTTTTTCATTGTTAAAGATATCCCCTTCTTGTGCTTCGCGTAGCCATTAACTAATCAAAACAAAAAATTAACCCATAAATTTATTATTAGTATCATACTGTAGCGAACACAAGAAAGGGGGTGGTTTCTCTGGTGGCGGGAGCCAGACCGAATGAACGGTTGGCGTCAAGACTGAAATCCGGCCGGAGAGGGCAGGAATGTGCCAAATAGTGATATCAGCCGCCGGAAGTAAGCCCTCATGAAGCGCAGTTAATAGGAGACGGATTGTAGTGGCAACAGCCGGATGGCGAGGGCCAATGCCCTGAGATCGAGCGGTTACCCGGCCGCTTGGCCATTCTGGCTGACGCAGGCCGAAAATCTTAGGCAATATCTGCTGAAGCTTCTGAGCTCGGTTTGGTGATTGCAAAATGCTGAGTTGATAGGTTGGCACGTCTTCATGGGTCGAAAAACTGCCCGCGTAAATCAGGGGGCTGATGCCGCCTACCCACAAGACGAGGAAACTGTAAAGAAATTTTTTTACCCAACCTATAAGAGCCTTTTGGGACGCCATGTTTACTTATAGTTTAAAAATCTTCCCACTGTAGTAGATAAGTTAAATCGCTGCTTAGTTCTTCGGCTGCAAATCCGAAAGGATATTGAGCCAGCAGTTGGCGTTGCGGGCCAACCAGGTAAACATTGGCCGTGTGGCTGACCAGATAGCCGAGATTGGAATCGGGGACAGTTTCTTTTTCGGCAAAAGCGCCATAAGGTTCCATGACGGACTGCACTTTGTCAAAATCATCGCTCAGGCCAATGAATTGGGGGCCAAAAGCGGCCATATATTTTGCCAATACTTCAGGCAGATCTCGCTCTGAGTCCACGGAAATAAAGACGACATGGACTCGACCTTGCCCGGCTTCCAAATCGGCCAGGGCCTCTTTCACTTCCCACATAGTAAGTGGACAAACATCAGGGCAGTAAGTATAACCGAAGTAAATTAGGGCAATGTCTCCTTCCACATCGCTCAGGTGAAAGGGTTCGCCATCGGTTGCCCTTAGCTCAAAGTCGGGTAAGACCACGGGGGGATTAACAGCCGCACCCCTGAATTCATAGGTCGAAGCTCCCCCGAACGAGGCCAAAATTCCCCCCTCTGGGGGGGCCGAAGCCCGACAACTCAAGTTAAATAAGATCAAACCGGCGAAGATAACTATCAACCATTTATAATTTGTCTTGAAATTCAACATTTTTCTTATCAGCCTCCAGAGAGGTTTCCGTTTTCAGTTGAACTGATAACTGAATAACTGAGAACTGAAAACATCTTTAACTGGAAACTCCCTCAGAGCATATTAAACCGCAGATTGCATTCGTGCAAATTTTCTCAATCGTTAGCCGAACCGAGATTTGGGGCCGGTGGATTTTCCTGGTAATAAGCCATCAGTTCATCGAAGGTCAACACCTCCCCGCCCAGTTCCTCTGCTAAGGCTGTGGCCTTTTCAGTGCTGGTAAAGGCGGCCAAACCGGAAGCCATAGGGGTGGGGAGTTCGTCACTCAAGGTATAGTGGGCTGTTTCGGCCCGAATCCAACTTTCATCTTCATAGTCATGGACAAAAAAGGCAACGACTTCTTCTTGCATTTTCAGATGTGCCAGAAACATATCGCCGATGTCATCAAAAATGTGGCTGTGGCCATCGCTGGTCACATAGGCAGCGGCGAAGCGTTCCTCGCTGGTGATCATGCCGCAAAATTCACAGATATCCTCACCGTAGTGGATGGTGGGCGGCGTAGGAGCAGCATCGGCATTTCTGCCACAGGCGGTGAGGGTTAAAAGCAGTAACATCGTCAGCACGCCCAGCGCAAGTCGCAGATGCCCTCTCGCAGATGCCCTCTTCTGGGTTCTGGGTTCTGGGTTCTGGGTTCGACTCCTGAACTCTGAACTCCGAACTCTGAACTCCGAACTCCTTAGGCCACTCATAAATCACCTCGGCGGGTGAAGATGAGGTAGGCTACCAGCATCGGTAAAACGATCCAGGCTAAGAGCGCCCCCAGGAAAAGCCAGGTCAGGTTATCGCGATAAGTTTGTATGGCGTAGATCCCCGCTGGTCCCAGTACGTCGAGGGTGGCGTTAATGCTCATAAGGGCCGACATCTTAAAGACCTGCAAAGGGTTGACCAGAGCTAAATTAAAGAGGGTGCGAATGGGCAGCTTGAAGGCCAGCGCCGTCCCCATCAAGCCTAGATCGCCGATGAAGACCAGAGTCAACCACAAAAAGAGGGCCACCCCAGTAGCCACAGCCGCCTTGCGCGTTGACACACTGATTAGAAAGCCAAGGCTCAACATCCCCAGGGCCAGGGCAAAGGCGAACATGATGAGTAAACCGTAAGCGCCGGCATCAGCCTGGCCGCCCTGCCGGGCGATGATCAGACCAGAGAGGCCGAAACCCAGGGCCAGGGCCCCTAAGAGGGCTGCGGCCAAGCCCAGATATTTCCCCAACAAAACTTCAGCCCGGTTGATCGGTTGGGCTAGAAGATAGTGCAACGTGCCGCGCTCGCGCTCACTGGCCAGGCTTCCCGCACCCAGGGTCAAGGCCATAAGCGGGATCACCAGCAGCACTAAATTGATCAAGCTGGCGGCAGTCCGACCGAAGCCAGCAAAGCCGCTATATCCCGTCCCCCCGCCACTCAGTGACAGCCAGGAGAGGAGCAGGGCCAGGCCGGTAAAGGCCGCCGCATAGAGCACAAACCAGCGGTTATTGAGCGAGTCGGTAATTTCTTTTCTTGAGAGGGTAGCTATAAGTCTGAGTTCCATTTTTTACACCATTCGTAATACGTACTGCGTCTGCGTATTGCCTAAAGATTTTGCATCTATCAGACCATTACGCCTCACGTTTCACGCTTCACTTTGTCAAAATCCATTCTCAATTTCAAAGTTGTTGACTTCAATATTCTCTAAAAGCAAAGTTTGCAAAGGGGTCGTTTTAGCCGTTGGCGAGACGGCAACGCGGACGCCAGCGCCATTCAAGCTGGCTGCAAACCCTTGGGCCAGCAAAATTTTCAGCGCATCTTCCTGTTTTGCGAGGGGGACCATCAATTTTAGATTGAGTTGTATCCCCAACTGGGCCGCTAGTGTTGTTGGGTCAGAACATACCAGTTCAAGGTGTCCCCGCTTAAGCACCAAAATACGTGTGGCCAGCACTTCTACCTCTTCCAAACGGTGTGAGGTAAAGAGGAGCGTTTTGCCCCGTTTCTTTTGGGCTAAGAGAAGTTTGATAAAATCTTCCCGCGCTTTAGTATCCAGATTGCTGGTTGGCTCATCTAATATAAGGAGGGGCGGGTCAGCCAACAAAGCGATGGCCAGGGCCAGACGTTGCTTCATGCCGCCTGAGAGAGCGGCTACAGGCTTGTTTTGATGCTCGCAGAGGCCGACTTCCGCTAACACATCGTCGATACGGTTGGCGGGGACACCCTTGAGATCGGCGTAAAAGCGCAAGGTATCTCGGGCCGACAGATCGTCATAAAAGGCCAGCTCCTGGGGCACGTAACCGACGGCGGCTCGGGCTTTTTTACCCGCCTTTTTGACGTCGAAACTGTTAATTTGTAATTGGCCTTCGGCGGCGTATAGCCCCAGTAACGAGCGGATGACAGTTGTTTTGCCCGCCCCATTTTCGCCCCATAGCGCGACAGCTTCGCCAGGGGCTACTTCAAAGGATAAATTATCAACCGCTGTAAAGGAACCGAATTTTTTGGTCAGATTGGTTACCTTAATCATGGCTAAATGTCCTGAATCTTGAATTGATGGAGTGTTTTTCTGCCCCGCCCTGTAAGTGTTTTCAGTTTTCCCGTTTTCAGTTCTCAGTTCACGGTCAAACTGAGAACTGAAAACTGATAACTCCTTAACTATGCCGATAGCGACGATGATCCCGGCCAGGATTGACAGGCCCAGGCCGAGAGTCCACATAGGCCAGCTTGGGCCAGGGGCCGGCGGGGTAACGACCGGCATAACAGGCTCGATCAGTGGCGCTTCGTCCGTGAATTTAGGCTTGGGTTGAAAGATGGGAAAGGCTCGCGCTGACAGGTCAATGGCTTGCTGGGCTGGACTGAGTTGGAAGAGGCGTAGTTTGGGATTTTGGTCCATCATATTTTCAAACAAACTCTGGGAAACATAAGGCAAATCCCCTAACCCGTCGCCGGTATCATCATAGCCAGTATAATCGCTCCAGAAGTTGCCCTGGCCGTTCACGGTAAAACTGTTGCCCTCAAATGTGCCTCTCCCCGTCAACCCAACTTGTTCCAGGTTATCAATGAAACTGTTTTGACTAAAATAATTCCGCTTGACAGAAGGATTAAATAAAAGACCAATATCATTATGCACAAAGGCATTGTGGCTAAAATGTTGGCTGACATCAACCGACCAAGGGGAATTATCAAAATACATCCCCACCCGATTACTGCTGAACAAGTTATCGGTTGCTTCCACCCCGTCCATGTCCTTTAAGCCAATGCCATAACCACTGGGACCACGATTGTTGGCGAAGATATTATGGCGCAGGGTGAGGCGGCGACTGTACATTAAGAAGGCCCCAACTGAATTGCCGCTGATATAATTATTCTCCACTAAGTTATCGTCGCAATACATAAAGTGCAACCCGTAGCGGCCATTAGTGATGACATTATCCCGAACGACGGTATTATTGTTGTACCATAAGACGACATCACGTCCCTTATCAACCTGGTTGCCAACTACCTCACTCTGCTCGCTATACCAAACCCGAATCCCATCGCCCCGGGCCGGAACATCGAGATCTTTGGCTCCAATGAGGTTGTAGGCAATGCGACTCTCAGCCGAATCTTTGATGTAGATACCGAAGAGCGTATTTTCCAGACGATTGTTTTCCGCCACTAAGTAGGGCGATTGGTCGACGGCAATACCAGCGTTTTCTTTATCCAGCCGGGAACCGCTATTGCGAATAACCAGACCGCGGATGGTGACGTGCGGAGCATTATTGATTTCGATGACGTTGCCCTGGTTCTGGCCATCCAGGATGGGCCAGTTGATTCCCTCCAGGGTGATTGGTTTCTCAATCAAAAAATTGCCCTGGTAGAGACCCGGCGGTATTTGAATGACCGCCCCCGGTTCGGCTGCGTCAATGGCCGCTTGCAGATTGAATGTCGAATGTCGGAGATGCCCTCCGGGGTAGGCGAATGGCGAATCGGCCTTAGTGGGAGAAGTACGAGTTAAGGTTACAAACCCCAAACTAAAGCCCAGCAGGGCCAAAAGTATTAATTTGGTCACTGCGCGTAAAATGATACTCGTACATTGCATAGCTTCGTCCCTTTGCCTATCCGCCTACTTATTTATTCGCCGTTTGTTCCTTCGGCGCTCGTGTCGACCAGGGGCTTGTAAGCCCGTCGTTGCAGGTAGAGACCCAGCAAAATCAGAATAGAAGCTCCGCTAGCCAGGAGCAGGCCAACATCGGCGTAGGCGACGGTTCTGAATTGACCAATGATCCCCTCTCCCAGGATAGTGGGTGTGAAAGGCTTAACGGCGTTGGAGAGGGCTGCATCAGGGTCCAGGTTTTGGCCAAAGTTGCTGAGCCAGAAATACAAATCGCCCAGAAAAACAGCAGGGAACAAAATGGCCGGCAGGCTCAACAAAGCGGCCCAGGGAGAGTGAATAAAAATGGCGGCCAGGACTAATAACACCAGGGCGCTGACGGCAAAGATGGAAATCGATTTTTCAAATTGGGCCGCCTCTCCTAGAGGACGCATACCAATATAATGATTCAGGCCGTCAATTTCGTGCACGTCCCCTTCCAGGCGATTAACGTAAGCGTGGACCGTCAGCCCTTTGGGATATTGAGGCGCGTGTAACACCAGGCTCCAATAAGGCATGAAAATGGAGATGATGAGTAAGACTGCCGCTCCGACCAGGCACAAGGTTGGCCAGAGATACCGCATGCGGTGGGCGGACCACTCCTCAGCGGGAGTGCGAGGGCCAATGATATGTTCTAATTTTTTTGAGGCCATCATAAGCTTACCTTCTTCTAATTTATGATCTTTCAACTTTACTCAAAATAGGCTTTAAATTCTGTGTTTGTTCTCCGTATAGGAATTTATAAACTCCACGACCGTCGGGTCACAGACCCATCCTGAGCAGTATTGCTTTGTGTAGCACGTGGCACGTAGAGCGTAATTTTCCACGCACTACGCACCACGTACCACGTTTTGTTCATTCACCAACGGCAGCAGCCGAACCACTGGGTTGAACAAGTAAGTAACCTGTCATCTCCAGGTGGAGGGCTGAACAGAATTCGGTGCAGTAGTAGCTGAAGACACCGGGTTGGTCGGCGTCAAATTCAATCGTGACAGCTTCACCCGGCTCGATACTCAAATTGATGTTATAGGCCGGGATGGAGAAGCCGTGAGTGGCGTCGTAAGCCCGCTCGATATTAGTGATATGCCAGATAACGTGATCTCCTTCCTGAATTTCGACGTGTTCGGGGGTGAAGTGAGAACGTACGGCAGTCATGAAAATTTCCACCTGGTTGCCGTCGCGGACAATTTTTTCCTCTCCAGGCTGGACGGCATTATCAGACACGGCTTGCGTGTGCGGATCCCAGCCGATCTCGGGATAGACTTCCCAAGGTTGTAGTTTATCATACGCGATCATCTGAGCATAATGCGGCTCGCCAATTCCGATAGGCATATCGTATAGCAGTTGCATGCCCTCGCCGGTGTTGTCAATATCAATTAACTGGAAGTTTTGTGGCAACAGGGGCCCAACATTGGCGAAGCGGTCAATGGCCCATTTGTTCATCGCCACCAGGTATTTACCATCGGGGCTGACAGTATCCCCTTCTGCGGTCAGCAAGTGGCCGATATTATAATGGACAGGGATTTTGCCCACCAACTGCCACGGATCTTCGGGGTGCAAATCGGCGAAGTCACCTCCCAGCGTCCAGCGGGCCACGGCACTGTCGAGGAAGAGACTGGTATAGACATAACCCTGGTTGTCAAACTGGCTGTGCAGCGGTCCCAGGCCCACTTCAACCTGCGCCTCTTTGACATCATCCAGAGCCAGTACGGGGACGCCATAATCATCGGTGTCCCACCTTTGGGCGTCGATGGTGCTTGCGATTTTGTCAAAGCTGTAAACGGTGACATGGGGATCCAGCTTACCGGAAACGACCAGGAACTGGCCGTCGGGAGAGATATCAACCCCGTGGGGGCTTTTTGGTTCAGGTGTTAAATAGAGAATGCCCTCATCAATGGCGGTTTGCAGGCTGATAACCGGAAAACCTTTGACCTCAGTGGTTTTGCCAGCCTCGAAAGCGGCCTCGGCCTGTTTCAGGTTAATGATGTGCATGTAATCGGTGTCCCCTTGGGAGGCGCCGGCTTCAAAAGGTGGGTTGCCCTCTTCTATCCCACCCGTGGCTCGTTCAGCATTGAAGGAATTGCAGAAAACCCAGCCTTCACTGACTAACTTACCGGCGTCACATAAGTCTTGCCAGTAAGGGGGGAGCTCGAGGGCGAAGGAGTTGGCGGCGTCAAGCCGGCCTGTATCGCGGTTGAATTTCCAGAAGGTAACCATGCCGCGATACTCCTCGTTGTAATCATCAAGAGAGGCGTACTCCCAACCCAGGGGCGCGGCATATTGTCCCCCTTCAATGACATATTCGGTATTGGGGGTCACCATTGTGGCGCCGTGGTCGTTGACGGCAATTGGGTTCTTGACGATTTGTTTGGTTTCGAAATCGCGCAGGTCGATCACAGCCACGCGGGCGTTGGCTTTGTCGTTGATGAAGACCCACTCACCGTCGTAATCGCCGGCGGTTTCGCTAAGGGCAGGGTGGTGGGTATCGGCCCAACGGATTTCTTGGCCGTTGATATTCCCCTCATCCAGAATTTCGTTGCCCACGCCATAGCCCCAGCCTTGCCAGGGTTCCGGGGTGAAGACGCCAATTACCTTCAAGAGACGCATACTGGGCACACCAATGACTAACATTTGGCCTGAATGTCCCCCAGAGGCGAAGATGACGTAATCATCGTGGACGCCGGTGGGTAAGTAGGTCTTCAGCGCAGCGGTGATGTCGGCCGGGCTGAGCTGACGCTCTTGGGCGATGGCAGCTGCGTCGGCGCTAAGACCAGCGGTTGATATATCGACTGCTTCACCACCGGCAGGGGCTTCTGGTTCTTTGGCTCGTCGGGGAACGAGCGTACAGCCGGCCACAATGACCAGCGTCAAAACCATTAAAATTAAGGTGTTACGTTTCATAATCCTTTCTCCTTGAGCTTCTGCACGTGCAGTTTAAGTTAATGATCCATCTAGTGACGAGTGATTCAGTTCAGGGTTCAGAGTTCCGAGTTTGGGAACTGAGAACTCTGAACTGAGAACTCTGAACACGGAACTGGGAAAATGAATATGATCGGAAACAGCCTCCTTTCTCATCTTGAGCTTTCTCGAAAAGTCTTTTTCGGCAAAGCAATCACGCTTTACGGAATACGGAATATGGGCTATGAACGTCTTGCGTATTCCGTTGTTCTTCAGATGTAAATGTCGCTTTCCGAGAACACTCATCTTTTGGAAAAAATAATTTCGTACGTTAAACTAATAGCTTCAGTCGGACAGATTTCCTGACATACACCTGCATAATCGCAGGCTTCCGGGTTGGTGACGACGGCCAGGTTCTCATGGAAGCCGAGGGCATGATTGGGACATAATTTCACACATAGTTCACAGCCGATACATTTAGTCGCATCTATCTTGGGTATAAAATCTACCTGATTGCCCTCCATAAGTAACCTCACTTGCACCTGAAACCCAGCTTTGTGGTTAGTATAGTAACTTTTTTCACAAATGTATGTGACTTTTGTCTCATAAGAAGAAAAATTGGCGAAGATTTTGGGCATGTCAGTTTGACAGAGGCCAAAGGTGCACAGATAATAAGAACTGCTTTCGAATGAGTGGCCATTTTAACTTCCTAGAAGCTCAGAAATAGCTTCAAGGTAGTGTTAATTTGATCAGCCATAATGGTTAGTCGAGAATGTAGCCCTCGTGGTGAGCCTTGACTAAAGCCCGTGAAAAATTTGTTCGCCTGTTATTGGGATTGTTCTTTAGCTACTTCAGTGTATAAGAGGATGCGGTGTTTACGACGATTTTCGTTGATGATAATGCTAAACCGTTGCTTAAGGCTGTGCCTTATTTTCAAGCCTTAGATGAAAACGTATTAGCCCAGGTGGCGCGCGAAGTGGTGGCGCGTCGTTATGGAGCGGGGGAAATAATTTTTTTGGAGGACGAGCCTGATGCGGGGCTGCACCTGGTTGTGGAAGGGCTTTGTAAAGTTTACCGTCTCTCAGAGGGGGGGCGAGAGCACGTGTTGGCCACTTTAGGGCCGGGCGATTCGTGCAATGAGGTGCCAGTTGTTGACGGGGGGCCTAACCCGGCCAACTTTGCGGCTATTGAAGATTCGACCGTCTGGGTCATTTCCGAAGAGGCCCTGACTCGCCTGCGCCGGCAATATCCTGATTTAAATGAAATGATCATTAAAAACCTGGCCGTGCGCTGTCGCCAGTTGGTGCAGCGGGTCTATAACCTCTCGTTTCTATCGGTCACCGGACGGCTGGCCGCCTTTCTCCTGCAACAAAGTGACGATCAGAGCGAGTTAAGCCGTCGCCAATGGACTCAAGATGAAATCGCCGCCCACTTGGGCACAGTGCGCGAGATGGTGGGCCGGGCTTTTCGGGAGTTACAGCAGGCTGAGTTGATTGCCATTGATCGGCATCGGATCGAAATTTTGGATCGAGAAGGGTTGGAGGAATTGACTTGACCTAAGATTTTTTCTCTGAGAATGTGACAAAAGTCACAGACAACTCGGGTGTAACTTCCTATCATGAATTTATTGAACAGACTGTCGCAACGAGGAAGGCTCTCGTGACGCTGCCACAAAAGCTATTCCTGGCTTTTTTATTCATCGTCATCATCCCCATTACCTTACTGGGGATGATTGTCATTGAATTAATCATCACCCGCTCAGATGAAAATATCGCCAATATTGTGACGCATGAGTTGGCCATGGCCCAAGTCCGTTACCAAGGGCAGGGGGAAATGGTTGAACGAGGCATAAGCCAGGCTGTTAGCGCTCCCCATACCCAGCGAGCCATTTTGCAAGCAGATCAAAAACTTTTACAACACATGCTGCAGGATTGGCAACGGATCCACGCCCGGACTGATTTATGGTTCATCGCCGACCAGCAAGGGCGCATTTTGGCTCAATTCTCCGCAAATTCGCTCGATCATTTTATTATGGTTCCCTTCGAGCCTCTTTTGAGAGATGTCCTGAGCACAGCTCAGTCTCTCATAACAACGGAACTCCTGGCTGTCCCTGGCACAGATGAACAGCACCTGGTTCAGTTGATATTGGTGCCAATTGAGTCGGCCAATAATCTCATGGGCGTTGTTCTAGCCGTAGACCGATTGGATAACAATGTTTGGTCCCTCCCCCCGCAAGCCGGTTTATCCTATGGCGGGACGCCCCAAGATGATATTCCGTTGGAGCCCCTTATTTTTGTCACCCAGCAGCATGATATTATCAGCACCTCTCCGACAGACCTGAGGCGCGAGCAAATTCTCACTCCGGAGATCCGGGAAGTCATCCAAGTGACACTCAACAATAACTGGGGTCTTAAAGGCCGGGGCAAAATATCCACCCAGACCTTTCAATTAGCCAGCACTCCCATTTTTGACAGTAACCACCAAATTGTTGGTGGTTTTTTTGTCGGTTTACCTTACCGGAAATATTTTGGGCTACAGGCCCAAACGGGCTGGATTGTGACGACCATGCTAATTCTGAGTGGCGTTATCTCCCTCATTACCGCCTCGCTGATGGCCTCGGCCATCACCCAACCTATTCAAAACTTGATTGAAAAATCGGGTTCGTTGGCCAGAGGGGACTTGTCGGTGAGAGCCTCGGTTTCCGGTAAGGATGAAATCGCCCAACTGGGCCAGGCTTTCAACAAAATGGCTGCTAATCTGGAAACGTCTTACGAAGCTATCGAGCAAGAACGGCGCCGGGCTTTGGCCATTATTGAAGCCTCCGCCGATGGCATTTGGGTGGTCAACAAACAAGCGGACGGTGAGCGCTGTGTGACGATTGTCAACTCTGCTCTGGAAAGAATGACAGGCTGTAGTCGAAATGAATTGGTGGGCAGGCCATGTAGTGGATTAATGGGCGTGTGCACACCAGAAGGGAAATCTATCTGTGCGACCACCTGTCCTTTCACCCAACCCCATCAAAAGATCGGCATCGTCCATGGCTTGCTATCGGGCGACGATGGTGGTGAGACGCCGGTGGAAATCAGCTATGGGCGTTTAACCAACCGCCGGGGCGAACTGACCGGTCTGGTCCATATTATGCGCGATTTAACCTTACGCCGGGAGGTGGAGCAACTCAAAGCCGATTTCATTTCTATGGTTTCGCACGAATTGCGTACCCCCTTAAGCCACATCAAAGGCTTTGCCAGCACCCTGTTGCAGACCGATGTTACCTGGGATGCCGAAACACAACGCGACTTTTTGGGCAGCATCGATCGTGAGGTAGATCGCTTGACCAGGCTGGTTGAAAATTTATTGCAGATGTCACGCATAGAAGCAGGTGGGCTGAAAAACATGGAGCGTTTCCCCCACCATGTGAATGAACTTCTTGAGTTGATCTTACCCGAATTGCGCCAACGCGCTAACCAACACCCATGGGTGGTCAATGTTTCGCCGATGGCTGCTTCAAACTCCGTATTAGTCGATGCCCGGCGTATCGAATTGGTGTTGGCTAACCTGGTGGAAAACGCCGCTAAGTACTCACCCCCCCAAACGAAAATTATCCTTTCCGTAGAAAGCAACGATGACCGGGTAATTTTTCACCTCCAAGATGAAGGGCCTGGCATTGCCCTTCAGGAACAGACGTACATCTTTGATCGCTTCTACCGGGTTAGAGCTACCCGTCGCGGGGTCGGGGGCACCGGCCTGGGGCTGGCTATTTGTAAACAGCTTGTGGAGGCGCATGGCGGGGAGATCTGGGTCACCAGCCAGTCGGGCCAGGGGGCTTGTTTCTCTTTCAGCTTGCCCCTTGACCGGACTCAGGAGGTCGCTTATGCCTGATCAAGCCATGATCTTAATTGTGGATGATGAACCAGAGACCCTGAAATATGTGGGGGCGAATTTGAAAGCACGGGGCTATCGGATTGGCACCGCCGGCGATGGCCTGGAGGCGATACGCATATTTCAGGAGGTTTCGCCGGATCTGATTGTGTTGGATATCGGGTTGCCCGGCCTGGACGGGTTTGAGGTTTGCGCCGCTGTCCGTCGCCGCAGTACCGTACCTATTTTAATCTTAAGCGCTCACGGCAGTGAGCCGGACATCATCCGTGCCCTGGAGTTGGGGGCGGATGATTATTTGACCAAACCTTTTGGCGTCGGCGAATTGTTGGCCCGCGTCCAGGCGATTTTACGCCGGGTGACCCGCTTGGTCGCTGATGCCCGGTCGACGATGCCCGCCAGGGGGCCGGGTGGGCCTGAATCAGAGCGTCGTTTCGTGTGTGATGATTTAACCGTGGACTTCGAGACCCATCGGGTGACCCTGGCCGGGCAAGATCTCAAGCTAACCCGCACCGAATACGAATTGTTGGCCTATCTGGCCCAACATGCCGGCCGGGTTCTGACCCACCGCGCCCTCCTCCAGGCCGTTTGGGGGCCAGCATACGGCCAGGAAACCGACTACCTCTGGGCCTATATCCGCCGCCTGCGCCGCAAAATCGAACCCAACCCGGCCACGCCCCAATACATTCTGACCGAGCATGGGGTCGGCTATCGCTTCTGTGCGTCCGAGTAAGATGACCCAGTGGGCGCTTTGATGACAGTTGTTTATAACCTACTTTAATAAATGGGTTATATCTTCAATCATCGCTTCAGCCAGGGTACCAAATGGATACTGAACTCGCAAGGTGCCCTGACGATCAATTAGAAATGTAGAGGCAGTGTGATTCACAGCATATCCAATAGCTGTGTCGGCAAAATATGTTTTTTCCACCCAAATTCCGTAATCTGCAATCACCTCAGCCAGCAGATCAGGCTCACCCCTCAAGCCAATAAAGCCATCGTCAAAGGCACGCATATAGGTAGCCAGTATCTTTGAGGTATCTCGTTCTGGATCAACCGTAATAAAGATAAAGCGCACGCGTTCGGCCTTCGGGCCAAGCGCCTGTTTGACCTGCTTCCAAACGCCCATCGTCGTGGGACATACGTCGGGACATTGTGTATAGCCGAAATAAAGGAGTGTCACCTCACCTCGTTCTCGCCCGAAGTAGAAAGGCTGCCCCGTTTTAACGTCGGTTAAGACAAAGTCAGGGGCCGGACGAGGGGGATCGACCAGCAGGCCATGATAAGTGTAACGATCGTCCCAGATAAAATTGAAAGCCAGGATTGAGCTAAAAAGCGCCAACGTCAAGGCCAATATAACCGAAATTTTCACTATAACCTCTTTTGATCGTCAAAACTGATTATATCCGACAAGTCAGACCTAACATATGGATCGTCCATGAACCGGGCATATAGCCCAAGCCGCGTAATACGGTGATGCTGCCCAGTAATAGCACCAACACCCCGGAAATGAGCCTCATTTGCCGTTGCCAGCGCGGCGCTAACCACATCCCTGACAACCCCAAGGCCAACAAAGTCGGGACGGTACCCAGGCCAAAAGCGAGCATGCTCAGCATCCCCGCCACCAACGAACCTGTCGTAACCGCCTTCAAAGTGAAGGCATACACCAACCCACATGGCAAAAATCCGTTGAATAAGCCTAGATAAAGTGGCCCTGGCGCTTTCTGCGGATCTCGAAACGCGCCCAGAAGGGGGCCCATCGCCGGCCCCACCCACAGGGCCGCCGTGACCCTGGGCAAGAGATTAAGTGAAGGCACCAGCCGCAGTGTTTGCAGGCCGGTGAAGATGAGCAAAATGCCGGCCACCAGGGATAAGGCCCGTTGCGTGCTGAGGAAACCGGCTGTTCCCTGTGCAGCGACCCCTAACGCCCCTCCTAATCCGCCCAAAAACATGTAGGTGAAAATCTTCCCACCATGATACAACGTCAGCGCCTGCAACGATCGTCTGGCCTGGCCGCTTTTAACCAAGCCCAACGAAAAGCCGCCGCACATAGCCACGCAGTGCGCCCCTCCCGTCAGAGCAGCCAGAAAGATGAGCACATAGTCTATCATCGTGAAATACCCTTAGGCATATGACCTAAATCACTGACCCATTCAGCCGCTTCGCCGTGAAACGTGAAGCGTGAAACGTGAGGCTTTTGGCCGCATGCGAAATCTTCACGTTTCACGTTTCACGCTTCAATGGGCCAGTGATTGAAGTCTCAATCCTTAATGTCCGAGGGATTCAAAGCGCCGGCTGCTGTTAAAAATCCCCGTCGGCGTCGTAATGCCGGCGATCTCCGCGACCTTCTCCAGGCTCCTCGTATCATAAACGCGCACCACATCTTCGCCCCAGTCGGCCACGTAAACGAATTGGCCGTCATGGGTGAACTCGGGATGCAGAGTCTGGGTCCCCTCTTTGATCGTCTGCACCAGGTCAAACGTCTCTTTATCGATCACATAGATTTCATTCGGCTCGCGGCCGAAAACACTGTCGGCAAACACGTACGGCACATTCTCCGCGGCGCGGATGAAGAGCCCGGGGCCGCCGGTCGGAATGCGGGCCACAATCTCGTGAGTCGCCGTATCCCAAATGGTCACCAGCCCCTCGTCGATGTGCGGCGTCGCCCCATACCAGGTCTCGTTGGCCGACCACATCGCGCCGGGCCCGGGGTGGGGTTTGTCGCCGGTCGGCATCTGGGTCACGATCTCCCAACTGGCTACGTCGATGACCGTCACCACGTCGTCTTCCTGCGAGGCTTCATAGAACATCGTGTTATCATGATTGAAAAAGCCCTCATGCAGAATGTGGCCGGCCTGTTTCACTTTGGCGATGGGGTAAGCGGGATCGGAATAATCGATCCGCCAGACCTGGCCCGCCTCTTTCAGGGCGATGATGAAATAAGGCCCCACCGCCGCAGCCACATCGTTCACGCTGCAGATGCGTGAGCCGATAATTTCACCCTCGTTATTCTCCACCGCCGAGGTGTCGATCAGGTGCAGCGGTTCCATCGTCTCCGTATCGACGATCATGGCCGAATAGGGGATATAATTGCCCACAATAACCTGCTTCCCATCGTCGGAGATGGCGATACCCCGCGCGTCAATCCCCACCCGGACCCTGGCCACCGCCTGAAGGGTGTAGAGGTCGAACTTGAAGAGCCAGCCGTCCCGGCCCACATTGTAAGCCCAGCGTTCGTTAACCGGGTCAAAGGTATAGCCATGCGCCCGGTAGCTGGCCGGAATCTTGCCCAGCAGCGTATGCGTATCCCCGTTAATCACCGCCACCCCCCGCGCCTCCCGTTCCGTAACCAGGAACAGATTGTCCATATTGCCGCTGTGGCTAGGCGCCTCGGGCAGGCTATCAGGCGCAACCAGCCATTCCACCGTGGCCCCGGCCTGCGCTAACGTCCATTGGTTGGCTGCCTCATCCGGTTCCGTTTTCAGGAAATCCAACATCGCCCGGGCCTCCGCCTCCGTATACTCCCAGACCGCGTCCATCACCGTGCCCGGCCGGCCATCGCGGATCGCTTTGACGTAAAAATCATCTTTCAAGCTCAAGCGGGCGGGGATCAGCGCCGGCCCCGTGGCTCCTTCCCGGTTGGGGCCGTGGCAGCCCCCACAGGTATCCCGATANNNNCTCCGCCGCGGCCGGGATCCAGATCTTCCAGCCGATTTCGATCAGGTCAGGATTGGTGATCTGGGCGAAGCTCTTATCGGTTTCGTATTGCGCATTGGTCGCCTCGACGATCTGCGGATAGGCCAACAGATCATCCAGATACTTCTCAGCCAGCTTGGACAGCCAATCGTCCGCCTGGACGATATACGCGAAACCGGCTCCCTCCTGAGCGGGGGGCAGCCCCGCCGGCCCCGCGGCCTGGATGGGGTGAACACCCCCGGCCAGGGTCATAACAGCCAGCAGCAGGCTGGCCGCAAACAATACTTTAGCTTTCATCAGCTTCCTCCTCGAAAAATAACCACTTGATCAATCGCTTGTGACAGAAATCACTATACCAATCTTAACATAGTTTCTTGAACAAAAACTGAAAGCCTCCCCCCGAGTCCTGAAAAAATCCTGAATAAAACCCAGGCCCCCCAAAACATTCAGGATTTTTTCAGGTTTGCCCCCTTCCTGTTCAGGTCAAGTTCAGGAGCAAGTGATAAGCTAAATCCAAACCAAAAAATCACCCCTCCTCCCCCCGCCGGGGGGCCGGGGGGACCAGTCCACATATACCATCAGGAGGCATCCCCATGGCCGAAACCGAAGAGACCCAAGCCGATGAACCCATCCCCAGAGGACAGGAGATTTTCGACAACACCTGGTTATGGCTGGTTCTGGGCATTACCGTTCCCACCGTGTTTTACATCCTGTGGGCGCTGGTCGACTTGCTCTTGCTACCTGCTTAAACCAAACGCTCCGCCCCAAGAAAGGAGGCAACCCCATGAGTTTAGCCCCCCCTGAAAGAATTTGGTGGAAACCGGTCGGCAAACAGGAAAAATTGTGGGTCACCATCTCCCTAGTCTGGTGCATTTTCATGTTTGTCGCCATGGTCGGCTGGTATTTTGTGGGGGCCACCAACGTGCCCACCCGCGCCCGCCGAGTTACCCCGGCCGAGTTCGCCGCGACGACCGAGGCCTTTGTCCAACAGTACCAGACCGGGGAAGAGAACGGCATTCCCGTGGTCAGCCCGCCGCCCGGCGACATCTACATGTTGGGCCGGCAGTGGCAATGGTACCCCATCCTGGAATTGGAGCAGGGGGAAACCTACCGGCTCCATCTCTCCTCCGTCGATATTCAACATGGCTGGTCATTGCAACCCCTCAATCTCAACTTTCAGATATTACCCGGCTCAGACTACATCTTAACCTTCACCCCCACCACGGCCGGGGAATTCCGTCTGTTGTGCAACGAATATTGTGGCATTGGCCATCACCTGATGACCGGCAAACTTGTAGTCAAGGAGTAAGATCATGTCAGTTGCAAGCACCCCCCAAGGGGGCCAGACCCAATTCCGAACCTGCCCGGTTACCGGCTTTAAGGTTGACCTGACCGCCGAAAAGCTGATCATCGTCAACGCCGTGACAGCCATCGTCTTCCTGCTGGTCGGCGGCGTCATGGCCTTGCTGGTCGCTTTAACCCGCTGGCCGGCCGTCCATCTCCTGCCGGCCCAGATGTTTTACAAATTTTTAACCGTTCACGGCCTGGCCATGTTAGTTCTCTGGATCGTCTTTTTTGAGGCCGCCGGCCTCTACTTCGGGGGCGCGGTCGTCCTGAACGCCCGCCTGGTTCGGCCCAAAATAGCCTGGCTGGCCTACATTTTGATGTTAGGCGGCGCAGTAATGACCTCCTGGATGGTCCTGTTCACCAACACCTCCGACGTCATGTTCTCCTCTTACGTCCCCCTGAAAGCCCACCCCCTCTATTATCTGGGGATCATCCTCTTTGCCGTCGGCACCATCATCGTCTGCGTCCTCTTTTTGGCCACCATCACCGTGGCCAAACGGGAGCAAACGTACCAGGGCTCTTTACCCCTCTTCACCTTTGGCTTACTGGCCGCGGTGATCATCGCCCTCTTCACCCTGCTCAGCGGGGCGGCCGCTTATATCCCCGCTTTCCTGTGGTCGATCGGCTTGATCAAAGCGTACGATCCCGGCGTCTACCGCGTCCTCTTCTGGGGGTTTGGTCACTCGGCCCAGCAGATCAACCTGGCCGCGCACATCGCCATCTGGTATGCCCTGGCCACCATCACCGTCGGGGCCAGGCCCGTCAACGAGAAGTTGTCCCGCTTCGCCTTTGTCCTCTACATCCTCTTTATCTGCATGGCCGCCATGCATCATCTGCTGGTCGATCCGGGCCTGGGCCCCTTCACCCGCTTCTGGAATACCAGCTACTTCATGTACCTGGCCGTTTTAGGCAGTATGATCCACGCCTTCTCCATTCCGGCCGCCGTCGAGGTCGCCCAACGCAAAAAAGGCTTCACCAACGGCCTGTTTGAGTGGCTCCGCCGGGCGCCCTGGCGCGAACCGGGCTTTGCCGCCCTGGTGGTTTCCATCGTCATCTTCGGCTTCATCGGCGGCGCCACCGGCCCCATCATCGGCACCAACCAGATCAACATGCTGGCCCATAACAACCTCCGCATCACCGGGCACTTTCACGCCACCGTCGTCGGCGGCACCACCATCGCCTTCATGGGCATCACCTACTACCTCATCCCCCTCATTTTCCGCCGGGACCTGGTCGGCAAGACCTGGGCCACCTGGCAACCCTACCTCTACGGCCTGGGCCTGGTCTTGCTAACGGTGGGCCTCATCCTATCCGGCACCCTGGGCGCCCCTCGCCGCCATTGGGACGTCACCTTCGCCAACGCCCTCTTCCCGGTCCAATTTGAAGGGGCCATGTCCCTCACCCTGACCCTCGTCGGGCTCGGCGCCATCATCGCCTCCATCGGCGGGGCCATCTACATCGCCATCGCCGTCCTCTCCTTGTTGTTCGGGGAAAAGCGAGAAGCCAGCAGCCTGACAATTATCAATTAACAATGATCAATTAACAATGATCAATGATCAATAATTCTTAATTCTCAATTCTTAATTAAAAAGAGGTTTCCCATGACCAACCGACGCAAAAACCCGCCCTCTGAAGACCACGAATCAGCCCCCGGCACCGTCGTCCTCACCTTCATCTTCTTCGCCTGGTTCGCCATCTTATACCTGGGCAACTGGTGGCTGATCGCCCAATTATGGCCCTTTCGCTAAGAACGCATTTAATTCGACAATGTCACATTAATCTAAAGAAGTAATTTTGGCTTTGTCACGCATGCGTGAGCGAAGCGAAGAATCTCCGCCCCACGGATGGGGATTCTTCACGCCGCTACGCTCCGTTCAGAAGGACAAAATGAAATGGGACCTGGTCAAGTTAAAAGAATGATACATTTCTAAAAAAGCGCGTAGCAAAAACCAAACAAAAACGGAGGCAGCAAAATGGACGCTCAACGACTAAGCTTCATAGCAGCGATCATCGCCCTGGTGGCCCTGGTCATCGGCCTGGTTGGCTTCTTTCAAGTCAGTCCGCTCCAGGCCAACATGGCTACCTTACAAGACGCCCTCGCCGGCGCCGAACTGGCCGTCGAGCGGATCGGGGCCGCCGAAATTGACCCCGCCCAGACCATCGACGTGCCCCATGTGGCTCGTGACCCGGCCGAGGTGCCCCCGCCGATCGACCGCACTGAGCCGGCCACCATCAAAACCACCTTAACGGTCAAAGAAGTGACCGCCGAGCTGGCTGAGGAAACAACCTACGCTTTTTGGACTTTTGACGGCACCGTCCCCGGCCCTATGTTACGGGTGATGGAGGGGGATACAGTGGAGATAACCCTGATCAACCCGGCCGAGAGCAAATTCCCCCACAACATCGACCTGCATGCCGTCAACGGGCCGGGCGGGGGGGCCGCCGTGACCAATGTCGCCCCTGGGGAGAGCAAAACCTTCACCTTTAAAGCCCTCAACCCCGGCGTCTATGTCTATCACTGCGCTTTTACCCCCCCCTGGGAGCACATCGCTCAAGGTATGTATGGCGGCATCGTGGTGGAGCCGCGGGGCGGTTTGCCCCCCGTCGATCGGGAATTCTACGTCTTACAAGGGGAATGGTACACCAGCGGCGCATTTGGCGCCAAGGGCCACCAGGCGTACAACGAGGCCAAGGCTTTGGCCGAGCAACCCGAGTACTATACCTTCAACGGCCATACCACCGCCCTGACCGAGCTTTATCCCTTAGAGGCGAACGTCGGGGAGACGATCCGCCTCTTTTTTGGCGTAGGCGGGCCAAATATCGGTTCCAACTTCCACATCATTGGCGAGATCTTCGACAAAGTTTACAGCGGCTCCCCCGACACCTTCGTGACCAATGAAGAAACCTGGTACGTCCCGCCCGGTTCGGTTTCAACTTTTGAACTCAGCCTGGACGTACCGGGCAACTATCTGCTGGTCGATCATGCCCTCTACCGGGTCAGCAAAGGTGCCGGCGGCTTACTGAAGGTCAATGGGGCGCACGATGACACCATCTTCTCCCCTGCGCCGAATTAAACCGGGGTAAAAACCAAATTGGGGCACTCACATCTAAGGCTCGCCTTAATTGCCTATGTGTCAATCCGTCTAATCCGTCCGATCTGTGTTCTATACGCTGTATAACTGGGAAAGAAAGGACCAAGACCATGTCATTCCATCTAAAATCGACGCCCCCCTCTGGGGGGTCCGGGGGGGCCACCCCTGACCCGCGGGATTTGACCTACGCCTGGTTACTGTTTGCCGTGGCTTCCGCCGGGATCGCCGGCCTGCTAGCCTTTATGGTGGCCATGACCCGCACCCCGGCCGTGAAACTCCTCCCCACGGCCCGTTCCTTCCAGGTCATTCTGGTCGGACACGTCACCTTTGCCTTGACGATCTGGCTCCTGGCTTTCATTGCCGCGGTCTGGACCTATGTGACCGCTCGCGCTTGCCGGGGTCGCCTCTTTAGCCTGCCTTTGGGTTGGGCCGGGCTGGCTGTCTCCATTTTAGGCAGCCTCATTTTGCTGGCCGGCATCATCCTCGGGCGGGGCGAAGCCCTCATGACCGATTACGTCCCCCTGCTCAATGTCCCGCTCTTCCACACCGGTTTTGCCACCTTCATGGCCGGCATCCTCCTGACGGTCATCAATATCCTCCTGACCATCCTCACCCGTCCCCATCGCGCCCCGCTATCCCTGCCCGCTTACGGCGCGGGGATCGGCGCTTTCTGTGCCCTGGTGGCCCTGGCCGCCATGGCGGCTGCCCTCATCACCTTAGGCTTCGGGCCCGGCGATTACCCCGCCTTTGACTATTACCAGGCTCTCTTCTGGGGGCTGGGCCACAGTTTGCAGTATACCAGTGTGGTGACCATGGTCATCGTCTGGTATCTGCTGGCCAGGGTTGCCTTTGGACCACCGCCGCTACCAGAACGCTGGTTGAAGCGCATCTTAACCTTATTTGCCCTTTTAATCCTTCCGGCGCCCCTTTTCTACTTCCTCCATGAGGCGATTGCCCTGCCCACCACCAAAGCCGGGGTCATGCTCGATTCCAGTCTGGGGACGCCGGTTATTCTCACCTTTATCTTCCTGGGAATGTGGTTCAAACGCTCGTCGCAGATTTCGCGCCGCAACCTCCCCTGGCGCAAGCCCGAATTCTCCGCCCTGTTCTTCTCCGCCCTCCTCTTTGCCATTGGGCTGGGACTTCAGCCGGTGGGCGCTTTAGGCACCTTGCGCGTGCCCGCCCACTATCACGGGGTTATTGTCGGCGGCGTGACCATGGCCTTCATGGGCACGGCCTACTATCTCCTGCCCCAACTGGGCCGCCATCTGCCCACCCTCACCCTGGCCAGAATACAACCGTTCTTGTTCGCCCCTGGCGTACTGACCATGATCATCGGCCTGGCCTGGGCCGGCACCGCCGGTGCCCCGCGCAAAGCCTACGATGCGGCCACCTCTGTGCCCGTGGCCTGGAGCCTCCCCATGAACCTGATGGGGCTGGGCGCCTTTCTGGCCGCCGCCGGGGGCGTCATCTTCGTTTCCCTGCTCATCCTGGCCCTGGTCCGCACGCCCCACGCCAAATCCGAAGGCGAGGCCCGCCTCGAAGGCCGGATAGCCGTTTCCCG
>JABAHQ010012933.1_pt1 | contig 25631 bp, 22 predicted proteins | sample 7062091 | NCBI WGS metagenome assembly JABAHQ01 (sample SAMN14534359, study PRJNA622989) | marine sediment metagenome | biome: marine biome [ENVO:00000428]; feature: marine pelagic biome [ENVO:01000023]; material: deep marine sediment [ENVO:00002113] | place: India: Gulf of Kutch | collected...
AAGCCGCGCCGCCTGCGCCGGCCGCCGCGCCCGAACCGGCGCCGGCTGCGCCGGCCGCCGCGCCGGCGGCGGAAGCACCGTCCGGGGCGCCGGCGGCGGGCGAGCGCGTCTTCGCCAGTCCCCTGGCCAAGCGCATGGCGCGCCAGGCCGGCCTGGAGCTGAGCGCGCTGCGCGGCAGCGGGCCGCACGGCCGCATCGTCAAGCGTGACATCGAGGCGGCGCTCGCCGAAGGCGTTGCGCCCGCGGCCCCTGAAGCGGCGCCGGCCGCCGCGGCGCTCGCCCGGCCGGCCGGGCCCTCGGCCAAGGAGCTCGCCGACCTGCTCGGCATGGCCTACACGCTCGAGCCGCACAGCAACATGCGCAAGACCATCGCGCGGCGCCTGAGCGAGGCCAAGCAGACCGTGCCGCACTTCTATCTCACCATCGACTGCGAGATCGACGAGCTGTTGAAGGTGCGCCGGGAGCTGAACAGCCGCTCCGCGGACCTCAAGATCTCGGTCAACGACTTCGTGGTCCGCGCCGCCGCTTCGGCGCTCACCCAGGTGCCGGCCGCGAACGCCTCGTGGGACGAGTCCGGGGTCGTGCGGTACGAGCACGCCGACATCTCGGTCGCGGTGGCGACGCCCGGCGGGCTCATCACGCCGGTCGTCAAGGCGGCCGAGAGCAAGGGGCTGGCCACCATCTCCAAAGAGATGACGGACCTGGCGAGCCGCGCCCGCGAGGGCAAGCTCAAGCCCGAGGAGTATCAGGGCGGCACCTTCTCGGTCTCCAACCTCGGCATGTATGGTGTGCGCGACTTCGCCGCGATCCTCAACCCGCCGCAGGGCTGCATCCTGGCGGTCGGCGCCGGCGAGCAGCGCCCGGTGGTCCGCGACGGGGCGCTCGCCGTGGCCACGCTCATGTGCTGCACGCTCTCGGTCGATCACCGGGTGGTCGACGGCGTGATCGGCGCCGAGTTTCTCGCCGCCTTCAAAAAGTGCATTGAATACCCGCCGGCGATGCTGCTCTAAGGGCGCGGCGAAGAGGGATCTCCCCCGGGCTTCGACAGGCTCGGGACGAGGAGCCGTGCGGAGCCCGGAGCGCGAATGCGCGGAGGATCGTTGATGGAGAAAGTCAACCTGGCCGAGACGTTCGCCCGCGTCCGCGAGCACTGGAGCCCGAAGGTGGTCGGCCGGCTCGACGACTACGAGATCAAGCTGGCCAAGCTCATGGGCGAGTTCGTCTGGCACACGCACGAGGAGGCCGACGAGCTGTTCCTGGTGGTGCGCGGGCGCCTGACCATCCGCCTGCGCGCGCGCGAGGTGGCGCTCGAGGCGGGCGAGTTCTTCGTGGTGCCGCGCGGCGTCGAACACCAGCCGGTGGCGCCGCAGGAATGCGAGGTCGTGCTCATCGAGCGCAAGGGTGTCGTCAACACCGGCGACGTGGTGGACGAGCGCACGGTCGCGGCGCCGGAGCACATCTGAGCGCGGCCCGGCGAGAGGTACGCAAGGGAAAGCAGAGGGACCTGAAGCCATGGCCGAGACCAGCTTCGAGCTCGTGGTGGTGGGCGGCGGCCCGGGCGGCTATGTGGCCGCGATCCGCGCCGCGCAGCTCGGCCTCAAGGCCGCGCTCGTCGAGCGCGAGCACCTGGGCGGCATCTGCCTCAACTGGGGCTGCATCCCCACCAAGGCGCTGCTGCGCACCGCCGAGATCTACCGCTACCTGCAGCACGCCGCCGACTACGGCCTGCGCGTCAAGGACCCGGCGTTCGATCTCGAGGCGGTCGTGCAACGCTCGCGCAAGGCGGCGAGGCGCCTCAACGCCGGGGTGAAGCACCTCCTCAAGAAGAACAAGGTCACGGTGTTCGACGGCCACGGCCGGCTCGACGGCACCCGGGGCGAGATGCGCAAGGTGCGCGTCGAGAAAGACGGCGAGGCGGTCGCCGAGCTGAGCGCCAGGTACGTGATCCTGGCGACCGGCGCGCGGGCGCGCCAGCTGCCGGGTCTGGAGAGCGACGGCAAGCTGGTCTGGACCTACAAGGAGGCGATGGTGCCGGAGAGCCTGCCCAAGTCGCTGCTGGTCGTCGGCTCGGGCGCCATCGGCATCGAGTTCGCGAGCTTCTACCGGACGCTGGGCGCCGAGGTCACGGTGGTCGAGATGCTGCCGCGGATCCTGCCGCTGGAGGACGAGGAAATCTCGGCCTTTGCCCACAAGGCTTTCGAGAAGCAGGGCATGGGGATCCTGACCGGCGCCACGGTGACGGGCCTGGAGAAGGGCCGCGATTCGGTGAGCGCCCGCATCGAGGCCGACGGGCAGGTCAGCGAGCTCTCCGTCGAGCGGGTCATCTCCGCGGTCGGCATCGTCGGCAACGTCGAGGACATCGCCCTCGAAGGTACGCAGGTCCGGGTCGAGAACAGCCACGTGTTGACCGACGAGGGGATGGCGACCGGCGAGCCCGGCGTGTTCGCCATCGGCGACCTGACGGGCCCGCCTTGGCTGGCGCACAAGGCCAGCCACGAGGGCGTCATCTGCGTCGAGAAGCTGGCCGGCGCCGGCCGGGTGCGCCCGCTCGACGTGCGGCGCGTGCCCGGCTGCACCTACTGCCATCCCCAGATCGCCAGCATCGGGCTCGGCGAGGCCGCCGCCAAGGAGGCCGGCCGCAAGGTCAAGGTCGGGCGCTTTCCCTTCGTCGGCAACGGCAAGGCCATCGCGCTGGGCGAGGAGGAGGGGCTGGTCAAGACGGTGTTCGACGCCGACACCGGCGAGCTCCTCGGCGCCCACATGATCGGCGCCGAGGTGACCGAGCTCATCCAGGGCTATGCGGTCGCCATGCAGCTCGAGACCACCGAGGCCGACCTCATGCACACGGTCTTCCCGCACCCGACGCTCTCGGAGATGATGCACGAGTCCGTGCTTGACGCCTACGGCCGGGCGATCCACTTCTAGAGGTCGAGGAGCCCGGCCGCGCCATGACCCTGACCAGCGAATACCAGCGCCCGCGCCACCCGGAGAAGGCGCACAAGCCGGACAACCCGGTCAAGCGCAAGCCCGCCTGGATCCGGGTCAAGGCGCCGGTCAGCCGCGCCTATCACGAGACCCGCAAGGTGGTCCGCGACAACCACCTGCACACGGTCTGCGAGGAGGCCGCCTGCCCCAACATCGGCGAGTGCTGGGCCAAGAGGCACGCCACCATGATGATCATGGGCGAGATCTGCACCCGCGCCTGCGCCTTCTGCAACGTGGCGACCGGCAAGCCCGGCGCGCTCGATCCCTTCGAGCCGACCAACGTGGCGGCCGCGGTCAAGCGCCTCGGCCTCGAGCACGTGGTCATCACCTCGGTCGACCGCGACGATCTGGCCGACGGCGGCGCGGCCCATTTCGCCGCGGTGATCCGCGCGGTGCGCGAGGCCGCGCCCGGCACCACCATCGAGGTGCTGACGCCCGACTTCCTGCGCAAGGAGGGCGCCGTGGAGGTCGTGGTCGGGGCTGGACCCGACGTCTTCAACCACAACCTGGAGACCGTGCCGCGGCTCTACCGTCCGGTTCGCCCGGGCGCGCACTACGAGCGCTCGCTCTGGCTGCTCGGCCGCGTCAAGCAGATCGACCCGGCCATGTTCACCAAGTCCGGCATCATGGTCGGGCTGGGCGAGACCGCCGAGGAGGTGCTGCAGGTGATGGACGACCTGCGCGCCGCCGACGTCGATTTCCTGACCATCGGCCAGTACCTGCAGCCGACGCCCAAGCACGCGACGGTCGAGCGCTTCGTCGCACCCGACGAGTTCGAGGACTACGAGACGCAGGCCTACGCGCGCGGCTTCCTCATGGTCTCGGCCTCGCCGCTGACGCGCTCCTCGTACCACGCGGGTGACGACTTCCGGCGCCTGCGCGCGGCGCGCGCGGCCAGGCTGACCGGGGCCGGCTGAGGCAAGCCGTCCGCGCCGTCCGCATGCCGACCCACGCCGAAAAGCGAGTCCTGGCGTACAGCCCGGGGCAGCTCTTCGACCTCGTGGCCGATATCGAGCGCTACCCGGAGTTCCTGCCCTGGTGCGTCGCGGCGCGCGTGCGCAAGCGCGAGGGCGACCTGATCGTTGCCGACCTGGTGATCGGTTTCAAGATGTTCCGCGAGCGCTTCACCAGCCGGGTCCGGCTCGACCGGCCAGGACAGCGCATCGACGTGGCCTACGAGGAGGGTCCCTTCAGGTACCTCAACAACCATTGGGTCTTCGAGGACCATCCGCAGGGCTGCGCCATCGACTTCTACGTCGATTTCGAGTTCCACTCCCGCATTCTGCAGAAGGTGATCGAGACCCTGTTCGGGGAGGCCGTGCGCCGCATGGTCTCGGCCTTCGAAGCGCGCGCGCGCGCCCTCTACGGCGAGCCGGCCGGGTACCGCTCGCGGGCCGCCGGCCTGGAGCACCCTTAGAGCAGATCCTTCGTCGATGGGACTCGCTTCGGGCGATTCAGCGAGCCGGTGAATCCGCTCTAACTATTTGAAGTCGAGCGCATTCAGGTGCTCGCGCGGAGCCGCGACGTGGCTTGCGAGCGAGCACGATCCGCTCTGGCCCCGTCTTTCGCGGGCGGGCCGCTGCACCCCAAGCGCGTTGCGCTGGGGACCGCCAGTCGCCACTTGTAGCTCGAGATCGGCCGTCGGTTCCGCGGCGGCCGCACGGGTGATCCAGCCCCGGGAAGCAACGCCATGGCCGTGCGCCCCGTCACATGCCTCGTTGTCGGCTCGTGCATGGTCCTGGCAGCATGCGGCACCGACGTGAAACGGCTGCTGGAGCGGGAGACCCGGCTGGCCTGGTACTCGGAGAACGTCGTCATGATGGCGGAGGACCTCGAGTCCGATCTCGAGATCCCCGTCTATCGGGCCGAGGCAGAGAAGCAGGACGCGTGTGGGCCGATCAATCGCGCCGCGCAGGGCTTCCTGTACCATTTCGGCGAGGTGGATTTCGGCCAGCAGCTCTGGTCCGATCTCAAGCGTCTTGTCCTGGCCCTCGTTCCGCTGCCTTTTGTCGAGGAGTGCACCCGGGCGCACGAGCGCTACAACGAGGAGGTCGCGGCGCTGCACCGCCGCTTGGCAGCGCGCGGCATCCACCTCAGGTATCCGTACAAGACCCGGCGCGCCAAGCCCGCCGGCCGCCCGTAGGCGGGTTCGTCCGCTCTTCGCCGCGACGAGAGCGCGCATCGGCCTGCAGGGCCATGGCGCAGGGCGCCCGTGGCACCGTCACGGCAGCTCGACGCCGGCCGCGAGCAAGGTGTAGAGCATCACGATCATGATGCTATTGAAGGCGCCATGCGCCACGATCACGGGCCACAGCGATCCGCAGCGCTGATAGAGCAGGGCCAGCGCGACACCGACGGCCGTGAGCGCCGGCACCAGCACCAGGACGCCGTGCAGCAGCGCGAAGCAGAGCGCGCTCAACAGCGTCGCGGCCGCCAGGCCCAGCCTGTCGCGCAGCCAGGGGAAGAGCAGCCCGCGGAAGGCCAGCTCCTCGCCGAACGGCGCCACGACCCCGGCCAGGGCCACCATGGTGATGAGGGCGGGCCAACTGAAGCCGACCGGCGCGATGGCGTAGACCTGCGGGTTCTGAACGGGCTGTCCCGACACCTCGGGGATCAGCACGCCGTTGATGAGCGCGACCACCGGCAGCAGCAGGACCGCGACGCCGAGCGCCCACCGGTACCACGCGGGCGCCGCCGGGCGCAGGCCGAGGTCGCTCCAGGCGAGCCGGTATTTGCGGATCACCACGGCCCACAGCATGCCCAGGATGATCGCGGTCTGGAGCAGCAGCAGGATGACCACCATCGACAACGTGCCACCGATGCCCAGGCGCGGCAGCACGGCGACCAGGACCCCGGCCAGGAGCCGGGCCGAGGCCAGGACGACGATCAGGATCAACAGCAGGTCGCCGCCGCGAACCGGCAACGGCGACGTCGGCGGGGCAGGCCCCGGGCGGCCGAACATCGGAGTCACAGCAGCTCGCCCAGCAGGTCGAGCGCAGCCCCGACGGAGGCCAGCCGGACCGAACGGCGGTCGCCGGAGAAGACATGGCGCGCGTGGCGCACCGCGCGGCCGCCGCGCGCGGCGCCGAGGTAGACCAGGCCGACCGGCTTGGCCTCGGTGGCGCCGCCGGGTCCCGCGATGCCGGTGGCCGAGACCGCGGCGTCGGCCGCCGAGCGCTCGAGCGCGCCGCGCGCCATGGCCTCGGCGACCTCGGCGCTCACCGCGCCGTGCGCACGGACCAGCTCCGCGGGCACGCCGAGCAGCTCCTGCTTGGCCTCGTTGGAATAGGTGACGAAGCCGCGCTCGACCACGTCCGAGGAGCCGGCGATCTCGGTCAGGCAGCCGGCGATCAGCCCGCCGGTGCACGATTCGGCGGTCGCGATCTTGAGCCCGGCGCGACGGTAGGCCTCGAGCAAGTCCTCCGCTTTCGTCGTCAACGCTTTGGGAAACATGATCATTCCGCGAACAGAAACGAAACGGCGAAGGTGAACGCGCCGGCGTAAGCGCCGGCCACCAGGTCGTCGAGCACGATGCCGGTGCCGCCCTTCAAGCGCCGGTCGATGAGGCGGGCCGGCCACACCTTGAAAATGTCGAAGACGCGGAAAGCCAGGAAGGCGACCGCGTAAAGCCGCAGGTCGAGCGCTACCGGCACGAGCGCCAGCCATTGGCCGGCGACCTCGTCGACCACGACGCTCGGCGGGTCCTCGGTGCCGCTGTGCGCGGCGTAGACGCCGGCCGCCCACAGCCCGAGGCCGCTGATCAGCGCGCTGGCCGCCAGCAGGCCCCAGGGCCCGGCGAGCGCGGCGATCACGGCCGCGAAGGGCAGCGCCACCAGCGAGCCCCAGGTGCCCGGCGCCTTCGGCAGGAGGCCGCTGCCGAACCAAGTGGCAAGCAGGCTGGCCGGGTGCCAAAACGGGAGCGGCGGCCTCACGCGTCCGGCCTTGGCAGGCGTAGGGTGGCGCTCGCCTGCGCCGCGATGCCTTCGCCGCGCCCGGTGAAGCCGAGCCCGTCGGTGGTGGTCGCCTTGACGTTGACGCGACCTGGCTCGATGCCGAGCAGGGCGGCGATGCGCTCGACCATCTCGCCCCGCCGCGGCCCGATCCTGGGCCGCTCGCAGACCAGGGTCACGTCGACATGGGCGATGCGGCCGCCGCGCGCGGCCACCAGGTCGCGCGCGTGACGCAGGAACAGCGCCGACTCGGCGTCCTTCCAGCGCGCGTCCGAGGGCGGGAAATGCACGCCGATGTCGCCGGCGCCAAGCGCGCCCAGAATGGCGTCGGTGAGCGCGTGCAGGCCGGCGTCCGCGTCGGAGTGCCCGCGCAGCCCCGCCTCGTGCGGCAGGCGCAGGCCGCACAGCATGACGTGGTCGCCGGGGCCGAAACGGTGCACGTCGAACCCCTGGCCCACTCGGGTCTCGGGCTGGGCGCCGGCCATCCAGCGCTCGGCCCGCTCGAGGTCGTCCGGCGTGGTCACCTTGATGTTCTCGGCCGCGCCCTCGACCAGCGCCAGCGGCAGGCCGGCGCGCTCGGCGACCGCGGCATCGTCGGTGAGCTCCTGGCCGGCCGCGGCCCGGTGCGCCGCGAGGATGGCATCGTAGCGGAAGCCCTGCGGCGTCTGGGCGCGCCACAGGCCGGCCCGCTCCACGGTGGCGACGATGCGACCCGCCTCGGCCCGCTTCACGGTCTCGGTCACGGGCAGGGCCGCGATGGCGCCGACGGCCGTGCCGAGCCCATCCAGCACGCGCTCGATCAAGCCGGCGCCGACGAACGGCCGCGCCCCGTCGTGGATCAGCACGCTGTGCGGCGCCAGCCCCTGCAGGCTTTCCAGCCCGTGACGCACCGAGTCCTGGCGCGTGGCGCCGCCGGGCACGGGCTCCAGAAGGTCGAGGCCGGCCGCCGCGAGCTCGTAGAAGGCCCGGTCGTCCGGGTGGATCACGGTCCGGACGTGGCTCACGCGGGGATGGCGGGAGAAGCTCTCGAGGCCGTGGCGGAGCACCGGCCGGCCGCCGAGGTCGGCGTATTGCTTCGGCCGCGCGGCGCTGAACCGGCTGCCGCGTCCGGCTGCCACCACCAGGGCCACCGCACCCCTCATCGTCCGCCCTCCCGTCGCATGCCGAGGGCGAGCCTAGTGCTCTGCACGGTCCCGGCCAAGGGGCGATGTACACGAGGCCGCCGAGGTGATGTATAAGGCGCTATGGCCAACTCGATGATCCTGAGCCTTTCGGCGCTCGTCGCCTTGGTGCCGGCGGCGGTGCTGCCGCTGCGCCGCGCGGCCGAGCGCCCCGATGGGGTGTTCTGGGCGGTGGTCGCGGTCGCGGTGGCCGGACCCACGGCCTATGCGCTCGTGCGCGTCGTGGGAACCTGGGAGACCGGCCTGTCCGCGGCGCTGTGGGTCTCGATCGCGGCCAGCATGGCGATCTTCCTGGTGCTCGCCCTGGCCACGCGCGAGGCCTGGCGCCTGCGCCCGCTGCTTCTGCCGTATCTGGTCCTGCTCGGCGCGCTGGCGACGATCTGGAGCCGCGTGCCCGGGCGCGCCGGGCTGGCCGCCCCGCCGGATGCCTGGCTGACGCTGCACATCGCGTTGTCGCTCACGACCTACGGCTTGTGCACGCTGGCCGCGGTGGCGGCGGCGGCGGTGGTCCTGCAGGAGCGGGCGCTCAAGCGCAAGCGCCCCACGGCGTTGAGCCGCGCGCTGCCCTCGGTGTCCGACGCCACCGTGCTGCAGGTCCGCCTGCTGGCCGTGTCCGAGGCGGTGCTGGCGCTCGGGATCGTCACCGGCATGGCCCGGGAGTACCTGAGCAGCGCTCGCCTGCTCGAGTTCGACCACAAGACGTTGTTGTCGTTTCTCGCCTTTCTGGTGATCGGGCTGCTGCTGGTGCTGCATCAGCGCACCGGCCTGCGCGGCCAGCGGGCCGCCCGGATCATCCTGCTCGCCTACCTGCTGCTCACGCTGGCCTACCCGGGGGTCAAGTTCGTCACCGACGTGCTGATCGCCTGAGCCGGCCGCGCGGGAGGCGCCGCGAGATCGCAAAACCTCTTGCGTTCCCGCCGGCAGGCGTTAGAAACAGCCCAAGAAATAGGCACCAGGGGAATTGCCTAAGTTATGGGCATCGACATCGGCGCACTCCGCCTCGAGGACCCGGTCCTCCTGGCCCCCATGTCGGGGGTCACGGACCTGCCGTTCCGCCGCCTGGTCAAGCGCCTGGGCGCCGGACTGGTGGTGTCCGAGATGATCGCCAGCCAAGCCATGATCCGGCGCACCCGCGAGTCGATGAAGCTGTCGGCGGCCTGCGGCGAGGAGGCGCCGATGGCGGTCCAGCTGGCCGGCTGCGAGCCTGCGGTCATGGCCGAGGCGGCCCGCCTCAACGAGGCCCGCGGCGCCGCCGTCATCGACATCAACTTCGGCTGCCCGGTCAAGAAGGTGGTCAACAAGCAGGCCGGCTCGGCCCTGATGCGCGAGCCGGGCCTGGCCCGGCGCATCCTCGAGGCCACGGTCACGGCGGTGGAGGTGCCGGTCACGCTCAAGATGCGCACCGGCTGGGACGCGTCGCGGCGCAACGCGCCGGAGCTGGCCCGCATCGCGGCGGAGTGCGGGGTCCGCATGATCACCGTGCACGGGCGCACGCGCAGCCAACTGTTCAACGGCACGCCGGACTGGGCCTTCGTGCGCAAGGTCAAGGCGGCGGTGGCCGTTCCGGTGGTGGTCAACGGCGACATCCGCTGCCTGCAGGACGTGAGCGCGGCGCTTGAGGCCTCCGGCGCCGACGGCGTCATGATCGGGCGCGGCGCCCTGGGTCGGCCGTGGTTCCTGCGCCAGGTCATGCAGTTCCTGCGCACCGGCGAGGTGCTGCCCGATCCGCCGCTCGCTGCTCGGCTGGAGCTTCTCCTGGAGCATTACGAGGCCATGCTACGGCATCACGGCACCCGGCGCGGCGTGCGCCATGCGCGCAAGCATGTCGGCTGGTATTCGCGCGGCCTGCCCGGCGCCGCCGCGTTCCGCGCCGAGCTCAACCGCGAGGACGACGCCGGCCGGGCCAAGTCCCTGATACGCAGCTTCTACGCGCCGCTCATCGAGCGGCCGGCGGCGTGATGGCGGGCGGGCCGGCCACCGCGCTCGGGGCCGCGAGCGGGGCTCTTTCCGACCCCGCCGCCGTTCTCGGCGCCCTGCCCGAGCCGGTGGTGGTGGTCGAGGCGGACGATGCCGTGGCCTACGTCAACCCGGCGGCCGAGCAGCTTTTCCAGGTCGGCAGCGCGGCCGCGCTCGGCCGGCCGCTCGCCACGCTGCTGCCGCCCGACAGTCCGGTCTTCGACCTGATCGCGCAGGTCCGCGCGGGCGGGCACTCGGTCTCCGAATACGGCATCACCATCGAGACCCCGAGGATCGGCGCGCACTTCGTCTCGGTCGGCGTCTCGGCCATGAGCGAGCCGGCCGGACGCGTCGTCGTGTCGCTGCAGGAGCGCTCGATCGCGCGCAAGATCGACGATCAGCTCACCCACCGCAACGCGGCGCGCTCGGTCACCGCCATGGCGGCCATGCTGGCGCACGAGGTCAAGAACCCGCTGTCGGGCATCCGCGGCGCCGCGCAGCTGCTCGAACGCGACGCCGAGCCCGGCGACCGCGAGCTGACCCGACTGATCTGCGACGAGGCGGACCGGATCGTCGCGCTGGTCGACCGCATGGAGATGTTCTCCGACGAGCGCCCGCTCGAGCGCGAGCCGGTCAACATCCACGAGGTCCTCGAGCACGTGCGCAGGTTGGCGGAAAACGGCTTTGCGCGCCGCGTGCGCTTCCTCGAGCGTTACGATCCGTCGCTGCCGCCGGTGCACGGCAAGCGCGACCTCCTGATCCAGGCGCTTCTCAACCTGGTCAAGAACGCGGCCGAAGCCGTGCCGCAGGAGGGCGGCGAGATCATCCTCTCGACCCGGTTTCAGCAGGGGGTGCACCTCGCCGTGCCGGGGGCGGGCAGCCGCGTCGACCTGCCGCTGTGCGTCAGCGTGCAGGACAACGGCCCCGGCATCCCGGAGGACCTGCGTGACCACCTCTTCGACCCCTTCGTCACGACCAAGGTGGGCGGCAAGGGCCTGGGCCTGGCGCTCGTCGCCAAGATCGTCGGCGACCACGGCGGCGTCATCGAGTTCGACAGCGAGCCGCGCCGCACGGCGGTGCGCATCATGCTGCCCATGGCGCCGAGGGAGGCCGGTGAGCCGTGACCGGGGCCACCATCCTGGTCGCGGACGACGACCGCGCGATTCGCACCGTGCTGAGCCAGGCCCTCGGCCACGAAGGGCACGAGGTGCGCACGACCGGCACCGCGGCCGGCCTGTGGCACTGGGTCGAGGCGGGCGCGGGCGACCTGGTGATCACCGACGTGGTGATGCCCGACGAAAACGGGCTCGAGCTGATCCCGCGCATCCGGAGGCTGCGCCCGAACCTGCGCATCATCGTCATGAGCGCGCAGAGCACCCTGCTGACCGCGGTCAAGGCGACCGAGCGGGGCGCCTTCGAGTACCTGCCCAAGCCCTTCGACCTGCGCGAGTTGGTCACCGTCGTCGAGCGCGCGCTGTCGGCGCCCCGGCCGGGGGCGGAGGCCGGAGCTGCGGCGGGCGCTCCGACGCTCGAGGAGCAGCTGCCCCTCATCGGCCGGTCGCCGGCCATGCAGGACATCTACCGGACCCTCGCCCGGCTGATGGGCACCGACCTGACGGTGACGATCTACGGCGAGTCCGGCACCGGCAAGGAGCTGGTCGCGCGCGCCCTGCACGACTACGGCAAGCGGCGCCACGGGCCCTTCGTCGCGATCAACATGGCGGCCATCCCGCGCGAGCTGATCGAGAGCGAGCTGTTCGGACACGAGAAGGGCGCCTTCACCGGCGCGACCGCCCGCTAGGCCGGCCGCTTCGAGCAGGCCGCCGGCGGCACGCTGTTCCTGGACGAGATCGGCGACATGCCGCTGGAGGCGCAGACCCGCCTGCTGCGCGTGCTGCAGGAGGGCGAGTACACGACCGTGGGCGGCCGCACCCCGATCCGCGCCGACGTGCGGATCATCGCGGCCACGCACCGCGACCTGCGCCAGACGGTGCGCCACGGCCTGTTCCGGGAGGACCTGTTCTACCGCCTGAACGTCGTGCCGATCCGCCTGCCGCCCCTGCGCGAGCGCAACGAGGACATTCCGGAGCTGATGCGCCACTTCTTCGCTCAGGTCCAGGAGGAAGGGCTGCCGGGCAAGACGCTTGATCCCGAAGCCATGGCGGAGCTGAAGGCCTATCGCTGGCCCGGCAACGTACGCGAGCTGGAGAACCTGGTGCGTCGCCTGGCCGCGCTGTACAGCCAGGAGGTCATCGGCGGCGAGGTGGTGCGCGCCGAGCTGGCCGAGGAGTCGGCGCAGCCCGCGGCCCCGGCACCGCGCGGCGAATCGCTGAGCCGCGCGGTCGAGCTGCATCTCAGGGAGTACTTCTTCGCGCACGAGGACGAGCTGCCGGCCTCGGGCCTTTACGAGCGGGTGCTGCGCGAGGTCGAGCGGCCGCTCATCGAGCTGTCCCTGGGCGCCACCGGCGGCAACCAGATCCGCGCCGCCAAGCTGCTCGGCCTCAACCGCAACACCCTGCGCAAGAAGATTCGTGATCTGGATATCCAGGTCATTCGCGGCCTGAAGTAGACTGTGGCAGATTTGCAAGTTAGACTGTGGCAATTCTACAACAGGACCGGGGGCAGCGAGGGGCATGACTCCGCCGGGAGAGGCCGAACTGGGCGTACCCAGCTCCGGGGAGCTTCCCCAGGGGCTGTACCGGCGCTTCGCCGCCTGGGGGCGCCGGGTCAACCTCGAACGCAAGCTGGCGATCGCGCTGCTCGTGGCCGCGGTGTGCTCGGGCACGGTCACCTTCGGGGCCATGACCGGCAACCTGCCGCGGGCGCTGGACCCGCAGTCCGTCCTCCTCCTGCTCAACCTGGATCTCGTCCTGCTGCTGGCCCTGAGCACCCTCATCGCGCGGCGCCTGGTGATCCTTTGGGCCGCGCACAAGAAAGGCCTGGCCGGTGCCCACCTGCACGTGCGGCTGGTTGCCCTGTTCAGCCTGATCGCGGTCACGCCGACCATCGTGTTGGCCACGTTCTCGGTGCTGCTGTTCGATTTCGGCCTGCAGGGCTGGTTCAGCGATCGGGTGCGCACCGCGGTCAAGGAATCCTTGGCCGTGGCCCAGGCCTATCTGGTGGAGCACCGGCAGACCATCAGCGCCGACGCCCTGGCCATGGGGCAGGACTTGAACCGTCAGGGGGTGTCGCTCGCCCTCAATCCCGACCGCTTCAACGAGGTGCTGGCCGCCCACGTCGGCGTGCGCTCGCTGACCGAGGCCATGGTCTTCGACGGCGCGGGACGGGTCCTGGGCCGGGCCGGCTACAGCCTCATGCTCGACTTCGATCCGCAGATCCCCGACTGGGCCGTCCAGCGGGCCCAGAACGGCGAGGTGGTGATCCTGACGGCGGAGACCGAGGACCGGGTGCGGGCGCTCCTGCGCCTCGACGCCTTCACCAACGCCTACCTGTACGTCGGACGCCTCATTGACCCGCGGGTCCTGGGCCACATCGACACGACCGAGAACGCGGTGCGCCTGTACGAGGAGCTGGAGGGCAAGCGCTCCGATCTGCAGGTCACCTTCGCCCTTGTCTTCGTGGTGGTCGCGCTCATGCTCCTCCTGGCCGCGGTCTGGGTCGGCCTGGCCTTTGCCACTCACCTGACGCGGCCGATCGGCAGGCTGATCCTGGCCGCCGAAAGGGTCGGCTCCGGCGACCTGGCGGCGCGCGTCGAGGCGCGCGGCAGCCCCGACGAGATCGGCACGCTCGCCAAGGCCTTCAACCGCATGACCGGCGAGCTGCAGAGCCAACAGGACGAACTGCTCGAGGCCAACCGCCAGCTCGATTACCGCAGCCGCTTCATCGAGGCGGTGCTGGGCGGGGTTTCGGCGGGGGTCATCGGTCTCGATCCCTCCGGCGAGATCACCCTGCCGAACCGCTCGGCCTGCGAGCTCCTCTCGGTCGAGCCGGACGGGCTGCGCGGCCGCAAGCTGGGCGAGGTGGTGCCGGAAATGGCCGAGATGCTGGACGAGGCGCGGGGTCGGCCGGGCCGGCTCAGCGAGCGCACGATCGTCCTGGCGGCCGGCGACGGGACCGCGCGCCACCTATTGGTGCGCGTCGCGACGGAGCTCGACCGCAGCAGGATCATCGGCTTCGTCGTCACCTTCGACGACATCACCGAGCTCTTGTCGGCCCAGCGCAAGGCGGCCTGGGCCGACGTGGCGCGGCGCATCGCCCACGAGATCAAGAACCCGCTGACCCCGATCCAGCTCTCGGCCGAGCGGCTGAAGCGAAAGTACCTGAGCCAGATCGAGACCGACCCCGAAACGTTCAAGGCCTGCACCGACATCATCGTGCGCCAGGTCGACGATATCGAGCGCATGATCGGCGAGTTCACCGCTTACGCGCGCATGCCGGCGCCGGTGATGGCCGAGGTCGATCTGGCGGAGCTGGTCGAGCAGGCCATGTTCTTGCAGCGTAGCGCCCATCCGGATATTGCCTTCGCGCTCGAGCGGCCGGACCACCCGGTGGTGGCGGCCTGCGACAGCGAACAGATCGGCCGGGCGCTGACCAACCTGCTGCAGAACGCGGTCGACGCCATCCAATCGCGCCCGCCCGGGCAGGCGGAGCCGCTGCCCGAAGGCCGCGTCACCGTGCGCTTGATCGACAGCGAAACCCTGCGGGCCATCGAGGTGGAGGACAACGGCCGCGGCCTGCCGAAGACGGATCGCCACCGCCTGACCGAGCCCTACATCACCACCCGCGAGCAGGGCGGCGGGCTCGGCCTGGCCATCGTCAAGAAGATCATGGAGGACCACGGTGGAAACGTCAGCCTGGATGACTCACCGTCCGGCGGGGCCCGCATCCGCCTGATATTCGCTTTGCCGGACCAGCCGACCGGCACGCCCACAGCGGCGGAGACGAACGTCGAAACGAAGGCCTAGGCGCATGGCACGTGACATTCTGATCGTCGACGACGAAGCCGATATCCGGATACTGGTCACCGGCGTCCTGCACGACGAAGGCTACAGCACCCGGGAGGCGGCCGACGGCGACAGTGCCCTGGAGGCGCTCGCGTGCCGCCGGCCGAGCCTGGTGATCCTCGACATCTGGCTGCAGAATAGCCGCTTGGACGGCCTGGAGGTGCTGCATGCCATCAAGCACGAGCATCCAACCGTGCCCGTGGTCATGATCAGCGGCCACGGCACGATCGAAACGGCGGTCACGGCGATCAAGCTCGGGGCCTACGATTTCGTGGAAAAGCCGTTCAAGGCGGATCGCCTCATCTTGGTCGTCGAGCGCGCGATCGAAGCGGCCAAGCTGCGCCAGGAGAACGAGGAGCTGCGGCTGCGGGCCGGTCCGGAGACCGAGCTGATCGGCGCCTCGCCGGCGATCAACCAGTTGCGCCAGGCGATCGGCAAGGTGGCGCCGACCGGCAGCCGGGTGCTGATTACCGGGCCGGCCGGGGCCGGCAAGGAGGTTGTCGCGCGCGTGCTGTACGAGCAGTCACGGCGCGCGGCCGGCCCCTTCGTGGTGCTCAACTGCGCGACCACGAACCCGGAGCGCCTCGAGCTCGAGCTGTTCGGCTGCGAAACGGGCGTCGAGGGCCCGGGCACACCGGGCCGCACCGGGACCTTCGAGCGGGCCCACGGCGGCACGCTGCTGCTCGACGAGGTCGCCGACATGCCGCTCGAGACCCAGGGCAAGATCGTCCGCGTGCTGCAGGACCGGGGCTTCGAGCGGGTCGGCGGCAACCGCCACGTCGAGGTGGACGTGCGGGTGATCGCCTCGAGCAATCGCGACCTGGGCACGCGCATCGGCCGGGGCGAATTCCGCGAGGACCTGTTCTACCGGCTGAACGTTGTCCCGCTGCGCGTGCCCGCGCTCAAGGACCGGCGCGAAGACGTCCCCGAACTGGTGCGCCACTTCATGGCGCGCGCGGCCGACGTTGCGGGTCTGGCGCCGCGGCGCATCGGCGAGGATGCCATGGCCACGCTTCAGGCGTATGAGTGGCCGGGAAACGTGCGTCAGCTGCGCAACGTGATCGACTGGATCCTGATCATGGCGCCCGGAGGACCCGGCGAGCCCGTGCGCTCCGACATGCTGCCGCCGGACATTGGCTCGATCGCGCCGTCGGGTCTGAGCGGCGATGCCGGGGCCGAAATGATGGCCATGCCGCTGCGCGAGGCGCGCGGAGTGTTCGAGCGGCAGTACCTGGAGGCCCAGGTCATGCGCTTCGGCGGCAACATCTCGCGCACCGCGTCCTTCGTCGGCATGGAGCGCTCGGCGCTGCACCGCAAGCTTCGATCCCTCGGCATCACCACCGTGCCCGAGCGCTAGGAAGCGGCGAGCATCCGCCTCAAACGGACTTAGAGTTCCGACATGCAGGTCATTATTTGCGGCGCCGGCCAGGTTGGCTTCAACATCGCCCGCTACCTGTCGAGCGAGAATGCCGACATCACGGTGATCGACCAATCGCCCGAGCTGGTCGGGAAGGTCACCGAGTCGCTGGACGTCAAGGGGCTGGTGGGGTTCGCCTCGCATCCGGACGTGCTCGAGCAGGCCGGCGCGGGCGATGCCGACATGGTCATCGCGGTGACCTACGCCGACGAGGTCAACATGGTGGCCTGCCAGATCTGCCACTCGATCTTCGACGTGCCCACCAAGATCGCGCGGGTGCGCGACCAAAGCTATCTCGATCCCATGTGGGCCGACCTGTTCAGCCGCGACCACATGCCGATCGACGTGATCATCTCGCCCGAGATCGAGGTGGCCAGGGCGATCGAGCGACGCCTGGAGATCCCCGGCGCGTTCGACGTGCATCCGCTGGCCAACGGCAAGGTCAGCCTGATCGGCGTGCACTGCACGCCGGAGACGCCGATCCTGGAGACCCCGCTGCGCGAGCTGACAGGCCTGTTCCCCGAGCTGAACATCAGCGTGGTCGGGATCTGGCGCGACGGGCACGGCATCGTGCCCAGGTCGGAGGAACACCTTCTGGCCGGCGACGACGTGTATTTCGTGGCCGAGACGGGCCACGTGGCGCGCTCCATGGCGACCTTCGGGCACGAGGAGAAGGAGGCGCGCCGCGTCATCATCATCGGCGGCGGCAACATCGGCCTCAACCTGGCGACCGCGGTGGAGAGGCACCACCCTTACGTCTCGCTCAAGCTGATCGAGGTCGACAAAAAGCGGGCCGAGACCGTGGCCCAGGCGCTCGAGCGCACCGTGGTGATTCACGGCAACGCGCTCGACACCGAGATCCTCGAAGAGGCCAGCGCCAACCTGGCCGAGACCGTGGTGGCGGTGTCGAACGACGATGAGGTCAACATCCTGACCTCGCTGCTGGCCAAGCGCTACGGCTGCCAGCGGGCGGTCACGCTGATCAACAAGCTGTCCTACGCGCCGCTCGTCGGGCCGCTCGGCATCGATGCCGTGGTCAGCCCGCGGGCGATCACCGTGTCGACCATTCTGCAACACGTGCGCCGCGGCCGGATCCGCTCGGTGCACTCGATCCCCGAGGGCTTCGGCGAGGTGATCGAGGCCGAGGCGCTGGAGACCTCGAGCCTGGTCGGGGTCGCGATCCGCGAGGCGGACCTGCCGGACGGCGTGCTCGTCGGCGCCATCGTGCGCGGCGAGGAGGTGATCATCCCGCGCGGCGATACCGTGATCCGCACCAACGATCTGGTGGTGATCTTTGCTGCGACCGAGGCGGTCAGGAAGATCGAGAAGCTGTTCGCGGTCAAGCTGGAGTTCTTTTGATCGCGTCAAGGGGGGACGCATAAGCATGCCGCGCTACGCATACGTCAACGGTCGCTATCTGCCGCACGCCCGGGCCGCGGTGCACATCGAGGACCGCGGCTACCAGTTCGCCGACGGCGTCTACGAGGTGGTGCCGGTGTACAAGGGCATCCTGGTGGACGAGGCCCCGCATCTGGACCGGCTGGAGCGCTCGCTCAAGGAGCTGCGCATCGGCATGCCCGCCTCGCGGAGCGCACTCAAGTTGATCTCGCATGAGCTGATGCGGCGCAATGACCTGAGCCACGGGTTCCTCTACGTGCAGGTGACCCGGGGCGTGGCGCCGCGCGAGCACGCATTCCCGGAGCATGCCAGGCCGGCGCTCGTCATGACCACGCGCCAGACCAAGCCGCACGGCGAGGAGATGCTGCGCCAGGGCGTCAAGGTCATCACCATGCCGGACATCCGCTGGAAGCGCTGCGACATCAAGTCGATCTCGCTGCTGCCCAACGTGCTGGCCAAGCAGAAGGCGGCCGAGGCCGGGGCGTACGAGGCCTGGCAGGTCGATGCCGAAGGGCGGATCACCGAGGGCAGCGCGTCCAACGCCTGGATCGTGACCGCCGAGGGCGCGGGGGTGACGCGCGACGCCAGCCAGGCCATCCTGAACGGCATCACCCGGCAGTCGCTGCTCACGCTCATCCGCGAGGAAGGCTACGACTTCCAGGAGCGCGCCTTTACCCTCGACGAGGCGAGGGCGGCGCGCGAGGCCTTTCTCACCTCCAGCACGTCCTTCGTCCTGCCGGTGACACGCATCGACGAGGCGCCGGTCGGCAACGGCCAGCCCGGCCCCCTGTTCGGCGCGCTGCGCGCCCACTACCTCGAGTACATGGCCGCTCTCGGGGAGGGCGAGTGAGCCCGCCGCAGCCGCGCGCCCTCCTGTTCGACTGGGACAACACCCTGGTCGACACCTGGGGCGCCATCCACCACGCGCTGGCCGTGACCTTCGAGGCCATGGGCCACGAGCCCTGGAGCTTCGAGGAGACCCGCGAGCGCGTCCGCGCCTCGGCCCGGGACGCCTTCCCCGTCCTGTTCGGCGAGCGGGCGCAGCAGGCCGCGGAGATCTTCTATCGCACCTTCGAGGCGGATCACCTCAAGACCCTGCGGGCTCGTGACGGCGCCGAGCGCATGCTCAGCAGCCTGGCAGGCCGGCAGCTCTATTACCTCGCGGTCGTGAGCAACAAGCGGGGCGACCTGCTGCGCCGGGAAGCCGCCCACCTGGGCTGGGCGCGGTATTTCGACCGCTTGGTCGGGGCGAGCGACGCGGTCCACGACAAGCCGGCCGTCGAGGCGGTGGCGCTCGCGCTGGCCGATTCCGGGCTCGCGCCCGGGCCCGAGGTCTGGTTCGTCGGCGACACCGACATCGACATGCAATGCGCCCTCAACGCCGGCTGTCGGGCCGTCCTGCTGCGCCCGGAGCCGCCCGCGCCGGGCGAGTTCGGCGTCGCGGCCGCGCCGCTCCACATGGCCAGCTGCGCCGACCTCCTGGAGACGGTGAGGGCCCTCTGAATTTTGTCTTTCGCTTTAAATCGTGGTAGGGAACTAATATATCGTTAGAGGCATCTGGCGACAGGGTCTCGCCGGGGCCTGCGGTCCGGTCCGTGCGGGCAGCGGGTGCCGTGGCGAAGCCCGGCGGGAGCGAGTCGTGTGTGAGAAGTAAAGAAAACGAAAAAAGGTGGCTTCAATGGCCGCAGAAAAATCCCAGAACGTCCAGGACGTCTTTCTGAACCATATTCGCAAGAATAAGGTTCCGATCACCATTTTCCTCGTTAACGGCGTCAAGCTGCAGGGCATCATCACCTGGTTCGACAATTTTTCGGTGCTATTGCGTCGGGATGCCCATTCGCAACTCGTCTACAAGCACGCCATTTCGACGGTGATGCCGGCGACGCCGGTGCAGCTTTTCGAGCCGACCCAGGAGCAGCAGCAGGAGATGCAAGACGCCTAGGCACGGCGCCCGAAAGTCGGGGGGGAGCCACGCCAACGGCGCCGCGCCGGCGGGGGACGGCGGCGTCGGGCCGGGTGTTACCCGGGCGCTGGTCCTGCATCCGGACATCCGCTCGGGTCCGGCGTCGACGCGCGCCGCCAAGGCACGGCTGGACGAGGCCGTGGGTCTGGCGCTCGCCATCGGCCTGGATGTCGTTCACGCGGAGACCGTCGCGCTCGAGCGGCCGCGGCCGGCGGCCCTGCTGGGCAAGGGGGTGGTCGAGCGCTTTGCCGAGTTCGTGGCAGCCGGGCACGTCGGCGTGGCGATCGTCGACACGGCGCTCAGCCCGATCCAGCAGCGCAACCTGGAGCGCGCCTGGCGCTGCAAGGTGATCGACCGCACGGGCCTGATCCTCGAGATCTTCGGCGCCCGGGCGCGCACCAGGGAGGGCCAGCTGCAGGTCGAGCTGGCCGCGCTCAGCTACCAGCGCTCGCGCCTGGTGCGCTCCTGGACCCACCTGGAGCGCCAGCGCGGCGGCTTCGGCTTCATGGGCGGCCCCGGCGAGCGCCAGCTGGAAATCGATCGCCGCATTATCACCGACCGGATCGCGCGCCTGAAGGGCGAGCTGGCGCACGTCAAGCGGACCCGCGAGCTGCACCGCGTTGCCCGGCGCCGGGTGCCCTATCCGGTGGTCGCGCTGGTCGGCTACACCAACGCCGGCAAGTCGACCCTGTTCAACCGCCTGACCCGGGCCGAGGTCTTCGCCGACGACCTGCTGTTCGCCACCCTCGATCCGACCATGCGCCGGGTCCGCCTGCCGTCCGGGCTAGAGGTCATTGTGTCCGACACGGTCGGCTTCATCTCCGATCTGCCGACCGACCTGGTCGCCGCCTTCCGGGCGACGCTCGAGGAGGTCACGGAGGCCGACCTCGTGCTCCACGTGCGCGACATCGCGCATCCGGACAGCGAGGCCCAGCGGGGCGACGTGGAGGCGGTTCTGGAGGACCTCGGCCTGGGCGAGCGGCTCGAGGACTCGATGCTCGAGGTTCTCAACAAGATCGATCTGCTGGACGCGGACTCGCGCAGCGTTCTCGCCGCCCGGGCCGCACGCGACAGCAGGCAGGTCCTCGCCTCGGCGCTGACCGGCGAGGGGCTCGGCGAGCTGCTGCATGCGATCGACCGGCGTCTGAGCGAGGGGGGCCACACGGTCAGCCTGTCCGTGGCGCTGAGCGACGGCGCGGCGATCGCTTGGCTGTACGACCACGGACAGGTCCTGGGCCGGCGCGACGACCAGGAGTTCGCGCACCTGCGGGTCAGCCTCGATCCCGCGGACCTCGCCCGGTTCCGCCACCGGCAGGCCGATCAGGACCCGAGCGGACGCTGAGGCGGCGCGCGGTGCCGGGTTCGCGTGCTGCGTGGCCGTGCCGCTCGCGCCGCTTTTGCGGCGGAACGCCCATTGCGCCATGCCGGTAGATATCGAACTCGTGGTCCGGATCCTGGTGGAGGTTGCGGCCGAAGAGATCCTGCCGCGCTTCCAGAGCCTCCGTGGGCACGAGGTGCGCGCCAAGGACAGCGGCGAACTGGTCACCGTGGCCGACCTTGGCGCCGAGGCGCAGATCGAACGCCGCCTGCGTGATCTCATGCCGGGCTCGCTGGTGGTGGGCGAGGAGGCGGCCGCCGAGGACCCGGCCCTGCTCGACGCCTTGGCGCGCCAGGACGACTGGATCTGGGTGATCGACCCGATCGACGGCACCGGCAACTTCGCCCGCGGCACGCCGGTCTTCGCGGTCATGGTCGCGCTCGTCCACAAGGGCGAGGTCGCGGCCTCCTGGATCCACGACCCGGCCGAGGCGCGCACCGCCACGGCCGAACACGGCGCCGGCGCCTGGTTGGACGGGCGTCGTCTCGGCCCCGTCGAGTCGCCGCCGCGCGAGGAGCTGCGCGGCACGCTGCATGCCGGCGCCTTCGCCACACCCGAGATGGCGCGCCAGGTGCAGGCCCGGCGCGGCCGCGTCGGCGCTGTGCGCAGCCTCGGCTGCGCCGGCCAGGAATACCTCCGGCTAGTCACCGGGGAGACCCATTACTCGCTGTTCACGAAGCTGATGCCCTGGGACCACCTGCCGGGCACGCTGCTCTACCGCGAGGCCGGGGGGCTGGCCCGCACGCTGGACGGCGCCCCCTACGGTCCGTCGAGCCACCGGGCGCCGGGCCTGCTGATGGCGCCCGACCCGGCGACCTGGCAGTGGCTCCACGACTCCCTGTTCGCCGAGCCGCCGCCGGAGCGGCCGTAGGCCCGCGCCGCGCGCTGCTTTTGCGTGGCCTCACAGGTCGCGCGCAACTGGCCCTAGTAAGCCACCCCATCACGGATTAGGCTCACGCAGGTCGAAGCGCTTGCCGTCGGGAGGGGAGGTCCGAGCCGTGGTCGACAAGGCGTTGCCCAGCGAGGCTCGCGTCGTGGTCATCGGCGGCGGCATCATCGGCTGCTCGGTGGCCTATCACCTCGCCAAGCTCGGCTGGCGCGACGTCGTGCTGCTCGAGCGCAAGCAGCTGACCTGCGGCACCACCTGGCACGCCGCCGGCCTGGTCCGCGAGGTCCTGGGCGACCGGACCATGACCCGCCTGGCGCAGATCTCCATGGCGCTGTTCCGCACGCTCGAGGACGAGACGGGCCAGGCCACGGGCCTCAAGCAGAACGGCAGCCTCGGCATCGCCACGAACCCCGAGCGTTGGGAGGAGCACCGGCGCGCGGCCGGCCTGGCCAAGGTGTGCGGCGTCGAGGTCGAGCTGATCAGCCCCGCGACGGCGAGGGATCTCTATCCCCTGCTCAACGTCGAGGACGTGCTGGGCGCCGTGTACTTTCCCAAAGACGGCCAGATCAACCCGGCCGACGCGGCCGTGGCGCTCGCCAAGGGCGCGCGCCAGGGCGGCGCCCGGATCTGCGAGGACACCAAGGTGATCGGCATCCAGACCGCGCAGGGCCGTGTCACCGGCGTGCGCACCGATCGCGGCGACATCCGGGCCGAGGCCGTGGTCAACTGCGCCGGCATGTGGGCGCGCGAGGTCGGCCTGATGTGCGGCGTCAGCGTGCCGCTGCACGCCTGCGAGCACTTCTACGTCGTGACCGAGCCCATGGAGGGCGTGTCGGCGGAGCTGCCGGTGCTCAGGGACATGGACGGGTGCGCCTACTACAAGGAGGAGGCGGGCAAGCTCCTGATCGGCGCCTTCGAGCGCACGGCCAAGCCGTGGGGCATGGACGGCATCCCCGAGGACTTCGCCTTCGACGAGCTGCCGGAGGACATGGACCATTTCATGCCGGTGCTGGAAGGCGCCATGCACCGGATTCCGGCGCTGCAGCAGGTCGGCATCCGCACCTTCTTCAACGGCCCGGAGAGCTTCACCCCGGACAACCGCTACATGCTGGGCGAGGCGGCCGAGGTGCGCAACTTCTACGTCGCCGCCGGGTTCAACTCGGTCGGCATCCAGTCGGCCGGGGGCGCGGGCAAGGTCCTGGCCGAGTGGCTCGTGGGCGGCGAAGCGCCGATCGACCTCAGCGGCCTGGACGTGCGGCGCCTGCAGCCGTTCCAGAACAACGCGAGCTACCTGTTCCATCGCGCCTCCGAGGCGCTCGGGGTGCTCTACGACATGCACTGGCCGTACCGCCAGTACGAGACCGCGCGCGGGGTGCGCACGTCTGCGTTCTACGATCGGCTCAAGGAGCTCGGCGCCTGCTACGGCGAGGTGGCGGGCTGGGAGCGGCCCAACTGGTACGCCCCCGAGGGTGTCGAGCCCAGGTACGAGTACAGCTACAAGCGGCAGAACTGGTTCGCCTACGCGGCCGCCGAGCACGAGGCGGTGCGCTCGGCCGTCGGACTGCTCGACCAGAGCTCCTTCGCCAAGTTCCTGATCCGGGGCCCGGACGCCGAGGCGGTGTTGCAGCGCGTCTCGGCCAACGACGTGGCGGTGCCGCCGGGGCGTGTCGTCTACACCCAGTGGCTCAACGAGCACGGCGGCATCGAGGCGGACCTGACGGTCACGCGGCTGGCCGGAGACCGCTATCTGGTGGTTACCGGCGCGCCGCTCGCGGTGCGCGACCTGGCCTGGCTGAAGCGGCACATCCCGGAGGACGCGCGGGTCACGGTGAGCGACGTGACCTCGGCCTACGCGGTGCTGGGCGTCATGGGTCCGAACAGCCGGAGTCTGCTATCACGCCTGAGCCATGCCGACCTGTCCAACGAGGCCTTCCCCTTTGGCGCGTCGCACGAGATCGACGTGGGCTTCGCCACGCTGCGCGCAACCCGCATCACCTATGTCGGCGAGTTGGGCTGGGAGCTCTACGTGCCCACGGAGTTCGCCCGCGGCGTGCTCGATGCGGTGTGCGCGGCGGGCGAGGCGCTCGGCGCCAGGCCGGTCGGCATGCACGCCATGGACAGCCTGCGCATCGAAAAGGCCTACCGCCACTGGGGCCACGATATCACGCCGGAGGAGACGGCGCTCGAGGCCGGGCTCGGTTTTGCCGTGCGCTTCGACAAGAATGTGCCCTTCATCGGCCGCGACGCCTTGCTGCGGCAGAAGGAACAGGGCCTCAAGCAGCGCCTGGTCCAGTTCGCGCTCGAGGACCCCGAGCCGCTGCTCTATCATAACGAGCCGATCTACCGGGACGGCGACCTCGTCGGCTACCTGACCTCGGGCAACTACGGCCACCACCTCGGCCGCGCCATCGGGCTCGGCTACGTCGAGCATCCGGACGGGGTCGACGCACGGTTCGTCAACTCGGGACGCTACGAGATCGAGATCGCCGGTGAGCGTGCCGCGGCGCAGGCCAGCCTGCGGCCGATGTACGACCCGAAGGGCGAGCGCGTGAAGGCGTGAGGCAGCCGTGCCAGGCCCGGCCAAGGGCCGCTGCGGCCAGAACAGGTCACGAGATAGGTCACGAGCCGGGAGTACGCAAACCATGCTCATCGGGGTCCCGAGGGAGATCAAGGTCGAGGAGTACCGGGTCGGTCTGGTTCCGAGCTCGGTGCGCGAACTGGTGCACCATGGCCACCGGGTCATCGTGGAAACAGGGGCCGGCGCCGGAATCAGCTTCGATGACGCGGCCTACCGGGCCGCCGGCGCCGAGGTCACGGACAGTGTGGAGGAGATCTTCACCACGGCCGACATGATCGTGAAGGTCAAGGAGCCCCTGGAGCACGAGTACAGGCGGCTGCGCGAAGGACAGGTGCTTTTCACCTACCTGCACCTGGCCCCCGACCTGCCGCAGACCAAGGGCCTGATGGACTCCGGCTGCGTCGCCATCGCCTACGAGACGGTCACCGACAGGACCGGCGGCCTGCCGCTGCTCGCGCCCATGAGCGAGGTTGCCGGGCGCATGTCGGTGCAGGTCGGCGCCCACTGCCTGGAGAAGGAGCAGGGCGGCTCGGGGATGCTGCTCGGCGGCGTGCCGGGCGTGGCGGCGGCACGCGTGGTCATCATCGGCGGCGGCGTCGCCGGCACCAATGCCGCGCGCATGGCCATGGGCATGGAGGCGCACGTCACGGTGATCGACAACAACCTGGCCCAGCTCTACGCGCTCGACCTGCAGTTCGGACCCATGCTGAACACGATCTTCTCCACGGTCGACGCGATCGAGAGCTACGTCGTCGGGGCCGACCTGGTGATCGGCGCGGTGCTGGTGCCGGGCGCCGCCGCGCCCAAGCTGGTGACGCGCGAGATGGTCCGCCAGATGCGCCCCGGATCGGTCCTGGTCGATATCGCCGTCGACCAGGGCGGCTGTTTCGAGGCCTCGCGCCCCACGACCCACGCCAAACCGACGTTTATCGAGGATGGCGCGGTGCATTACTGCGTCGCCAACATGCCGGG
>JABAHQ010001048.1_pt3 | contig 25571 bp, 25 predicted proteins | sample 7062091 | NCBI WGS metagenome assembly JABAHQ01 (sample SAMN14534359, study PRJNA622989) | marine sediment metagenome | biome: marine biome [ENVO:00000428]; feature: marine pelagic biome [ENVO:01000023]; material: deep marine sediment [ENVO:00002113] | place: India: Gulf of Kutch | collected...
AGGGATTTTAAGTCCCTTGCGTCTACCAAATTCCGCCACCCGGGCTGATTTTAGTGTTCAAGTGCGCCAGTGTTAAAGTCTTTTTGTGGCCTGGTGTTGCGAGTATGAATATGAATATCGTTTAGGCACCTCCCTTAAACACTCAAACACTAAAAAACCTTAATACCAGAACACCATTTTCTCTCAAACAAAAAAAGTACTTGCTCGAAATCGACAAGTACTTTTTTAACTTGAGCGGGAGACGGGACTCGAACCCGCGACCCCAACCTTGGCAAGGTTGTGCTCTACCAGCTGAGCTACTCCCGCAGATCAAAATACAAATATAATACCTCCGCCTATAGTTGTCAATAAGATTGTTTAGAAATGAAAATGATCATTCGCTGACAATCCCCCGGTGGGCATCTTCCTTTAGAACTTGTGGCAGTTCTTCAAAAGCGAGCTTCTCGCGCTTGGTCAAAAAAGAAATCAGCATGGGAATATTAATCCCGGTAACAATCTTTAGCTGCGGAAACTCCCGGGTCAACATTTTGGCCACTGTCCAACAACTGCCGCCTCGCAAATCCACCATCGCAATGATGTGTTCTGAGGAGTGCTCCCGAATGACCTGGTAAAGCTTTTCATGCAACCCTTTGTTGTCCAGGTCCTCATTGGTAAACGGGTATACTCCTTCCGCACTCCCCACAATTTTTTGGGTGGCATCGATTATCTCAAAAGCTAATTGGCCGTGGCAAATAACAAGACCGGTAACCATATCACTCAAAATCCTTATCCAGAAAATCACGCGTTTTTAAATTTCTTAAATGTTCCCGTTCCTGTCGTTTCATTTTTTCCATTAATCGTTTATTAAATTCAGTCGGAGTGTGGTAGCCGTGCACTTCCCTCAATAATTGATTTAAGGCGATAGTTTCTGCGATAACGGTTATATTCTTGCCAGGATTAATCGGTAAAACCACCTTGGGAATCTTCACATCCAAAATGGTCTCAATCTGTTCGTCCAAACCGGTCCGCTCGTAATCGGCATCGGGATTAAATTCAACTAACTGGACTTCTGCTTCGATTCGTTTGTGCACCCGCACCGCCCGAACTCCGAATATGCGGCGAATATCGATTAATCCCAGTCCGCGTATTTCCAGAATATGCTCGGAAATATCCCGGCCTTCTCCCATCAAGATTTCTTCTGCTTTCTTGGTTATAATGACCATATCATCGGCTACCAGGCGATGACCTCTTTCAACCAGATCCAACGCAATCTCGCTCTTACCAATACCGCTCCGTCCGGTAAAGAGCAAACCGATTCCGTAAACATCCACCAGGGTGCCATGTATGGTTGTTTGGGGAGCGAACACCTGTTGTAAATAATCGCTTAACAGATGAGAAAAAATAGTTGTGGCATAGCTACTGCGGAACACACTGATGTATCGGCGGGTGGCAACTTGCAGCAATTCTCTGGGAACCTCGTTGGAATCGGTGATAAATATGCAGGGAATTTCAAATTGCATCACGTTTTCCAGGGCTTCTTTACGCCTCTCACTATCCAGGGTATTTAAATATCGATTTTCGGTATTTCCCAGAATTTGAACCCGGTGAGAAGTGTGGGTGCCGAACAGGTCAATAAATCCTGCCAGCGCCAGCCCCGGTCGATGAAGTTCTCCCTCACTGATCTTGCGGTGAAAACCGGCGTCAGAAGTCAATAATTCCAGTTTTAACTTCTCACGATTATCAGCATAAAGTTTTCCGACAGACAATTCTTCATTTAGCATGGCTTTCTACTTTCCAAATAGTTAACTGTTATTTTAATGTAAACCATCAAGTGTGGTAAAAGGATTCATTTCTATCATAAAAAAGGGGGACATCACAATTAGGATATCCCCCTCAGTTAAAAACGAAAAATTCATTATGCGGAATTGATTACATCTTTTTCCATTGTCTTTATTTTTGATTTATGGCGTTTTAACTGCCGCTGTGCTTTATCCAGAGCTATATCAAAAGACTTTCGTAAATCTTCGGAGGTTTCTTTTAGGATAATCAACTTATTATACACGTTGATTTTTAATTCGACATACCTGGTTTGTTTTTCCCAACCCAAAATGACCTCCATGTCGATAATGCCATCAAAGTACCGATTGAGCTTTTCGCTCTTCTCCTCTATATATTTCTTGAGATCGTCCTTTAACTTAAAATGGCGGGCTGTGATAGTAAAGTTCATGAAAACCTCCTTTTTAAATGATTAGGTTAAGGTTTTTTGGTAGCTCTTGGATGAGCCTGACGATAGACTTTTTTCAATCGTTCCATGCTGACCTGAGTATAAATTTGGGTAGTCGATAAACTCTCATGACCCAATAGTTCTTTAACAGCCATTAGATCCGCGCCTTTGTCCAGCAGGTGAGTAGCAAAGGTATGTCGCAATACATGGGGGCTTAAGTGTTCCTGCTCCGATAGTTGCGTCATTAGTTCCTTGGTCATTTTCTGAACCGCTAATGGGTAGAGTTTCTTGCCGTTTTCATGCGTGAATATAATTGACGGATCTTCAAAATGGTGCACCTCTTGTTCTCTGATCTCCAAATACTGTTGAAGCGCTTGCCCGGCAAATGACCCTAAAGGAACGATTCTCTCTTTTTGCCTTTTCCCGACAATGCGAATCACCTCGTTGGATAAATCAACATTTTCGAATCGTAGATTGAGGAGTTCTCCCAGACGTAAACCGCATCCGTAAAGCAATTCTAAGATTGCGCGATTTCTGAGGCCTTCGAAAGTATCATTGTCTGGAAGTTTCATTAATTTGCGTGCTTGTTCTATGCTTAGCACAGTGGGTAGGCGTTGCTCTCTTTTTGGGGCATTGACAACCGTGGCCGGATTTACCACAATGTAACCGTTTCTGAATAAATAGTGAAAGAAAGATTTAATTGATGATAACTTGCGATGAACACTCCGTTTTTGAAGTCCCATTTTAAGTAGATGTCCCAGAAAATTGCGAATGACAGTAACGTCTACTTCTCTCGGATGAACTTTATGATGATTGAAACATGACTCCGAATATTCGATAAATTGTGATAAGTCATTCTGGTACGACTCGATCGTATATTGTGAATACCGACGCTCATGTTTAAGATAGTGCAAAAATTGATCTAATTCAACCCACATTATTTAATCAGATTTCTTCCACTGGTTCTTTGTGTTTGCATTTGGGACATCGTAAAAAGAAACCATCTTTTTGGGTCATTCTCTCTTCCATCAATGGGAATTGACATTGAGGGCAGGGTCTGGGCGACGGTTTATTCCACAACGCAAATTTGCACTTGGGATAATTACTGCACCCGTAAAATATCTTTCCCTTGCGTGACTGTCGCTGGACTAACGTTCCATCACACCCTTCTTCCGGACAGGCGACACCGGTACTGATCGGCTTGGTGAATTTGCATTTCGGATAATTGGAGCAGGCTAAGAATTCGCCAAATCGTCCTCGTTTAACCACCATCGGGCTACCGCATACCTCACATTTTTCTTCGGTTACTTTTGGCTCCGGTGGTTCTTCCAGTGCTTTGGTGTTTTTGCATTCCGGGTAACCGCTACAGGCCAGAAACTGCCCGTTTCTTCCCCAGCGAACCACCATCGGTCTTCCACAGGCGTCACATTTAACATCGGTTTTTTTCTGCAGCGACGATTTTATATCCGGAATTTTGTTGTTGACTTTGTCCAGCGTTTGCTTAAAAGGATTATAAAAGTTGTCCAAAGTGACTTTATAAGATGACTCGCTCTGCTCGATTTTATCCAATTCATCTTCCATGCCGGCGGTAAACTTTACGTTGAAGATATTGGGAAAATTGTTTACCAGAAGCACATTTACCGTTTTTCCCAGCTCAGTGGGAAAGAGAGCGCGTTCTTTTCTTTCCACGTACTTACGCTGGAAAAGCGTAGAGATAATCTGGGCATAGGTGCTGGGCCGCCCGATACCCAGTTTGTCCAGTGTCTTTACCAGGGTACTTTCCGAATAGCGTGGCGGTGGTTTGGTGAAATGCTGTTTCAGGATTAATTCCAATAATTGCAGCAGCTCTCCCTCGGCGATATTTTTGGGTAGATTTGCAGGTTGATTCTCTTCATCTTCCTGATTACCGTTATCGGCATTCGGTTCATAGACCTGTAAAAATCCGCGGAAGGTAATCACTTCGCCAGAAGTTCGGAAAAGATACTCGCCGGCGGTGATATCAATGGTTTTTCGCTCCCCGGTTGCCGGCTTCAGTTGACTGGCCACAAAGCGTTTCCAGATCAGATCGTAAATTTTATACTGATCGGCCGTTAAAAATTTCTTTATTTTCTTTGGCTCATACTCTTCGGAAATGTAAGTCGGACGGATGGCTTCATGGGCATCTTGCGCGCCTTTTTTGCTGCGATAAACATTCGGTTTCGAAGGTAAAAATTCTGCTCCGTAGCTTTCCGCAATATATTTGCGGACGCTGCTCAACGCTTCATTGCTGATGCGGGTGGAGTCGGTTCGCATATAGGTGATTAATCCAACATTGCCTTTCTCGCCTAAATCAATGCCTTCGTATAATTTTTGAGCGATGGACATGATTCTGGAAGTGGCCATGCTAAAACGTCGCGAGGCGTCCTGTTGCAGGGTGCTGGTGATGAACGGCGGTGAAGGCCTCTTGGTAATCTTTTCTTTCTTTATTCGCGAAACCCGATACGTCTCGTTCTGCAGTCGATTGTAGTGCTGCTCAGCTTCTTCTTGATTGGCAATTCTGAACTTGGCCGGATCGAGCTTATGGCCTTTAATTTCGATTAGCTTGGCGGAAAATGTCTCCTTGCTTTCCGTTTCCAGATTAGCAATGATGCTCCAGTATTCCACCGGCACAAACTTGTTGATCTCCTCTTCCCGTTCGCAAATTAAGCGGAGGGCAACCGACTGCACCCGACCGGCGCTTAATCCCCGAAAAATAGATTTCCATAACACCGGGCTCACCATATAGCCAACTATGCGGTCCATCACCCGTCGGGCTTGCTGCGCCTGCACCCGATCCATATCGATATCACGCGGCTGATCTAAAGCTTTTAAGACAGCCGGTTTGGTAATTTCATTAAATTCAATACGATGGATGTTGGGATTATCTTTTTGAATGCTGTCCGCAATGTGATAGGCAATTGCTTCCCCTTCACGATCCGGATCTGTGGCCAGGATAATTTCCTGGGCGTCACGGGCTTGTTTCCGCAAGCGCTTGACCACCTCACCTTTACCCTTGATCACCGAGTAGTGGGGAGTATACCCATTTTCGATATCCACACCGATTTTGGTTTTCGGTAAATCTATGACGTGTCCCACCGAAGCGGCTACCTTGTAATCGTTACCTAAAATTTTGTTAATTGTCTTTGCTTTGGCAGGTGATTCAACAATGACCAGTTTTTTTTCGTTTTCACTCATATATAATGTCTAAGAGGTTTTCAATTTATTTTGTCATTCCCTGGATAATACACCGCATTTGTATCGAAGGTTCCGACTCTTTTACCTAACAGTATTTGGGTAACCACCACCTTCACATCCTTGACATCAATCCGGGTGATGCCCATAAAAAAACAACGATCGATAATTTGCTCAATTTGTAAAGGCGTTACAATCCCAAGTAATTGAATTTGGATTAAATATCCATACGCCTCCGGAGTAAAGAAATTTAACTCATCGGTAGTCAATGTACGCAAGGCCGGTGGTGTCCGGAGCGGAGGCGTCGAAGAAAGTGATTGCTGCTCTTTGTTGATGTTCAATATTATCCATTCAACGGCTTTGTGAATTTCACCCTCAGTATAACCCTCTGCCAATAATTTTTCGGATATTTTATCTAAATTTTTACCGAATGGATCCGTATGTTGCGATAATTCTTCTATAATAACTTCGATGATTTCGCTGACTCGTTCTTGCATATTGGCTCCTGAAATCAACTTATATTTCTCGAAATAAAAAATCAATCTTTTTATTTAAAGACTTTCTTTTTGCCACGTCCATTTTAAGTCCTGATGTAGAAACCATTGTGTTGGAGCGCACATTATGCTGGTCACTCTCAATTGCAAAAACTTAATCCAACTGAAAATGACAGGGAATGTTGATTTGGGTCTTCACCGGCCTGCCATCGATTTCCCCGGGAGAAAATTCGAATTTATATACAGAGTTCAGGGCTGACTTATCCAGGATGTCATGTCCGCTGCTTTTCAAAATTCTGGCTTCCCCGACCTGGCCGTCTTCAAATATGGTTACCCGTATAATAGCAGTACCTTCCAGCTGCTGCTTGCGAGCTGGTGCGGGATATTCCGGGTCGCTCCGCTTGATCACTTGTGGTTCTGTTGTCAAGGAATCTACAGGCATAATTTCGGACTTGTCGCTAGTTGCCGTTTGGGTGCTGATATCCGATTGCTCCGACGAATTTTTTCCGCAGGATGCAAGCATGAATACTAAAAGTAAAGCACTCCAAATTGACAGGTATTTTTTCATTTCGGTTCTCCTGAAGTCAAAAAGGTTAGATGATTTTTAAAGGGGAAAAATTGCAGCAAAAATATTTTTTGGATTGGATTCATAAAAATATTTTGTCCAATGAAATGTGTCGAACATTCACTCGCTGCTACCTCTACTAAAGATAAGTTAATTGATCTTAATATTCAAATTTGTGAGGATGTTTCACGGATAAAAAATGCGCTTTTGCTGAGGACTGTGGATATGTCATTCTGAGGGAGTGCCTGCCTGTCGCCGTCAAGACAGGCAGAAGAATCTCCTCGCCAAACTCTAAGCAACTTCAAAGAGAGACTCTTCGCTATCGCTCAGAATGACAACATTTGCTGAGAGCACTTTTCGCAATCCTCTATATGAACGAAAAAAATAATACCGGACATTCGATTAATAAATGCCCGGTATTATTTAGGAGCCTAAATTTTTTTAATCTGGACGATTGGTAAATGTTTATAAAAATCTATCGTCTGGCAAATTTCCGTTGTCGTTGGATCAGTTTCTCCACATCTGTTTTGGTCATTTCAAATTGTACCCGGACATCACTGTCTTTTTTGGTGATGTTGACTTTGTTTACCACATCCACTGCCTCGCGATCGTCGCTCATGGAAAGTTTCAGGGTAGCTAAAGCGCCTTTTATGGCATCACGGAATAGCCCTGCTTTTTCCTCATCGGTGAACTGCCCGATGCCGCTTACCCGGAATTTTTCATCCACGTTCATGGAGAGATGCACATTTTTAATAGAGCGCAAGGCACTGAAGCGATTGGCCCTTGAATCCTCAGAATATCGATCCATGAATTGACTGACCATAGCACCGGCGTTCATGACAACCCATGCGCCGGACTTATATTGAATCTGCTCAATACGAGCTAACAGCTCCGGCTCTATCGACACGCTCTCACTTCCTGCTTTAAAATTATTCAACCACGATTTTACCAGATTCACTTTGCCACCAACAGCATAGTTTTGATTGGCCATGCAAAAGACATTGTCTTTGTCTTCAATCCGGTAAATGGTAAACTCGTTATACTTTTCTTTCACAAGTTTATGCTCGCGGTCTTCTTCAGCAATATAGTGCTCGATCTTATCCACATTATAATTGCCAATGGCGACAATTAACATGTTCTCTTCATGTCGTTTTTGAGGAGTATCAAACGCCACATAGACCTGGTCGACATCTTCTCGCAAATCGAAGCCACTTGCTTCCGCAAATTCTTCAAAATCTTTATTTTTATGCATGCGAGTTCGCAGGGAATCCACAATCATCTCATAAAAGGGACTTTGACGGATTTTGCTAAAATTCATGTAGGCAAATCCGGCAAAAGGCTTTTCCTGATGTTCCAAATTGGAAAGCAAGACCAATTCTTGACGCATGTCGGCGGTTAACGCTTCTTTCTTTTCCTGCACACACTGCCAGAGCAACGTGGACACCAAGAGAAGAATGACGAAATAAAATGCTTTTTTCATAATTGCTCCTTTTATGTTAAAAATTTTTTCGGGCAAAAATTAAATTGGATGTTGCTAACATGATGATTCCAAACAGCAGTGATGTCAGCAAAGGCGTCCAGGAAGCCACATTCGTTCCTTCCACCAAAACACGGGTCATATTGCCTAGTTCCGCCGTTTTGGGCAAAAAGTGATAAAGGCCGTCGAGCAAATAGCCATAAAATTTACCGGAGAGGAGGGCGTAAATTTTGTCTCGTTGGAGTAGCAGCGGACTGAAGAATAAAATCAGGTAAGTAATCATCAATGAAAAGGGTCCGCTGCGAATAGTGACGCCCAAAAATGTCATCAGGGCAAACAGGACAGCGAAGGTCAATACGATCATTACTCCGGCAAGCAGGAATCCGAAATTCCAAATACCTGTTTTTAAGGAGAGAATAAGCCAGGTGAAAATGATTAAGTAGAAAATGTTGAAAGCAACGATGGCCACTGCTCCCAGATAACGTCCCATCAAAATTTGAAACCGACTGAGCGGCTTGGAAATCAGTAAGTCGATACTGCCTTTTTCCAAAAAGGACGGAATTAGGCTGCTGGTGGCAAAGAGGGACATAAACAATCCTGCTGTAAACAACGCCACGGCAACTGCGCTCTCAATGCCATAAATAACCTCCTGCACCCGAAAGGCCTGATCCACTTCCCGACCGAAAAGTGATATGTAAGAATCAACACCGTTGACAACATCCAAGTTCAGTGCAAAGATAAACAGGAGGCAGACCAGGGTCGAAATGCCCAAAAACGCGATGAAGGTTTTCTTGGCGAATGATTCACGAAAGGTTAATTGGATGACCGCTAATATTTTCACTGCGTGATCTCCTGTTTGTCTTCTATTACATCGATAAAAAAATCTTCCAGGCTGATTTTGCGTGGAACAATTCCCTGAATGGTGATTTGCTCGCCGCGCATTTTATCAATGAGTTGATTTAAATGTGCATCATCGGTTACGGAAACGATATAATGGCTATTTTGAGACATCAATGGAATATTCATTTCTTGACAAAGGGGCTGCAGTGCCTGTTTGCGATCTTCCACCTGCAATTTGTATTGTTGCTTAACCGAAATAAACTCTTCCACGCTGCCCTGCTGAATCAATCGGCCGTCTTTAAGAATGGCCACTTCATCGGAAATTCGTTCGACCTCAGAAAGCAAATGAGAATTAAGGAAAATCGTTTTTCCCTGATCCCGCAGGGATTTCAGGATATCGCGGATTTCCCGTCTTCCAACCGGATCAATACCATCAGTCGGTTCGTCGAAAAATAGTAAATCGGGATCATTGGTCAGAGACTGGGCAATGCCCATCCGCTGCAGCATACCTTTGGAAAATTTGCGAATTTTGGTATCACCCCATTTCTCCAACTTGACCATTTTCAATAACTGCGGTGTTTTTTCATTCAGGATTGCGTTTTCAACTCCACTCATTCTCCCATAATAAAACAATATCTGGCGAGCAGTTAAAAATTCGGGAAAGCGGTGATTTTCCGCTAAATACCCGATTCGGGAATGCGATGAATGATCAGAAATGTGCTTCCCCAGAAGGGCCCCGGAGCCACGGGTCGGAAAGACAATTCCCAATAATAATTTGATTAAGGTTGTCTTACCGGCACCATTGGGTCCCAGCAAACTAAATATCTTCCCTTTTTCGACTCGCAGAGAAACACTCTCAAGCGCTTTGATTTTTCCTCGATTATAATATTTGGTTAAATCTTGTGTTTCAATTACATACATAAAGTTTTCCTCGATCATGATTACGGTGGCTATTACGGATCGGGTAAATTGATTGTTTCTATATGAATTTTATTTTATCTTTAGACTATGAGTTTACTAACCAACATTGTCAGTTCAAGCAACCGCAAAATTTTGGAGTCCTCAGTATGGCAGATCCGAAGATCGCTCAAAAAGGTCCTTTCGTGATGGAAATGGAGCCGGGAGAATACTGGTGGTGCCGCTGCGGGCGTTCGCAAAATCAGCCATTTTGCGATGGTTCGCATAAGGAAACCGGCTTTCAACCGATTCAAATCACCATCGAAAAAAAGAAAAAATTGCGTGGTGCGGATGCAAACATTCCGGCACCAAACCTTTCTGTGACGGAACTCATAAAACGCTTTAAAGTACTTACCTTTTCTTACGTGAAACAAGCTTGTTTATAAGAATTGCCATGTAAAATGATCGCAGTTACGCAAATAATATGGATTTGTCATTCTGAGGGAGGGTAATGAGCGAAGAATCTCCTCCCGCAAACTCGGCAACCTTAAAAGAGATTCTTTCCCTTTGGGACCGCTATGTGCCGCTATCGCTCAGAATGGCAAGTAAATGCGACTTATTTTAAGCAAATTGACTTGCGCTTAGCAGGAATTATTTAACGTCCAATATCGAATTTATTTTACCAGGGAGAAAAACAGGATGGCCCGAACCCAATTGTCCAATCTTCCCAGGGGGATGGACATCAAAGGAACTATGAAGGAAGAATATACCCGCGTTCTGAGCCTGGAAAGCTTACAATTTATGGCGAAGTTGCAGCGTGAATTCAACCGGAGACGTCTGGAGCTCTTAAAATGGCGGGATGTAATCCAGGTAGAAATTGATGACGGCAAACTGCCCCGTTTTCTTCTGGAAACCAAATCCATCCGTGATGATAAAAGCTGGACAGTTGCATCCATTCCCGATGATTTGCAGAGTCGGCGGGTTGAGATTACCGGACCGGTGGATCGCAAAATGATGATCAATGCCTTAAACTCCGGGGCAAATGTGTTTATGGCAGATTTTGAAGATGCCAATTCACCGACCTGGCAGAATACTATTGGCGGACAAATTAACTTGCAGGATGCCATTGATAAGACCATCAGCTTTACCAATCCGGATGGTAAGCAATACAAATTGAACGATGAGGTGGCGACTCTGCTGGTCCGCCCGCGCGGCTGGCATCTGCACGAGAAGCACATTTGGTTGGACGGAAAGCCCGTTTCCGCCTCTCTGCTAGATTTTGGCTTCTACTTTTTCCACAACGCCCGCAACCTTCTCGACAAAGGCACCGGGCCTTACTATTATATCCCCAAGCTGGAAAATCATCTGGAAGCCCGGCTGTGGAATGATGTGTTTAACATGGCTCAGGATGAGTTGGGAATTCCGCGCGGAACCATCAAAGTCACTGTTTTAATCGAAAATATTCTGGCTGTTTTCGAGATGGAAGAGATTTTGTATGAGTTGCGCGATCATATTGCCGGATTAAATGCCGGCCGCTGGGATTACATTTTCAGTGTGATTAAAAAATTCCGCAATCAACCGAATTTTTTGCTACCGGATCGGGCCCAGGTAACCATGACGGTGCCGTTTATGCGAGCCTACACCGAATTGCTGGTGAAAACCTGTCACCATCGTGGCGCCCATGCCATCGGTGGGATGGCCGCCTTTATTCCCAATCGTCGGGAGCCGGAGGTTACCGAAAATGCATTGAAAAAAGTTAGCGAGGACAAAGTCCGGGAAGCCAACGACGGCTTTGACGGCACCTGGGTTGCTCACCCGGATTTGGTGCCCATTGCCAAAAACGAATTTGATAAAATTTTAGGCGATAAACCTCATCAAAAAAAACGGCTTCGGGAAGATGTGCACATTACTGCAAAAGAATTACTGAATTTTAACATTGAAGGTGGCCAGATTACCGAGGGTGGATTCCGTCTCAACATCAATGTCGCGATTCAATATATAGAATCCTGGTTGCGCGGCGTCGGCGCTGCCGCCATCTTTAATTTAATGGAAGATACCGCAACCGCTGAAATTTCTCGCGCCCAGATCTGGCAGTGGATTAATCACTCCTCCGCCTCGCTAACTGATGGCCGCAAAGTTTCTCTGGAATTATTTCATGCCCTGGTGCCGGAAGAATTGGACAAAATGAAAGAGATGTTCGGAGAAAAACTTTATAATTCCGGTAACTTTCCTTTAGCAAGACAGATTCTGGACAAACTGGTTAGTTCGCCCAAATTTATTGATTTTCTTACCATGATTGCTTATGATGAGTTGGAGTAGGGAGAAATACTTGCATTAGTCACTTTCTCGGTATTACCCAAACACAGTTCAGAAGAATAAACTAATAAGGTAAAAATTGGGGGATATTTTACTACTAAGGTTAATGTCAAAGGCATCCCTTTCCCGAAGGGACTCCTTACGGAAAAGGGATAAGCAAAAATAAGGTTAAAAGAATAATGTGGTTTATTCTTTACTAATAAAAGGTGATTAACGTGTATAAATCAACAATTAAAATTTCATTCCCCAATTTATCGGGATTTGTCACTTAGGAAAGCCGGGCAGAATTTAACTTTTTAAATTTATTACCTTTTTGTAATTGGCTAAAACTTTAAGCCAACTTCTACATTTACTGTAAATTATGTTTTTAAAAAGTCAACCTGTTGTTTAGCAATGTTTCATCAAAATTAGGAGGAAAAGAATGTTATTTCAACCCGATCCCGGTTTTTCCCAAAACGCGCATATTTCATCCTTAAAACAATATAAGGATCTTTATAAAAAATCCGTTGAGGATCCGGAAGGTTTCTGGAGCGAAATCGCGGAAAGACTAACCTGGTTTAAAAAATGGAGCACGGTTGTAGAATATGATTTTGTAAACGCCAATCTTGCCTGGTTTAAAGGCGGCAAACTCAATGTGGCCTACAATTGCCTGGACCGTCACGTGGAAGCAGGCCACGGTGATAAAAAGGCAATTATTTGGGAAGGGAATGATCCGAACGAGTCGAGGACGTTTACCTATGCCCAGGTTTTGGAGCAGGTGCAAAAGTTTGCCAACGTGTTGAAAGCAAATGGCATCAAAAAAGGCGACCGGGTCTGTATTTACCTGCAAATGGTCCCTGAATTGGCTTTTGCCATGCTTGCCTGCGCCCGAATCGGCGCCATTCATTCTATTGTTTTTGGTGCTTTTAGTGCAGACTCGTTAAAGGATCGGATTAATGATTCTGCCTGCAAACTGCTCATTACCCAGGATACCGCGGTTCGTGGCGCCAAGAACGATATCCCCATGAAGGCAAATGCCGATACGGCTGTGAATGAATGTCCATCAATCGAGAAAGTTGTGGTGGTAAAACGAACCGGACAGAAAGTGAATGAGGAATTAGGGCGCGATATCTGGTGGCATGAGGAGATGGCCAAAGTTAATGCCAAGTGTCCGACGGAAGAAATGGATGCTGAAGACCCATTGTTTATTCTGTATACCTCCGGGTCAACCGGAAAGCCGAAGGGTGTGTTGCATACTACGGGCGGCTATCTGGTCTACACTTCCTATACGCATGAACTCATTTTCGATTATCATGAAGGCGATGTTTACTGGTGTACAGCCGACATCGGCTGGATTACCGGTCATTCATATATAATTTACGGACCGATGGCAAATCGCGCTATCACTATGATGTATGAAGGGGTGCCCACTTATCCCGACTACGGACGCTTCTGGCAAATCGTGGATAAACACAAAGTCAATCAGTTTTATACCGCCCCTACTGCCATCCGGGCTTTAATGAAAGAAGGCGATCAGTGGCCCAACAAACACGATTTATCCTCCATAAAAGTTTTAGGAACCGTGGGCGAGCCGATTAAAGAACCGGAATGGATGTGGTATCACAATGTGATTGGGAAAGGACAACGACCCATAGTGGATACCTGGTGGCAAACCGAAACCGGCGGGGTGCTGATTACCCCCTTGCCGGGAGCCACTTCCACAAAGCCTGGTTCCGCCACATGGCCATTCTTTGGGATTGAGCCGGTCATATTGGATGAATCAGGTAAAGAATTGGAGGGGGAAGCCCAGGGATATTTAGCGATCAAATCTGCCTGGCCTGCCTTAATGCGTACCGTGTATGGTGACCATGAGCGCTTTCGTCAAACTTATTTTGATCGCTTTCCCGGTTATTATTTCACCGGAGACGGTGCCCGCCGTGACAAAGACGGTTATTTTTGGATTACCGGTAGGGTAGATGATGTGTTAAATGTGTCCGGGCATCGCATTGGCACTGCGGAAGTGGAAGGCGCCATCGGACATGCCGAGGGAGTTGCGGAAGCCGCCGTGGTTGGATTTCCCCATGAGATTAAAGGCCAGGGAATTTATGCCTATGTCACGTTGATGAGCGGTATTGATCCAAGCGACGGCATCACCCAGGCCATTCAGGAGTCGGTACGTCAACATTTGGGTCCCCATGCTACGCCGGATAAGATTCAATTTACACCGGCTTTACCGAAAACGCGGTCGGGAAAAATAATGCGACGTATTCTCCGCAAAATTGCTGAAGGCGATCTGGAACATGTGGGCGATACCTCAACGTTAGCTGACCCGACAGTGGTGGATGCATTGGTTAGCGGTAGAATGTAAATATTGGTGATTGGTAGATTGGTGAGTGGTGAGCAATGTTCTGCAATTTCATGGTGTTTGCGCCGAACCTCGCCAGTTATAACCCTACCACTCACCATGCACCAGGCAAAAAACTGGTTGTCTATAGAACCAACATCAAAGATTAAGCGCGACCAGGTTTCTAACATCACGGCTGAGAGAATTAAACTATGCGAATTCCCAAAGATGACAGTGTTGCTGTCGTTGTGGATGTGCAGGAACGAATGTTTCCGCATATCCGCGACAAAGAGCGAATCGCTCAAAACATGGTCAAGATGATTAAAGGTTTACAGATTTTGGAAGTACCAATTTTGGTAACTCAGCAGTATACAAAAGGACTGGGCGAAACAATTCCGGAAATCGCTGAAGCATTGGGTGATTTCACTCCTCTGGAAAAATTAGCCTTCAGTTGCATTGGTGATTCCGATTTTACGGAGAGGCTTATCGACCTGAAGAAAAACAGGGTTATTTTGATGGGCGTAGAGGCTCACGTATGCATTTTACAAACAGCGCTGGATTTGTTAACCAAAGCATTCCGACCCATTGTGGTGGAAGATTGTGTCTCTTCACGAAAACTCAATGACATGCAAATTGCAGTGGAACGCATGCGGAATGAAGGGACCATCATCACCACTTGTGAATCAATTTTGCTTGAATTGTGTGTGGTTGCCGGCACCGACCAATTTAAAGCGATCTCCCGCTTGATTAAATAGTCTTATGAAATCATCCCTCCATACCATCGATGTACTATCGGTTGGTCATGCATCGTATGATATCATCATGAAGGTGGACCACCATCCGGATGCAGATGAAAAATGCTTTGCGCAGGATTTCACCCAAAGCGGAGGGGGCCCTGCCGCTAATGCCGCAGTGGCTGTGGCACGACTGGGTGGAAAAAGTGCTTTCGTCGGATATCTGGGCAATGATATTTATGGCAGTCAGCACCTGTATGAACTGAATCAAATGGGTGTGATGACTGATTGGGTTGTTCGGGATAAACATCCATCTCCGCTGTCAGTGGTATTGGTAAAATCTGACGGCTCACGAACGGTGGTGAACTACAAGCAACGTACCCCTCACCTAAAAAAAGAACATTTTCAGATTTCGCAAATTCGGCCCGCTGCCATGTTGTTCGATGGACATGAGCCGCTCATTTCGGCTCCACTGGTGGAGTTTGCCCAAAAACAGGCCATTCCCATCATTCTTGATGCCGGTTCTGTACACCGGGGAACCAAAGAACTATCAAAAAGCGTTGACTATTTAGTTGCATCGATTAAATTTGCCAGGGATTTCACCGGGCGATCAATGCCTGTTGAGGCTTTGAAAAAATTAAGTTATCTTGCGCCCACGGTGGTGATTACCCTGGGCGAAAATGGTGTGTTGTGGAGTTCCCGGGATGGCAAACAGCAAATATTCGGTCAGCTCCCGGCTTATTCGGTAACGGTTGTGGATACCACCGGTGCCGGAGATACCTTTCACGGCGCATTTGCATTGGGTGTTGCTTACGGTTATCAATTAGATCACCTGTTGAAATTTGCCAGCGCTACCGCAGCGCTGAAGTGCACCAAACTGGGCAGTCGCAAGGGCATTCCAAATAAACAAGAAGTTGAACGATTCTTGAATGAAAATGAGCTTAATTCCATTGAATTAAATCTTTAATTAATCTAAGATGGGAACAACAGAATTAGGAGGATAAAAAATGGCAGCTTACAAGGGCACTATCGGCATTCTGACCGGAGGCGGCGATGTTCCCGGACTGAATCCGGCAATACGTGCAGTTACCTTTCGTGCATTACGTGAAGGCTATCGAGTTCTGGGAATTCGACGCGGGTGGGCAGGTCTGGTGGAGTATGTCCCCGATAAGAAAGCAGACAACAGCGATCAAGTGCAGGTGTTAACAGAAGATATTGTGAATCGGGCCGGTCGCACCGGTGGGACCTTTTTACATACTTCTCGAACGCGACCCAGTCATCTTCCCAAGAAAATAGTTCCTGAACATCTCAAGGAAAAGTACACCGAGGAAATTAACGATATCACCGAAGACATTTTAAAAAATCTGGAATTTCTGGGTATTAATTATTTGATTCCAATTGGAGGCGATGATACCTTAAGTTATGCTCACCGGCTTCATCAAGAGGGGGTAAAAATTGTTGCGATTCCCAAAACGATGGATAATGATGTCCCCGGAACGGACTATTGCATTGGTTTTGCGACTTGTGTGACGCGTACCATTGAATTAACCCACAAGTTGCGGACGACTGCCGGTTCGCATGAACGCTTCCTCGTCATCGAAGTCTTCGGTCGTTATGCAGGCTTTACCGCAATGCTGCCTACCATGGCCGGAGCAGCAGATCGATGCGTTATCCCCGAACATCCCTTCAGCGTAAACCATTTAGCTGAACTCATGATCCGGGACCGGAATCAGCATCCCAGCAAATATTCTGTGGTGTTGGTCTCGGAAGGCGCTAAAATGGAAGAAGATGAAGAGATGTCGTTCGAGAGCGCCGAAACCGATCAATTCGGGCACCGCAAATTGGGCGGAATTGGCGACAAAGTGTCGGCTCGGCTTAAAGAGATTTCTCCCAAGTATAATCAAGGACGTCGGGTCAACGTGGTCAATCAACGACTCGGTTATTTAGTGCGTTGCGGAGACCCCGATGTGCTCGATTCCGTCGTCCCTATGGCTTTTGGCAATCTGGCCCTTGATCAAATTCTGGCCGGAAATACAGACCGTCTGATCAGCTTGCGCAACGGCTGTTACGACACAGTGCCAATTGATGTGGTGGTGGGACGCAAAAAAAATGTCGATGTCGGTAAATATTATAACACCAAGCGACTACGTCCCATCTACGAAACCTTTATTCGGCAACCGTTATTTATCATGACCAGCGACGTTTGATAAGCATATGCAAAAAACTGAAATGTATATAGTTCGACATGGCGAGACGGTCTGGAACGCTGCCCGGCGGTTCCAGGGGGCATTGGACAGTCCGCTAACCAACAAAGGTTTTCAGCAGGCCAATGCTTTAGCAAAACGATTACGTCCTATTAGTTTTTCTGCAATATATGCCAGTGATTTGGGCCGGGCGTTCGAAACGGCCCAAATCATTTCTGGTGGCAATGGTTATGAGGTCATGCTCGATAAAGAACTGCGCGAACGAAACTACGGAATTTTTGAAGGCTTGAACAAAGATGAGGTCCTGGCAAAATACCCGGAAGAATTCCGCAAATTAAAATCCCATCGACCGGATTATAAAATTCCCCATGGAGAAAGTTCGGTAGAATTTGCGCAGCGGGTGATGAATTGCGTGAATACTTTAGTGAAAAAACAATTAAACCGGCGCTTTCTGGTGGTAACCCATGGTGGATTTATCAATCGGCTTTTGCGCATGATTTTGGAAATTCCCCTCACAACCCCACCTCGCTTCGATGTTGAAAATACCAGCCTAAATATTTTCTCTTACCATAATCAAGAATGGAATCTTGAAACCTGGGGTGTTACCTGTCATCTCCGTTAATTAATGCTACCCACTTAAATTTTCAGTGTTTTAAAAATCGATACCTCTTTGACGGTAATCTTTATTAAATTAAAATCAGAAAATTAATCTGATGGATTCAATTACTGCTTAAATTAATGACCTCTGCACTTGAACATCCATAGTAGAAAGGGGGTCCCCATGCCAAGCTTTTTTATGTTCGGTAAATATTCCACAGACTCCGTCTTAAAAATTTCCCGAAAAAGGTCCCAGGAGGCAATTGAATTAGCAGAAGAATTTGGCGGCGAGATCACGTCCATGTACGCTGCTTTGGGAGCCTATGATTTAGTTATGGTGGTGAGCTTTCCCGATATGCAGGATGCGTTAAAATTTTCGGTATCGATGTCAAAAGCAATGGGAATTTCATTTTCCACCTTGCCAGCCTTGCCGATGAAAGAATTTGAAGAATTAATCAGTTCTCAATAGTTGCATGTATGGGAGCATGTTAGCCACTGTAACATCCCGCTTGATGAAATTAGAAAACAGGGAGATTAAATCATGTCCACATATTTACTGTTTGGTAATTATTGTTCGGAGGGATTTAGCAAAGTTGCCGACCGTCACGCCTCACGAATTTTAGAGACAGTGACGGATTTTGGTGGTAAGGCCAGGGCCATGTACGCCTTGTTAGGTGCTTTTGATTGTGCAATGATCGTTGACTTTCCCGCCATTGAAGATGCCATGAAATTTTCGGTCGTGATGGCGCAATCATTCGGGGTCTCATTTCAGACTATGCCAATTATTCCGGTTGAAGAATTTGATAATTTAGTCGACAGAAAAGCATAGGAAAATCGTTCCCATGTTGCCAGTTCGTCCATCGAGTTACATTGCCAAGTTGTACGCGATTTGTCCCTTTCTGCTATACCTGCCTGTGTTTGCTTACGGGCGAGTTAAATATTACCTTGAGTGAAGATCGGCTATGATATTGAGTTGGTATGACTGAATTGGCGATGGATACGGATTAAAGCTGAGAACAGAAAGAATATCTTGATTCTGGCCGAGAATCCGCAAGGTTGCTACACACTACCTTGAACACGATCCTCGAATTGTCAAATTTAGATACGGGTAAATTGACTCTAATTGCAGAAAAATTTGACCTCGGGGAGACCATTCTCGGCATTTTGAAAAGTCCATTGGTTCGAGCCAAGCAAAAGGACTGAAATTCAATCACCATATTGCTGAGGATGTCTCTGATCTGCTGAATACCGCTTTGATCGAATGATTGTGCATTTGTCCTGGCATTTCGAAACTTAACATTATGTCATTCCCGCGATCTTTTGCCACGGGCACCACTTTGTGGAAGCGGGAATCCACTTTGGAGGGTTTATAGATTCCCTGCCTGCGTGCCTCGGTAGGCAGGCCGATTACAGCATTCGGGAATGACAAATGCACAATCATTGCCTAAAATTGGTATTCTTCAAAATTTGAAGCATAATGTACTTAAATTCAGCGATACTGGTGAAGTGAGGTTGGGTATTGATAAAAGCAGACAGCACGGTGATGAAGTCTGTCTGCACTTTGTAGCTGCCGACTGATTTGATATCATATCCATTTAGAAATAGCACCAATAAAACCCCATGCCTGTCGAAACATAAATATACAGTTTTTCCTCTCCCGTCAATTTGATTCCCTCCATTCTTCTTTTAATACTTGACTCTATACCCTAGTACCAGCCTTATCTTATTTTTGAACCTGATTTTATTGTTAGCCGGAATGGAATATGAAAATCGTCGTTAAATAAAGAAGCTATTATGGAAGTTATAACTGTCTCTACTTTAATATGTCCTTTTTGCAATTATTCAGAAGTCGTTAACATGCCGATAGACTCATGCGTACATTTTTTTGAATGCAAGAACTGCAAAAAAATTATACAGCCTCGAAAAGGCGATTGTTGTGTCTTCTGTTCCTATGGAACAGTTGCATGTCCCCCGAAACAACAAGAACATTGCTGCAAATAAAAGTTTTAGCTTTGCTGAGAAGTTTGAATTGATTAGGATGCCAATTTGATCAATAAGTGACAGCTGCTGTGAAGCCAGGCTTTGAATATCCCATATTAAAAAGAGTCATATTATGGCAAGGCTCCACAAAGTGATGTGAAGAATATCTTCGTGGAGCCCAAAATTCGCATAAGTCGACCTTTGCTAAGAAGCTATTGTGAAATAATCTAATTGGATTTATCGTTCCAGTAATTCATCTCGTTTTTTGTTCCACTGTACCCAGTCAAGTTTTGCATCTTCGGCCATATCGTATTCCATTTTTTCGTAGCTACCATCAGGTTTTACAATGATTTGCTGCTGGGCTTTAACAATTTCCAGCCAGGTCTCCACGGAAACCTCTTCAGGTGGCGCCACTTCCGTAGGTCCGGGAACTTCTTCCGGAGGTGCAACTTCCTGTGGCGGTCCTTTTGGCTCTTCAGCCTCCGGGACTTTTTTAGTCGTATCGACTGCTCCTGTGCCAGCAACTTGCGGACCGACTTCCACTTCTCCATCATAGACAATGACTTCGGTGGTGGTGTCTTCATTGGCATTGACGCGATAGATGGTTCCCCGAACTGCAATCACCGCCGACGGTGACTTAACCTTAAATTTGTCTTCATCAGTAAATATCTTTTTAATATTACTCCAGATTTTCCCAATACTCAAGAATGATTCCGCTTTGATCGCTTGTTCGGAAATTTCAACATCTTCAAGGGTAAATATTGAATTTTCGTCAATGCGAACGATGTCACCATTTCTTAAAGTAAGTTCACAGCGACTCTCTTTTTTGGTCTCAATTTTATCCCCGGGGAAGACATCCATATTAAACTGAGCGTAACGTAAGTTTGATGAACCGGAAGGAATGATAAATACGCGGTTCAGATAGAAGGAAATTTTTCCCACCGGGTCTTTCGCAGATTGCTGAAATGAGAAAAATAATAACACTATCGGCACAAAGATGGTTAACCAAACGATTTTGCGCATCTCATTTCCTCCATTCTTTTTAAATTATTTCACACGCACCAGATTTCCGGTTTCGAAGCCGGACCCGGAAATCACGATAGCTTTGCACGCCTTCCCGTCACCAATATCTTGAACCACCTTAATTTTTCCGATTTTCTTTTCTTCACTGCCCAGAGAAAGTCCGGTATCGGGATCGATCAAATCTTCGCCTTCGGAATAAACTGCAAATTCCATACCTGACTCAACCCCGCCGGCTGAACCAGGTTTCATATAGATAGTTCCGTCATCGTTGGCCTTAATGATCTTGCCCTGCCAGGGAACATTTGCCATAGCCTGCTCAATATAATCTACGCACTTTTCAATGGATTTCCGCGCAGCTTTACCGAGAATGGTTTTATCCCAGGTGGTCGGGTTCCGAAAATCGATATCTTCAAATCGAACCCCATCCAGGCTTCGAGACTTTTCCGAAGCGTCAGCGGCTTCAGCAAGAATAATTTCTCCGGTAGTGGTATTTACTAATCGAATATCGACAACAGAGCGAGCTTCCCGAGTGGTTAATTTACCGCCAATTCCGCCCAACGCACCACCAATCGAGGATTTCTTTTCACCGAACTCGGACACACTTCCGGTCACCATTAGTTCCACGCCTAATAGCTTCCCGACTTGCGCCGCACTTTGGGGGGTTACGGCACCACTCATTCCCAGGCCTTGTTCGGCTAAGACGTTATCCAATTCTTCTCGCTCGATGACATTAAATTTGCCGGTTTTAACCAGGGTGGTTACCAGCATATCGGACAGCCCTTGTCCGATATTGTGTCCGTAACCGGCCCGGTCCTCAAAATCCATCACAGCGATTCTTTTCTTCAAATTTTTCAGTTTTTGGCTGTAAAGATTCCCGCCCATCGTGAAGGCGATGAACAAAGTAATGATGACCAGAAAAGACATTCGTTTCTTCATGGGCAAGTTCTCCTCCTTTCTGTTAAACTGTGTTCTTAGACGAATCATAATATACTGTCGCTAAATTTTGATAAAGAAATCAAACTACTATGCCAAAAAAATGCACAATGCGCATATCGTGCATTGTGCATTTGACATTTAGCATACTTGCTGATAGCGATTTTTATTTAAGCCCCAATTTGACCACAATAGCGTTTTGAGTGGTATTGACAATGTCCACTCTATATGGGCTAAAATCTTTTAACACCAGTTCTTCGGCCACCTGATTGGCACTGCCCTTGACGTCAACATCAAGAATTCCGGTGTTTCCGGAATAGTCTCTTTGGTATATGTCCTTTACTCCGCGAATACTGGCCTGCATCAAATTTTTGAATTGAATCAGGTCTTTGAATGTTGGTACGTCTAATACCCTTATTTGGATAGTCGTTCCGGCATAAACATCTTCCCGCCACACATTAAGGATTTTCTTGGTTAAGTCTTCAGCTGCCAGAGCGGATGCTTTTCGCAATGCTTGCGTTCCACCAGCCATCTGGTCAATGTGTGCTGCGGCAGAGTGCTGGGATGTGGTGGCAATGATCCGCCCGTCATCAGCCCGAACCACTTTGAGATTCAGATTGGCCTGACAGGAAATCATTCCCGCATCGCGAAGCATTGGTGGTGTGCTGGAGGCAGGTTTTGAGATCGCTTTTCCGATAATTAAAACTTCCGCACCGCTTTCCTGCGCAATCGCTTTTGCCGTCTGCTGATCGCCGTTAATGGCTGCCATTATGGCATCTCGCTGCAGTTTGCGCATCGCTACCTCGCGGTCGACAAAGGTAAAACCTTTTTCGAGGAATTTATCGGTAAGTTCATTTTCGGTCGTGTTTAAATCCACTGTATAAGAGTGATAATAGCGATCCATATTTTTTTCATCCACTAACACCATTAAGCGGGGCATGTTTTTTTGGCTTATCAACAAGCCGATTGCCTTCAGATCACCTTCCAGATTGCTCTTCTTAACTACCGCACGAACGGTCATCTCTAAAATATTGTCACCCCGTTTCTGGGTCCCCAGAATTTCGTAGCTCTTAACATATCCCTTGGTACGAGAATAAATGCGATCTTCCAGCACCTGGTAATTTTCTACCAGAATATCCGATTGGATCATGGTGCCAACGACTTGCTCAACTGCATTGCGGAGTGCATTGGCGAGGGCATCATCCGTCGCTTTGGCTTCATCCCCGCCAATGATTGCCCCAACGCCTTTGGCAACAAATTCTTGTTCATCATTGGCCTGGCTCTCCTGAGCCTGAAGGTATGCAATGCTTAAAATTAAGGCGCCGAATAAACCGATGAAAAATGTGAATGTTTTTAAGCGATTCATTTCAGTATACACCAATCATTACAATTTTGCTTTCAGGTTACGAATTATATTCAACGCTTCTGTCCCGGACACGCCTTGTAATGGCTTAAAGGTGCCGTCATCAAATCCCGGAATAATATTTCGCGTACTGACCACCATCACTGCATTAAAGATGGGACTGGTATTGTTCACATCTGCGAATGGCGAGGTGGTTCCGAAATATTTGGATTCAAGCTTGGGATCGTTCCAGAAGCGCATCAAAAATTTTTCAATAATGCGAGCAAACTCTGCTCGATTGACAGTTTCATCGGGATGGAAGCCGCCATCTGGCATGGTTTCCATGGCCCCCTTTTCCAATGCTTCTTTAATAAATGATTTTGCCCAGTGATCTTCGGAGACATCAGTAGGCAGCATTTCTCCCTTCTTTTCTGATTCTCTTTGTCCCATTACATTCTGAGTTGGGGCACGAAAAGCAGCTTTATCGGATTTTGGCGCTTCCCGAAATACTTTTTCCAACGGCAATTCCAGCACGAACAACACCGCCACATCGGAGCGGGTGATTTCTTTTTTACTGGCAATTTTCTTAAGTTCTTCCCGTTGGCCGGTGGCGGCAGTTTTATAATCGGCCAGTTGACGAAGAGCCTTTTGCGCCCGGGGATTCAGGTTATCCACTTCCAGAGCCTTTTCGTAAGCAGATTGGGCATCTGCATAATACATTTCGATATTCGCTTCCTTGTAGATATCCCCTAATGTCAGGTAACCTTGCACTCTGGCACCTTTTTTATCAGGGACCGTTGATCCCGGGATATCATCAATGGCGTCTTTGGCTTCATCAATTGCGTCATCATATTTTTCCTGCTTGGCTTTGATTTGTGCCCGCGCGATTTTAGCCAATACCCATTTACCGTCTAAATCCAGGGATTTATTGGCCGCTTCCTGCGCCGCTTCCAGATCGCCTTGCTCCAGATACACCCAGGCCATTCCTTCATACGCAGGAGCAAATTTAGGATCCAGACTGGTAGCCTGTTTAAATTCAAACATGGCATCATTCATTTTGTCCTGATGCAGCAAATCTTTGCCGCGATCGTAATGAATCGCCGGGCTATCAACTTCGGATTTGGCTTCGCGTACTTTTTCACTTCCGCCACACCCAAACCATATAATCATTGCAATCAGTAAAAACAGAACAGATAATAATCGTTTCATCTCTCTACCCCCTAATCTAAAATGACCATGACTTTACATTGCTGTAAAAAATTTAAATTAGTTGATGCACCGCGGATTACCTGGGCATCCTGATTACTCACCACCAAGTCGGTTTTATTAGCGCCGGTGACATCAATGGCTCGCACGACAAGGGGATTTCCGGCAACTCTCTCATTGCTCTTTGCACGATTCAGATCTTTATCATATCCGATTACACCAACCTCAACCGCATATTCACGACTCACGTATCCGGTGCCATATACTTCATTACCTTGCTCATCCAGGATTTTGGGTGCCAGCGCCGGACGAGCGCCCAATCCACTCGCATCGACTATCAACCCGGTGTAAACTGTGTTCATATTGCCAGGTTGTTGTCCGCCGGGGAAGTTTGGCTGTTGGGGTTGCTGCCCCTGGGGGGGGAATCCGCCGGGAATATTATCTAAAATTTCATAAAAAGCGGATAATGGGGCTTCGACATCCACTTCTACGTCTCCTGTAGACATATAGCGGGTGTCAATGATTTTGTAATTGCGGACAATGCCTTGCACCTTAGATTGGATGACATCACTCTTGAGCATGGCATTTTCGACCGTGGTCTCAGAGTTGATATACATCCCTTTAACAATAGAAAGCAAGTTGCGTAGCGCAACCTGAGTAGCTGCTGTCACCGCCCCGGCTCGTTGAGAACCGACTGGCATATTCGGATTAGGTGCGCCAAATCCGGTAGCTCGCACCACTTGCTCAGTCCAGTTAATTCCTCCGACACCGGGTTTGTGGTCGTAATATTGAGCGAATGCCCAATGACCAGCCACAATCAGAAACATCATTGAAAATGATACGAAACGCTTCATATTAACTCCTCCGGGAATTTAATTTAATGTAAATGGCGCAAAAATTTATGGTGAATATGTATTTAGCGCTGTGATAAGAATCAACTTCCTTATATTATGATCATATAGAGGCGAGAATGAAAAATTTATGAAGGATATGTAAGTAATGTTGAACAAATTTTTTCTCATTATATTATTAGCAGCATCAATTTACAATTTTATAACTTTTAAACACAACACTTTTAGTTTTTTTATATCAAAAAACAGACATCAATCTCTCTTAACTAACTTTAAAGGGAAAATTCAATTGCACAATGGCTCAAGATTTGGTTAAAAAATTTTTTAAAATACTTTACGGTAGATTGAGCGGGAAACGGGATTCGAACCCGCGACC
>JABAHQ010002628.1_pt1 | contig 25562 bp, 17 predicted proteins | sample 7062091 | NCBI WGS metagenome assembly JABAHQ01 (sample SAMN14534359, study PRJNA622989) | marine sediment metagenome | biome: marine biome [ENVO:00000428]; feature: marine pelagic biome [ENVO:01000023]; material: deep marine sediment [ENVO:00002113] | place: India: Gulf of Kutch | collected...
AGTGGTCTTCAACGCTGCTTACGTGCATGACAACCTGGCGGTGCGGATTGCCGCGGATTCGCCCTGGTTGAGCCAGAATCCCACCTCGGGAACCATTCCGGCCAACAGCCAGCTGGATGTGCAGGTGATTGCCGATGCCGGCGGCTTGAATGCCGGTCAGTTTGATGCGCGGGTGTTGATCAGCAGCAACGATCCGGTCACCCCGGACACCAGCCTGCCGGTGCATTTAGCGGTGGGTGGGGAGCCGGATATCGAGGTCACCCCCAATCCGGTCGATTTTGGCGATTCGGTGTTTGTGGGGGCGACCGAGACCCATCCTATGTGGGTGAAGAACGTGGGGAATCTGGATTTGAATGTCAGCGACATCACCTCCTCCAACTCCATGTTCACAGTGAACCTGACCCAGTTCTCGGTGCCGCCCTTTGACAGTGTGGAAGTGGAGGTCAGTTTTGCCCCCACCAGCGCGGGGTTAAAGAGCGGATCGTTGACCATCAGCAGCGACGACCCTGATGAGCCCAATTTTAATGTGGGGGTTCAGGGGGAAGCGATACCGGCGCCGGAGATTGCGGTGAGCCCGGATTCCATCGGTCAATCGCTGGATTATGGCGATTCGGTGGATGTGCCCTTGCAGATTGCCAACAACGGCGGTTCTGCTCTGGATTGGTCAGCAGAAGCCATGCAGTCCCAGGCCGCCCTGGAGGAGATCGATAAGAGCGTCACTCCTCCGGAAAACAGCAAGCTGGACTTCCCCAAACAACGGCCTTCGCAACGGCCTTCCCACTACCTGGTGAGCGAAGCGCCCTTCGATCTGCAGTTCAGCTTTGACTTACAGGCGGCTTCCGGAGACCTGGGCAATGCCGGGGCCGAGTTCGACGGCCAGTATTACTACACCACCCGCTGGGCCTCCAACCTGATCCACTGCTACGATCAGAACGGCAACCTGGTCAAGGAATTTTCCATTCCGGGTGTATCGGGATTAAGAGATTTGGCCTGGGACGGTCAGTATATGTATGGCGGGGCGGCCGCCAACACCATCTACCAGATGGATTTTGACACCGAGGTATTGGTGGGCACGCTTTCCTCCCCGGTGCCGGTGCGCCACATTGCCTATGACCAGGGTGCCGACGGTTTCTGGGTGGGCAACTGGGATACCGACATCGTCTTAGTGGATCGCAGTGGCAACACCGTCAACACCATCCCGGTCAGTTCGCACGGATTCGGCAGCATGTATGGCTCCGCTTATGATGGTTGGAGCGCCGGTGGACCGTATCTGTGGGTGTTTGACCAGGGCAACGGTCAGGGCTTTCCCCAGTTCATGCATCAAATCGATTTAAGCAGTGGCACCACCACCGGATTCACTTATGACGTGGCATCTGACTTTGCCTCGGTGAACGGTATCGCCGGGGGGTTGTTTACCGCGGAAGGGATCGTGTCCAACACGGTCTCCATTGGCGGTGTATTGCAGGGCACCCCGGATATGTTTTTCGTCTATGAATTAACCGAATCCGGTTCGGCCTTTATGCGCCTGTTGCCGCCCACTTCCGGCACCATTACCCCGGGCAATTCCACCAACTTAACCGTGCGCTTGTATGGGGTAGAAGGCGACACCACCTTTAGCGGCAGCATCGTGATCAATTCCAACGATCCGGTCAACCCGGTGACGATTATTCCGGTCAGTCTGGAAGTTGGCCCGGTGGGCATTGGCGATTTGGAAGCCTTACCGACCACCTATGATGTCAGTCGCAACTATCCCAATCCCTTTAACCCCACCACCACCATTAATTATCAGTTACCGAAGGCCGATGATGTGAAGTTGGTGATCTACAATGTATTGGGTCAGCGGGTTCGCACCTTAGTGAATGGCCGGGTGGAGCCGGGTCGCTACAAGGTAGTCTGGAATGGTCGTAATGAGGCTGGCGTTCAGGTCAGCAGCGGCATCTACATCTACCGCTTTGAAGCCGGTGACTTCCGTAGAGTGCATAAAATGATTATGTTGAAGTAAGCCGATCATTTTTTCACCACTTTAAAACAAAACCCCGTTTCGAATTTTCCGGAACGGGGTTTTTTATTACAGTCATTTTTTTACAATTAATTCCGAACTATATTTGCCCCCTCTGTCGTATAAGTAACTTAATAAATTATTAAGTGCAGAGAAAAAACATAGCATTGCCAAAGTGATTCTTTTAAAAACGCCGCTCATCTCTGCGTACTCTGCGCCTCTCACACGGTGACCACTACGTGGTGTGTTAAGCGGCAGGCTGTTTATCCGGTCAAATAATTTAGCGTGTGCAGTTAGAAATAATTAAATCTAATATCTCGGAAAAGTAAGTATGGCGATACGAAATTTGCTAAAGAAACATACCCTCACCGGTCTGGCCAAAACTTGTGGTTGAGCGTCTAAAATCAGTCCGGTCGGGCTGGGGGAATTATTATCCGGTTTGTCGCAGAATCACAATCCCAATTTACTGGTTGGTTTCGACACCAGCGATGATGCCGGCATCTATCGGTTGTCAGATGACATTGCTGTGATCACCACGGCCGATTACATTACGCCGCCACTGGACGATCCTTACTTATTCGGACAGATCGCTGCTGCGAATGCCCTGAGCGATGTTTACGCCATGGGCGGACGGCCGGTAACCTGCATTAACCTGGTGGGATTCCCCTCCAACAAATTAGGGCCGGATATCTTGCAACAGATCGTCGCCGGCGCATTGAATAAAATTGCCGAAGCCGGTGCGGTGCTGGCCGGCGGTCATTCCACTGATGACGACGAGCCCAAGTTCGGCTTGGCCGTCACCGGTGTGGTACATCCGCAAAAGTTCTGGTCCAATGTGGGCGCAAAGCCCGGCGATGTGTTGATTTTGACCAAACCGATCGGCAGTGGGGTATTGTTCAATGCCAATCTGAAAAATTGGGTCTCGAAAGAAGCAATGAAGGAATGCGTTGACATCATCACCACCCTGAACCGAAGCGCCGCCGAAGTGCTGGCAAATTTTGATGTTCACGCCGTTACCGATGTTACCGGCTTTGGTCTGGCCGGGCATAGCTTTGAAATGGCCAGAGGCTCCAGAATAAGTTTTGTAATTAATATTGATGAGGTGCCTATCATGAATGAAGCGCTGGAAATGTACAAAAAAGGAATGAATACCGGCACCAATCGTTTTAACCGGCAACTGGTGCAAGATCATCTCCGTTTTGAAAAAGAGTTGCCAACATGGCATCAGGAAATCTTTTTCGATCCGCAGACCAGCGGCGGATTGTTAATCGCCGTTTCGGAGGAGTATGGTTTGCAGGTGTTAGAAGCCTTGCGTCAGGCAAAGGTCAAACATGCCAGGATTATCGGAAAAGTCAACGCATTGGAGAATTCAACCCATCTCATTTTTCGGTAGGAACATAACGTGAAAACAGCTTTTCATCGCCTTATTATCATACTAATTGCAATCATCTTTTGTGCTCCAGCAGTTAGTGCTCAATCGGCCACCATCTCCGGATTCGTGGCGGATAGCAGCAACGGAGAGACCCTAATCGGTGCCAATATTTATTTAGAAGGGTCACAGATCGGCACTGCCAGCAATGATGATGGCTACTACGTTCTTCATCCCATACCTCCCGGGGAATATCAATTGATCTGTAATTACATCGGCTATAAACCCTATACGACCACCATCAAGTTAGATAGGAACGAAAGACACCTGCTGAATGTCAATTTGTCTCCCCAACCAGTCTCCGGCGAGGCGGTAGAAGTAATGGATAACCGCACCGACATCGAAGGAGAAGTGCAGATCAGTCAGGTTTCCCTGTCTTCTCGTACCATCATGCAGAGTCCCAAACTGGGCGAGGCGGATCTCTTTCGAACCTTGCAGGCGCTTCCCGGCGTGGTGGCGGAATCAGACTTTAGCACCGGGCTGGTGGTGCGCGGCGGAAATACCGATCAAAATCTGGTGATGTTGGATGGTATCACCGTCTATAATCCTTCTCACATGGGCGGATTATTCTCCAATTTTCTGTTAGATGCGGTCAAAGATGCCCGTTTTATCAAAGGTGGATTTCCGGCCGAGTATGGCGGGCGGATGTCTTCGGTGCTCAATGTCATCAGCAAAGAGGGAAACCAGAAAGAATTCAGCGGGGGAATGTCGGTCAGCGTGCTCAGCAGTCATCTGAGTGCGGAGATGCCGGTTGGAAAAGGGGCATTGTTGCTGGCCGGGCGTCGTACCTACTTTGATAAAGCGCTGGAATTAATGGGCGAAGAATTCCCGTACTACTTCTATGATTTTCAGGGAAGCTTTTATCAAAAATTATCCCCTTATGATCGGATTACCATTAGTGGCTATTTTGGTAATGATGTGCTGGATTGGGACAAGGTCAGCATCGACTTAAAATGGGGAAATGAAACGATTTCCGGCCATTGGCAACATGTATTCTCGCCCCAACTGTTTTCCCATTTCATGGCCGCCGCATCCAAATTCAGTACTGCCATTGAGTTCGGCGGCGACGAAGGTGTGGACAGCAATAACGAGATTCGCGATTATACCGTTAAGGGAAATCTGACTTATTTTTCCACACCTCAGAATGAGTATAAATTCGGATTCGAGCTTAAGAAATTGTTATTCGAATACAAGAGCGTTTATGATAATCGGACCTTATTACAGGTAAAACAAACACCCGTTGAAGGCGCGGTTTATTTCCAAAATAATCGCAAGCTGAGCGAACGCTGGATGATCAACAGTGGTTTGCGATTGAGCCACTTCTCCACTGGTGAAAGCGAATACTTTTTTGAACCGCGGGTGGCATTAAAATTTAAGCTCCGCAATAAGGAATACCTTAATTTTTCCAGCGGAATTTACCGTCAGTTNNTTACCAACGACTGGTTCGCTGTCGATGAAACTGTGCCGGCCGGAGGTTCCATTCATTTTATCCTGGGCTACGAAAGAGAAATGTGGAGCACCACCCGACTTCAAATCGAAGCATATTATAAGACACTGGATAATATGCTTACCTATCGGGAGACCCGTTCCGCAGTGGACGAATCAATCGGTGAAGACCTGCGGGTCAATGAAATTTTTGTACCTGCGGAAGGATATGCCTACGGCGCAGAAATTTTTCTGCACAAACAATACGGACAATTATCGGGCTGGATCGGTTACACGCTCGGTTGGGTTAGAAAAACCCTGGACGAACAAACCTACTTTGCTTCTTTCGATCGTCGTCATAATTTGAATATGTTGCTCAGTTATGATATCGGGCGGCGCTGGCGCTTCTCCAGCCGCCTTAATTTCGGTGACGGATTCCCCTACACTCGGGCCTTGGCACGCTATGAAGAACGCGATGCCGGGCAGGTCGAACAGCGAATTATTTATGATGNNATTTCCGTTGGGATATCGGCTTTACAAAATCTTTCCGCCTGTTCGGAAATCCCACTCAATTTGATATTCAGGTCATTAATGTGATCAATCGTGACAATGTATTCTTTTATGAATGGGATTTTGATAAAAATCCGGCCGAACGGGATGCGGTAACCATGCTACCCATCATCCCGACAATTGGCTTCAGAATGGATTTTTGAAGGTGGCACAAGACATAAAGATAAGGAGCGTTCAGCTAATTTTGCTCTTATTAATATCAAAACGGATTGCCATGCTTTAGCATGTTTCTTCAACGCATTTTAGTGACAGTATTTAATTTAAAACGGACTAAAGTCCGGCCATCTAATTAGTACTAATACAAACACGGTGGGAAAAATGCTCAAAACTTGCCTGAACATTTTTGTTCTTCTCCTATTCGTCTTTGCCATTATCGGGTGCGAAAAGAGCACCGAACCGGAAATTGAACCCAAACTGGTCATCAATGCGGAACTGAAAGCCGGGGAACTGATTGACTCGGTGTTTGTCAGTTGGACGGCTGATATTACCGAATATTACAATAGCCGGGAACAGCGGGCAAGCGGTGCTATGGTAAAAATCAATGGTTTCCGACTCAACGAATATCCGTCTGCTCCCGGTGTTTATTATGCATCAGATCCCGATTTAGTCGCCCGCGGAGGTGAACAATATCATCTGGAAGTGATTGCCGACCACGAACGTGCCGCTGCAACGACCACCGTGCCGCTGCCCTTTCAGTTTACTGCCAATGGTGTTCAGGAAGGAGACACCCTGCAATATGTTCCCGGCGATAGCTGGTTTTCGGAGGCCTTTTTTACCCTGGAATGGTATGGATATAGCAATGCGCCTGTTTACCGGATCGTCTCCGATGCCGATACTGCGATTGAGAACAACTTTATTGAAGATGACCGCGATGTGGCCAATATTTTCAAGGGGGAAGAAGAAGACCGTACCAATCCCGCTATATGGTGGGTTGGAGACCAATTTGTTCGCATCAACTGGATGTTTTTCAATTATACCGGATGGCACGATCTTGTGGTCTCGGCAATGGATAGCAACTACTATGAATACCGACAGGGATTAAACTTCAATCAATTTAACGGACAGAATTTTAATCGGGTGGTAGAAAACGGCTATGGAATTTTTGCATCATCGGCCAGCGATACCATCCCGATTTATGTGGTGGAGTAAAGGTTCAAGCACATGAATGGCGAATATGCTTAAATCGTGACAAAATAAATTTTGTCACTCCGGATTTCAACCCAACTCTTCAAACAATTTATTGATAATATCCATGGTGTTGATCCCTTCGGCCTCTGCATTAAAATTGGTGACGATCCGGTGGCGCATCACCGGTATAGCGCAGGCGCGGACGTCTTCCTCACCCGGTGTAAATCGACCCTGCAATGCAGCCCGGGTTTTGGCACCCAGGATTAAATACTGAGAAGCGCGCGGCCCCGCCCCCCAATTGACCCAGTCTTTAATAAATTGGGGAGATTGCGGATGAGTCGGACGACTCATATTGACCAGTTTTACCGCATATTCAATCACATTTTCGGCCACGGCTATTTTGCGTAAAACCTCTTGCGAAGCAATAATTTGCCGGGAATCCATCACCTTTTGCATCTCAGGCTCATAATGCCCGGTGGTTGATTTCACAATGGCCACTTCATCTTCAAACGAAGGGTAGTCAATCCAGAGGTTAAACATAAAACGGTCCAACTGCGCTTCCGGGAGCGGATAGGTGCCTTCCTGCTCAATCGGATTTTGAGTAGCCAGAACAAAGAAAGGTTCATCCAGCCGCATGTCTTCTCCGGCAGCAGTAACCATATGTTCCTGCATGGCCTCCAGCAGGGCAGCCTGAGTTTTGGGCGGGGTACGATTAATTTCATCCGCAAGCACGATATTGGCGAACACCGGTCCTTTAATAAACCGAAAAACCTTACTACCGCTGCTGCGATCTTCTTCAAGAATTTCGGTACCGGTAATATCGGAAGGCATTAAATCGGGAGTAAATTGAATGCGGTTGAATTTTAGATCCAATACATCCGCCAGGGTGTTAATCAGTAGCGTTTTGGCAAGACCGGGCACACCAACAATTAAACAATGCCCTCTGGAGAACAAAGAGATTAACAATTGCTGTATGATCTCTTCCTGACCGATGACCACTTTGTGAATTTCAGCAACGATTTTTTTATAATTATCAGAAAGATTTTCTAATAATTGAACTTCTTCATCTTTGATGGCAACGTCCGTTTTCATAATACCCTTCTGGTTAATTTATGAAACATCGATATTAATGTTTAAGCACAGGTTTGTCAAATTAAATTTAATTTTTGAATGCCTAATTTAGATCAAATGCTTAATTACAACTGTAATGCCCACGACATTTTCTCTTTAACGGATATTCTAATTTCTTAGCATCCGTTGAGGAAAATCCAGTGGGAAAACGAGTAGCAATTGATTTTTTATGGTTAATAAGATAATGGTGGGAATAAATTATCTGTGGATATTGCCCTGACTCCAACACTAAGGTTTCATTTGCTCATCCGCCTCAAATTGATCGCAGGAATCATCCAAAGTGATGTGAACGTTTCTTAATCCACACATGTGGTAAAAATCGTCCTCACCGGATTTGGTTTTACTGGTATTGATATACGCCAGGCGGTGAACACAAAACTGACAGGTGGACAATGTGGTGTCAGCAGCAGGCATGTTGGTTGAGCCGGTTTTACGCGATCTTCGAAAAAAATATATCATTGAATCAAAATTCAGGGACATCGCCTCTAAAACGTTGCGGATGCGCAATAGCATGTAAGTTTGAGCAAATAATAAAACAACTATCAGGACTACAAAGAAATTACCTAATGTATTATTAAGTAAAAATTCTTGCATTTCTCGACTCTCCTTATCAGTAACAATTCCAGTAATATTCCCTTTATATGTATTAATCTTCGAGTGTTGGGGATAAAAGTTTAGATGCATTGAGAGAAAGAAAGGCTTATCGGGTACGATATAACCTTTGGTTATAATATCTCAATTTACTCGTATTTGGAAGGAGATAATCTGCTCAGCGCGTCGATTTTTACAGGAATAAAGGCACGGTAATGCTTAATCCGCCCCTGACAAAAAGCCCGGTAAAATCAAACGAGGATTGGGAAGGGGTTTCCTGTTTTGCCGGATTGCTAATTGTGGTAATCGAGCCATCCAGTTGTCCGATATTTGCAAATTGAATTCCGCCTTCTGCGCGCAAAGACAGAAATTTCAATAATCGTAAATCGCCTCCCAATGCAAATGACGCGCCTAATGCATTGCCCGAAAATTCGCCATGAGTATCGATGGGGTTAATAACATCGTTAGAAAAGGTCGATTCGGTGTCGGAGAAAGCATTTACCACATATAATCCCACGCCAAATCCAAGATAAGTATTCAGTCGCTTCCAGGTACTATAGTTGAAGTAATAATGTAAGTTGATGGAAACATCATACAATTCCACTTCCCGTTCATAAAGAAAGCGATCTGCTTTGCCGGTGCTGCCGGTAGCAAATTCGGAACCAACGCTTTCCTGATAGTAAGAGACATTTATCGATGCAAAATAATTTTCATTCAAATGATACTCAATCTGAGCGCCAATAACCCCTTCACCGTTAAATTCACCGGGAAAAGGTAGATTTTGACCGATGAGCCTTTGGAATCCGTTGCGGCCATTGATATCGCTCTCGATTTTGTCATTCACATCGGTCATCCGCGGAAGCAGGTAACCATAATAAGGAATAATGTTCACTTTTTGTGCCGTTAGCGGAGCAATGAGAAGTAGACTCAATATTACAATTAGCAAGCGATAATTCTCAGGCATGTTGGTTCTCCCGTGAAGTTTTTAAATGACCATTGATTGTACACCGTTTATGTGCACAAAAAAATAATCAACTGTAATTATTTTACCAAATTTTATACAAATGTTCCTATTTGAGGGCAGCTTCCGAAGGAATTTATGTAAAACACTTGATAACGATCCTGCAATTGTCATAAAAAAATATACTAAATATGTAAAATTTTGTTTTCGTTTCTTATTTTTTTTCTTATACTATCACCCCTAAAAATAAAGTATATGAAATCGATAAAAGCACTAAAGAAAGTTATATAAATATCGAAACAAATTTGGAACGAGTGGCTTTAAAGAACAAAAGTAGAATTATTACAGGAGAATATTATGGAATTTCCTGATCGAATGAGCCACAAAGTGGTTAGTAAATCTGAACCAGTATTTGAAGAAGTTTGCGAATTATTGGAATTGGATGCCGATCAGGTTGACTATTTAGTTTATGAAGACTTCGATGAAGTTGATTACAGCATGTATGAAGATGTGGAGGAAATGGAAGGCGTGGATACCTGGATGCCGGAGCATCGCATCATCGAAGTTTATTTTCTGGATGGAACCCGGGAAGAGATTGAGATTGAGCTGGATTCGGAGTTGGATGAAACCCTAAAACGGTTGTTGGGGGATCTGTAAAGGGGGAAGCTACGTTCTTTGGTAAGGCCAAACCAATCTTGTTTTTTTTTAGAAAAAATGTCATTATCTCTACTTTAAAAATACTTCATTTCTTATTTCCAACCAATTATATTGATTTATCAACAAGTTTTAATTCGAGGTGCATATTACGCACATAAAAAACCTCCAATAATTGATATACTGCTACAATTCAAGCCTGTCCTTCAATCCATATTGGAGTCAACAAATTTGCTTCGGATTAAGTTGTTTTTCGATGCTCTGTTTTTGTCCACAGGTTATCAATTATGGATGAACACCTTTTCAAACAAGCAGTCAGCCTTATCAAAGAAAATCTATCTAACCCGGATTTTACTACTGAAAAACTTGCTCAAACCCTGGGCATAAGTCGCATGCATTTAAATCGCAAATTCAAGGCATTCGCCGGTCTTTCCACTCATAAAGTCATCAAAATGGTTCGATTAGAACGAGCCGTTCAATTATTGAAAACCAGCAATTCTAACGTTACGGAAATCTGTTACCAGGTCGGCTTTCGTAGCCTTTCTCATTTTGCCAAGGTTTTTAAGCAACAATATGGGCAAACGCCTTCCGAATTCGCAGCGACGCGTGCTAATGATGACTAATGCGTCTGGTGATCAATAAATCGAAACTCTCGCAGTCACTGGCTTTATTAATTTAGGGGGCAGGCAGACAATATTTTAAGTCCAATCCAAATTAAAGCCTCCAATTTTTTATTAAAATGTTACAAAAACGTTAGCGGTAAGATATAAGAAAAGTTATATTAAAATTAAAATACGCAAGAACTTTATTTCGTATTCTTAAAGGGCATTAAGTATACTAAGAGTTTATACCTTTTTGATTTTAGACAATTGCAGGTGATGAAGGAAGGTTCGTCCGACTTTCTGCGAGGGTGGTTAAGCAAGGATGTCCGATTAAACAGTTCTTGCGTTCTGTTTAGAGCTAAATGTTAACATTCCTATTCGTGTTCAATCCAAAGATATAGTTTAAAAAAAAGCAGTAATCATTAATCACCTTTTGGCGACAGCCTTTCATTTATGGAGAAGTGCCTCCTTAGTTTATGGACGGTTTGGTGATGAGGGTATACTGTCAACTTTAGCGATACCAACATCAGCTAAAGTATATTATTCTATACGTCTGTCTACAAAATCACAGTCTGATTGAAACAAGAATTTCAATATCGGTTAGATTTAATTGCATGTTAAAATTGAATTTATGAGAATTCAATAATGATTCTGGCATTCTCTTTGAAGTTCATTGAAGATGCAAAATGATGAAATTGACAACTATTCCTAACTTAAAACTAAGTTTAATACTATTTATTAAGGAGGAGATATGTATATCAACAAGTTATTGTTTCCGGTATATCTAATTATTTTGTCTCTTTTATTATCAACCACAGCTCTAACAGATTATTTGGAACAACAATGGGAAAAAGTTGAAATGGGCACTCAAATCGGTAGGACTAATATATGGAGTGTAGATTTAGATGGAGATGGAACAGAGGAAATTCTTCTCGGTGGCGGCGGATATGAACACACACATTTTTCAGTTCTTAACTACAACAATAATGATTATGTTTCCGAGTGGAATAGTCAATGGTATCAATCTAATCCGATAAGTTTAATTCAAATAGCCAATCTCGATCAGGACAGAGATTATGAAATTTATGTGATTTTAAGTGATGGTCAGATCGAAGTGTTTGATGGTTCGACCATGGCAGCAATTGATACGTTTACCACATCAGCGAGTTCTGCCAATAGTTGTAAAATTGCTGATGTGGATGATGACGGAACAGTTGAATTCGCGATTGTAGGAGGTGATTACTCAAACACCTATTTACAGGTATACGATGCAAATACATTTTCCTTGGAATGGTCAAGTACCTCTTACGGCAACGATGATGTTGAAGTAGGAGATGTTGATAACGATCAACAGTCTGAAATTGTTTTGGCTGAAGGCATTATTTTAGATGGTTCAACTCATACTGTTGAATGGTCATATACAAATGGATTCGGCACAGAAGTTGACCTTGCAGATATTGATCAGGATTCAATGCCTGAAATTATTGGTATGGATAGTTGGGATTTTATAACAGCGTTCGATGGACAAGCGCACACCCCCTTGTGGCAAATTAATACTGAGGACGATCATGATGCCCTATATGTCACGGACATCGAAGGAGATGGAGAAATTGAAATTTTGATGGGAAACGGGCAATGGGGTGATATCAATTGTTTTAGTGCTTCAACTCAGCAATTACTCTGGCAAATTAATAATCCGGAGCATGGGGTTACAAATATTATGATTGGTGACCCGGATATGGACGGGACTAAAGAAGTTATTTGGGGAGCCAATTCGCGTAATATGTACATAGGAAGTACAAATTTTCATCAAATTGAATGGGAAAGTACTGATCTGGATGGTCCGTTTTCTATAGACGTGTTTGATGTTGATAACGATGCTACATATGAAATCGTTGGTGCAAGTAATAGTAGTAATAATGGGTATGATGGCGGAATTATTCTGGTATATGATGCACTTTTGCACTCCTTAGAATTACAAACCCAACCAACATCCTGGGATGAAATTAATTGTATAACCACAGGTAATATCAATGATACCGAACAGGGAGAGATTTTGGTGGGAATCGAAGATAAGATTTATGTATTTGATGGACAAACACTTCAACAATTGTGGGAAAGTCCAGAGTTGGGAACAATTAATGCTCTGCAATTAGCAGATGTTGACAGAGATAACGTCATTGAAATCATTGTCGGTGATTATTCCGGCTATGTGACTGTATTTAGTGGTCAGACTTTTCAACAGGAATGGCAAAGTATTAATACCGGAGGAAGCATTGGTGGTATAAAAATTTCCAATTGTGATCAAGATGCTGCGCAAGAGATCATTTTTTTTCAGGAACAGGGAATTATTCAAATCTATGACGGCGAAACCCACTATCTTGAATGGCAAAGTTCAGCTGTGACAAATGTAACTGCCTTAGACGTGGGTGATTACAATCTTGATGGAAATAAAGAAATGCTGACAGGTCATTCCAACGGGATGTTAACCGTTATCGACTGTGATAACCACAATATTGTCTCTCAAAATTTTGTGGCGAATGAAAGAATCGAGGGGCTGCTTATCGCAAATGTGGATTCTGTTTATGGATTAGATCTTTTGGTGGGAACATCTACATTGAAATTGTTGGAATCAACAAATTTTCAAACGATATGGGAGAGTTTACCATTAGGCAATAACATTGGAGACCATGATAATCTGACAACATTGGATGTGGATAACGATCAATTTATGGACATCTTCTTTGGAAGTTCCTGGGGCATGTTTCATTTGGAATCTTCCACGCCATATCCTGATATAACTCCACCTGCAGTTGTTTCGAATTCTCCACCTGATAGTTTACAATTTGTGGGTCTTGATACAGATATTAAGGCATCATTTTCTGAGGCTATAGATGTTGGGACACTAAATAATAATATTGTGGTTGAATCGAATACGATGGACACGGTTAGCACAACCATTACTTATGATGAAAATACATTTACTACTATAGCAACTCCCAACAATTACCTTCCTGCAAATGACACGATTGTTGTCACCCTGACCGGAAATATTGCTGATAGTTCCGGAAACGGTCTGGATGGTAATGGCAACGGCATTTCCGAGGGTAGTCCCTTGGATGACTACGTCTGGACATTTTATACCGGAACAGGATTGGATACCATAGGACCTTCCATTACCACCGCAACTGTTGCTCCGGATTCTGTTTGGCGGGGAATTGATGTAATAATAGAGGCTCATATTTCAGATTCGTCACATATAGCGGTATCTTCAGTAGCTTATGCCGAGTGTTTTGTCGACTCGGTTGGTAATTTTGGAAATGGTATTCCCCTAGAACCGACGGATGGTGCATTTGATTCCGTAGTGGAAGACGCGATTTTAACTCTGGACACAGAAGTTTGGAGCTTTGGTAATCATACCCTCTATATTCACGCTCAAGATGCCAACAACAATTGGGGAAATATTATAGAGTTAAACGTCTATGTTGTAGAAGAGTTAGCAGCGAATTGGCCCATGTTTGGTCAGAATGCACAGCATAGCGGTCTTAATGCTGCTGATTCAATTAATGCTCCCTTAACTCTAAAATTTGCAGAAAATATTACAACAAATCCATTGCACCCGGTAAGCGTTGCAAATGATTTGATATTTGTTACAGAGGAGATTTATCATGAGAATGGGGTTATAAGATGTTTAAACTCTGAAGATGGGACTGAATTGTGGAGTCATTCGTTTGGTACCATATCTCGCATAAATCCGCCCAGTTTCGCTTATGGATATGTATTCGTTCAAACCAACAAAGATGGGAGCATACCGCCTTATCTCACCGCTTTAGATGTATTCACAGGACAGATCATTTGGCAGTCAGAATACAGCGCCCAATGGGACGAATACATGGCCCCAACCATAGATGATGGCAAAGTATTTATTGGGGGCGGATATTATGGGGGTATGTACGGATACGATGCATTTACCGGGCAAGAATTATGGTTTAATAATGACGTAGGCAGTTATGATGAGTGGACCCCTGCTGTTTTTAACGATGTTGCATATGCTTTTATGGAAGGAGCAAATGATGAAGGACAACTAACAGCTGTGGATGCCAATACAGGTATGACAATTTGGACAAAAACCGGCATTGAATTCGATTGGCATGGTTGGAGCATGTACACAGCCCCTGTTATAGATACAAGCTCAAATGTCATATATGTTACATCCCACGATTATCTCCATGCGATTGATCTTAATTCACATGATGTACTTTGGTTTAAGAATGGGACTTTCGAAATTACACCGGCAGTTTTTGACAATTATCTATTTGCAATCGAATCTAATACGCTCAAGGTTTATGACAAATTAACCGGACAACAACAATGGTCTTTTAGTGGCGATGGGAATTTGAGCTATCCTCCGGTCATTTCCAACGATTATGTGTTCATTAGTTCGGATCAAAATACTTTTGCACTAAACATTCAGACGCAACAATCAGAATGGACTTATAGCGCCGGTGGACATTTAACCGCAGCCAACAATCATCTGTATGTAGCAACCTCTTCCGGCAATTTACTTGCATTTGAAGGTGAAATCACCGGTATTGATAATGAAGAACCATTTTCCACTTTGCCCAAAAAATTTACTTTATCGCAAAATTATCCTAATCCTTTTAATCCGGTCACCCATATCCGGTTTGGTTTGCCAAAGTCTTCCGACATAAAGATTGAACTCTATAATATTTTGGGTCAAAAAGTTACTACAATTTTGGATGAGCGAAAAAATGCAGGATACCATGTCATTAGTTTTGATGCAGGAGAGGTTTCCAGCGGTATCTACTTCTATCGAATGACTACCGACGAATTCGTTAAAACTCGTAAAATGGTGGTGATGAAATAGTATTATATGAACACATGACAAGGGGGACTATATTTCTGTTTCAATTTTGTGTGATGTGTCATCTCTCCATTCAATGATATTGATGTTTTCTTTGAAAAAAGCTGCACGAGATATGAGGCGAGAAGTGTTTAGCAACAGTTTTACTTATATCAAACAAAAAATAATTAAACAAAATTTTTAACCAGTAGGGAGCTTTCTTGTGGAGAAGTTAAAATCTTGCATCATTTTAATGATAATTTTTCTTATATCTGCGTTAAGCGTACTCCCAATAAATGCTCAACAGGAACAGCCTGAGCTGGATCCCGAAGTGAAAAAGCTTATTGAGCAAACGCCGATGAAAAAGAATTACAAAGAATCCGGCGCAGTAATTCTATTAAAGGAAGGTCGTGATGTAGTAAATGCGGATGGTACAACTAAATATACCGGACATATCGTGGGCAAGATCCTTGATAAAAAGGCAAAGACCGACCATAATCAAATTGTAATCGGTTTTAATTCCTACTATGAAGATATTTCCCTCGATTATGCCAGGACCATCAGGGCAGATGGCACCATTCAAGAGGTTTCAAAAGATGCCATTCAAATCAAAACTTCGGGGGAAAGTAGCAGACGCTATACCGATATGCGGAGACTTACCTTTTCTCTTCCCTCTTTGAAAGTAGGATCGGTATTTGAATATCAATATACCGAACGGCAGAAACGGCCAATAATTCCTGATGAATGGGTAGCCGGATTTAGATTTCACTATTTGCATCGAAACCCGGGTTCCTTGCCTCCCGTACGGGTAGATCCTGTCCATCAATCACGATATAATCTTCAGGTTCCTGAAGGAGAAAAGTTTCAACACCAATTGAGGAATATTGATATTTCGCCTGCTGTGAAAAAGGAGGCCGGGTATGTCCAGTATACCTGGGAAACGAATGAATTACCAGCGATACCGTATGAGGAGAGAATGCCCAATATTCACGATTTGACTTTCGGTATTCATGTAACCTCGCTTAAAAACTGGGATGAAATCGATGCCTGGGCAAATGAGCGGATACTTTCCCGGGTAGAGACGACCCCCGAAATCAAAGCCAAAGCAGAGGAATTGACCGCCAGCTATGCTACCGCAGAAGAGAAGATGGAAGCCCTTTACTACTTTATACAAACCGAGTTTGAGTATGTGCAGGCAGATCTGGATAGAGGCGGCTACACACCTCATTATGCCAGCGAAATTTATGAAAATCTGTATGGCGACTGTAAAGACCAGGTAACGCTTTTTATCTCGTTGTTAAAATCTGCAGGAATCCGGGCATATCCGGCCCTAATAAATCCTTATCCATATTGGACAATTGATAGGAAATTTCCCACGCCTCACTTTTCACACCTTATTGTTTACATACCGACAGATCAAAAAGAATATTGGCTGGATACCACATCCGATGTTACCCCTTTCCCCAATTTATACTATTCAAATCAGGGACGTTGGGCATTTGTGATTGATGGGAAGGGAGGGAAGTTCCATAAAACCCCTTTGGCAAAGGCTGAGGAAAATCTGGTAATAAGTGAGATTAACTCATTGATTGAGGGTACGAATTATAAGAATGAGATGATTTTAAAAACCAGGGGGTATTTCAATGATACTAATAAACCTCTGGTTAAAATGATTACGCCTAACAAACGAGAACAACATTATCGTGAGAGTATTAAATCTTTATTAAATAATACAGACATCGATTCCCTGACTGTTTCCAACCCTGATAATCCACAAGAAAATTTTCGATTATTTATTCAATTAAACAGGCCGGATGTGTGGGAACCATCAGACTTTTTCTTTGCTTATGAGGGTAACGCTGCATTCCCNNCCAGTCACTTCCTTCACCGGAAGAGCGGACGCACGATTTTATATTTGGTTTTAAATTTAAAACATTAAATACTGAGAATTATTTGCCACCAACTTCGGAATATAAGGTCGTCAATTTACCAGCGAATGATTCTCTTATAACCCCATATGTTTCATTCCATAGAGGATTTTATGAACAGAATGACACAGTGAAGGCAAATTGGGAACTTACCTTAAAACAGCTAGTGATTCCGCAAGAGGATTATGGAAACTTCTACGATTCCGTTCAAAACATAATCGATCTGCTGTCCTGGCAAGTAACATTCTCCAGAAAGTCGGGGCCGATGTCTTCCCGGGAACCAAATCAGCAAGACAGTCAGAAAAATGAGTTACGGCTGAGTGTGATTGTTTCCGAGACAAGAGAGGAGGCGCAACGGATAATAACGAAACTTGAAGGGGGTGCGGATTTTGCCGCCTTAGCAAAAAAGCATTCTGTTGGGCCGGGAAAGGAAAACGGCGGTGATATCGGATATATCTCTCCTGACCAATTGATGAATGAACTTAAAACTGTGGCTGATACCCTTGCAGTGAAACAATATAGCAAAATAATTGAGACTGCGAATGGTTATTTCATCATTAAGAAAACAGCAGAAAAAATTGCCGGCGATGCAGAGGAATCCCACTCATTCTCTACATACTTAGAAAAAGGTAAAACAGCATACAAGAATAAAAATTTCGCTAAAGCCATTGATTATTTAGAAAAAGCTGTTAAACTTGAACCGGAGAATCAAGAAGCTCATTATTTTCTCGGATATGCTTATGAACTGTATTCCGACCCCGATGGCAGTCTGCTGACTGAACTTCAGCGCAAACCTATCGAAAAAGCCTCAAAGCATTTTCAGAAACTAATTGAAATTTCACCGAAATATGAGGGAGAATTATTAGATTTTCATCCATATGATAAACTTACCTCAGTGTGGGGATATTTAGCGATGGCTTACGCTTATCATGGAAAAACGGATTCTGCCCGCTGGGCCTTTAAGCAGGGCCGGGCTGCCGGAGGTTTTTACCCGGCCATACTTGAGTTTAACAAAAATATTTTAGCTTCCTGCGAAGAGAATGCCATCCTGTTTACTTTTGGTGAAAAAGTCATTTTTCCAATATGGTTCCTGCGATTCATGGAAGGCTATCGCAGAGATGTCAATGTGGTAGACTTGAGTCTTTTAAATCATGCCTGGTATGTTAAAATGCTAAAGAACGATGATCCTTATACTAATAATACGATTCCGCTAAAACTAACAGAAGATGAAATTGGTGCACTGAAGTTTCAATATTGGCCTGAACAGCGATATGAGATCCCGGTTCAAAACGATCCGATGAATTTAAGCGGAAAAGTCCGTTGGGTTGTAGAACCAACTTATGAGGATCGCTATCTTCGAATTCAAGATCAGGTACTGATAAAAATTATCGAGTCAAACCAATGGGAAAGGCCCATTTACTTTTCGAGTACCGTTACTGAAAATAATATGATTGGTCTCGAAGAGTATCTTACCCTGGAAGGCCTTGTGTATCGACTCATCTCCCACAAAACCGAAGATATATCCGCGAATAAGCTGATAGAGAATTGTCTCAACCGTTATACTTTCAATACAATTGAGGATGTGCACTCTAAATATAATCCCGGATTGGTCGATTTTTTCCATAATTATCGGTGGTGTTTTTATGAATTGGCTCTTTACTATTATCATCAAGATGAAAATGACAAAATTTTAGAAATTCTTGAGACAATGGATGCTAAAATTCCACCTGACATAATTCCGTATACGAATAAATATTTCGAATCTATGGTTTTCAATCTACTCGGCTTAGCCTATGATGCTAAAGAGTCTTATGAGCAGGCTATCGACATTTATAACATGGCTATTAGCACCGAAGCAGATAATAAATACGTTTACGCCAACAAAGGAAATACCCTCCGCAAAATGGAACACTATGATGAAGCATTAGATGCGCTGGATAAGGCAATCCACATCGACGCTGATTTTGTACGGGCGCATCAGATTCGCGGGTCTATTTTTTTAAGTATGAACGATTATAATCAGGCCCTCGATACGTATAACAAAATTATTACGATTGATCCCGATAATGAGTATGCCCATGCCAACAAAGGAAATACCCTTCGCAAAATGGATCGCTATGATGAGGCATTAGCCGCCTTGGATCAGGCGATCCACCTCGACCCTGATTATAAATGGGCATATAGGATGCGCGGGCTGGCTTTTATAAATATGAACAAGTTTGAGCAGGCTATCCGCAATTTTAATAAAGCAATTTCAGTGGACCCCCAATATACTTATGCTTATATCGATAAAGGCGTTGCTCTCCGCTATCTTATGAGATTTGATGAAGCGGTTGACGCCTGCAAGAAAGCCATCGAAATAGATCCTGAAAATGATTGGGGATACCACCAGCTTGGACATACCTATGAATTGATGAAACAGTATAAGGATGCGATTGCATCTTTTAAAAAGGCCATCGAGCGAGATCCAAAAGTTGCAAGTGTGTATACTGACATCGGAAAGTGCTACGCCCATATGGAGAATTTTGATCAAGCATTTTCTTACGCCGAGAAAGGAATGGAAATTGATTCCAGCGAGCACAATAATTTTGAAAACATCGGGTGGATTTATTACCTGAAAGGTGACTTTCCAAAAGCTATCGAATATTCCGAAAAAGCTATTGCATCTGATTCCACCTGTGAATATGCGAAATACACGTTTGCCTTATATCATTTGCGATCAGGGGAAATAGAAAGAGCCAAACAACTCTATCAGGAAACCAGAGATTATGATTTATCTTTAAATAGAAAACATCATCCCTCGGTCATTGAAGATTTAAAAGATCTCATCAAACAAGACACTATGGCAAAGGAGGCCAGAAGGATCCTCTCTGACGTATTTGATATAAAAGATCCCGAATTGAAGAGCAATTAATAGATTGTTTTTTTCCGGAAAAACTAAAGAGGTCTCTAAAATGAATCTTAAAAAACTGAAATGCCCCAAATGCGGTTATAAGCCAACCAAGGAAGATTTTCTATGTCCACACTGTAAAACCAAATTCAGGCCCAAATCAGTATGGATTCTTTCTGCCGCAATGTTAATTTTTGGGGACAGGAAGGACTAACCGAAACATTAGCTTCGGGTGGTGCTCAGTTTGTATCACTATCTTACGATCGGTCCGAAGAACGTGCTGCCGATCAGTTTGCGGTGAGAACGCTACAAGAGCTACAAATGGACCCATGCGGTTTGAGTAGCCTTTTTACAAAATTAAAAGAATTGGAAAATACCGGCAGCATGCCCACCCTGCTATCAACCCATCCCTCCCCGGATGAGCGAATTGATTACCTGAATGAGATGATAGATTCTACAAATGATCACTCTAATCCGTTTTTGTCTGATCAGGATTGGACATATTTAAAATCGGTGAAAAAATAAAGTTGCCAACGCTCAGTTTCCCCACCAACCTTTATACCCACAGTTGCCGATCCAAACTCCGATATTGAATGGCTTCGCTAATAAATTCGGGACGGATGTATGCCGTGCCGGACAGATCAGCGATAGTTCGCGCTACCTTTAAAATGCGGTCGTAGGCCCGCGCCGAAAGGCCTAATTGATTGATAGCCGTCTTCAGCAACTCCTGACCACTTTGATCCACCTGGCAATGGCTGCGAATATCTTTGGATTGCATATCGGCATTACAGTTGAGGTGTTTGCTGTTCTGAAATCGCCCTAATTGAACTTCCCGGGCGCGTTGCACCCGCTCGCGGATCGCCTCTGATTTTTCACCGCTCTCCTTCGAGGCCAGATCGCTGTAGCGCACCGCCGACACTTCAATGTGACTATCAATCTGGTTCAAAAGCGGGACACTGACCTCGGCCAAATAGCATTGGATTTGCAATGGATTGCAATTGCATTCTTTATTGGGATCGCAAACCACAATAATAAACCCCTTGGTTTTGAGATAACTTTTCGCATTCCTAAAAAGCCTCCCCTTCAGGCTTCTACCCTTGGTGAGCATTTGAAAAACGTTGAGAATAGAAAATGGGATGTACCGGAAGGATCTGGCCCAATTACTAAGTGTCACCAATGGTACGGTTCCTAATTGGGAAAAAGACAGGAGATTGCCTCTAAAAAATATATATGGAAATTGACTGAGATATTTAGTCTCATAGAAAAATTGATACTCATGAGTAAACAACGTTCATTATAATATATGTAAGTGAATCGAATTAGATATGTATTAGCGTTCGGGTTTCTATGAGAATAGTGACAAAAGTTACTTTCCCCAAAATATCATACCCTTAGTTTTTATTCCATCTTCAGTACCTGCTGAAAGTCAACGGGCCTCATAATCATTTTTCGGGAATGGTTTACATGATAAGGATCCTATATATTAAACTGCAATCGCATAAAAATGACAAAAGATTAACTTGCTCTAGTTATCATTTGTATATAGATTGTATTTAATGGAGGTAGCTGACTTATGATTTTTAGTTTCATTCTTCGGCACCTGCCAGGTATAAAGCACTTCCATAATTCCTTTAATTGTTTTTATAAATAATAACCCAATTACAGGAGGTATTCAATGAAACGGTTGATAGTATCATGTACCGTTCTGGCGTTTCTGATTGGAATTCCTGCATCGCATTATGTCTGGGGCAAGGGTCATGTCCCGGTCCACAAGGTGCAGGTTTGTCATAAAGGTGAGGTCGTCACGGTCTCCCAAAATGCTCTTGACGCCCATCTCGATCATGGCGATTGTCAGCTGCCGATTTGCGATTTCGCCAATGTTTTCCATACCGGGGAATCTTGTGATTCTAATAATGCTGGCGGTAAGTGCGTCCTTCCCAATCCGCGGGACAGTGCTGAAGGTATAACCCCAGGCTGCCCGGTGGGAACATTCTGATGCAAAAATTATAGGCATTTGGGGAATGCTCGCACTTGAATACACTCCCCCGACTTTAGCGGTCGGGGGATTTTTTATGCTACTATAATAAGCCTCATTATAAAAAAAGTAAAAAGATTGCTGTGAAAAATAAACACAAGTTCGTCACGATTTCCCTCATCCTTCTTCTGTTTTGGCTCAAACCTGCATATACACACGATATCTGGCTTTTTCCGGAACAATCCCGGCTTTCCAAAGGAGATACTCTGGTAGTACATCAATACGTTGGTTCCGATCTTAATAATGAGAGAGAGATTGAACTGATGAGACGTACGACTTCCCGGTTTGATTTGATTACCGCGGGAGGAACGATTAACTTGCTTGAAGAACTGCCTGATTTCCGAGAGAAGCCAGTGACTAAACCGGTTTTGAAACGAAAATTAGATTTTGAAGGGCTGGCATTAATCACCATGAAACACGCGTTTATTTACAACGAATGGACCAAGGAAGAATTTTTACATTATCTGGAACACGAAGAATACAACGCAAGCCAACTTGGAGTCTCGAGCGAAGTTTTTCGAGACAGAATAAAGGCAAGCCAAACTGAACGATACGCCCGCTATATTAAATGTCTGGTAAAAGTGGGGAATACAGGAGAAAATGACCTATATAAACGAAAGCTTGGTCAAAAAAGCGAGATTATTTTACTGAATAATCCCTTTGCGCTCAAAGCAGGTGATGATTTGACAGTTCAGGTATTATATGATGGTCAGCCCGATCCCGGTCGACTGATTACGGCCTTTAATAGAAACGAAACAGGGCTGGTGTCGGAGACGAAAGTGCATACCGGCGCCGACGGGATGGCCAGAATCCGTTTGACAGGAAAAGGATTCTGGCTGATTCGTCTGGTACATCTGGCCCCCTCACCCGATCCGGATGTGGATTGGGAAAGCTACTGGCCATGCTATTCATTCGCAATCGACTAAAAATCTTCCGGATTATGGAAAAATTACCGCGACCCAGAAAATATTTTTCTGAATTATCTCAATTCAAAATACTCCTAGCAGTGATCTTTTTTTTGTTACAATGGCATGAGTATTCTGTCGCTCAATATGCCACCCATCCACTAGACCCCCTTAACTCTGACGAATACGCTTCGGTAATCAGGATTTTAAAATCTGGCAAGTATGCCAGCGAATCCACTCTTTATCCATTAATTACCCTCTATGAACCGCCCAAAGCTGAGGTTTGGAAATGGAAGGCCAACGCTCCGATTACTCGAAAAGCCTTTGCAATCGTGATGCAAAAAAGAGCTGTATACGAAGCGGTTGTGGATATTACCGGCAGAAAAGTGCTTTCCCGGAAACAAGTCGAGAACGCTCAACCCTCACTCTTATTAAGTGAAGAATGGATGGGCATACAACGAATCGTGCGGTCTAACCGTGAATGGCAGAAAGCTATCCGACGAAGGGGAATTACCAGCCTGGGAGATGTGGTATGCATCCCGAATACTGTTGGTTACTTTGGTGATGCATATAAAAAAAATCGTCGCCTGGTAAAAGTCGCCAGCTATGAATCAGCCGGTAGCCGAAATTTTTGGAGCCGGCCCATCGAAGGGTTAACCGTACTCGTGGATCTTGGAGAGTGGCGAGTCATCGAGGTATTGGATATCGGAGTAATCCCCATTCCCCAAACGAGAGCCGATCTGGATACCGGTTCGGTTGAAGAGTTGCGGAAAGCTCCACCAACAGTTTCTATGACGCAACCGGAAGGCCCCGGCTTTACTGTAGATGGTCGGGTAGTTCAGTGGCAAAAATGGCGGTTTCATTTTCGAATGGACCCGCGCCCCGGACTGGTTATTTCCACGGTTTGTTATGAGGATGATGGCAACCTGCGCCAAATTCTCTACCAGGGCTCGTTGTCAGAATTATTCGTGCCGTATATGGACCCGGATTCAGGGTGGTATTACAAAACTTTTTTGGATGCCGGGGAATATGGAATCGGAAAACTGGCCACTTCCCTTGAAGCGGGAATCGATTGTCCTGCCAACGCTCAATTTTTCGATGCGACGTTTGCTGATGATTGGGGCACACCTTATACGATAGAACGGGCAGCCTGTTTGTATGAACGATATTATGGAGATGTTGCCTGGCGGCACTATGAATCTGAAACAGGACATAAAGAATCACGCAAAAGAACAGAGCTTGTGCTTCGTTCGGTTTCGGCTATCGGAAATTACGATTATATTTTCGACTGGATTTTTCGGCAGGACGGGTCCATCAAAATTGCGGTAGGCGCCAGTGGTATTGATCTGGTCAAAGGGGTTCATAGCCGAACAATTGCTGATGAATCAGCAGAGGAGGAAACCCGATACGGACGCATGGTAGCCGAGCAAACCCTGGCGGTTAATCATGACCATTTTTTTTGTTACCGTCTCGATCCGGATATTGACGGAATGCAAAATAGTTTTTTATACGAACGGTTGAAAACCCGGAGAACTGCGGATAAAAGCCTCAGAAAGAGTGTGTGGATAGTTGACTCGCAGGTTCTTTCTAGCGAACAAGCAGCAAGATTGCGAATTAATCTGGAGAAGCCGGCTCTCTGGCGAGTCATTAATCCCAATGTTAAAGGATCGCTAGGCTACCCGGTCAGCTTCCAATTAAAACCGAAGGCAAACGCAGTTTCGCTGCTGACCGCTGATGATCCTCCCCAACGCCGTGCCGGGTTTACGGATTATCATCTCTGGGTTACTCCTTTCAGGCAGAAGGAACGATACGCCGCGGGTTTATATCCTAATCAAAGCAAAGGCGGTGACGGTTTACCACACTGGGCAAGCGCCGACCGTTCGATCAAAAATACGGATATTGTTCTGTGGTATACGCTGGGCTTTCACCACGTTGTCAGGGCAGAGGATTGGCCGGTTCTCCCCACCAACTGGCATGAATTTGAACTGAGACCGTTTGATTTTTTCCCAAAAAACCCGGCCCTGGATTTACCTGAATAGCCGAGTACTAACTTAAGCAGATTAGGTTGTATTGATATGAAAAATTGGTCCCAATTCAAATTTATTTCCTTCATACTCGCTGGTTTCGGCTTAGCCCTTTCCGCATATTTAATGTGGCGCCATATTGTTCTGGTGGGTGACCGANNTGACCGAGTGCACGGCGGTACGGATATATGCTCCGCTTTATTCAGGATGGGCTGCGATGCGGCTTTGCAAAATCCACTTTCCTTTCAATTGGGCTTGCCACTGGCCGGATGGGGATTGGTATACTTTGGTATGCTAACGGTAAGTCTTCTTTTGGCACATTATCTTAAAGAACAATTTGAATTTGAAGGAAATTTCATCGCTTTTTTGCTTTCTATACCCGCCTTCTTCATTAGCCTTCTTTTAGCAGGGTTAATGTTGACCCGT
>JABAHQ010000595.1_pt3 | contig 25515 bp, 20 predicted proteins | sample 7062091 | NCBI WGS metagenome assembly JABAHQ01 (sample SAMN14534359, study PRJNA622989) | marine sediment metagenome | biome: marine biome [ENVO:00000428]; feature: marine pelagic biome [ENVO:01000023]; material: deep marine sediment [ENVO:00002113] | place: India: Gulf of Kutch | collected...
ATCAGCGCGTTGTACTGGGTGTGCTGCAGAGCCGCGGAAATGGCTGAAAGCCCCATGTCGGCACCACCGCCATCGCCGCAGAAGGCAATGACGTTAATCGGCTCTTTCTCCATCTTGCCCTTGCGCATCAGCGCCCTGAGTCCGGCGGCAGTGCCGGTGGCCGCGGAGCCCGCGGAGCCGAGTTGCGTATGCATCCACGGCACCACCCAGGGGGTCGAATAGTAGGTGGTGTTGGCCACGTACATGCAGCCCGTAGCACCCAGCACGATCGTGCGCGGGCCGGCCGCTTTGATCATCAGCCGCATGACGAGGGCCGATTCACAGCCCTGACAGGTGCGGTGACCCGAGGTGAAAAGCTCCTCGCGAGCGACCTTCTTGATCCCCTTCCACGGCTCGAGGACCTGGGTCGATATGTAATCTTTCAAACCTACGCTCGGTTCTTGCATGATGGTTACTCCCTCACGCCGATCCAGTAGGTGTCTTGGTCATCGATATCGCCGCCCTCGGCGACCTTCAACAACCTGTCGGCGACGTCGATGACGTTGTCCGTGTTGACCTCGCGCCCGCCCAAACCGGCGATGAACGAGAGGACCTTGGGCCGGTGCGCCGCGGTATAAAGGGCCCCGCGCAGCTCATTCGACAACACACCACCGAAGCAGTTGGAGCCGAAGCTGTAGTCGCGATCGATCACGCCCACGGCCCCCACCTTCGACAGCGCATCCCGCAGCTCGATGGAGGGGAACGGTCGGAACCACCGGACGCGAACGAAGCCGACCTTCTTACCCTGCTCGCGCAACTTGCGGACGGCGACTTTCACCGACATCGCGAGCGTACCCATTCCCACGAGCGCCACCTCGGCGTCCTCCATCATGTAGCGCTCGATGAAGGGTTCGCCGCCGCGCCCGAACTGGGCGTTGAAGTCCTCGTACGCCTCCGTGAGGACCCCCCGCGCGCGGCGCGCCGCCATATCGCTCTGCCGGCGGATCTCCATCACCCAGTCCTCGTTCGCCTGCGGCGCGATCGTGATCGGGTTGTCCGGGTGCAATTGTTTCTCTGCCCGGTCATAGGGCGGGAGAAAGCTGTCGACCATCTCCTTGGTGGGTACGTTGACGAGCCCCTGTGAGTGGGTGAGGAAAGCCCCGTCGCAGCTGATCGCGCAGGGAAGGAAGACGCGACTGTCCTCAGCCACGCGATAAGCGATGAGGGCCGTATCGAGCGCCTCTTGCGCCGTGTCCACCCACACGAGCATCCAGCCGAGGTCGCGCACGGCGAGCGCGTCGTTGTGCTCCACCCCGAAGGCGCCGGGATCGTCGAGCGCGCGGTTGCCCACCATGGCCACCATCGGTAGGCGCAAGCCGGCGGTCACCGCCAGCGCCTCGAAAGCGTAGAACCAACCGACGCCGCTCGAGCCGACGAACACGCGCGCGCCGATCGCCGACGCATGCTTCACGATCTCGAACTGTGAGTGCTCGCTCTCGGCAACGATGTACTCGCAGTCGAATTCACCGTTGGCGATCATCTTCGATACGTACTGCATTACGGTGTCGTACGGCCGAATCGGATAGGCCGTGATGACGTCGACGTCGGCGAGCTTCACCGCATGCGCGACCGCTTCACTGCCGCTGATGAGCTCGACCGACCCCCGCCGCGCCGCACGGGCGCTTTCAATATCTACTTTCTCCGCGGTGGCTGCTTTAGGAGGGTTCATTGGCGATCTCCTCCGCGTACTGGCCTACATGATGAAAGCCGTGGGAGCGAGCCGGCTGGTTAGTGATTTTTTCGGACAACCATGCAGCGTAGCCATCCTTGTCCTTGGACCACATCTCCCACTGGCTGGCGTTGTCCTTGAACGCCCGCTCATTGACCATGGTGATGCAATTCTCCACCGGACAGACGGCCTCGCACACGCCACAGCCGCAGCACGATTCCATGTTGGCCTCGTAGTAGCCGTCAGGGGTGATGTCGAAGCACGTGTCGGGGCACTGCAACCAGCAGATCTTGCACTGCGTGCAAGTGTCGAAGTTGACTACCGGCCGCATGGTGCGGGTCGAGAATTTCTTGAAGGTCGGATTGCGTGCGGGGACGTAACCGCCATCGCGGCCGGGCACCTCCAGCTCACCCGGCATGCCGCGAATCACTATGCCCTCTTCCATCTTGGTATAGCCCGGGAGCTCGAACTCGTAGGGCACCTCGTCATTGCCTTCATCCGCGGCGACCGGGCTCGATTCGACGAGCTCGTAGCTCTTTTTCGCCGACGCGACCTTCAAGTCATCCTTCCACTGCTCGCTGATCGTCGCGAGGATGGCGTCGATGCCTACGATGTGGGGGGCGACCTTGGCGAGCGCCCCGAGGAAGCGCACGTCGCTGTGATCATCCTTATATACCCACAGCCCGGAGAAACTGGCCGTGCCCGTGACAATGGCGAGCTGGTACGGCTTGCCCTTGCGGTGGATATCGCCGACCAGATCAGCGACCGGCCGGGTCGAGGAAACCAAGAGTGTGCCGCCCTCCCGAAGGAGCTTGTTGATCGGCTGCAGGCCGTACCAGGCCCAGGACTCGACCCCTTTGCACAGGGTGTCGTCCGTGGCGATGGTCACGTCGTTGTTGTCGGGCTCGTACCTTGCCAGGTACTCCTGCAGCTCCTCGTCGGTATCGGAAACGACGGCGAACTGCTTGGCGGGGATGCCGTTTCGCTCGGGGGAGTCGCCGTAGCGCCCGAAGGCGAGGCCGATCTTGCCTTCCTTATTGGCAGCAAATACGATGCCGCGGCAGATGTTCTTGGCGAGGGTCTTCTGAAAGATGCCGCGGTACACGACCTCCACGGAACCGGTGCTCATGGCACGTACCTCCTGGTGGTCTACACGGGGGATGACCTAAGCATAACAACCAGCGGTCCCCCGGGCAACAATTGGTGCATCGCACAACGTCAGTTCTGATCGAGCGCCGCCAACATCTCTGCCACCCGGGTAAACTTCTCTCTCGGCTTGCCTTGGGCTGCGCCGCGTCGCACCTCTGCGGCATCGATCTTCTGCCAATCGGCGTAGCTCACCACACGAACTCCCCGGTCTTTCAAGAGTCCCTGCAGCCCATCGGCGCCCGGTTTCGCGGCGGCCCCGAGATGCGGCAAGTCGGCCAGCAACGAGTTCACCGTGGCCACGCCGTCCTCACGATTGGTGCCGATGATGCCGGTCGGGCCACGCTTGATCCAGCCCGCCGCGTATAAACCCGGGACAACGTTCTGCCCGTCCACGATGCGCCCCTCGCGGTTGGGAAAGATCCCGCGATCGTCATCGAAGGGGACGCCCGCAATGGGCACGCCCCGGTAGCCGATGCTGCGAAAGAGCACCCCGCATGCGAGCTCCTCCGTTTCGCCTGTCTCTCGCGCGACCTGCCGCGAAGGTTCTCCCTCCAGGCGATTTCTGACCAGTACCACCCGTTCGAGCCTTCGCTCGCCCCTGAGCTCCGTTGGGCTCTTGAGGAACTGTATGTGACAACGCCGCCAGCGCGTCGGCGCAGCTCGGGAGGCGAACTCTTGCAGCACTTCGCAGCTCTTGATATTCGCCCGGTTGCGCCGGTCCGCGAGCTCCTCCTGGCTCGCCGGATTCAGCTCCAGATCGCGCGGATCCACCACCGGGTCACAGTCCTCCAATTTTCCGAGCTCTCTGAGCTCCGTATGGGTGAACTTGGCTTGCGCCGGACCCCGGCGCCCGATCATATAAATGTCACGAACCTTGCTTTCCGCCAGCACCTCGAGCGCGCGCTTGGCGATGTCCGTGTGTCTGAGCTCGTCCACGGTCTTGGAAAGAATCCGGCAAACATCGACGGCGACATTGCCTTGTCCGATAACGACCGCGTTCTCATGCGACAGGTCGAACACCCGATCGCAATAGTCGGGGTGACCGTTGTACCACCCGACGAACTCCGTGGCCGTGTGGCTTCCCGGGAGCTCTTCGCCCGGAATTCCGAGCTTGCGGTCAGTCTCGGCACCGCATGTAAACACGACCGCATGGTAGCAAGCGGCCAGCTCCTGCACGCTCACGTCCCGCCCCACCGTGACGTTGCCGAGGAAGCGAAACTCGGGGGACTCGGCGATCCGCTGGTAGACAAGTATCGGTTGCTTGAGCTTCGGGTGGTCCGGGGCTACCCCACTGCGCACGAGGCCAAAAGGCGAGGGCAGGCGCTCAAACATGTCGACCAGGATCACCGGCTCCGCTTTCAGCAATGCCTCCGTGGCATAGAAGCCACTTGGCCCGCTGCCAACGATCGCCGCCCGCATGGGATTCTGATCTGTGCCAAGGCTGCTCATGCCGCGCCCCTCGTCGGTTTCTGGAAGGCCAGGGGAAATGTGAGGACGGGACGGAGAGGCCTTCTCTCAGAACCCCAATGCCGTCTTTCGCTCCTCGGCACCCGGATACGGGTCTTGTTTCTCGGTGATCAGCGGCAATCCGGGTGCACGTTCGGCATTGATCTCGATCCAGTGCTCCATTTCTTCGGGGATCGGGTCTTCCACAATCGCCTCAACCGGACATTTGGGAATACACGCACTGCAATCAATGCACACCTCGGGATCGATATAGAGCATCTCCTCATCGCCGTGGAAACAGGCCACCGGACACACGGTGACACAATCGGTGAAGCGGCAGCGTTGACAGTTATCGGTTACGATGGTCGTCATTCTCTATCCTCCCCTCTTGGCCGGCGGCTAGACCGGGGACTGTGACTTCGTTGCAGATCCACTCATTCCCCGCGCCAGTGCCAATACTCTCCATTCACATCGCTCTCGTCAACGGACAGCCTCGGTTGTGCGGCGCGCTTGCATGAACCTGCGGCCCCGGCCTTCGCTCGGCTGTGCAACAGCGGTCGCACGGTGCGCTACGGGTGCCTCTGCTGCAGTGCAACAAAGCTGACCAAACGGCGCTGACGAGAGTAGACTTCAAGATGCGGGTACGACAGCATTCGGGGGTTGCTTTCCGCAACCGTGTATCCAAGCTCAGCGCGTGGATGAAGGAGAAAGCCATGAGTGAGGGGTTCCCTATCAGCTACGAAACCAAGGGCATCACGGGCCGCGATGGTTATATCGTTGCCGAAGCACTCTACCTTGCGCTGCAGTGGATCGATCACATGCCGGAGAAGACCAGGCTGACCCACGACAGAAGTGCGATATTGCGCATACTGGATACGGCGTTTCCGGACTGGGAAGATACTTTCGGGCCGCCATAGACCGTGTGTCAGCTATATACGGCGTCGAGCCCGCAGCCCCTTTACGGTTTGGCTGTGACCATACCCCGCGCGCAGGCGCAGACGGGGACGGCTTATGCGGCCGGGGGTCAGCGGGAGAATCTGCCACCGTGTAGGAGCGCAGCCCTCTTGGAGCGTCAATGCATCGTATGGGCGGGGCTCGTGCCGGAGTCCATCTCCATCGACCCGTCCCCCGCCATCATCATTCCCATCATGCCGAGCTGCATGTGGTAGGGGAACATGCACATGTACATCCACATGCCCGGCTTGTGGATCTCGAGCACGACGTCGAAGCTGTCGCCGGGCAGCACCACGGGCTGCTCGGAGATGGCCTCGTGCTCGAGCAGGTTCCAGTCGGCCCGTTCGAGGCGGTAGTTGACCGCGTTCATCGCCGGCGCGGTCATGATCATGAACTCGTGCGGCAGATTTCCGTCATTGCGCACGTGCAGACGAACGATGGCGCCCGGGGAGACATCGAGGCGTTGCGGCTGGTAGCCCCACTCGTGCATGGTGATCTCGAGGCTCCGGTCGATGTGCAGACCGGCCACGCGGTGGGAGACGGCGTCCCGCGATCCCTGCGCCAGAATGCTGACCCCGACCGCCTCGCCGCCACCGCCGTGGCCACCGAAGGTCTCGGCGTGCGGTTCCGCCTCGACATGGGGCGTCGCCTCGGCCATGCCCGCCATCGCGTGGGGATCGGCCCCGGCCGCTTCCTCGCGGGCCATCGCCGGCGCGTGTTCTGCGTGTTCCGGCTCGGGACGGGCTTCACCGGCGTGCCCGGCGCGCTCCTCGCCGGCGGGCATCTCCGTCATGGCGTGCGCGGGCTCCGCGGCGGGCGCCGGCGCGTGCTCCATGCCGGTCATGGCCTCGCCCGCCTCGGCTTGCTCCTCCATCGGCGCGCCGGGCTCCATGGCGCCGTGATCGGCGGCAGTCGGTGGCGGCTCGTGGGCCTCGGTGTCGGCCATCTCCGCCGTCTCGTCGTGGGCCATGCCGGGCATGTCGCCCATGCCTGCCATCTCTTCGGCCAGGTGAGCCGCATCCGAGGCGGGAAGCTCGAACACGTCGTGTCCCACTTCCGTGGACATCCGCAGATGGTCGACCTCGGGCACGAGGCCCGTGCTGCGATAGGTTTCGATGGAAGACGCCGATTGCATCACGGGCGGTGGTGTCAGCGGCACCACCAGAACCCAGGCGCCGACCAGGATGAGCACCGCTGTCACCGCCCAGATGCGCCAGGTCATTTGGTCAGCCTCCCGCTGCCGCGGCTGCGCCTTCGGGCTCGACCACCGCGTCCCACGGATCGCCTCTCACCGCCTCGCCCCGCCGTGCGCTCCACAGCAGGTTGAACACGAACGCGAGAAACCCCAGCCCCACCGCGAAGCCGGCGACGGTCAGCCAGAACTGCGGTATCGACCACTCGGCGATGGGCAGATAGTCGGCCACCCAGCGTGGGAAGTAGCTCAACCCGAGCGCGTACATCAGCATCACCATGGCGAAGATCCCGAGCTGCCAGAGCCAGAAGTGCACGTTGGCGAGGCCCGGGTGGAAATGCCGCCCGGTGAAGTAGGGGAACAGGTAGTAGACGACGGCGATGGCCATCTGTACGCAGAAGCCGAGGAAGATGGCGTGAAAGTGCGCGGGCAACCAGAAGGTGTTGTGCACGAAGTCGGTGTCCACGCTCACCTGCGCATTCAGAAAACCCGCGACGCCACCCACGATCAGCATGAAGATGGATCCCACGATGAACTTGAACGGTATCGCGCGGCGCGCGGCATCCGGTATCGGGCCCTGCCACAGGGTGGCGATCCAGTTGAAGACGTGCAGCGTGCTCGGCACGATGATGAGCAGGGTCAGGAGCTGAAACAGCCTCTGGACCCAAACGTGCTCGGTGATGTTGGCTTGAAAGTGGTGGTGGAACACACCGAACGAGAGCACGAACAACAGCACGAAGGCCACCACTCCCGAGCCGTGGCTCCACATCGGGCGGCCCAGGAAGCGCGGCAGCAGTGTGTAGACGAAGCCGATGGCCGGGATCAGCGGCAGATACACCGCCGGGTGCCCGTAGAACCAGAACATCCACAGGAACGTCACGCCGCTGCCGCCGCGCGCCGGGTCGTAGACGCCGGTGACGCCCAGCCAGTCCGTGAGCAGCAGCGCGCCGACCAGGCTCAGCATGGGCGTCGAGAGCACGAGCAGGCCGCCCTCGACGAGCATGGCCCAGCCCATGAGCGGCAGCGTCCCCCAACCCCTCGGCCAGGCTAATACGTTGCGCAGCAGGACCAGGCCCGCCAGGAGTTCGGAGACGCCGACGAGCGCGATGGCCACGTAGCCCATCCACACCCAGTCGCCACCGACGCGCAGGCTCATGGGTGCATAGAAAGTCCAGGTGAAGTCCGGCCGTCCAATCACGAGCAGCGCCGCCGCCCCGAGCAGCGTCCAGAAGCTGGCGTGGGCGGCTCCAGCCCAGTGCAGCCGATCGAGCTCCAGCACCTTGGGCATCAGGTAATAGCTCAGGAACAACACCACCGGTATGGCGAAGCCGAATACCATGATCAGGCCGTGCAGCGTGACCAGGCCGATGTAGGGCCGCGCGGCGAGAAACTGCAGGTCGGGCTGCGCGAGCTCGAGGCGGAAGGTGAGCGCGAAGAGCCCGCCCAAACCGAGCAAGATGAGCGACAGCAGGATCCCCTTCAGCGCGATCAGGCGATAGTCATCGGAGAACAACAGTGCTCCCAGGCGGCTGCCGTCGACCAGATCGGCCGGTGCCCAGCGCGGGGTGCGCAAGCTCGGCGCTTTCTCGGGGACGTGGGCGGTGGTGACGGCCATGGTCAATGTTGCCCGTGGTGTGCCTGGTCTGCGGCGTGCTCCTCGACCACCAGCCAGGCTTTCATTTGGTAGTGACCCACCCCACAGTAGTCCACGCACTGAATGAGGTATTTCCCGGGGCGTGCCGGCGCCCGGATCCAGATGCTGCGCACCGCGCCCGGATCGACCTCGGTGGTGATGCGCGCCGCCGGCAGGTTGAAGCCGTGGATCACATCGTTGGAGAGGATGCGGAAGAGGATCTTCTCGCCGGGGCGGGCGATCATGGCGTTGCGGCTCACCGCACCGCTGGCATCGATGAACAGGAAGCCCCACTGGTAGGTGTAAACGGTGATGCTGCGGTCGAAGCCAGCCGCCGCCTCGCCGGCGTCACGCGCGGTGCCCGCGACGGCCGCCTCGGGCAACGCGGACTCGTAGGCGCGGTACACGCGGGCGCTGTCCAGATCGGCGTAGACTACGAGCCCCGTCAGCAGCACGGCGAACACCACCTCCGCGCGGTAGGACAGGCGCCAGCGCGGAGGCCAGAAGAGCGCGGCCAGTAGGGCGACCACGCCGGCCACACCGAGCGCGACCATGATGGCGAACATGGTCGTCGCACCGCTGGAAAGTCCCAATGCGTCGTGCACGATCCCTTGCCGGGCAGAACGAACCCGACGCCCCGCTGTGGTCCACACATCCATGAGACGACAAGCACGCGATCGCGCCTTGATCCAGGTCAAGAAGCTCGCCGTTGCACGGCCTCGGGCCGCGGGCAGCTTGAGTCAGCTCATCCACCATGGGGGATCCGGGTCGCTGCGGTGCCTCGAGGAGCGCTGGCCGAGGTATCATTCCGAAGGCAGGTTCCTATGCCTAGACGCCCGTGACCGGAATACGCGCGAAACAGGCCGAGGCGTGACATCGCAAGAGCAGCGCCATCGCCGGACGGGGGTGGCGATTATGCGCATACGGCACGCTTGCGACATTCTGTGCGACAGTATACGTTCGCGCCCGCGCGCTCGCCGTGGGCCAACCCGAGCCGTGAAAGGAGCAGAGCAATGACCAAGCCGTGGTATCGATCCGCGACCGTCGTCGATGTCGAGATCGACGACACCCCGCTTCACGCTCCCGCCCCCGCGCCCGAAGAGGAGGAAGTGGTTACCGCGCCGGTGCCGGTCGAGGATGCTCGTCTCGGCGTTGGCTTCAACGCATTCATCGGTGAGCGGTGCGGGCTGGCGGTTAGCGCCGATGAAGGGCTGATCGATCATGGTACGGGTGGCGGGCAGGAAACGCTGTTCGAGCTGAAGATGGTGAGGAGCCTGAGCGAGCTGCGCAAGGCCATGGAGCTGAGCGCCTCCGCGGCCTTCTCGGGACTGCTTGGCGGCGCCAGCGCCAAGGCGAGGTGGGTCAGCGAGCAGAAGCTTCATCGGGAAAGCGTCTATCTGCTCGTCAAGGTGGAGGTGAAGAACCGCAAGGAACAGCTCCTGGACTATCGGATCAGCGAGGGCGCCGCTGCTATGCTGGCGGAAAAGCCGCAGAACTGGTGGACGAGGTTTTACCGCAAGTACGGTGACGTCTTCGTCTCCGCGGTAACGACCGGCGGCGAGTTCTTTGCGCTCTATCAGTTCGAGACCCAGTCCATGGAGTCGAAAACCGCGCTCGAAACCCAGATGAATGCCGTCGTGGGCGCCTTTCAGAGCCAGAGCACCTTTCGCTCGGCCATCGAAAGCATCGACACTGCGGTCAACACCACCTGCAAGCTGTACGTTCGCGGCGGCCGGGAGCGGCTCCCTGAGATCAAGCCTGAAACGATCATTGAAGCTGCCCTGGTCTTTCCGACCGCCGTCGATCCCGAGAACGGTTGGCCCCGCGCCTACCGGGCGGACACCAAGGACTACGACGTGGTCACTGGCTTCATCGGCTTCCCCGAGCCGGCCGACGCCGCGTTTCGCGAGGCGCACCGGACGTTCGAACAGCTGACCGCTATGTGGGAACGGCTGGAACGACTGGAGGTGGTGCTCGAGAGCGAGGGCGCCATGGGGACGAAGCCCGCCGGGACCCTGGCAGCGCTCCGTGACCGTATTTCCGACCGGGTGAAGTCCATTGCCGAGGAGCCGTTCGCCGATCACCAGTTACCGCCGCAGCTGGAGCACGACGTTGAAAACCTCGAACGATCGCTGGCCTGGACGCCCGTGCGCGGCGCGCTGGTGCAGATTTCGGTTGGCAGCTGGAAACATGTTTGGGGCGTGAGCAACACTGATACGATTTCTCGTTGGAACGCGAGCGAAAAACACTGGGAGCAGATTAATGGCCGTCTAATCAACGTCTCAGTGGCCGCCGACGGCACGACCTGGGGTGTAAACCGAGACGGCCATTCCTACCGATGGAATGGCCGCCAATGGCAACAGATGTCCTGGTATTTCCATCCCAGGGGAGTGAAGCTCAAGGGGCATGCTTCAACCGACCAGCCTTTGGTGCAGGTGTCCGTCGGCCGCCAGGGTCAGGTGTGGGCCATCTCGAACCGGGGCAACCTGTACCAGTGGGACGGTTCGAGCTGGGGCCAGCGGCCGACGCAGGAGCACGGGGCCGCCAAGTGGGTTTCCGTTGCCCGGGACGGTTCGGTGTTCCTGCTCAATCGCAGCAACAAGGTCTTCCGATGGGCTAGCGAGGGTCGCGTTGAGTCCATCGGCCGCGATCTGGAGCACATCTCCACGCGCAACGAAGGCGAGGTCTGGGGGATCGATACCACCGGTCGCGTGGTGCGATGGGACGGCGAGGCCTGGAGCAAGGTTCCGGGAGAGACAGCACTGGTGCGGATCTCGGTCGGCGACGACGGAACCGTGTGGGGCGTCGATGGGCAGGGGAATATCTTCCGGTTCAACGAAGCGCTGTCGGTGTAGGGGTATCAGCGCCCCGTGAAATGGCGACGGTGCCTGGGCTTGGAGCGGGTTTGACATGGATGAGCACGATGCGCCCGGTGCTGGAACAGGAAGTCCGCGTAGAGGACGGGATCCTCGCAAGGCGAGTTGACGAGCTGCGGATGGGAAGCGGGTCGCATGGACGGTACGGAGTTGCAGTCGCCGGGGGGCTACGGGAGCCTATTTGATCAAGCGGCATCCGCCCCTATATTTAGGCCATGAAGCCAGTCAACGAACATCTGGTCGCCGTCGCCGCGAACGCCCAGCCCTACACTGACGACCTCGACTTGCTCTTGGCGATCTTGCCGGCGGCTCTGCAAGAGCGTTCTCGATCGCTGCCCCGGGAGAGCCTGCTCGAGATCGTCCTGGATCTCGGGCGCCGCCCGCAAGCCCGGTTTCCGGGGCACGTGGTCGAGCTTTCGGAGGACCCGGTCAGCCGCGAGCATCTGGCGCACGCCGTGGCGTCGGTCGGCGAGTTCTCGGGAGACAATCGGGCCGGAATCGAGGGCACGCTCCATCGCATCTCGGCCTTGCGAAACCGCAGCGGACAAATCGTCGGTCTGACGCTTCGGGTGGGGCGTGCGGTGTTCGGGACCATCGAGCCGGTTCGCGACCTCGTCGAGCGCGGTGCGAGCATCCTGCTGCTGGGAAAGCCCGGGGTGGGCAAGACCACCAAGCTGCGGGAGATCGCGCGCGCACTCGCCGACCAGTTCAGCAAGCGGGTGATCGTCATCGATACGTCGAACGAGATCGCCGGCGACGGCGACGTTCCACATCCCGCCATCGGCAGCGCGCGTCGCATGCAGGTGCCGCACCCCGAGCGACAGCACGCGGTGATGATCGAGGCGGTGGAAAACCACATGCCGGAAGTCATCATCGTGGACGAGATAGGGACTGCGGCTGAAGCCCTCGCGGCGCGCACCATCGCCGAGCGCGGAGTGCAGCTGATCGGTACGGCGCACGGCAACAGCCTGGAAAATCTGGTGGTGAACCCCACCCTGTGCGACCTGGTAGGCGGGGTGCAGACGGTGACCTTGGGCGATGAAGAGGCCCGCTTTCGCGGCACCCAGAAAACGATCACCGAGCGCAAAGCCTCGCCGACCTTCGACGCCGTGGTGGAGATCGTCGACTGGGAGCAGGTCGTCGTCCATGCTGATACGGCGCGCGCGGTGGACAACCTGCTCCGGGGCGTTCACCCTGGCGGCGTTCGGCGCTCTCGCGGTACTGAAACCGTGGTTGCGTTGCGCGAATCGCCCGAGCCTGAGACGCCGGCGGAAGTCACCCCCGATGGCCAGCGCGGGCCGGTGCGCATCTGCGCCTATGCCATCAGCCGCGACCTCGTGGAGCGCGTGCTCAGGGACCTGCGCCTGGAGGCGCGCACGGTGAGGCAGCCGGAGGAAGCTGACCTCATTATCGCACTGCGTTCTCGTGCCGATGATTTGCGGTTGCGACGGGTTCTATCAGATAGAAACATCCCTGTGCAGGTGGTCAAGAGGAACACGACGGCGCAGATCCGGCGCCTCCTCATCGCGGTTTTCAACCGGCTGGAGGGCGTGGAGGACCACGAGCGCAACGACGCCGTGCGCGAAATGGAAGCGGCGGTCCAACGCGCCAAGCGCGAAGGCATCGCAGTAGGCGTCGCGCCGCGCTGCGGCTCGCTGCGCAAGCTCCAGCATCGCATCGCCACGCGCCATCGAGTGATCGCTGAGAGCGTAGGCAGCGAACCCCAGCGACACCTGGTGATCTATCCGAGCTGACCGGCCGAAAAAGGGTCGCAGGTACTCGAGAAGATGCCCCAGGTACCACCGACGCCTTTTCCTGACCCCTTTTTCTGCGCGTTCAAAGCGGCGCCTGCGCGAGCCGACCGACGGCCTTGTGCAGACCGGTGGTCACGCGCGCCAGACTCTCGTAATCGAGCTTCTCGGGCGTATCGAGCGGCGTGTGGTAGTAGGGATAACGGTAAAAGGCCGTGTCGGTGACCATGAGCGCCTTGTACCGGCGCAGCCAGAAGGACAGATGATCGCTCCAGGCCACTCCCGGAACGAACGAGAAGGTGGCCGCGTGCTGCAGCGGGAAATCCGTCGAGGCCCGGAACGCCCGTGCCAGTTCGAGCATCGCCCGGCGCGAGCGGAAGTTGGAGACGAAGGCGACGAAATCCGCCCGGTCCGGATAGAAGAGACGAAACAAGGGCGGATAACGTTGCGAGCCCGGGTCGTTGCAGTAGTACCCCAGGGTCTCTAGAGACAGCATCAATCGGATGTCATCGTCTCGCCGACGGGCGGCGCGGGCGTAGTGCCTGCTGCCTTGATCCCTTGACATAAAGAAGGGCGGCTCTTCGTTGACGAAGGCGACGAAGCGTACCGTTCTTGCGGGCTCGGTTGACGCAAACAAACGGGAGAGCTCCAGTAGTGCGGCAACGCCGCTGGCGTTGTCGTTGGCGCCGGGGCTGCCCACGACCGAGTCGTAATGGGCGCCGAGCAGCAAGATCTCGTTGGGGCGGCTCTTGCCGTAGCGCGTGATCTCGAGATTGGCGCTGCGCGCCGCACGCAGGGTGTACTCCTGCGGCACCACCTCGTAGCCTTGCTCGTGCCAGGTCTGCGTGATGTAGCGTTCGGCCCAATGCAAGGCATCGGGGCGAAACACGTTGCGCTCGCCGATCTCATCGGCGAGCGTCCATGTGTGCGCCCGGAGCATGTCTGGGCTACTGTCGAGTTGCATCTCGTCCCCTTCACTCGGCACTGCGCACCGCTCTGCTACGGTGCCCCATTGCAAGACCTGACCCCGTTGCACTACCGGGATCGGACCCCGGCCTTGGGCTTAACCGACAACGGACGCGTGGACCAAAACTGCGTGTCGGTTTGCCCCATTCCCTCCTCCCTTACTTTATAGTTCTGGGAGTTTCCGCATTCTCCGGAGGAGGAGGATGATGTCCGGTTGCAGACGTTGCACGATGGCGTGGGTGTTGCTCGCCCTGGTGTGCGCGCCGGCGGTCGCGGCGGCGGTGGAGCACGAGGCGGTGCCGGGGTCGATGGTGCCGCGGGCGAAGGGTGCGGAGACGGCGGTGCTGTGGCAGCCCGGCGATCCCGGCGAGCGGCTGTTTCTGCGCGGTCGTGTGCTCGGCAGCGATGGCCGTCCGCTCGCCGGCGCCGTGGTGAATCTCTGGCACGCGGACGGCACGGGCAGGTACCGCGAGACGCGTTACCGGACGCGGCTCGAGACGGCCAAAGACGGCACCTTCAACGTCGCCACGGTCCTGCCGGGCCAGTACTGGGGGGTGAAGCACATCCACGTCGTCGTCGACCACCACGACTACCCGCGGCTCGACAAACGGATCGTGTTCAAGGGCGACCCCAACCTGAACCAGACGGGCGGGCGCGACCAGGCGATCCTGCTCGAGGAGGTGCACAAGGACGGGGAGAAGGTGCTGGTCGGGGGCGTCGAGCTCGTGCTCGGCGCGAAGGTCGGGAACTGAAAGCGCCGCGGTCTTCCCGGCCGACTTCCGCGTCACCGATGCCGCAACGATGGACCGGGCACTGAACCCAGCCGTCCACGCCCCGGCACCTGCCGCGAGCGGGGCGGGTGGCCGCTGTGTGACAGACCGAAGGGTGAAACGCATCCCCGCGCTTGCCCTGGCCCTCGCGCTCGCGCTACCGGGCACGGCGGGGGCCAACGGCGCGGCGGAGACCCCTCCGGAGCACGAGTTCTACTTCACCCGCGGCATCTACGGGGGCGACCTGGATACCTTGAGCTGGGGGCCGCGCTGGGCCATCGACTACCCCAAAGCGGACCAGCAGTTCCTGGTGGCGCTGCGCCGGCTGACCGTGGTCGACGCCTTCGGCTCGGACCACGCGCTGCCCGTGGGCGAGGCGGCGCTGCGCGACTTTCCCTTCCTCTACGTGCTGGAGGTGGGGTCGCTCTTGCTGAGCGACGCCGAGGCCGAGGCCCTGCGGGAGTATCTGCTGGCCGGCGGGTTCATGCTGGTCGACGACTTCTGGGGCACGTGGGCCTGGGAGAACTTCGAGACGCAGATGCAGCGCGTCTTCCCGGGCCGCCCCATCGTCGAGGTGCCCCTCGAGCATCCGGTCTTCCACGCCTTCTACGACGTCACCGAGATCATCCAGGTCCCCAACGTGCACCAGGCCGCGGGCGGGCCGACCTGGGAGTACGACGGGCGCGTGCCGCACGTGCGCGGCATTTTCGACGACGAAGGCCGGCTGATGGTGGCGATCAACTGGAATACGGATCTCGGCGACGCCTGGGAGTGGGCGGATCTGCCGAGCTACCCGCTGCGCTACTCCACCTACGCGCTGAAGATCGGCATCAACTTCGTCATCTACGCCATGACTTACTGAGTTGCTGGAGTTCGCCCTCAAGTACGATCCGGAACTGTTCGCCCGCGGTGCGCTCGAGCTGCAGTGGTCCTGGGGCGCGTACGCCGCGGCGGTGCTCGGGCTCGGCCTGCTCGTGGCGCTGGCGCTCGGCTACGCCCGCTCGACGCCGCGCCGGCGCGACCGGGCCGGGCTGTGGGCGCTGCGCACCGCACTGCTCGCGCTGCTGCTGCTCGTGCTTCTGGACCCGCACCTCACGGTGGAGGTCGACGAGCCGGTGCCCGGGCACGTGACGGTGCTGCTCGACGATTCGCTCAGCATGCGCATCCGCGACCTGAACGGGGCGGCCCGTTCCGAGTTCGTCGAGCGTGCGTTCGCTCCGGGCGCGGGCGCGCTGGCGACGGCGCTCGAGCGGCGCTTCGACACCCGGTATCTGCGCTTCTCCGATACCGTGGAAACGCTGGCGCCCGGTGAACGCCCGACCTTCTCCGGCGCGCGCTCGCATCTCGCGCGCGCCCTCGAGCAGGTGGCGCGCGGCGCCGACGCGCAGTCCCTCGCCGCCGTGGTGCTGGTCACCGACGGCGCCGCGGACGACCCCGGCGCGCTGGACGAGGCGATGCGCACGCTGAACGCGTCCGGGGTGACCCTGCACGCCGTCGGGGTGGGTGCGGAGCGATTCGAACGCGACGTGGAGGTGGCCCGCGTGCACCTCCCGCGCCGGGTGCTGCGCGGCGACGCCGTCGAAGCCGAGATCGTCGTCGCCCATCGCGGGCTGGCCGGGCGGGCGGTGACGCTGGTGGTGGAGGAGGAGAGCGCCGTCGTCGCGGAGCAGCCGCTGACCCTCCCCGGCGATGCCCACCTGGCGACGATGCGCGTGCCCCTCGAGTTCACCGAAGCCGGTCCCCGCCGGCTCACGTTCCGGGTCGCGCCGCAGCCGGGGGAGACCGTGGTGGAGAACAACGTCGCCCACCGCGCGGTGGACGTGCGCGGCGAGCCCGTGCGCATCCTGCACGTCGAGGGCGAGCCGCGCTTCGAGGTCAAGTTCCTGCGCCGCGCGGTGGCCGCCGACGACGTCATCCAACTGGTCTCGCTGGTGCGCACGGCGGAGAACAAGTACTACCGCCTCGGTGTGGAGGACGCGAACGAGCTCCCCGGCGGGCTGCCCGATACCGACGAGGACCTGTTCCGCTACGACGCCGTCGTCCTGGGCAGCATCGGCAACGACCTGTTGAACGAGGTGCAGCAGGCGCGCCTGCGCGACTTCGTGGCGCGCCGCGGCGGCGGCCTGGTGCTGCTGGGCGGGCGGCGCGCGTTCGCCGAGGGCGGCTACTCGCGCTCGACCCTCGCCGGAATCGCACCGGTGGAGCTGCCCGACGCGGCGAGCGCGTACCGGGTGCGCGTGCCGGTGCGTCCCACCGCGGCTGGGCGCGGGGATCCGCTGCTGCGCCTCGCTCCCGACGATGGTATCCACGCCAGCTGGGAGCGGCTCCCGCCGCTGACCGTGGTCAATCCCATCCGGCGCGCGAAGCCGGGGGCGACGATCCTCCTCGAGGGCGCGGACGACGCCGGCGAGCCCCTGGTCGTGCTGGCTTGGCAGCGCTACGGGCGCGGCACCGTCGCCGCCTTCCCGGTGCGCGATTCGTGGCGCTGGCAGATGCATGCCGACGTTCCCCTGCGGGACGAGACCCACGAGCGGTTGTGGCGCAACCTCCTGCGGCACGTCGCGCGCCCGGCCGGCGGCCGCGTGCGCCTCCACGTCGAGCCGGCGGAGGCCGCGCGCGGCGACACCGTCTCGGTCCAGGCCGAGGTGCTCGACGCGGGCTACCGCCCCGCCGCGGACGTCGAGGTGACCCTCGCCGTGACCACGCCCCCCGGCGAGGTGGAGGAGGTCCCGCTGGAGGGCGCCCTCGAGGGTGAAGGTCTGCACCGCGCGAGCTTCGTCGTGCGCGACGTCGGCCGCCACCACCTGCGCGTTCGGCTGCGCGCGCCCGACAGTCGACCGATGGACGCCGAAACCGCGGTGGAGGTGAGCGGCGTGGGGCGCGAGTTTCACGGGGCGGAGCTCGACGCCGCGCGCCTGGCACGCCTTGCCGAGGCGACGGGCGGGCGCTTCTTCCGCGCGGGCGAGGCGGCGGAGATCGTCGATGCAGTGGACGACGCCACCGGCACGCGGCGGGTGGAGCGCCGGCTGCCCCTGCGCGACATGTCGCTCCTGCTGGTTCTCTTGATCGCCTTCGCCTGCGTCGAGTGGGTGTGGCGGCGCCGGCGGGGCATGGCATGACGGCGCGCGTGCTGGTGCTCGCCCTGTGTCTCGCCGTGCTCTGGGGCGCGCGCGGGGCCGAGCCGCATCTGGCCATCGTCGGCGGTCTCGGGGGCGAGGACTACTATTCGGATCTGTTCCACCGCTGGGTGGAGACTCTGGACGAGGTGGCCACCCAGCGGCTGGGCATTGCCCCCGAGCACCTGATCCGCCTGGAGGAGGATCCATCGCAGGCGGCCGACGCCGGCGCGGACGTCTCCCGCAAAGAGAACGTCCTCGGCGCCATCCGCCGGCTGGCGGAGACCTCCGCGCCGGGGGACGTGATCGCCCTGGTGCTGCTGGGCCACGGGACCGCGCGCGGGGATCGGGCGCTGTTCAACCTCCCGGGGCCCGACCTCTCGGCCACCGAGCTTGCCGGCGCTCTCGATGCCCTGGCGGGGCGGACCGTGGTGGTGGTGGTCGCGGCACCGGCGAGCGCCCCGTTCGTGGCAGCGCTCTCGGGCGCGGACCGGATCATCATCACGGCCACCGCCACCGCTGCGGAGAACCAGCACACCCGCTTCGGCGGGCACTTCGTCGACGCGCTGGCCGAGGACGCCGCGGACAGCGACAAGGATCGGCGCGTGTCGATGCTCGAAGCGTTCCGCTACGCCACCGCTGAGGTGGCCCGCGCCTTCGAGACCGAGCGCCGCCTGCGCACCGAGCACGCGATGCTCGACGACGACGGCGACGGCGCCGGCAGCCGCGACCCCGGGACCGGCGGCGGCGACGGGAGCCTCGCCGCGCGCGTTCACCTGGCGGCGCCGGCCCACCGCCCGGACACCGCCGCCGGGCGCGAGGCGCTGGCCTTGGAGATCGAGGCGCGCCGGCTGGTGGATCGCATCGAAGCGTTGAAGCGCGAGAAGCGTACGATGGAATCCGCCGACTACCTGCAGCGCCTGGAGTCGCTTTTCATCGAGCTGGCCCTCAACCGGCGCGCTTACCGGGAGATCGAATGATGCGGATAGCCTGCCTCTTACTGCTGTGTGCGGTCGGCACGCCGCTCATCGCTGCCGGCGACGCGACGGACGCGGCGCGCGCGTACCTCGACGCGGGCCGCTACGCCGAGGCCATCGCCGCCGTCCGTGATCGCATCGCCGAGGCGCCGCGGGCGGGGGAAGGCTGGCGCACGCTGGGCCACGCCCTGGCCGCGACGGGAGAGGTCGAGGAGGCGCTCGCCGCCTACCGGCGGGTGCCGCCCGGCGCCGACGGCCCGCCCCTCGACGTGGAGATGGCGATGGCCCGCCTCGAGGGCGTGTACGGCGACGCTGCGGGGGATCCGGGGGCCGGCCGCGCGCGCACGCGCCGGGTGCTCGCCGCGTACCGCGAGCGAGGTCACGCACGCCTGTCCGCGCGCGAGCTGGTCGCCGCCGGCGACGCCGCCCGGGATCTCGCGCGCGAGGATCCCGCACTCTACGCCATGGCCCTTCGCATCTACGAGCAGGCCATCCGGCGCGCCCCGGACGACCCCGCGACCCACGTCGCCATCGCCGATCTGCTCCTCGATCGCTACAACAACGAGGAGGCGCTGGAGGCCTACCGCGCGGCGCTGGAGCGCGACGCGCAGTTCGTCCCCGCCTTGCGCGGCATCGCCCACAGCCTGCACTTCGACCACTCCGCCGGCGCGCTGGATGCGACGCGCCGCGCCCTCGAGGTACGTCCCACCGACGTGGGTTCGCTGGTCCTGCTCGCGCGCCTGCACCTGGAGCTGGAGGCGTATTCGGAAGCCGAGCAGACCATCGAGCGCGCCCTCGCCGTGAATCCGCGCTCACCCGAGGCCCTGACCCTGACCGCCGCGCTCGCGTTCCTGCGCGGCGATAAACAGACGTTCGAGGCGCGGGTGGCGCGGGTCAGGGCCATCGCCCCGGGGTACGTGGCGCTCTACCAGACCCTGGCCGAGGTGGCGGCCCAGAACCGCTACTACGCCGCGGCGGAGCGGTTCGCGCGACGCGCCGTGAGCCTCGACGACCACGCGTGGCGCGCACACGCGCTGCTCGGCGTGAACCGGCTGCGCCTCGGGCGGATGGAGGCCGGGCGGGCGGCGCTGGAGTCGGCCTTCCGCGGCGATCCCTACGATGCCCGCACCAAGAACGCGCTCGAGCTGCTGGACCGCCTCGACGGCTTCGGGCACGTGCGCTCGGCGCGCTTCGTGCTGGTCGCCGATCCGCGCGAGGCGCGGGTGCTCGCGCCGCGCCTGCTGCCCATCGCCGAGCGGGCCTACGACCACTACGCCGGGGCCTACGGCTACCGCCCGGCTACGCCCGTGCGCGTCGAGCTCTACCGGCGACACGAGGACTTCTCGGTGCGCACCACGGGGCTCGTCGGCGTCGACATCATGGGCGTGTCCTTCGGCCCCGTGGTGGCCCTGGATTCCCCGTCGGCGGCGGTCTTCGGTCCCGTCAACGTGGGCTCGGTGCTGTGGCACGAGATCGCGCACACCTTTCACCTCGGCCTCACCGGCTCGCGCGTGCCGCGGTGGTTCTCCGAGGGGCTCGCCGTGTTCGAAGAACGTCGTGCCCGGCCGGGGTGGGGCTTCGACGTCAGCCCCGGCTTTCTCGTCGCTTTCCGAGAAGGGCGCCTGGCCCCCGCGAGCGCGCTCAACCAGGCATTTCTACGCCCGCGCTACCCCGAGCAGATCGCGCACGCGTATCTCCAGAGCGCGCTGGTGATGGAGCTCATCGCGCGCGATCACGGATTCGAGGCCATCGTGCGCATGCTCGAAGGCTACCGCGACGGGCGCTCCACGGCGGAGCTGCTGCGCGATGTGCTCGGCCGTGAGGCACAGGCGTTCGATGCCGCATTCGACGCCTTCGTGCGCGAGCGCTTCGGCCACGCGCTCGAAGCGCTGGCGCCCGTCGCGGATGCAGAGGACGGCCCCATGCCCCAGGGGCGCTACCCGCACCTGCTGCGCGAGGCGCGCCTGGCGCTGGCCGCGGGCGAGCTCGAACGCGCGTTCGCCGCGCTCACCGAGGCCCAGGCGCTCTTTCCGGAGCACGGCGGCGGGGAGGGAACCTATCACATGCTCGCCGGGCTGCATCTACGCCGCGGGGAGCCCGAGCGGGCCATCGAGCAGCTCGAGCGCGCCATCGCCATCGACGCCGACGACCTCGAGGCCCACGAGCGGTTGGCTGGACTGCATCGGGAAACGGGTGACGCGGGCGCCGCGGCGTCGGTGCTCGAGCGGGCGTTGCTGATCCAGCCCTTCGATGCGAATCTGTATCGCACCCTGGCCGGGCTCCGGGAGTCGCGCGGCGAGTGGGAAAGCGCGGCAGAGGCGCGCGAGGCAGTGGTCGCCCTCGATCCCAGCGATCCCGCCGGGGCGCGTTACCACCTCGCCCGGGCGCATCACCGCGCCGGCAACGCCGCAGCGGCGAGACGCGCCGTGTTGGGCGCGCTGGAGATCGCGCCCCTGTACGAGGAGGCGCTCGAGCTGCTGCTTCTGTTGAGAGAGCTTTCCGGCGCTCCCGCTGACCCCCGCGGCGCGCGGCGGGCGCAGGGCGAGGAGTCGGGGCCGAACGGGATCGGCGGCGGGGTGGACCCCTCCGCAACGATGGTCACAACGGGGAAAACAATGCCGGAGACGAAACGTGAATGACGAGAGCCCCGCCGCCGTCCCGGCGGGCGAGGGCATGGACGACGTGGAACGCGCCGAGGCGCTGAAGGCGGATTTCGAGCGCATCGTCGCCGAGATCCGCAAGCGCATCGTGGGCCAGGACGAGGTCGTCGAGCTCGCGCTGCTCACGCTGCTCATCGGCGGCAACAGCATGCTGGTGGGGGTGCCGGGACTGGCGAAGACGCTGCTCATACAGACCATCGCCGAGAGCGTGGACCTCGACTTCTCGCGCATTCAGTTCACCCCCGACCTCATGCCCTCGGACATCACCGGCACCGATCTCCTCCAGGAGGATCCGGAGTCCGGGCGGCGCGAGCTCGTGTTCCTGCGCGGGCCGGTGTTCGCGAACATCGTGCTCGCCGACGAGATCAACCGCACGCCGCCCAAGACGCAGGCCGCGCTGCTCGAGGCCATGCAGGAGCGCCGGGTCACGGTGCAGGGCCGCACCTACGCGCTGCCCGAGCCGTTCTTCGTGTTCGCGACGCGCAACCCCATCGAGCTCGAGGGGACCTACGCGCTCCCGGAGGCCCAGCTCGATCGCTTCGCCTTCGAGATCGTGCTCGATTACTTGGGGGAGGAGCAGGAGCTCGACGTGGTGCGATCCACCACCGCAGTGGACACGACCCGGCTCGAGCCGGTGCTCGGGGGCGAGCGGCTGCTGGCCTACCAGCAGCTCGTGCGCCGGGTGCCCATCGCCAGCGCCGTGAGCCGCTACGCTCTGGCCCTGGTGCGGGCGACCCGGCCCGGCACCGCGCACTCGGCGGAGCTTGCCGACCGCTGGCTCGCTTACGGGGCCAGCGTGCGGGCGGGGCAGTTTCTGGTGCTCGCCGGCAAGGCGCGGGCGCTGATGCGCGGGCGCGTGCACGTGGGCTTCGAGGACGTGCGCGCGCTCGCCAACCCGGTGCTCCGCCACCGGCTGCTCAGAAACTTCCACGCCGAGGCGGAGCGCGTCACCGTGGATGATCTCATCGAGCAGTTGCTCGAGGCGGTGCCGGTGCCGAGGGAGGCGTCGTGAGCACACCCGCCAGCGCCGCCCCGGGACGCACCGCGCCGGCGCGTTTCATCGATCCCCAGGTGCTCGCGCGCATCGACAATCTCGACTTGATCGCGCGGGTGGTGGTCGACGGCTTCATCAGCGGTCTGCACAAGACCGTGCACCTGGGCGTCTCCACCGACTTCGCCGAGCACCGGGCCTACGCGCCCGGCGACGACGTGCGCCACGTGGACTGGCGCGTGTTCGCGCGCACCGATCGCCTCTACGTGAAGACCTACGAGGCGCAGACCAACGCGGATCTGTCGATCGCCCTCGACGTCTCCGCCTCCATGGGGTACGGGAGCGGCGAGGTCACCAAGCTCGACTACGCCCGCTTCATCGCCGCCGCGCTCGCCCACCTGGCGTCGCGCCAGCGCGACCGTGTCGGCCTCGCCACCCTCGATGCCGATGTCGTCGAGTACGTGGCGCCCTCGGGACGGCGCCGCGACACGGTGCTCCAAGCGCTGGATCGCGCGCGCGCAGCGGGACGGGGCGATCTCGCCCGGGCGCTGGCGCGGCTGGGCGAGCGGCTGGCGCGCCGCGGCATCCTGGTGGTCGTGTCCGACTTCTACGCCCCGCCGCAGGCGGCGGCGGTGGCGCTGGATGCGCTGCGCGTGCGCGGACACGACGTCATCGCCCTGCACGTCCTCGATCCCCTGGAGCGGGATCTGGATCTGCCGGGCCCGGCGGTGCTCGAGGACCTGGAGACCGGCGAGCGGCTGCCGGTGACGCCCCAGGGGCGCGCGCAGTACCGGGCGCTGGTCGACGCCCATGTGGCGGCGCTGGCGCGCGCCTGCGGCGATCGGCGCATCGACTACGAGTGCTTCGTCACCGATCGCCCCCTGGACGACATGCTGTGGCGCTACCTGTCGAACCGCGCCCGGCTGGCGCGGGTGCGCTGATGGGCTTCGCGAACCCGTGGCTGCTGCTCGGGCTGGCCGCGCTGGCGGCGCCGGTGCTGGTGCATCTGGTGCTGCGCGAGGAGCGCACGGGGCGCGCGTTTCCCTCGCTCATGTTCGTGCGCCGGATTCCGTTCGAGCTCAAACGCCGGCGCAAGCTCCGGGACCGTGCGCTGCTCGCGCTGCGCTGCGTCGCGCTGGCCGCCATCGTGCTCGCGTTTGCGGCGCCGTACATCGACGCGGACGTCACGCCCCAATCTGCTGTGGATCCTCAACGCGATGTCGTCTGGCTCCTGGATCGGTCCTACAGCATGAGTCACCCCCGCCGCTGGGAGCGGGCGGTGGCCGAGATCCGCGACCGGATCGAGGCGCTGGGCCCCGGCGAGCGCGCCGCGCTGGTCGCCTTCGACGACGCGGCGCGCGTCGCCGCCGGGCTCACCGCCGATCGCGCGGCGCTGCGCAGCGCCCTCGCCCGGGTGGAGCCCGGCCAGGGCGGCACCGGACTCGCGGCCGCCTTCGGCGCCGCGGATCGGATCCTCGCGCGCAGCGGGGCCGCGCGGCGCGGCGTGGTCATCGTCTCCGATCTCCAGCGCAGCGCCCTCGACGCCGGCGGCGCGCTGCCCCTGGGCGAGACCGTCGCGCTGGAGATCGTGCCCGTCACCCAGCCCGTCGGCGCCAACGCCGCCGTCATCGACGCGCGCCTCGCCCCGCGCCGCGAGCCGGCGGTGGAAGACACGCTGGTGGTGCGGGTGCGCAACACCGGCGACGCAGCGCTGGCCGACGCGAGCGTCGCTCTCGAGGTGGATGCTCGCCGGGCCGAGACGCGTCCGCTCGCGCTCGCGGCGGGCGAGGAGCGCACGGTGACCTTTCCCGTCGTCCTGGCCGCGGAGCGCCCGACCCGGATCACGGTGCAGGTCGGCCCCGACGCGCTGGCCGCCGACGACCGCTACCACGCGGTGCTCGCCCCGCGCCGCCCCCTGGTGGCCGCCCTGATCGAGCCGGATCGCCCGCGCGCGCACCACGGCGTGTTCCTCGAGGAGGCACTGCGCCTCGCGCGCGCGCCGGCGGTGGAGGTGCGCCGCGTGCACGTGCGCGAGATCGATGAAACGCTGCTGGACGCCGTCGACGTGGTGATTCTCGACGATGTGGCGCTGGCTTCCGCGTCCGCCGCGCAAGCGGTTTCAATGTTCGTGGCCCGTGGGGGTGGCGTGTTGATCACGGCCGGTCCGTCCGCGGCGGGCGGCGGCTTCCTCGCCCCGCGGTTCGGGCCGGCCCTTGCCCGCGAGGGCGCGGGCGCGCGCATCGAAGTGCTCACGGGCGATCATCCGCTGTGGGCGGCGGCGGGCCTCGAGGGGAGGCATGCGCTCTCGGGGGCACGCATCACCGCCGCCCGTAGGCTCACGCCGGCGCCGGACGATCGCGTCCTCGCCCGCTTGAGCGACGGTGCGCCGCTGCTCCTCGAGCACACCGCCGGCGCCGGCCGCGTCCTGGCGCTGGCCACCACCGCGGATCCGCGCTGGGGGACGCTGGTGCTGGAGCCCGGTTTCGTGCCCTTCGTGCATGCGGTCGCGGCCCACCTCGGGGGTGGGAGCGGGTGGCGCGCCGCCTACGTCGCGGGCGAAGTGGTGGATCTGCTGCGCCACGCGGGCAGCCTTCCGGGCACCGCGGACTGGCGTGCCTATCTGGTGAACGGAGGCGCGGTGGTGGTGGAGAACCCGGTCGGTGTTCCCGATCGCGTCCAACGCCCGGAGGGCGCCCTGTTCACCACCCGCGTGCCGGGCATTCACGAGGCGCACCGCGCCGACGGGCGCGGACCCTCGTTGCCGTTCGCGGTGAACGTCGGGCGCGCCGAGTCGATGCTGGCGGCGGCCGCGCCCGAGGCGCTCGAGCGCCGCATCGTGCGCCGAAGCGGTGCCGCGGATGCACCCCGGGGGATTGCGCGCGAGGCACGAGATGACGCCGCGGCGTTCGGGTCGTCCTGGTGGCTGTTGATGCTCGCCGGCCTCGCGCTGATCATCGAGAGCCTGCTCGCCAACCGCATCTCGCAACGGCGGGCCGCGTCCGCCACAGGAGCCCGCGCATGAACGGCCCCGAGTCGAAAACCGTGTTCGAGCGGAGCCTGGCCGGCATTCGCCGGCGCTGGCGGCTGCGACGCGTCCTCGAAGGAACCGCGCTGGCCCTCGCGGCGGTGTTGCTGGGCGGGCTCGCCGCCATCGCCATCATGGACGGTGCGCTCTTCGATGCCGGGGTCGTCTCGGCCGCGCGCGGCGGTTTCTACCTGCTCGCCGGGGTCGCGCTCCTGCTGCTCATCGCGCCGCCCGCGCTGCGCCGCGCCCCCGATGCGGCGATGGCGCGTTACGTGGAGTCGAGAGCGCCCGAGCTGGACGC
>JABAHQ010000520.1_pt1 | contig 25503 bp, 23 predicted proteins | sample 7062091 | NCBI WGS metagenome assembly JABAHQ01 (sample SAMN14534359, study PRJNA622989) | marine sediment metagenome | biome: marine biome [ENVO:00000428]; feature: marine pelagic biome [ENVO:01000023]; material: deep marine sediment [ENVO:00002113] | place: India: Gulf of Kutch | collected...
TGCGAGAGGATCTGGAGCGGCCGCACGTCGCTGGACGTGGTGGAGATCGACGCGGCCTCGAACCGGGGCGTCGACGACGCCCGGGACCTCCGGGAGCGGGCCATGTACGCGCCCTCCGAGGAGGGCCGCTACAAGGTCTACATCGTGGACGAGGCCCACATGCTCACCCGGGAGGCGTGGAACGCCCTCCTCAAGATCCTGGAGGAGCCGCCGCCCCGGGTGATCTTCGTCTTCGCCACCACCGAGCCCCAGAAGATCCAGCAGTCGGCGGCGCCGATCCTCTCCCGCTGCCAGCGCTTCGACTTCCGCCGGATCGGGCTGGCCGACATCACGGCCCGCCTCCGGGAGGTGCTCGAGGAGGAGGACGCAGCGGCTCCGGACGAGGCGCTCCGGACGATCGCCCGGAAGGCCGACGGCGGCATGCGGGACGCCCTGTCGCTCCTCGACCAGGTCCTGGCGCTCACCGGGGGGGACGTCTCCCAGGAGGCCGTGCGCCGCGTCCTGGGCCTCGTGGAGGAAGAGCGCTATCTCGAGCTCCTCGATATCCTTCGGGAGAGGCGTCACGGGGCGATCTTCGGGTTCGTCGAGGAGCTTCTGGACGAGGGCTACGACCTGGCGGAGTTCTATCAGGGCCTGGTCGACACCTTCCGGGTCCTCCTCCGCCTGCGCCTCCGGGCCGGCGAGGGACCGGGCGACCTCCGAGACGATCTCCGGGACGCGTTCCTGGAGCGCGCCGAGGGCTTCGATCCCCCCGACCTGGTACGGATGCTGGCCCTGGCCTCGGAGCTGGAGACGTCGGGGAGCCTCCGCCGGAGCGCCCATCCCCGGATGCTTCTGGAGATGCTCCTCCTGCGCTTGAGCTACCTGGACCGGACGGTGGACCTGGAGGCGCTGATCCGGGAGCTCGGAGGAGGGGCGCCGCCCCAGAGCAGGGGGGAGCCTGCGCCCTCCCCTGCGGGGGGAGCGGTGTCTTCCGATGGCGGCACCGGGGCCGATGCGGGATCGGGGGGAGTGGGCGGGAGCGCCCCGGCCTCCGCGGGGGCCGCCTCTCCCTCCGCCTCCGTCCCGGGCGGCGAACCCCTCTCCCTCGATCCGGAGGACGCGTGGCGGACGGTCCTGGACGCGGGGGACGGAGTGCCCCAGGGGATGCTGGCGTTCCTGCGGGCCGCCCGGGTCCGGGCGGTGGACGACGGTATCCTGGAGGTGGCCGTTCCCGCCGGCCCCGCCCTGGACCGTCTCCAGGACCCTTCGACCCGTCGGGAGCTCGCCGAGGCCCTGGGGCGCGTCATGGGCGGAGCGCCGGAGATTCGCGTCTCACGGCTCGAGGAGGGGGACCGGGACGGCCGGTCCGGAACCACCCACCGAATCTCACCGGAGGCCGTCCGGGAGGACCGCCTGAAGGCCCTCCTGGAGCGGGAACCCCTCCTGGGCCGGGCGGTAGAAGAACTCGACCTCGAACTCCTGGAGTGATCCAGGGCTTCGGTCATGCCGCGCAGCGTGGACGGAGCCCCACGGACGCCGCACAGCCGCGCCGGTGGACCCGGGCACAGGTCCGGTCGTTCCCGGCGCTTAATCACGGGGTGGATACGGATGAACAACAGCCTCCAGCAGCTGATGCAGATGGGCCAGAAGCTCCAGACGAAGATGACCGAAGTCCAGGAGAAGCTGGACCACGAGGAGGTCAGCGCTTCGGCGGGGGGCGGCATGGTCACCGCGACGGCCGATGGAAAGGGCCACGTGAAGAGCGTCCGCATCGACCCCGCCGTCGTGGATCCCGAGGACGTGGAGATGCTGGAAGACCTCGTGCTGGCGGCGATCTCCGAGGCCCAGAACAAGGCGAGCCAGGTGTACGAGGAGGAGATGAAGAAGATCTCGGGAGGCTTTCCCCTGCCGTTCCAGCTCCCCGGGCTCTTCTAGGAGCCCGTCCGAGCGCCAGGGACGGAGCGCGTCTCTCCTGCTCCCGCCCGATGTCCGCCGTCGATCGCCTCACCGGAGAGCTGTCGAAGCTGCCGGGGATCGGTCCGAAGACGGCGCTGCGCCTGGTCTATCACCTGATGAAGGGCTCCGAGGAGGAGACGCTGCGCCTGGCTCGGGCGATCCGCGATCTGGCCGAGCGGATCCGCCCGTGCCGGGTGTGCGGCAACTACGGCGAGGACGAGGTGTGCGAGATCTGCGCCGACCCCCGCCGGGATCGGTCGGTGATCTGCGTGGTGGAGGAGGCGTACGAGGTCGGTGCGATCGAGCGGACGAACGAGTACCGGGGCCTCTACCACGTGCTGGGCGGGCGGCTCTCGCCCCTGGACGGGATCGGCCCGGAGGAGCTGAACGTGGCGTCCCTCCTGGAGCGCGTGGAGGACTCCGACGAGGCGGTGCAGGAGGTGATCGTGGCCACGAACTCCAGCGTGGAGGGGGAGGCCACGGCGGTCTACCTGGAGGAGCGGATTCGCTCCCTGGGAGCCCGGGTGACCCGGCTGGCCCGGGGGATCCCGGTGGGCAGCGACCTGGAGTACGTGGACGGGACGACGATCGCGGAGGCCCTGGCCGGCCGCAGGGAGATGTGAGGGGGCCCGGAGGCGATGATGAAGAAGAGCCTGAAGATCACCGGAATCGCCGTTCTCGCCGCCGCGGCCGCCGGCGCGCTCGCCGCTCTCCTCGTCCAGGACCGGATCAGCCGGCACCGCCGGGACCTCTTCAGCTCCCACGCCCTCCGGCGCCTCGCGGCCCTGGGCCACATGGCTCGCCGGGAAGCCAGCGTGGACCACATCAACCTGCTCCGGGACTATCTTTCGTGGGAGCCCCGGGGCCTCCTGCGCGACCGGGCTCAGGCGGTCCTGCGCCGCATGGAGCGGGAAGTTCGGGCCGAGACCGCGGGCGCCTTCGAGGGCTGACGCGGCTTGCTTCGCGGCGCCACCTCACCGACTATACCGGTTGTCGCCGAGGCGACCTACCGCGGCTTGGTCGATCTCGCGCCGAGCCCCGGCCCCGGCTCACCGGACCCTTGACGCGATGACGATCCCCTCGAGACTCCCGGAAGGAGCGTAGCGATCGACCGATGTCGATGATCAACTACGCCAGCCGGGAGATCAACTGCAAGATCGTGTACTACGGCACCGGGCTCGGCGGGAAGACGACGAACCTGGAGTACATCTATTCCCGGGTGAATCCCGAGACCAAGGGGAAGATGATCTCCCTGGCGACGGAGACGGAACGGACCCTCTTCTTCGACTTCCTGCCCATCGACCTGGGGGAGGTCCGGGGCTTCAAGACCCGCTTCCACCTGTACACGGTCCCGGGTCAGGTCTACTACAACGCCAGCCGGAAGCTCATCCTCAAGGGCGTCGACGGGATCATCTTCATCGCCGACTCCCAGCGGAGCCGCATGGAAGCGAACATCGAGTCCATGCACAACCTCTACGAGAACCTGGCCTCCTACGGCTACGACCTGTCCGACATCCCCTTCGCGATCCAGTACAACAAGCGGGATCTCCAGGAGATCCAGACCGTGGAGGAGCTCCGGGCTCAGCTCAATCCCAACTCGGTGCCGGATTTCGAGGCGATCGCCATCGAGGGGTCCGGGGTCTTCGACACCTTGAAGGCGGTGAGCAAGCAGGTGGTGAAGAAGCTGAGCTGACGCGCCCATGGCGCGCTCCCGTGTGACCCTCCCGAACCTCATCACCGCGGCCCGGATCGCCGCCTGTCCGGCGATCTTCTTCCTCGCCCTCGGCTCGGGCACGTCCACCCGGTTCTGGGCGTTCGTCCTCTTCGTAGCCGCCAGCCTGAGCGACCTCTGGGACGGCTACCTGGCCCGGAAGCACGGGTGGATCACGGACGTGGGAAAGCTCCTCGATCCGGTGGCCGACAAGCTCCTGCTGGTGGTGACCTTCGTTCCCTTCTTCCTCATCTCCCACCGGCCCGGCCCCGAGGGAGCGATCCCGTGGTGGGGCGAGCTCCCGATCTGGGTCCTGGTCGTCGTCTTCGGACGGGAGCTGTTCATCACCGGCTTCCGGAGCTGGGCGGCCCGGCGAGGAGTGGTGATCTCGGCCGGAATGAGCGGAAAGTGGAAGGCGTTCACCCAGAACCTCTTCATCGGGGCGGTGCTCCTCTGGTATCCGCTCTCCCTGACGGCGCGCACCTCGGGCTGGGGTGGCTCGTTGTTCTGGGAGGCGTGGTGGACCTTCCACGCCGCCTTCATCGGCCTGAGCCTCGCCGTCGCCGTCTACCTCACCGTCCACTCCCTCCTGGACTACCTGTGGGCGTACTGGGCCCGGGTCCGGAGCTCGTCGTGAGCGGCCGGGCCCGTATCGGGACGGAAGAGGCGGACGGCGGGGAGAGGGGCGGAGGGGGGACGGTGCGATCCTCGGTGGTGTCGGTGGGCGAGGAGCTCCTCCTGGGAGAGACGGTCAACACCAACGCCGCGTGGCTCGGCCGGGAGCTCGGCACGGTGGGGGCTCCGGTGGCCGCCCGCTTCACGGTGGGCGACGAAGACGGGGCGATCGCGCTCGCGGTCTCCCGGGCCCTCGAGGCGGCGGAGCTGGTGCTCGTCACGGGCGGCCTGGGACCCACCGACGACGATCGGACGAAGGAGGCGGTGGCGGAGCTCCTGGAACGGCCCCTGGAGTCCGACCCGGAGCTCCTGGAGGCTCTCGCCCGGCGGTTCCGGTCCTTCGGCTACGATCGGCTGCCTCCGTCGAACCGGAGCCAGGCCGAGGTCCCGAGGGGCGGGGACGCTCTCTCCAATCCCCGGGGCACGGCGCCCGGCCTGTGGATCGACGTCGGCGACGGCGTGGTGGTGCTCCTTCCCGGAGTGCCCCGGGAGATGAGGGGGATCTTCCGGGAGAGCGTGGCGGCGCGGATCCGGGCGCGCTTCGGAGATCGCCTCCGCCCCCTTCGACACCGGACGATCCACACCACGGGGATCCCCGAGTCGGTCCTCGCCGACCGGGTGGAGGAGCGGCTGGAGGGCTACCGGGGGCCCGTCACGGTGGCGTTCCTTCCCGACGTGACCGGCGTGGACCTTCGGCTCACGGTCCGGGACGTGGCGGACGACGCCGAGGCCGGAGCTCGCCTCGACGAGATGGAGGAGCTCCTGGGGCCGACGATCGAGGGCCGTCGGTACGACGCCGAGAGCGGAGACCTGGTCGAGGCGGTGACCGCGGCCCTGCGCGCCAGGGGATGGACGGTGGCCACCGCCGAGAGCTGCACGGGGGGCCTGGTGGCCAAGCGTCTCACCGACCTCGCCGGGTCCTCCGACGTCTTCGTCGGTGGCGTGGTGAGCTACGCGAACGCCTCCAAGATCCGGGACCTGGACGTCCCCCCCCGGCTCATCGACGAGCACGGAGCGGTGTCCGGGGAGGTGGCCGCTTCCATGGTGGAGGGGGTGGTCCGGCGCTTCGGCTCCGACTGCGGGATCTCGATCACCGGAATCGCCGGGCCCGAAGGGGGAACGGAGGAGAAGCCCGTGGGGACGGTGTGGTACGCCGCCTCGGTACGGGGCGAGATCGGGAGCCGCAGGAGTCGGTTTCCGGGGAGCCGAGCCGACGTACGGGAGCGGTCCGCCCAGGCGGCCCTGCACCTCCTCCTCCGGTCGATCGAGCGCGGCGGGACGTAGGGCCGCGTCGCCGCGCCCCCTCGGGACGCGACGCCAGAACCCTGGAAGGGCGGAGAGGGTAGTCACCTCGGGCGATCGAGCGTGCACCCTTGAGATCCGAGATGAGCGAAGAGACGACGAAGGAGACCGTGGGCGAGGACGTATCGGCCGAGGACGCCGGCTCACCCGAGGTGGCGGAGGAGGAGGCCGCCGGGGCCGAGCTCCAGGAGGAGCTGGATCATCTCGAGGACGAGTTCCAGAGCCTCAAGGACCGGCACCTCCGGCTCGCCGCGGACTTCGAGAACTACCGGAAGCGGGCCCAGAGCGAGATGAGCGAGTCGTGGATCCGGGCCCAGGCGGATCTCGTGCGCCGACTCCTCGACGCCCTGGACGACCTCGAGCGGGTGACCGCCCTGGATCCCGGGGAGAGCTCCGTGGAGTCGGTGCTCGAGGGTGTCGAGCTCGTGGAGCGGAAGCTGCTCCGGGCGATGAAGGAGGCGGGGGTCGAGGTCGTGGAGCCCGAGGGCGAGGCCTTCGACCCCGAGACCATGGAGGCGATGATGCGGGTCCCGGCCGAGTCCGAGGAGGACGAGGATCGCGTACAGCAGGTCTTCCAGAAAGGATACGTCTTCAAGGGTCACCTCGTCCGGCCGGCCCGGGTCAGCGTCATGAAGGCGGACTGAGCCGCCCTCGGACCGCAGCGCAGAACGCTCACGAATGCCGACCGCGACCAAAGACTTCTACGAGATCCTGGGGGTACCCGAGGGGGCGAGCCAGGACGCGATCAAGAAGGCGTACCGGAAGCTGGCGAAGGAGTACCACCCGGACGCCAACCCGGACGATCCCCAGGCCGCCGAGCGCTTCAAGGAGATCGGGGAGGCGTACTCCGTCCTCTCGGATCCGGAGAAGCGAAAGCAGTACGACCAGATGCGGAAGTTCGGCGGCTTCGGCTTCGGCCGGAGGGGCCGAGGCGGGCCGTCGGGTCCGGGCGCCGGCGAGGGCCAGGGCTTCGAGACGTCATTCTCCTTCGAGGACCTCACGGGATTCGGCGGCCTCGGCGACATCTTCAGCTCGATCTTCGACCGGGGGGCCCGGCCCCGTGGCGGGGCCCAGGCCGCGGGCGGACCTCAGAAGGGGAAGAACGTCGAGTACGTCGTCGAGATTCCCTTCCTGACCGCGGCCAAGGGCGGGAAGATCTCCCTGAACGTCCCGATCACCGAGGAGTGCGCCACCTGCGGCGGCAGCGGGGCCCGACCCGGGACCGGCCTCAGGACCTGCTCCGAGTGCGGCGGGAAAGGCAGCGTGTCCTTCGGCCAGGGTGGGTTCGCCGTGAACCGCCCGTGCCCGGCGTGCATGGGACGGGGCAGGGTTCCCGAGACGCCCTGCCCGGCCTGCAAGGGGACCGGAACGGTGCGTCAGAGTCGGAAGGTCCAGGTCCGCGTGCCCCAGGGCGTGGAGAGGGGCTCCAGGGTCCGCCTCAGCGGCCGCGGGGAGCGCGGCCGGGCCGGAGGACAGCCCGGCGATCTCATCATCACCTTCAAGGTCAAGCCCCACCGCTTCTTCCGTCGCGACGGCCTGGACGTCCACTGCACGGTGCCCGTCAACATCGTCCAGGCGACGCTGGGCACGAAGATCCGGGTGCGCACGATCCACGACCGGAAGGTCGTTCTCAAGGTGCCGCCGGGCACCCAGTCGGGCACGAAGTTCCGGGTCCGGGGCCACGGGATCGAGAAGGGGGGCCGCCGGGGCGATCAGCTCGTGGAGGTGAAGGTCGAGGTCCCGGAGGAGCTCAGCGAGGAGCAGCAGAAGGCGATGGAGGAGTTCGCCGCCGCGTCGGAGATGAGGCACTGACGCGGCGCTCACCGCTCGCAGCCCGTCCGGGGATCCGGATCGTCCGGAGCCCGGAGGGGACAGCCACGAGGAGACGATGGGTCGACGGATACGGGACGAGAACTTCCAGGAGTGGGAGGCGTTCGCCACGACCGGGGATTTCGGCTTCCCCCGCCCCGCGCGCATCGTCTTCCGCTGTCGGACCGATCCCGAGACCCGGCCCCGGCACGTGGTCATCGACGGCGACAAGTCGGACGCCGAAGCCCGTCTGACCGAGCTCGGCGAAGCGGAGCTCGAGGAGCTCCTTCAGGAGGCCGAGACCCTCGGCTAGGCGGCGCCTCGGGCGGCTGTGAGGGCCTCCGGGTTCCGGACCCCTCGCCGGATCCGCCCTCCACCCAGGAGGCGGTCTCCCCGGAATACCACGCCGGACTGGCCCGGCGTGACGGCCCGCTGAGGCTCGTGGAAGCGTGCGGTGAGGCGCTCTCCGACCCTCTCCACCCTGGCCGGGGCCGGCTCGGCGCCGTGGCGGATCTGCAGCTCCACCTCCGCGCCCGGCTCCGGCGCCTCCGCCAGCCAGTTCAGCTCGCCGATCTCGACGCCGGCCGCGTGAAGGCGATCCCCGGGCCCCACCACCACCTCCCGGGTCTCGGGACGGACGTGGAGGACGTACATGGGTTCGGAAAAGCCGCCCCCGAGGCCCCGTCGCTGACCCACCGTGAAACCGGCGTATCCGTCGTGCTCGCCCACCACCTCGCCGTCCTCCGTGACGATCGGCCCCGGCTCCAGGGCCCGATGTCGAGGCCGGAGCTCCTTCTGGAGGAGGTCCCGGTAGTCGCCCGTGGGGACGAAGCAGATCTCCTGGGATTCGGGCTTGTCGGCGGTGACGAGCTCCAGATCCCGGGCCCGGCGCCGGACCTGGTCCTTGGTGAGGTCGCCGACGGGGAAGCGCAGCATGGGAAGGAGCTCCGGAGGCAGCCCCCAGAGGAAGTAGGTCTGGTCCTTCTCGGCGTCCCTTCCCCGGAGGAGAGCCGGCGGGCCGTCGCCGGAGGCGCGGATGCGGGCGTAGTGTCCCGAGGCGATGGCGTCGCACCCGAGCATGCGGCCCCTGCGCAGGAGATCCCGGAACTTCGTGTTGGAGTTGCAGCGCACGCACGGGTTCGGCGTCCGGCCCCGGGCGTACTCCGAGACGAAGTCGTCGATCACGTCCCGGCCGAACTCTTCCTCCACGTCGAAGACGTAGTGGGGGACGCCGAGGCGCTCCGCGACCCGGCGCGCGTCGCGGATCCCGTCGAGGCCGCAGCAGGTTCGGGAGGGTCCCTCGACCTCGGAGTAGCAGAAGGTCTTCATCGTGGCTCCCACCACCTCGTGCCCCTGCTCCACGAGGAGGGCGGCCGCCACCGAGGAATCCACTCCCCCGGACATGGCAACGAGGATGCGCTCCTTCATCGGGCGGCGGCCTCCGTCTGCCGGACGCGCTCCACGACCCGGACCGTGGCGGCCACGGCTCGCTCGACGTGGGCCGCCGTCGTGTCCCGGCCCAGGGAGAAGCGGAGGGGGCTGACCCCCTCGGCCTCGGTCCCGTAGAGCGCGCGGAGCACGTGGCTGGTGCGGTGGGCGCCGCTCGAGCACGCCGATCCGCTGGAGCAGGCGATCCCCGCCAGGTCGAGGCCCACCATCAGCCCGTCGAGGTCGGCGTCGGGTACGCCCACGTTGCTGATGTGGGGCGCCCGGGGGGCGCTCTCGCCGTGAATCCGGAGGTCGGGGATCCCTCCGCGCAGGCCCGCCTCCACGTCGTCGCGGAGCCCGGCGAGGCGGGCGGCCTCGCTCTCCCGCTCGCCCACGGCGAGGCGCAGCGCCTCGGCGACGCCTACCGCCCCCGCCACGTCCTGGGTCCCGGGCCGGAGACCCCGCTCCTGGCCTCCTCCGAAGAGCCGCGCCCGGAGCTCCGTGCCCTCCCGGACGAAGAGGACCCCCGTTCCCTTGGGGCCGTAAATCTTGTGCCCCGTGAGGGTGAGGAGGTCCACCGGGGTCTCGTCCACCCGTACGGGCACCCTGCCCACCGCCTGGACCGCGTCCGTGTGGAGCGGGACTCCGGCTTCCCGGCAGCGTCGGGCGAGCTCCGGGACGGGGAGCCGGATCCCGACCTCGTTGTTCACCCACATGACGGAGACGACGGCGGGCTCCCGGTCGAGGACCTCGTCCAGGGCCTCCGCATCCACGGTGCCGTCGGGGCGCACCGGGAGTGTCGACCGCGCGCCCCCTCCGTCGGCCACCTCCGCGGCCGCGTCCAGGACCGCCCGGTGCTCCACGGCGGAGGTCGCCACGATCGGATCGCGGCCCTGTCGACGCGCCTGATCGGCCCGGCCCAGGATGGCCAGGTTGTCGGACTCGGTACCCCCCCGGACGAAGTAGACCTCGTCGGGCTCGGCCCCCAGGAGAGCGGCGACCCCTTCCCGGGCCTCCTCCAGTGCGCTCGACGCTTCCCGTCCCCAGGCGTGGACGCTGGAGGGGTTGCCGAAGGCTTCGGCGAGGTAGGGGGCCATCGCCTCCCGGACCTCGTCCCGGAGGGGAGTCGTGGCGGCGTGATCGAGGTAGATCGGATCCATGGGGGTCCAGCCCGAGCGTGATCGGGACGGAGCGGACGCCGTCACCGTTTCGCGGATCGTGGCGGATTCCTAAGTTAGCATTGGAGCGTGCCCCGGTGACGGGACGAGCCGCGTCGCGCGGTCGCGCTCCCACGCTCCTCGCCGGGACGCAGAATCCTGGAGCGGTCCGCGTCGGAGGAGAAGGTAACCGAAGCGCGCCCCCAGATACACCGCCATCGGGAGTCCTCAATGCCGCGTAGCGCTCCCCCCTTTCCCCGGGGCCGCCCCACCAACTTCCGGGCGACGGTCCACGGCACGGTGTTCGCCGGGCGGGACCGCCACCTGGAGGGGGTGAACGACGGGGACACCCTCCAGCTGATCCCCGACCCTCCGGTCACCGACGATCCCGAGGTCTGGGTGCATCTCGAGTCGGGGGATCCGATCGGGCACCTCCCCCCCGAGATCTGCTCGTGGCTCGCGCCGTGGATGCTCCGCGGCGGTGCGGCCCGGGCCCGGGTCCTTCGGATCCGGGGGGCCGACGCCCCGAGCTGGCGACGGCTCGTCCTCGAGGTCTCCTGCAGGACGTAGTCCCCCCGCCCGACCCCTCCTAGAAGGTCGAGACCTCCAGCTCCGCCAGGTCTTCGATCTCCACGGTCTCCCTGGTCCAGAACGGCTCGCCGTAGGCGGCCCGGATTCGGGAGCCGCACGCGGCGCACCACGCCCGGATCTGGTCGAAGAGGGTGCGGTCGCCGCCGGGGAAGACCTCGCCCGCCTGGCTCTTCCCCTCGAACTGGGACTCGTAGCAGCCCAGGGCCTCCAGCTTCCGCTCCATCTGGTCCGTGACGTCCACGACGAACGTCGGGTTCCCGGCGTCCTCCCGATACGCGGCGGCGTGGACGACCTTCGAGGGCCGGTGGGCCTCGCCTGGGGCGGGAAAGTTCGTGAGGCCCGCGAGGAAGCAGGCGTCGTAGACGAGGCGGGCCGCCCTGCGGTGGTCCGGGTGTCGGCCCCGGGGCCAGTGGGTCACCACTACCCGGGGCCGCAGCTCCCGGATGATTCCGGCCACCACCGTCCGGGACTCGTCGTCGTTCTCGATCCCCGCGTCGGGTAGGCCGGCGCCCCGGCGCACGGAGAGGCCGAGAACCTCGGCCGCCCGCTCCGCTTCCCGGTGGCGGACCTCGGCCGATCCCCGGGTTCCGCGCTCGCCCCCCGAGAGGTCGACGGCCCCGGTTCGCCGTCCGCGATCGGCGCTCTTGATCAGGGCGCCCCCGCAGAGGAGCTCGGTGTCGTCGGGGTGGGCCATCACGGCCAGGACGTCCAGGGGTTCGTTCATGGAGGCTCCCTCATTCGTAGCCCAGGGCGGCGACGGGGTCGAGGCGGGACGCCCGGACGGCCGGGAGGAGGCCGAAGAGCATCCCGGTGAGCAGAGCCATGGCCAGGGCCGCGAAGATCGACCAGAGCGGAATGCTCGCGGGGATCGGCGTGTAGGCGGCCACGCTCTCGGCGCTCCCGGCCCCGAGGACGAGCCCCAGGGCACCCCCCAGGAGGGTCAGAACCCCCGCTTCGACCAGGAACTGCCAGAGCACCTCCCGTCGGGTCGCGCCCACCGCCTTCCGGACCCCGATCTCCCGGGTCCGCTCGGTGACCGAGATCATCATGATGCCGATCACGCCCACGCCGCCCACCATGAGCCCCACCGACGAGAGGGCGAGCATGACCAGGAAGAAGACCCCCGTGAGCTGGTCGAAGAGCTCGATGAGCCGCTGGGAGGGGAGGACGGCGAAGTTGTTGGCCTCCTTGGGGCCCAGCGCCCGCATGGAGCGCATCGCCCCGATCACCTGGTCCATCGCCGCCCGGGACGAGACCTCGTCCCGGGGAACGACCAGGACGCCGAGGAATTCGTCGGACACCTTGAGCCGTGTGAGGGCCGTGGTGTACGGAAAGATCGCGAAGTGACGGACCGCGTCGGCGAAGATCTGCTCGCCCACGTCGAAGACCCCCACCACGGTGAAGAGCTCGTTCGTCGACCGGCCCGCCCCCACCCGGACCCGGCGCCCCACCGGATCGAGGGGGCCGAAGAGCTCCTCGGCCAGGGGCCGGGAGATCACGACCACCGAGCGGGTCTGGCGAACCTCGGAGGGGAGGAAGTTCCTCCCGGCGACGAAGTCGCCGATCGTGTAGGCGGGCCACGGCTCCGAGTCGGCGCTGGACTGCACCCCCGAGACCCGACGTCCCTCGTACGAGATCGTGGAGCTGAAGTCGAAGTCGATGATCGCCTCCCGCACCGCCGGGAGCCGCGCGATCCGCATCGCCTCGCTCTCCGTGATCTTCGGCATCTCCCACCACGTCGGGCCGTGCCCGGGGCCCACGAGACGCACGTCGGTCATGTCGAAGCGGAGCACGATGAAGTTCCGGGGCCCGGCCGCCTCGAAGCCCTCCATCACGCTGGAGCGGATACCCGTGATGAGGGCCGCCACGGTGACGACGACCGCCACGCCGATCGCCACGCCCAGGACCGTGAGTCCCGCCCGGACCTTGTTCGCCCGGAGGGCGTCCGCGGCGATCCGCACGCCCTCGATCAGGGTCTCCCGGCCCATCACGGCCCGCTCACTCGTAGCGGAGGGCGTCGACGGGATCGAGGCGGGCGGCCCGGGCCGCGGGGTAGACCCCGGCCACCACGCCCACCCCGACGCCCAGGACGATCCCCAGGGCCACCCAGCGGACCGCCACGGCCACGGGGAGGGGCGAGAGGGAGCGGACCAGCGCCGCCAGGACCACCCCGACCCCGACCCCCAGGAGCGCCCCGACCCCGGAGAGGGTCCCCGACTCGATCAGCACCTGGACCAGGATGTCCCGGCGTCGGGCCCCGATCGCCTTCCGGATCCCGATCTCCCGGGTCCGCTCCATGACCGAGACGAGCATGATGTTCATGATCACGATCCCGCCCACGACCAGGGAGATCCCCACGAGACCCGGCAGGGCGACGAAGAGGATCCGTGAGATCCGGTTCCAGAAGCTCAGGGTGGCCTCGGCGGTCTCGAGCTCGAACGTGCTCGCCTCCCGGGGACGGAGGCGGTGACGCACCCTCATGATCGCCTCCAGCTCCCAGATCGCTTCGTCGAGGAGCTCCGGGTCGGGGGTCTGGACGACGATCTCGTCCACCACGTGTCGGGGGTTCGTGATCCGCTGGACCGGAGACCGTGCCGGCGCGATCGCCCGGTTGTCGAGGGAGATGCCCAGGACCGACCCCTGCTCCTCCAGGACGCCGATGACGCGGAAGGGAAAGCTTCCGACACGGACCGTCCTGCCCAGGGGATCGAGGTCCGGAAAGAGGGTCTCGACGGTGCTCTCGCCGAGGACGATCACGGGGACGCCCCGCTCCGCCTCCTGACGGGAGAAGGGTCGGCCCGACTCCACCCGGAGAGCCCGGATCTCCAGGAGCTCGGGGGACGCGCCGCTGATGCGGACGTTTTCCACCTTCCGGCCGCTCTCGGCCTCCACCTCCCCGGTCGACGTGCTCTCCACGCCCACCACGGCCGGCACCTCGAGGCGGGCCCGGATCGCTTCGGCGTCGGCGTAGGTGAGGTCCGGCCGTCGGCTCCACGCCCGCCGCTCCTCGGCGCTGGTGTTGATCTGCACCGAGGGACGCCGACGCACGGTGACGGCGTTGACCCCGTAGACCTGCTCGGAGAAGTCCTCCTTGATGTAGCGGTCCAGCCCCTCCACGACGCTCACGACCACGATCAGGAACATGACGCCGATGATCACGCCCAGAAGGCTGAAGAAGCTCTTCAGCTTCTGGGCCCAGATCTGCGTCAGGGCGAGCCGGATCCCCTCCCAGGCGTTCACCGCGCCGCCCTCACAGCCCCCGCTCGTCCTCGTCCTCGTCCCGCGGTCGGACCCGGTCGCCGTCGCCGAGGCTCCGGATCGCCTGGTAGGGTCCCGCCACCACGGTGTCCCCCTCCTCCAGGCCCGAGATCACCTCGAAGTACTCCTGGCCGGCGATCCCCACCCCGACCGGGGTGAAGCGGGCGACGCGGTCCCGGACCCGGTAGACGCCCTCGACCTCCCGCTCTCCCAGGGCACTTCGGAGGGGGCTGTCCTCTCCGGCCGGGGCGGGCGCCCCCGCGTCCTCCTTCTCGAGCGGCTCCTCCGGCTCCCGCTCCTCCTCCCGCACNNTCGGAGACCGGAGCGGGCGCGTTCGGGTCCTCGGCTTCCGGCTCCTCGGACTCCCGGTCCTCCTCCCGCACGGTCAGGGCGATGATGGGGATCGTGAGCGCGTTCTTCCGGACCGCCGTGATGATGTCCGCGGTGGCCGAGAGGTCGGGCCGGAGGATCTCCGGGGGGTCGTCCAGGGTCACCACCACCTCGAAGTCGATCGCCGCGCTCTGGCCGCCGACCTGCTGGGACTCCGGCGGACGGATCGCGCTCTGCCCGATCTTCGTGACCCGGCCCCGGAAGATGCGCCGGGGGAAGGCATCGATCTCCACCACTGCGCTGTCCCGGAGGGTGATCTCCGGGACGTCGGTCTCGTCCACCTCCAGGACCGCTTCCACCACGGAGAGATCGCTGATCGTGAGGAGGAGGCTTCCGGGGTTGTTCATGGTGCCGACGACCGCGGTCTCCCCCTCCTCGATGTTCAGGCGCGTCACCCGCCCCGCGATCGGGGCCCGGATCACCGTCTTGGCGAGCTGGTCCTCGGCCTCCGCCAGGGCCGCCCGAGCCTGGTCCACCCCGTGGCGGGCCGCCGTGAGCTGCGCCTCCGACACCTCGAGGGTGGTGCGGGCGTCGTCGAGCTGCTGGCGGCTGACCAGGGTGGAGTCCCGGGTCCAGAGCGTCCGGACCCGATCGAAATCCCTGCGCGCCCGGAGGAGGCTCGCCTCCTCCCGGGCGACCTGAGCCTCGGCCTGGCTCAGCGCGGCCCGGCTCCGGGCCACGGCCGCCCGGATCTGGGAGGGATCCAGGCGCAGGAGCACCTGATCCCGCCCGACGTCGTCGCCCTCGTCCACGTTCAGCTGCGTCACGCGCCCCATGACGTCGGAGCTGATGTCCACGCTCCGGCGCGCCCGGACGTTTCCGCTGGCCGTCACCGTCGCGACCAGGTCCCGGCGCTCCACCGGCTCCATCCGTACCTCGGTGGGCCGCTCCCGCGCCCGGAGCACGGCGAAGGTCCCCGCTGCGCCCACGACGACGGCCGCGACGACACCGATCGCGATCTTTCGGGACCGTCTCATCGGTCTCCCTCGGCGTCGGTCCGGAGGGGGGCGCCGATCAGGGCCTCGAGATCGGCCAGGGCCTCGTGATAGGTGAAGACGGCAGCGATCCGGTCCCGATCGGCCAGGGCCTTCACGGTCTCGGCGTCCACGAGCTCGCTGAAGGGGATCTGGCCGACGGCGTACTGCTCCCGGGCCAGGCGGAGCTGCTCGTCGGCGACCCGCTGGTTCTCGGCTTCGAGTCGGGCGCTCTCGTATCCCGTCCTCACCGCCGCGAGCCCCGCTCCGATCCGGGCCCGGAGCGCCAGCTCCTGCTCCCGGATCCGGTAGCGGGCGTCCGCCCGCTCCACCTCGGCGGCCTCCACCTCCCGCTGCCGCCCGAGCCCCTGGAAGATCGGCAGGCTCAGGGTCAGGGAGGCCCGGGGCGGCTGATTGGTGAAATCGAAGGGGAAGACGTCGTTCCGGGCCCGAATCTCCGCCGCCTCCTGGTCGGTGAGGGCGAAGGCCGAGCAGTCCTGGGCGGGGAGGGGGTCGGCGAGCCGGGTCACGAGCTCGTTGAGGGCCTCGCACCCCTCGACCTGGGTCTGGGCCTGCTCCCGCGCCTGCTCCACGAAGAAGTCCGTGTCGCTGGCCTCCCGGGTGAATCCGCTCAGGCCCGCCTGCAGGTTGAGCGAGGGCAGATAGGCGGACCGGGCGCTCCGGACCTGATAGTCGGCGGCCTCACGGCTCGCCCGGAGGGCCCGGAGCGAGGGATTGGCGTCCAGGGCGCGCTCGTAGAGCCCCTCTTCCGACCAGCGGGGCTCCTCGACCTCGAACTCCGTGGAGAGCTCGGCGTCGGCCCGGGGCTCGAGCCCGATCTCCCGGAAGAGGGTGAGGCGCGCCGTGTGGACGGCGAGCTCGGCCCGGAGAACCCCGACCCGGGCTCGGCCCACCTCCACCTCCGCCCTCCGCACGTCCAGCTGTGTGGCCGAGCCCACGTCCCGCCGGGCGCGGGCCAGGCGGAGGTTGGTCTCGGCCCGCTGGAGCTCCTGACGGGACAGCCGCTGGCCCTCCCTCCGGCGAAGCACGCCGAGATACGCCCGGGTCACCGAAGCTTCGAGCTGGGCGGCGCCGTTGCGGATGCGCGCCGTGGTGGCCTCCCGGTTCGCCTTGGACCGGCCCGGTGCCAGGAGGGTGGCGCCGTCCAGGGTGTAGTCCAGGCCCAGGGTGTAGCTCGAGAGATAGAACGACGGTTGGCCGCCGAAGCCGAGCTGGTCGTCGGTGATGCTCCCGAAGAGCTGTTCCCCCGAGCCCTGCCACGAGAGGGACGAGCTCACCGAAAGGGAGGGAGCGAGGAGGCGGCCGTAGGAGGACCGGACCTCCCAGTGAGCCACGTCGGCGTCGTTGACCGACGCCAGGTATCCCGGATTGTTCTGCTTCGCGAGGGCGATCGCCTCCTCAAGGGAGAGGGCGGGCTCCGGGCCGGCCTGGGCCCCGGAGGCGCCGGGAGCTCCGGTCACCGCCGCGAGGGCGAGGAGGAGGCTGCCGAGGCAACGACGATCGATCACGGGGCGATCTTCCCTGGTCTGCGGGACGAAGCGGGGCGCGATGGACGCCTCGGCGCGACGGGCCTCCCGTCGTGGCGCTACGGCGTCCCCGCTGAAGATCTTCAAAACCCGGGGATCGGAAAAGGATCGGCGGGACCGCGGATCTGTGGGGAGGTGTCCGGGGCTCAGGGGTGGACGAGGGTTCCGAGAGCCTCCTACCGGGGCAGGTCCCTGCGCTCCGCCCGGTATCCGGTCTCGGGATCCAGGACCCGGAGGACCCGTCCCTGATCGTCGACCCAGACGTCGCGCCGGGTGCCGTCCACCTCCACCCGGAGGTGTCGCGCCTGGACGCTCTGTCCCGCGATCTGTATGCGCTCGGTGTTCTCCCGACTCACCCGGGCGCTTCTCTGCCCGCCGGCCCTGGGGGAGATCACCGGCACCCGGGACTCGTCGCCCCCGATCCGTGCCACGAGGAAGTGGAAGTGGTGGGCGATCCCCTCCTCGAGGATCACCGCGCCGGTGGTGGCGCGGTATTCCCTGAACTGCTCCCCGTCGCTTGTGACGACCTTGGCCTGGAAGCGCCGCCCGGAGAGGGTCATGTAGATCTCGGCCGGCGCGTCGCCCGACACCTTCACCTGGTAGGCCGATACCTTCAGGTCTCGCTGGGAGACCTCCAGCGCCGAGGAGACGCGGCGGGTGCCCGACGAGAGCTCGAGCTCGATCTCGGCGGTGGCGATGAGGCGGCCGTCGGCGCCGGAGCTGGTCCGCCGGATCGCGAACTGTTCGGTACCGACCGCCTCTCCTCCCCGGCTGACGAGGAAGACCCCCTCGTCGACCACGCTCTGGGCGGCCAGCTGTGGGGAGATCGGCGCGGCCGCGGTCAGGGCGAATGCGACGAGGGCTCCCGCCCGGGAGAGCCCGCGGCCGGCGGTCGGGAGGCGGGGAACGGAGGCGACGGGAAGCATCGTTGCCACGATTACCCGGATCGCCTGGCGACGTTCGCCTCGGCGGCGAGGACCTCCCGGGAGAGGATCTCCACGTACCGCCGGAAGACCCTGCCGCCCTTCTCCGGGGTCGCCCGGGAAGGTCGGCCCAGGCATCCCCGGGACCCGGGTGGGGGTGTGGGAGCGCGGCCCCGCACGTATCTTCGGACCGTCGCCGGGTCCGTCACGAAGTCGCGGATCTGTTCCGTTCGCACCCGATCCGGCTCGAGGTGGAGGAGGAGGGACGTTTCGAGCTCTCCCCCGTGCTCCGTGTCCGGGTCGCCCTCCAGGATGTCGCCCACCGGGATCGAGCGCAGGTTGACCACCGTGGTCCTCGCTTCCGCGGTCACGGCCATGAGGAGGGCGTCCAGATGGGGCTCGTAGCGATGCGCCGTCACCACGATCAGCTCTTCGACCCCGTGATCCTCCCAGTCGGCCAGGAGCTCGTTCACCGCCCGATGCAGCGTCTTCCGCCGGAGGCCCGCGGTTCCGGCGAAGCGATGGCCCCGGTGACGGGGCAGATCGACCCCGTAGGCGAGGGCGGGGGCTCGAAGGACGCCCCGCTCCCGGGACACCTCCTCCACGAGGCGCTGGGCGATGAGGAGGTTCACCCCCAGGGGCAGATGAGGGCCGTGCTGCTCCAGCGCGCCCACGGCGAAGAGGAGCCGCGGGTCCCGGTCGAGGTGGGCCTCCACCTCGGGCCACGGGAGGGCTTCCAGGGCGAATGAGTCCGGGTTCCCCTTCTCCGGCTTCCGCGCGCTCCGCCCGTGCCGGGGCTCGTTCATGGCTCCTCCTCTGGGTCGGAGTGCTCTCCCTCGTCGCCTGGGCCCGGTGGCCCGAGCCGTGGTGGCTCGTCGTCACCGCCGCCGCCGCCGTCGGGTGGACGCTCCTCACTCGTCCCGGGCGGATCGGCCCGGCCGCCACGGCGGCTCTCCTCCTCTCCGGGGTGGTGGCGGGCTTCTGGACCCATCACCGGAGCCGCGAGCTGATCGTCGAATGGGACCGGATCTGGCCCGAGCGCGAGGCCCGGGCGGCGGAGCGCCTCTCCGAGGAGCTCGACGCTCTCCTCCGGTCCGGCGAGGAGGCCGTCGACCGTCTCGCGGCCCTCCCGGACACCCTCTCCGACACCCTGGCGATCCGGGAGCTGCGAAGCGTGCGGCGAGGCGCCGGCGTCACCGCCCTCGCCCTCTACGGCCCGGAGGGAGGGCTGCGCGTCTGGGACGGAACCCACCGGGGGGCCGTTCCCCCCGACGTCCGCCGGGCCGCGGCGCGCTACGCGTACGGCGAGCGTCCGCTCTTCAGCTACCTCTACGTTACGGCGGCCGCGTCCCCGACGGGAGGGACGGCGGTGGCGGCCGTCCTCCTGCGTGGCGACCTGCCCTCCGGGCTCGAGCCCGAGGAGGACGCATTCGCGTCCCGCTTCCAGCGACGGACCGGGGTCGAGCTCCGGATCTCCCGGTCGGAGCGAGCCGGGGAGGGGGCGGTGTGGGATCTGCGCTGGAACGACAGCGTGCTCTTCAGCGTGTCCCTCGGGGACCCGGACCAGGCCGGTCTCCATCGGGGGATCGTGACCCGGGGGATACGGATCGCGGGCGCGCTCGCCCTCCTCTCCTGGGGGCTCCTCGCCCTCACCGCCGGGGGCGGGCTCCGGAGGGTGTCCCTGGCCGCGAGCGTCCTCCTGGCGGTCGTGGCTCTCCTGCCCCTGGGACGGGCCCTGGGATCCGCCGGGTCCGTCTTCTCGCCGGCCGCCTTCCTCCTCCCGGGTCCTCTCGGGGGGACCCTGGGACGCACAGCGGCGCTTGGGGCGGCGGCGGTTCTCGGCCTCGGGGCCGTCCTGGCCCGGGGATCCCGTCCCCGGCCGCGCCCCCTCCTGGGCCTCGCGGTGATCCTCCTGGGCTTCCCGGCGGCGGTGGCGCTCTTCCGCGGGGCTCCCGCCCCGGACTTCCTGGCCGAGGGCCAGACGCCGTTTCTGGCCTACCAGGCCACCCTGGGCCTGGTGCTCGCCCTGGTCGCCGTCGCCGGGCTCTACCTGGCGAGCGAGCGGCGGACGAGGGAGGGGCCGCGCAGCGCGTGGCTCGTCGCGACCGGGTGCGCCCTGGCCGTGCTCCTCTCCGGCGCGGTCGGCCTGCGGGTCCGTGGGGAGGTGGACGTGCCCCTGTGGGTGGCGGGGCTCTGGGTGCTCCCCGCGGCGCTCCTCGTCCGCGGACGGGCCGGCACGGGCTCGCGACGTCGCTTGCTGCTGTGGCTGGGCGCCGCGTCGCTGGCGGCCTCGTGCGCGGTTCCCTTCGCCTGGTCGTCCCGGACCGCGGCACGCATGGAGGTGGCGGAGACCCGCGTCGGCCGCCTCGGCACGCCGGTGGACCCCTTCATGGAATTCCTCCTGCATCGGCTGGCCAGCGATCTCGAGTCGCTCCACCGGGAGGGAGCGGCGCCGGTGGAGCTCATCTACCGGGGGTGGACCCGCAGCGGGCTGGCCCGGGAAGGGGTGCCGGTGTGGATCACGCTCTGGACGCCGGCGGGTCTGCCCCGGGAGGAGCTCCGGGTGGGTCTCGCCCCTCCCCGACCCGCCCTCGCCGACGACTTCCTGGAGGAGGTGCGGGAGAGCGGGACGCCCCTCGTCCGGCGCTTCGACATGGCCGACGCCCACTACGTCGCCTTCGTCCCCCTGGACGACGGCCAGGTGGTGTCGGCGGTGATCCCGCCCCGCAAGAGCGTGGACGCCGGGGCCGCCCTCGGCCCCCTCTTCGCGCCCCTGGCGTCGAGCCGGTGGGACGCCCTCACCCTCGTGCCCCTCCTTCCCGGCGACGTCCCGACGGCCCCCGTCACGGTCCAGTGGGGGCGCACCGACGAGGGCTGGCGGGCGGAGCGCACCGTGGCCTACCCGGAGGGGCTCTATCACGCCCACTATCTGGTGGACCTCTCGGGCCGGGCGGTGGGCCTCGCCCGGGGGACGCTCCTGATCGCCGGGGACCTCGCCCTCGTCCTCCTCCTGGTGGGGATCGGGGTCCTCGTGGCCCGTGGGAGCCTTCCGAGCTTCTCCAGCTTCCGGGCGGTGGCCGGGACCTTCCAGGCCCGGGTCACGGTGGCGCTCTTCGCCTTCTTCCTCCTCTCCCTGGCGATCTTCGGGACCCTGGCGTACCGGACGCTGGCGGGAGCCGCGGGTCGGACCGCCACCGCCCTGGCGGAGCGGGTGGCCGACGAGGCGGCGGGCTGGTACCTGGAGGTGCAGGGGTCGATGGATCTCCTGGCGAGGCGGGTCGGCGCCGACCTCCTGGAGTACCGGGAGGGGGCGCTGGTGGGAGGATCGGTCAGCGAGCTCGTGGAGCTGGGCCTCTACCGGGGCTGGGTCCCCTACGACGTGAACCGGGCCCTGAACCGCCGGGAAGCCCTGCGGGCCGTGGAGCCGACCTCCCTGGGCCGGTGGGACTACGTGATGGCCTACCGTCGGCTCCCCGACGGCGACGTCCTCGCTTCGCCGGTCCCCCTCCGGGCCGGAGGCGCCGCCCTGCGCCGCCAGGAGGTGGCCGATCTCCTCGGCTTCGCCGTTCTCCTGGGCGCCGCCCTCTCGCTGGGGCTGGCGCTCCTGGTGGGGCGGACCCTCTCCCGCCCGATCCATACCCTCCGGGTCGCGTCGGAGCGCGTCGGTCGGGGCGACATGGACGTGGAGCTCCCGGCCGCCCGGGCCGACGAGTTCGGCGCGGTGTTCGCCGCCTTCAACCGAATGGTCGCCCGCCTCGGGCGCGCGCGGCGGGACCTGATCCGGACCTCCCGTCGCACCCAGGCGATCGTGGAGGAGGCGGCCACGGGGGTGGTGGCCCTCGATTCCCAGGGCGCGGTCACCCTGGTGAACCCCCGGGCCGAGGAGCTCCTGGACACCGAGATCCGGGTGGGGAGACCCCTTCCGGCCCGGGTGGAGGGCGGGGCCGAGCTCCTCCGGTGGGTCGAGCTCTACTTCCGCGACGGGCTCCGGGAGGCCGGCTCGGAGCTGCAGCTCGGCGAGCGGAGGATCCGGATCCGGGCCCGGAGGATCACCACGGGCGAGCGCCTGGGGGGCGCGGTGATCAGCCTCGAAGACGTGACCGACGAGCTGCGGACCGAGCGGATCCTGGCCTGGGGCGAGATGGCCCAGCAGGTGGCCCACGAGGTCAAGAACCCCCTGACCCCGATCAAGCTGAGCGTCCAGCACATCCGCCGGGCGTGGGAGGATCGGCGGGAGGACTTCGGGGCGATCCTGGAGCGGAACATCGAGGCGATCCTCCGGGAGATCGAGCGCCTGGCCTCGATCGCCCGCAGCTTCTCCCACTTCGGGGCACCCCGGGCCGCCGGGGAGCTGCCCCTGGAGGCGGTCTCGGTGGACCGGGTCGTGGAGGAGACCCTGGACCTGTACGCCACCGACGAGGGCCGGGTGCGGTTCCGCATGCGGGTCCCCGAGGGCCTCCCCGAGGTGCGCGGCCGCCAGGGGGAGCTGAAGGAGGTGCTCGTGAACCTCCTGGAGAACGCCCGCGCCGCGATCTCCGAGGAGGGGACGGTCCTGGTGGAAGCCGAGGCCGCCGACGGCGAGGTCGAGCTCCGGGTCCGGGACGACGGCCAGGGGATCCCTCCCGAGCTCCTCTCCCGCATCTTCGAGCCCCACTTCTCCACCCGGTCGTCGGGGACGGGCCTGGGTCTGGCGATCGTGCGTCGACTCGTGGAGTCGTGGGGGGGAACGGTGGAGGTGGAGAGCCGCCCCGATGAGGAGACCACGGTCCGGGTGGTCGTGCCGATCTGGACCGGGGACGGGGGGTAGCGGCAGCGAAACCGTTGTTTCAAATTTGAAGTCCGGCCGCGGCGCTTCGCGACCGGAACGAGGAGACCACGTCGACGCTCCACCGCCCCCACCCGGGAGGACGATGAGGGACCAGGTTCTCGACCCGACGAGCTCCCGCCGCCCCCGTTCCCCCGCCGCTCCAGAAGACGCCACATCTTCCAGGATCGACCCCATCGAGCTGGCCCGATGGCTGGATGAGCACCGCGGCCGCCTCCACGGACGCTGGCTCGGCGGCGTGGAGCGCCGGGCCGGTGGGCTCTCCGCCGAGGTCCGGTCCCTCCTGGGCGATTTCCTCGAGGTGCTCGTCGACTTCCTGCCGGCGTTCCTGGGCCCCTACCGCGAGCAGGTCCGTCCCCTCTGGGGCCAGGCCGCCGAGCTCTACGGCTCCCTCGCGGCGATGAGGGGCCTGGCCGCGGGCGAGGTCATCGAGGAGTTCCAGCTCCTGCGGGAGGAGATGCTGCGTCTCTTCTACGACGAGCCTCCGGTGCGGGACCTGGACCGCCTCGCCCTCCGGGACGTGCTGCGGGTGAACCGGGTCGTGGACGACGGGGTCACCCACGCGTCCGTGGGCCACACCGACGCCCTCTTCTTCGCCCTCTTCCAGGGATCGGGCGTGCCCGAGACCCTCAGCGGTGAACAGGCGGTGGAGGTGAGGGAGCAGCTCGGGACGATCCGCTCCGAGTTTCGGGACCTGATGGAGCTCCTGGAGGAGTAGACTCGGTGTCCCGGGCGGATCCCGGGGGAACCGGAAGCGGGCCCTCGCTTCCTCCGGAGCCCCCGCTCTCCGTCGAGAGCCGGCATTCCACGGGGGACATGCCCCCGGAGGAGCTCCGCCGTCTCGGCCACGAGGTGGTGGACTGGATCGCCGACTACCTGGCGAACGTGGGGAAGGAGCCCGTCCTTCCCTCGGTCCGCCCGGGAGAGCTCCGCCGCGCCCTCCCCGACGCGCCCCCGGAGAGGGGCGAGCCCTTGGAGCGCGCCCTCCGGGATTTCCGGGAGGTGGTCTACCCGGCCGTGACCCACTGGAACCACCCGGGCTTCCTGGCCTACTTCGCCGTCACCGGCTCCGGACCGGGGATCCTGGGCGAGATGCTGGCGGCGGCCCTCAACGTCAACGCCATGAACTGGCGCAGCTCGCCGGCGGGCACGGAGCTCGAGGAGGTGGCCCTGGACTGGGTGCGGGAGCTGGTGGGTCTCCCGGCCCCCTACCGGGGCGTCATCAACGACACCGCCTCCAGCAGCTCCCTCTACGCCCTGGCGGCCGCCCGGGAAGCGGGCCTGCCGGGAAGCGGGCGGGAGGGCCTCTCCGGGACGCCCCGGGCCCGAGTCTACGCCTCGTCCGAGGCCCACTCCTCGATCGACAAGGCCGCGATCACCCTGGGCCTGGGCCGGGAAGCGGTCCGTCGCGTCCCGGTGGACGCTCGCTTCCGGATGCGCGTGGACGCGCTGCGGGCGGCGGTGGAGGAGGACCGGGCCGACGGACGGGTGCCGCTGGCGGTGGTCGCCACCCTGGGCACCACCTCCACCTCGAGCATGGATCCGGCGGACGCCGTGGCGGAGTTGGCCCGGGAGGCCGGCCTCTGGCTCCACGTGGACGCGGCCTACGCCGGCCCCGCCGCCGCCCTCCCCGAGTTCCGTCCCCTCTTTCGCGGGTGGGAGCGGGCCGACTCCGTGGTCCTGAACCCCCACAAGTGGCTCTTCACCCCTATCGACTGCTCGGCGCTCTACTGCCGGGAGCCCGATCGGCTCCGGGCCGTCTTCAGCCTGACCCCCGAGTACCTCCGGACCGCGGAGGGAGGGGAACGACGGGACCTCATGGATTACGGGGTCTCGCTGGGTCGGCGCTTCCGGGCGCTCAAGCTCTGGCTGGTGCTCCGCTACTTCGGCGCCGAGGGGATCCGCTCACGGCTCCGGCACCAGATCCGAATCGCCCGGGAGCTCGCCGGCCGCGTGGACGAGGAAAAAGGGTGGGAGCGGGTGGCGCCCACCCCGTTCAGCACGGTGGTCTTCCGGTGGACCCCCGACGGGGTGAGCGACGAAGCCGCGGACGCCGCGAACCGGGAGATCCTGGAGCGGGTGAACGCCTCCGGAGAAGCCTTCCTCTCCCATACCGTCCTGAACGGGCGCTATTGCCTCCGGGTCGCCGTGGGCAACCTGCGGACCACCCGGGTGCGGCTCGAGCGGGTCTGGACGCTCCTGAGGGAGGCGGCCGCGGAGGAGAAGGGGCCGGGCTAGGCCTGGCGGCCGGGACCGAGGATTCGGCGCAGCGCGCCTTCCCGGGGCCATGCCAGGAGCATGGTGGCCAGGGGCGGCACCGAGAGGACGAGGAGCCAGGGCAGGGAGCCCACCATGGCGCCCCACACGGCGCCGAGCACGCCCGCACCCTCGCGCAGGGCCATCCCCACGATCACCGCCCGGAGGTGCTGCTCCAGGACGTCCTCCGTGTCGCTCGAAGGGGGGATCTTCGCCAGGCCGCGCCGTGAGAGGACCCGGGCGGCCAGGAGGGAGGCCGCGACGTAGAGGCCGATCACCCAGGTGACCGCCTCCGGGAGATCGGCCAGGGGGGCGCCGAAGAAGTCCGTGAGGACCGCGGCCGTCCCCCCCCCGGTCACCAGCGCGAGGCCCGCGGCGAGGCCGAAGCAGACGACGCGAAGCCTCGCCATGTGGGTGGCGACCCCGGCCCCGATTTCGTCCCGGCCGTGGGCCCCCGGAGATCCCGTGGGGGCCGCTTGCTCCTCGGGCCTGGTGGGCATCTCCGGCATCCCTAGAGTTCCCGGATCTCCCGCACCAGGTCCTGGGTGGACTCTTTGGCGTCGCCGAAGAACATCATCGTGTTGTCGAGATAGAAGAGGGGGTTGTCGACCCCGGCGAAGCCCGGGCTCAGGCTCCGCTTCATCACGATCACGGTCCGGGCCTTGTCCACGTCCAGGATCGGCATGCCCGCGATCGCCGAGCCGGGCTCCCGGGCCACG
>JABAHQ010008086.1_pt1 | contig 25473 bp, 18 predicted proteins | sample 7062091 | NCBI WGS metagenome assembly JABAHQ01 (sample SAMN14534359, study PRJNA622989) | marine sediment metagenome | biome: marine biome [ENVO:00000428]; feature: marine pelagic biome [ENVO:01000023]; material: deep marine sediment [ENVO:00002113] | place: India: Gulf of Kutch | collected...
GACGATTTCCGCACCGGGGAAAAAGAGAAACGGGTGTTTGAACGTCGCTTTGATACAGCGGAGGAGAAGACCTTTACCCTGAAAGACATGTCCGGTTGGGCGGAAGGCAAGTACGTGGCGGAATTAACCACCGAAGACAAATTCGGTGAAGAGGTCAAAGTGGTCAAATATCTCTCCCTCTACTCGTTGAAAGATAAAGCGATACCCGACAAGGCGTTGCTCTGGTCAACGACCATCAAAGGCAAGGGGGAACCGGGGGAAACCGCTGCCTATGTCTGGGGATCGGCAGCCGACAATATTCACGCTTTTCTGGAAGTTTTTCATCGCAACCAGATTCAGGAATCGCGCTGGATTCGCACCGGGGAGGAGAAAAATAAGCTGGAGTTTCCCATTCGGGAGAAACATCGCGGCAATTTCGGATTCTCGCTGTTCTTTGTCAAATTCGGGCGGGTGCATCAAATTGCGGAGACCATCCAGGTGCCCTGGTCGAACAAAGAACTAAAGATTTCCTTCGAGACCTTTCGCGATAAGTTGAAGCCCGGACAAGAAGAAGAGTGGAAGATCAAGATTTCCGGGCCGAAGGGCGATCAGGTTGCAGCGGAGATGGCCGCGGCCATGTACGACGCCTCCCTGGATGCATTTCGTCCTCATAATTGGCAGTTCANNCTGCCTTACTACTGGCGCAAGGTGTCCGGCGGATCCGCGTTTAGTTCGGAATCGTTTTCCGCCAGCGGCAAAGAGTGGAATCAATTTGTTCAGATGATCCAACGGCAGTACGATCGACTTAACTGGTTTGGGTATTCGCCGGGAGTCTCATTCTATCCGAGAGGGGGATTGGTAGAATTTTCCAAGTCTGCCGGTACTACCGCACTCGGCGAACCTGAAATGGCAATGGATTTATCTGCTGAACCTCGGGCAACTCAGGTAACCGCAATGGCTGCCAAGGCCGACGGGGAAGGAGAAGAAGAGAAAAAAGAAGAGGCGGTGCCTCCGGCAGAAACGTTTGAAGGGGTGCCGGTGCGGGCCAATCTACAGGAAACCGCTTTCTTTTATCCCGATTTGCAAACCAATGAAGCGGGAGAGATTATTTTTTCCTTCACCATGCCGGAAGCGCTGACACGCTGGAAATTTCTCGGTTTCGCCCACACCAGGGCGCTGGAATATGCCTTGACCGAAAAAGAAGTGATCACGCAAAAGGAATTGATGGTCACGCCCAATGCGCCCCGCTTTTTCCGCGAAGGCGATCAGATGACCTTCGCCGCCAAAGTATCCAACTTGACCGAAAAGGAGCTATCCGGCACAGCCGTCCTTCAGCTATTTGATGCCATCAGCATGGAGCCGGTGGACGAGCAATTCAAGAATCAGAAGAACACGGTGGAATTCACCGCTGCTGCCGGGCAAAGTGCGCCGTTAAGATGGGACATTGCCGTTCCGGAAGGCGTGGAGGCAGTCACCTACCGGGTCATTGCCAAAACGGAAAATTTCTCTGACGGTGAAGAAGATGCCCTGCCGGTGCTGACCAACCGCATGCTGGTTACCGAAACCATGCCGATGTCGGTCCGCGCCGAACAGCGCAAGACCTTTGAGATGGAGAAATTGATCAACGCAAAACAATCGAAGACTTTGCGACACCAGAAGTTGACCCTGGAATTCACGCCGAATCCGGCCTGGTATGCCATTCAGGCTTTGCCCTATTTGATGGAATTTCCCTATGAATGCTCGGAGCAGATTTTCAGTCGCTACTATGCGAACAGTATCGCTTCCCATATTGCCAATTCTTATCCCAAAATCCAGCGCGTGTTTGAGCGCTGGAAAGATTCCGATGCGCTGCTCTCCAATCTGGAGAAGAATCAGGAATTGAAATCGTTGTTGCTGGAAGAAACTCCCTGGGTGCTGGAAGCACAGGATGAAGCAACCCGCAAGAAACGCGTCGGGTTGCTGTTTGACCTGAACAAGATGTCTTACGAACTGCAGAATGCGCTGCGCAAATTACAGCAGATGCAACTCAACAACGGCGGCTGGCCCTGGTTTGAAGGCATGCGCGATAATCCATACATCACCCGTCACATCGTGGGCGGCCTGGGGCATCTGGATAACCTGGGAGTGCGTCAATTCCGGGAGGATCAACAGGCCTGGCAGATGTTGCGTAAAGCGATCAACTACCTGGACAATCGGATGAAAGAAACTTACGACCGGCTGATCGAACGGGAAGCAGATATGGAAAAACAACAGATCGGGAGATCGGAAATTCACTATCTTTACGCCCGCAGTTACTTCATGGATGTCGCTCTCGACGATCAATACCAAAAAGCTTTCGATTATTGGAAGCGCCAGGCGGGCGAGTACTGGCTGGAATTCAACAGATACATGCAAGGGATGACCGCCCTCTCTCTGCATCGACTCGGTGAAACAGCAATTCCGCAGGATATCATCAAATCGTTAAAAGAACATGCCTTGCATTCGGAAGAAATGGGGATGTACTGGAAAGAGCCTGGCAACGGTTATTACTGGTATCAAGCCCCGATTGAAACACAGGCGTTGATGATCGAATTGTTTGAAGAAGTGGCTGACCAGCCCCAAACCGTGGATGAAATGCGGGTGTGGTTGCTCAAACAAAAACAGACCCGGGATTGGAAATCCACCAAGGCCACCACCGAAGCCTGTTATGCATTGCTGATGCGGGGAACCGATTGGCTGGTAACCGATCAAAAGGTGGACATAACGGTGGGTGCTCAAAAAATCAATCTCCGAACAGCGGAAGGCATGAAGGTAGAAGCAGGCACCGGCTATTTTAAAACCAGTTGGAATCGCTCCGAAATCAACCCGGCGATGGGACGAGTCATCATTAACAAACAGGATCAGGGCGTTTCCTGGGGAGCGCTTTACTGGCAGTATTTCGAGCAGTTGGATAAAATCACCCCACATGAAACGCCGTTGAAGTTGACAAAAGAAGTCTTTTTACAAAAGCCATCTCCCACCGGACCGGTATTGGAGCAGATAACAACCAACAGCGATTTAGAACCCGGCGACTTGCTGAAAGTGCGCATTGAATTGCGGGTAGATCGGCCCATGGAATACGTGCACATGAAGGATATGCGCGCCGCCGGATTGGAGCCATTGAATGTGCTTTCCCGGCATAAATATCAGGGCGGATTAAGCTATTACGAAAGCACCCGCGATGCCTCAGCCAACTTCTTCTTTGATTATCTACCCAAAGGCACTTATGTCTTTGAGTATCCGTTGCGGGTTACCCACGCGGGAAATTTCTCCAACGGAATTACGACCATTCAGAGCATGTACGCACCGGAGTTTGCTTCTCACTCGGAAGGGATTCGGTTGACGGTACGGGATTAATGTAAGTGGCTGGGTGTTAGGGTATTCAAGTGTTCAAGGAATTGGTATTGGCACGGAGGGCTCACTTTGGGGGAGTAATGGATTGATGGAGTGTTGGCACACGGTGCCCACTTCGTGGAAGTGGCAGGTTACGGGTATGCGAAGGTTGACTGCAAATTGTTCTAAATACTACAGGGATAAGTTTTCCCAAGCGGATAGCCATGGCAAAACAAGGAAGAAATGTTGCGTGTTTAGGACGTATCGTATTGGGTGAGATGACATTGAAATTCTCACCCAATACTCAAGCACCATAACACGATAACACTCAAACACTTACGTCAAGCCTTCATCAATTATCAATAAATATCGCTCTCTTAACGTGCTCGATGGATTCTATTTTCTTCTGCAGGTCTTTATTCCATTTACCTTCCACATTGAAGATATTCACCGCCATCTTGTCTTCTTTTACTCGGCCGGAAGAAACTTTACTGATGTTGATATCATTCTCAGCCAGGATCGTTCCCACTTTGCCGATAATTCCCGGTACGTCATCATTTTCCATAATGACCATTTTCTCCGTTAAATCCGCATCGACGTTGTATTTTTCAAACTCAACCAGGTAATAGATGTCTTTTGCGTAACGGGTTCCGCCCAGGTGCACCATCCCGGTCTCGGTGTGGAAATCACAGGCAATGATGTTGGTATGGCTGGTAAGCGGCTGATCTTTACGAGAGATTTCCAAACCGATGCCTTTTTCCCGGGCAATCGCCAGAGAATTGACCATGTTCAGTAAGTCAACATCGTGGGCCTCGCTTTTGGATTTTAAGGCGCCGGCCATTAAATGAGAAGCAATCGGTTCGGAAGGGAGCTGGGTGATATCGCCGTAAAAACGAATCACGACTTCTTTAAGCCGTCCCTCCCTCATCTGGCTGAACAAATTTCCCATCCGCTCCGCCAGTTCAAAATAGGGGGTAATAATCGGTTGAATCTTTTCATCCACCGAGATAAAATTAACCGCATTGATTGCCACTTCTTTGCGGAAATATTCAATCATTTGCTGCAAAATCTGATCGGCGACTTTTTCCTGAGCTTCCGCCGTGGAAGCGCCCAAATGCGGTGTTCCCACCACTTTGGGATGATTGGGTAAATCCCAGTTTGTAGGCGGCTCGCTTTTATACACATCGACAGCGGCCATCGCCACTTTTCCGGAATCCAGCGCAGCGATTAAATCCGCTTCATTCACCAGCGCGCCCCGGGCGCAGTTAACAATCACCACCCCGTCTTTACACAGGGATAACTTTTCTTTATTAATCATATTTTCCGTTTCCGGCATTTTGGGGGCATGAATGGTAATAATATCCGAGCGCTTCAATAAGTCATCAAAGCTGACCAGTTCGATTCCCATCCGATCGGCCATTTCCTGCGTTAAAATCGGATCGTATCCCAGCAATTTGGTGCCGAACGCGGAGAGTCGCTTGGCAACTTCCCGGCCCACTTTACCCAGGCCAACCACACCGATGGTTTTTTCAAATAATTCGTGGCCCATATATGTCTTTCGATCCCACTTGCCTTCCCGAATCGAACTGTTGGCCTGCGGAATATTTCGAAGGGCGGAGAGCATCAACGCAATGGTATGTTCGGTAGCGGCAATGGTGTTGCCTCCGGGGGTATTCATTACAATGATCCCCCGCCGGGTGGCTTCGGCCGTATCAATATTATCAACGCCGGCACCGGCCCGACCAATTACTTTTAATCGGGTCCCCTTCTCTATAACATCGGGGGTAACTTTGGTTCGACTGCGCACCACCAATCCGTCGTATTGGGGTAAAACTTCGATTAAATCCTCTTTGGAAATACCCGCTTTGTTATCAACTGCTACATCATCCAGGGTATTATATTGCTCTAAAATGTGGGAAGGTAATGAGTCTGCAATTAAAATTCGATACATATCCGTAACTCCTTCTGTTTAAGGTTCCTGCTTTAGGGGGTGGGAAAATTTAAATATACCAAAGTTATCAGCATATTGACTGATGAAGAGTGAATCCGCTCTTAATTTTCTGGCACATTATTTTTTCCCACCCCCTTAATTAATTTTCACTAAACAATTTAGTAAAATCTTTGCATAAAGGCACCCGCAACGAAAAAAATACCTGATTGAACAGCTTAAAAAATAAACCGATTGGTGAGAAAGGCAAGGGATAATCGGATTTTTTATATCTATTTTAGATTCCGTGTCTGGAAAAGGAATAAAGTTGATTTTAAATTTTAAGACTGATATATTATTAATCACTTAATAAATGAATTTAAAGAGATTTATCATAAATAAATAGGGTGAAATCAATATGCCCTAATGATAACTGAAAATTTTTGTATCGTCTATGACCTCCCAAAATCCTTACGAAGCACTGTTAACCATCAGTGAAGAAATTAATTCAATGCGGGACACAACCGCCTTGTTAGACCGGGTAATGGACATTGCTATGAATACGGTCAAGGCCGAACGTGGGTTCATCCTTTTACGCACACCGGAAAGCCCGCGCAATTTTGAAGCGGTAACCGCCCGCAATATCAGCAAGGAGAGCATTTCTTCCATCCAGGAACTTTCCTCCAGCGTGGTTAACCAGGTATTGGAGCAGGGCGAACCGGTTCTGGCCATTGACGCGCTGGCCGATCAGCGCTTTTCCGGCGCAGAGAGCGTGTTGTTACAAAACATTCGTTCGCTGATGTGCACGCCGCTTATTCGCAACGATCAATTGGTCGGCGCCATCTACATGGATAATCGCGTGGATGCCGGCAAATTTGATGAGGAAAGCCTCCAGTTTCTAAAAGCCTTCGCCGGCCAGGCAGCTATCGCCATAGAGAACGCTCAGCTGTTTGAACAACTGCAATCCGAAAATCAGCGGTTGAAGAAAGAGGCTTCCCTGCAACATGTTTTCCCGGAGATTATTGGAAAAAGCACGCCGATTTTAAAAATATTGGAGATGGTGCGAGATGTAGCGGATTCCACCGCATCTGTCTTGATTGAGGGAGAAAGCGGTACCGGCAAAGAGTTGGTGGCTCGAGCACTGCATTTTCATTCCTCTCGGCGAGACAAACTTTTTATGCCGGTGTTCTGTGGCAGTCTGTCAGAAAATCTGCTGGAAAGCGAGCTGTTTGGTCATAAAAAGGGTGCCTTTACCGGCGCGGTAGAAAACAAAGCCGGCCTGTTTGAAGAAGCGCATCATGGCACCCTGTTTTTGGACGAAATTGCCGATATTAGCAAAACCATTCAGACCAAATTGCTGCGCGTCATACAAGAGGGGGAAATAAAACGGGTAGGGGAAACCAGTATTCGCAATGTGGATGTGCGCATTGTATCTGCCACCAACAAATCTTTATGGGAAGAAGTGAAAGCGGGCAATTTCCGTGAAGATCTGTTTTATCGTTTACATGTGATTAAGATAAAAATGCCCCCCTTGCGCGAACGAAGGGATGACATTCCGTTGTTAGCCGAGCATTTTCTGAAAAAATTTGCCCCGGAGAGCAAAAAGAAAATCATCGGTTTCACCTCAGAGGCACTGGATATGTTACGGGACTATCAATGGCCGGGAAATATTCGAGAATTGGAGAATGCCATAGAACGAGCCGTCATCCTGGCAAAAGAACCGAAGATTCCCAGGGATTTATTTAATTTGGACAGACCGAAACCTGAAGCAGAATTAATCGGTAAACCGTTAAAAGAAATTGAAAAATATTCCATAATGAAGACGCTGGAAATGACCGGCAACAATCGTACTAAGGCGGCAGAAATATTAGAGGTTTCCCGACGTTGGTTGCAATACCGTCTAAAAGAGTGGGACGCAATGCATGGAGATTAAAGGCTATAAAATTTTAAAAGAATTAAATCGCGGGCCCATCACCACTGTTTTTCTTGCCGAACAAATTGCCCTGCAACGTAAAGTCCTAATAAAAATGCTCAACACCCAGTGGCGTCAAGAAAACGATCTGGTTGAACGCTTTCGCCGGGAAGCAATTATCTGTGCCCGCTTTCAACATCAAAACATTGTCAGTATTTATGATGTGAGCACAGAGCCAGACAATTTGTATTTGATCACTGAATTCATTGAAGGGCAAAATCTGGAGCATTTTGTGCAGGCTTATCATCCGATCCCGGTGCCAATGATATTGTTCATCAGCAGAGAAATTATCAATGGCCTGGCCTACACCCACTCTCAGGGTGTCATTCATCGGGATGTGAAGCCGTCCAATATTATGATCAGCAAGGACGGAAAGATCAAAATTACTGACTTTGGGCTGGCCAAAACAGAGGATTTATCGACCCTGACGGTTGAAGGCGGTACAGTTGGCACTCCGGCTTTCATGTCACCGGAACAGGCGCAGGGCTCTCCGCTCACGCAACAATCCGATCTGTTTAGTTTAGGGACGACCTTCTATAATCTGGCAGGCGGGAAATCGCCTTTTGAGGCAAAAAATTTTGCAGAGTCCATCCACAAGGTGCTCAAACACGCGCCTTCTCCTTTACAGCAATTCCGACCCGAAATCCCAACCTGGTATTCCGAACTGGTGGAGAAACTACTGAATAAGAACCCAAAACGACGCCCGGCAAATGCTGCGTCGATCTTAAAATTTTACGGGTTTAAAAACGTTAGCACCACTTCAGAGAGTCTGACTAATTATGTAACAAATCCGAGATCATTCAAGGAGACCGGAGCGATTGAAAGTCCGTCATTGGCCAAAACAATGGTTCGTAAATCTCAAATGTTTGGCGCGCTTGCCGTGGTTGTTTTTATTATCGTAACCGTACTGATGATGTGGAACAGCGATGATGGCCAGAACAAGCAGAAACGTACAGTGAGCCTGTTGCATGGGAGAAGTCAGGATAGTCTCACAACTACCAAAACTAAACCTCCTCCTTATGAGGCGCAGACGGTTGAAGATGCATCACCCCCGATCGAAAGCGTCCAGAGGGGAGATACAAGCGAGCAACAGGCACAATCGCCTGAGAAAATTCCGGCACGGGAGCATAGATCGAAAGAAAAGGATATAAATTCGAACGCAATTGAATTGAATTCCGAAAGCATCGTTAAAAAGCCCGATTCAATGTCGGTCACTATAAAGGAGCCTTCGGAGAACTTATCGGCCCCGGGAAAGTTATTCATCACCTGTACTCCCTGGGCAGATGTATATATCGATGGCCGAAAGATCGACACTACTCCCTTGCTTGAACCAATAATGTTGATACCCGGTTCGCACCAGTTGGAATTGAAGAATCCCAATTATGAGAATTATAATCGGAAAATTAGCGTTGGCGCCCGGCAAACTGACACACTATCTGTCACTTTGAAATCAAAAATCGGTTTTGTTGACTTAACCGTAAATCCCTGGGCCAAAATCTATGTTAATGGCGAGTATCATGAAACAACCCCGCTATCCAAACCGATTTCTCTGGTTTCCGGAAAATATGAATTTAAACTCATCAATCCCAATTACAAAACCTGGATAGATAGCCTGGAAGTGGTTGCCGGCGAAACGCTTTCCCGACAAATATTTTTAGAGAAAAACTGACTGAAAGTTTCTCCGATGGATAGACCCATGCGCTTACTCTTAAATTTGCTTTGCCTGCTTTGTTTCTTCACCATAACCTTTGCTCAATCTCCTTTTTCACAGATAACACAATTAAAACAATATTATGAATCGGTAGAATTTGAAAAAACGATTTCTACCGGAAAGCAGTTGCTTAACCGTGACACTCAGTTGACGCCGGAAGTTATCGCTACAATTCATCGTTACCTGGCTTTGTCTTATTATCATACCGGTAAACTTGATTCTTCCCAAGCGCACTTTTTAAGTCTTCTCTCCATTCAGCCGTCAACCGAATTGGACCCGGTTACCACCTCGCCAAAGATCATTGAGTTTTTTAATGAGATTAAAAAAGATCATGCCGAATTTAATGAGAGCGCCACAAGCATTACTTACACAAAATATTTGGTTGAAGAGGATTTACGTCCCGGAGCGGCCTGGCGGTCTGCCCTTTTACCGGGATGGGGACAGTTTTACAAGAATCAATCGCTCCGGGGAAAAATTCTCGGAGGGGCCTTTTGGGGCAGTTTGATTGTGACGGGTATCTCCTGGTTTATGGAAGATCAGGCCCATCAGGACTATTTGGATAGCGGCAGCGTGGAAGAGATCAACAAAAATTATGATACCTATAATCAATGGTTTAAAACGCGGCGCATCCTGACCGTCAGCACTATCGCCTTGTGGGCCATCACCGTTGGCGATGCGATGTGGAGTCCTTATCCAAAACCATCGATAGGAAGCGACAAGGAAGGAAATGTGAGGATCGGACTTCAGTGGCGTTTGCCTGACTGATTGACTAACTTGCGGTGCTCGTTCAAAGCTCTTTTTGCGATTTTTGTCAGCCTGGGGTTACTCGTTGCTAAACTCTGTTTAGCAAGGGAATAAATAGACGAAACTGAGTTTCGTCTATTAGTGCGTTCTTCCACAGGAACTCCTATGGAGCAAAATAGAATTTTGGAACGAGATTAACCCAAATCAGCCGTGGGTCACTAAAGCTTTCTTGATGCTTCTGATTAAAGCAGGACCTTTATAAACAAATCCCGTATAAAGTTGAATCAACGTAGCACCAGCATCCAGCTTTTCCAACGCATCTGCCGGTGCATGTATCCCGCCCACTCCAACAATCGGAAATGCCCCCTTCGATTGCTGATGTAAATATGCAATCACTTCGGTAGACCTTTCCCTTACCGGTTTACCGCTCACCCCCCCATCCCCAATCTTCTCCAATTTCTGTATAGGTGTTTGTAAGTTGTCTCGAGAAATGGTTGTGTTGGTGGCAATCACGCCATGCAGTTCCGTCTCTGAGACTATTTCAATAATGTCATCCAATTGTCTTTCATTTAAATCAGGCGCTATTTTTAGCAAAACCGGCTTTGCTTTTAGCGCGGAGGTATTTTGTGATTGCAAATAGCTAAGCAGTTCGGCAAGTGACTTCTTTGCTTGCAACTGACGTAGATTGGGTGTATTGGGTGAACTAACATTGATGACAAAATAGTCCACTAGATCATACAAGATCTGAAAGCAAAACAGATAGTCTTTCCAGGCTTCTGCAAGAGGGGTCTGTTTGTTTTTGCCAATGTTGCCACCGATGATCAGGTTACCGCGCCGTCTTTTCAATCTGTGAGCCAGCGCTTCTGCACCGTCGTTATTAAATCCCATTCGATTGATTAGTGATTCTTCGGCTGGTAGACGGAATAACCGCGGACGGGGATTGCCGGGCTGCGCTTTGGGCGTGACGGTGCCAACTTCAACGAAGCCAAATCCCAGATCGGCAAGTTGGGAATAGGCCAGTCCGTCTTTATCAAAGCCTGCCGCCAGTCCAACCGGATTTTGAAAGGTCAGTCCGAATACAGTGCGCTGAAGAGAGGGATGTTCAAAATGATAGACTTGACGCAGTAGTTTACCGAACAACGGAATGTGTAGGAGATGAATTAACAGATGATGTGCGGATTCGGGCGGGAGAAGAAAGAGCAGCTTCCTGATGAACGCTTTATACATTGGGCCAGGGAATGGTCAAATTCAGTTGTGTTAATTTTAATTCACATTCTTCTCGCTCCCGGTTTCGTTTGATCGGTGCGTCTTTGTCCTTCGGAAGCCATCCGTTTTTTATCGCCAGTTCAATGGCCATATCCGTATTACCGGAAGCAATTGCTTTGATAATCTCAATTTCCAAACCGGATAAGGCAAGCGAGTTCAACCGGTAATCCTGAAACGCTTCCCAAACCACCGGGCACCAGCGACTCAAGATTTCTTTTCCCATAATGTCTGCATAACAACGAATCTCGTATTGCGCATTGACATCCATGCGCAATTCCAGAAAGTGGAGCAAATTATGCAGATCGATTTTCCAGTAAGCTTCGGTGTAGGTAGACAGCGGCAAATCTTTGCGAGCTTGTTCACGGGCGATACCTGCCGCTAATCGCTCTTCATAAATTTCCCTGCTCTTTTGATGCAGATCGGCTTCCTTTCGCGTAAATTCCGCTCCCTTTTTCGCATCCAGAAAACCGGCGCTACCCTGTCGATTTCCCTTCGCTTGCAGCCGCCAGTCATTGTCCGGTGTGGCTTGGGCAGCATCTATGGCGATGGAATAGCGAGTAGAGTACTCATTAACGGAGTTGTGTACAATAAATCCGTTAGCAACAAAGTTATGATACGGCCCCTCAACTGATAAATCATAGGTCATTTCTTCACCAAGATACTCAATATGCGCGATTTTTGAAAAATATCGGAATAATTTTCGAGGTTGAGGGAGCTTTTTGTTGGCATGACGAAATCTCTTCTTGGCGCGGCCGTTCCAAAACTCATGCAGATCCTTTCCATTGGAATGCCACTTCAAAAATTCCAATTCAAGATTCATTTTATGAATTTGGCTATGGCACTTGCGGCATAGTGATATTAAATTACTTAGAGACATACCTTTGTCAGGATTGTTCCAAACCGGGTCAATATGGTGTGTTTCAAGACGTTCCTTTCCACTACATATTGCACATTTGTATTCCCATTGCTCATGGACATATCGAGCATTTTGAGTAGTCCACCTTCCAATATTATTTCTATCACTTGTTACCCCACCTTTCCAGAAATTTGAGTTTTTTCCGCTTCGAGCATTGCGTACGTTTTCAAGAGCGACACCGGATAGTGGCCCCCTCTTGCTTGAATTCCGTCTTCTACCTCGCAGCGTAGCTCCCCTTAGAATCGCTTTTTCTTTTTCGGTGAATTGTAAGTTGTGTTTCAATAACCACTTTCGGATGGTATGATAGGATACCCCGGCAGTTTCTGTCATATCTGCAACACTCAATCCCGCTCGTTTTTGTTCAGCCAGCCATTCCTTATTTTTGTGTAAAGGCATACCATTGACAGCAAATGCAGGTGCATTGGAAATCCAGGATACATTTCCATTATCAGACAGCCTAAGACAAGTTGCCTGCTCTAATGTTAACCACCCTTGTTCGGTAAGACATAAATGATCCTTAGACATGGTAAGAGAATGCCCATTTTCCAGCGTTACTTTAAACACAGGTTTGACGCCGGATTCCCATATATTTGTAATATGGGTATGGTGTATTTCTCCAGTGTCTTCATTGCACGTGCGTAAATACATTTGTTTTATTCTGGGGCGTAATTGAACGAAAGATTCAAATCGTTTATCTGCATAGGCACACCAGTCAGAGCCTTTTACATAGATACTCGGCTTTTTAGGATCAGGCTGTGGAATTTTCCTGGCATTCAGTTTACCGTTACGAACTAAGTTACGTAGATCTTCCTGCCTGCGCTTTACCAGTTGAGCCAATTCAGGAATAGTATATTCCTTTTCTAAATCAATTCGCTCTATAAAACCGGGTTTCTTTTTTTTGCCAGTAACCTGTTTGATCTTATTATACCATTGATCGTATACTTCCTTAATGGTTTTCCCACGATGTTTTAGACGCCCCTTTTCTAAGGCATGAGGCTCATCAAAGGACAACACCGTATCACCCACAAGACACGCAGTACGATGTCTTATCCATTGTCTCCAACAATCCATCGGCACACGGAGATGAAATTTGATTTCGCACATCTCAAATGGGGTGGTATGCCGATGCCGCATCAAATATCGAATCAAACCGCGATCCTGGTGAACTTTTTTGGTGCCCTTTCCATAAGATACCCGCGCTGCCTGAACGACGGATTGATCAGTACCCATGTAATCTACCACACGAATAAACCCATCATCGAGAACTTTAAATGGCTGACCGAGAATTTCTTCCATGGCCTCCACACGCGGTCGTTCTAATTTTTCAAATTCGTCTGACATGGCACGTTCATGTTAATTGTTCAATCTATTTTGATCCCGAATATAAAACAGGAGGAACCAATTATCTACCACTTTGCAATTTTTTCTTCCGCTGCTTCTTCTACGTGTTTTAAGCAAAGATGAGTTCGCTCTAAAACGTAATCAACCGCTAATTATACGAATTTTTGCTAATTCCGTTTAATCGTCTTATAAAATATTCTAATTTGCGTAATTAGCGAAATTCGCGGTTTTTAGAATTGAATCAATACTCGAAAACACAAATAACAATCACCTCTGGAAAAATAAGGTAAGTTTTTATATATTCATTCCATCGTATTAACATAATTAAAATTCTCCTTGTTTGATGCTGAAATCCATGCATCTTACATTTATGGTTAGATTACCACGCTTTAGCGTGTATGTTCTTATTGAACAGTTTGTTCTCAGATATGTCGGACTAAAGTCCGGTAATCAATATATATTGTCTAATTTCTAACGAGTTCGCACAGTCATGTTCCAAATGGAAATCAAATCATGCAAAAAATCAGAACCTTTATCGCGATAAAAATCCCCTCGCAATTAGAGGCTGCGTTTGAAGAGCTGATTCAATCTATGCAGCACATCCCTAACAAAGTAAAGTGGGTTAAACCGGCGTCAATTCATCTCACATTAAAATTTTTAGGCGAAATTACTCAGAAGGACGTTCAGCGGGTGCTTGATCGTACCGAAAGAGCTGTAGCAAACATTTCCTCGTTTACACTGAAAACCAGCCAAAGAGGCGCTTTCCCGTCTTTAAAACGACCGAGAGTATTTTGGGTTGGATTAACGGAAAGAAATGGTGAGCAATTAATTGGTTTACAAAAAAATATCGAATCAGAATTAGAAACAGAAGGTTTTCCCAAAGAAAAACGAGAATTTAAACCGCACCTTACCGTTGGCCGAGTAAAAAGTCCTAAAAACATTGAAGAAGTGTCCAAACAGTTTATGGCCTATCAGTTTCCGGAAATTGAATTTGCAGTAAATGAAGTAGTGGTGATGAAAAGTGAGTTGACCCGGCAGGGGGCCATCTATACGATGCAAAAGTCGTTTCCTCTCAAGAATTAATAAAAAAATATTGTATAAATACTCGTAACATTCTATATTTGGGTGTATATTTGTTCACCAATTTTAAATTTGAAAACATGTAATCCAAAAATATTGAGGTTACTATGAGCAAAGAGAATGAAGACAAACAGAAAGCAGTGGGTTTAGCAATGACCCAAATTGAGCGCCAATTTGGGAAGGGGTCGATCATGCGATTGGGGGATCGCCCAAAAGTAAATGTGGATGTGATTCCAACTGGCTCCATTTCCCTGGATTATGCCCTCGGTATTGGTGGAGTGCCGCGAGGGAGAATTGTAGAAATCTACGGCCCCGAATCTTCCGGTAAAACGACGCTCAGCCTGCACATCATTGCCGAAGCACAAAAGATGGGCGGTCTTGCCGCTTTTGTTGATGCGGAGCATGCGTTGGATCCCATTTATGCCCGCAAGTTAGGTGTTGATACAGTCAACTTATTAGTTTCCCAACCGGATAGCGGTGAACAGGCACTGGAAATTGTAGAAACACTGGTGCGAAGTGGCGCTCTGGACTTGGTGGTAGTTGACTCCGTGGCCGCCCTGGTTCCTCGCGCCGAACTGGAAGGTGAGATGGGCGATTCCCACATGGGCTTGCAAGCTCGCCTGATGTCTCAGGCCTTGCGAAAATTAACCCATACCGTCAGCAAGTCTAATACGTCGGTTATCTTCATCAATCAATTGCGAGAAAAGATTGGGGTGATGTTTGGGAATCCCGAAACCACCACCGGCGGACGAGCACTGAAATTTTATACATCGGTACGGATGGATATACGCCGCATTGCCTCTATCAAAACCGGTACGGATTTAGTGGGGAATCGCACCAAAGTGAAAGTGGTGAAGAACAAACTTGCGCCGCCATTTCGGGACTGCGAATTCGATATCATGTATTCCCAGGGAATATCCAAAGAAGGGGATTTACTCGACCTTGCCACAGAGATGAATATTATTCAAAAAAGCGGTACCTGGTACAGCTATAATGAAGAGAGATTGGGCCAGGGTCGGGAAAATGTGAAAGTTTACTTACAAGAAAATAAAGAATTCTGTGACAATGTGGAAAAAATGGTTCGCCAGAAACTGGGATTAATTCAGTCAGAAGAAAAGAGTAAGCCAGATACCCAGACTCAGCCGGAAAAAGAGAAAAGCGCTGCCAGCAAGTAATATATTTTTATCTTAAATGTTATTAAGTCACCCACTAAATACGCGAACTAAACAAAAAGAAGTACAAATGGCGGGATTAGTATATTCCCAAGAAAGTTATGCAATAATGGGGGGCTTGCTTTAATGTTTACAAAGAAAAAGGATGTGGTTTTTTAGAACCTGTTTATCAGGAATGCATGGAAATAGAATTTGCATATCTGGGAATACCGATTTTCTTGCAACAAGGACTCAAACTTACTTATCGGGGAAAGGAACTAAAACAAGGTTTCAAGCCTGATTTCGTGTGTTTTGAAAAGATTATTTTAGAAATAAAGGCGGTTACAAAATTGAAAGATGACCATCGGGCCCAGGTATTAAACTACTTAAATGCCACAGGAATGAAATTGGGACTATTAGTTAATTTGGGTCATTATCCCAAGTTAGAATATGAACGTTTTATATTGGCAGATGACAAAGGCACGTATTTCAGAAAAGGATAAACAAAATAATCTGCTATACTGAAATGATTTGATCGTGGCGTGATGTTTTATTCTAAAACCCCTCTAATTTTCCCCTTGGGAAGCGGAGTCTTAAAAGAATATCCCGCCACGACCAAATCAAATTAGTATTACATGAGTTTTTTGAAATACACTAAAACATATTTTTTTGTGTCATTTTGTGTATTTTGTAGGTTGAACTAACTATTTTGAACTAACGATTATTCCCATGCCCAAAGTATCCCACATAGCATTTAAGCGAGGGAGGCAGGAACGTTTTGTCATCCATTGGGATAATGGTGAAATGCATCTCCTCAGTCCGGAAATCAGTATCAAGTTTGGTGTTGTTCCCGAAAAAGATTTTAGCGACGAAGCTTACGCAGAGCTTCTAAAAGAAAATGAGCTCCGACTGGCCAAGGATCAAATTCTGAGGTATCTTGAGATTCGCCCTCACAGTCGCAAAGAATTATGGATGAAGACCGTACGAAAAGGTTTTTCTTCAGAGGCAATCAATGCTGCTCTGGACGATCTGGAGAAAGTAAACTTGATAGATGATGAACAATTCGCTCGCCAATTTATAGATAACGAATTAAAAATGCGGCCTTGCGGTAGAAGATTATTGCAGGAAAAATTATTCAATAAAGGTGTATCAGCGGAAATATTTAATCCGATTCTGGAAGAAGCCTTTGAAGAACATTCTGAGGAAGAGCTTATCGAGCAGATTACACGAAAATTCTTAAAAAAACAAAGAAACGTATCTGACGATAAACGAAACCAGAAATTAGTTCGCCATTTACAAGGCAAGGGCTTCAGCTGGGAATTAATTAATTGGGTGTTGTATGAAACCAATATCGTGGATACAATCGATTCTCAGTCCACCTGATGCTGATAGAGCGCGACCTGATTCCGCCCGTTGTTCTTTGCCGCATATAATGCCAGGTCTGCGTTATGGATTAACTCGGAGGCGGATTTAGAATCCTCCGGGAATACCGCCACCCCAATTGAAATCGTTACCTTTTTGTGGGGGAGTTTTTCTTCCAGCGGAAAAGGACTTTTTGCGATTATTCTACATAATTTCTCCGCCAACTTTTTACCGGAAGAACGGTCTAACTCCGGGCAGATAATCACAAATTCCTCACCCCCATAGCGAGCCACAAAATCACTGCTCCGCGTATTCTGTAACAACAACTTGGCTAATCGCTGGAGTACCAAATCTCCCGCCTGATGACCGAAGGTGTCATTATATTGTTTGAAAAAATCGATATCTAACATCAACAATACAAAATGCGAATGGTGCCGTTGAGCGCGGTTCAACTCCCGAATCAGTTGTTGAGTAAAATAACGAAAATTAAACAGATTGGTGAGATGATCGGTAATGGCATCTTTTTCCGCTCGCACAAAGAGCTTCTTCAATTGCTCCCGCAAACGAAGATTCTGATAGAGCAATCCGGCGGTTTGTATCAACATCTCTAAAATACGAACGTCATAGGAAGTGATGATCTTGTCAGAGTTACTATGGTCAATGAATAAATATCCACCAAAATAAAAGATGTCCGAAGCCAGAAATTCCCGTAAATGTTCTCGAATAATATCTATGTCAGTCTCTTTTTGATCGTAGAGCGTGGGGATTAAATTGCTCAACATCGTTTGTAAATCATCATGTACTGACAGTTGCAACGTTTTCTGAGAGGGAGTACCTAAAATACAAAAAATAAATTGGCTGGTACCAATCTTTGTTAAAGCATCTTTAATTCTCTCATCCAGATTTTTATTTAATCCCGGAAAGAACAAGATCTGTTTTTCTTTGAACAATTTTTGAAAGAAGGGGGCATTGTAGCGAATTTTTAAGTTCTTCAATTCATTCTCTTTAAAACCATAAGAATCGGTAGTTTTGAGCAGCATTTGTTCGGTATCGACCTCTAAAATAGCACAGCGTTCAAATTCAAACTTCTTGCAAATTGCCGAAATAAGATTCTTTTTCAATTCCCGTGCCGATTGACATAACTGTAGTTTGTAAATTACCTGCATTAACAATTCTAACTTGCCGGAATATTCTCTAAGCTTGCCGGTTTTTTCATTCAGCTGAGAATTGGCCTGCTGCAATTGTTTAATTTTTTCGGTAAGATCGTCTACTAATTTTTCCTGGTATTTTCTTCGAACAGTCTCCTTTTTTTCTTCGGCGATGGATTCGCGTTTTCCTTTCAGAAATTTCGATAGCTGATTCAGAAAATTATCCACATCGATTGGCTTGGATAAGTATCCGTCACATCCGGCTATTAAGGATAATTCGCGTGACTCCGCTTCTTTAAATCCGGTAAGGGCCACAATGATCGTGTCTTCCAAGTCCGAATGATTTTTGATCTTTGTGGCTAATTCCCTTCCATTAATGTCCGGCAAATTGATATCCATAATGATAAGGTCGGGAACTACCTCTTCTGCTTTTTTCAAGCCTTCCATGCCATTGGCAGCTTCGAAAAATTGAAATGGCGAGGATGATAAAATTTTCTTCACCAACTTTCTCGAAGGAAGATCATCCTCGATATAAAGCACTTTTTTGGGTTCATTTTTCATGGGAAATGAACGATAAAAGAATTAAACCTTTTTTTACTCCTGTAAGTTATGATTTTTCCTTATCAATTTCGACAAAAAATTTTATTTGTAAAATATTTTTCTGCCTACAAAAAGCTGAAAATTTATTTATATTTTATGATTTCCAAAATTGATGGCGATGATGCAAAACCGAATTAACAGAAATGAACTCTTATCCGGTTCAATATTTAGACATGTGCTTCGGCTGTCAACCCCGATGATTGTGGCCTTCATATTTGTGACCAGTTATCACTTTATTGATCGTTACTTTGTCAGTCAATTGGGCGATATTGCCACGGCCGCAATAGGCATGGCATTCATTGTTCAACTCTTGATTATTTCTATCGGCGTGGGAGTTGGCAGCGGAATCAATTCCTACATCGCCCGTAATTTAGGGGCGGATAAAGCGGAGAAGGCCAAAAACACCGCGCTGCACTCCTTTATTCTGGCATTTGCAATCGGCGGTGGACTGGCAATCATTGGACTATTAGTGCAGGAACCTCTTTTTCGCATGATTGGTGCGGAAGGAGAATTACTAAAATTAATCACCGAATACCTGACGATCCTCTTTATTTTTACCCCAATAAATCTGTTATCTATGTTTGCAAACAGCGTTTTCCAGGGATGGGGCGATACGGTTTCTCCGATGAAATTTTCACTGATCGGCACTTTTTCAAATTTGATATTAGATCCCTGTTTAATTTTCGGATTGGGTCCGCTTCCCGAATTGGGAATTAAGGGCGCAGCCTGGGCCACGGGAATCGGAAGAAGCATCGCCATTCTTTATGTGGCATATTTTATTCTGATTCGCCATAAACCGGTGCCGTTATTTCACGCTCGCTTTAAATACAATTGGAATATTGTCAAGGGAATTTTTCAGGTCGGTTTACCCTCTTCACTCAGTCAGGTGTTGACCAGCGTGGCGATGGGATTTATATTTTTTATACTGGATCAATTTGGTCCGAAAACCAAGGCTGCTTATACCATCGTATTTACTTATGAAATGGTGATTTTTCTGCCAGCAATCGGAATATCCAACGCGGTGACCATTTTGACCGGTCACAACTTTGGCGCTCGCTTATTCGAACGAGTTAATAAAACATATTTCACCGGAAGTTCAGTAGCGTTTACCATAATGTTTATTTCGGCAACGATCATTTTCCTCAGCCCGGAAACCTTTGCAGGTATTTTTGCCCAAAGTGAAGACGTCTTGCAGATTACCGCCACGGCTTTACGAATCACAGTTTGCGGTTCGGTATTTATCAGCATTTATCTTTGCAGCGTGGCCAGTTTTCAGGGACTGGGATTAGGAAGGCAATATCTATTTGCCAATGTGGTCAGATTATATGTGTTGCAGGTTCCGGTGGCATTCATCGGCGCACATTTATTAGGACTTAATGGCGTCTGGATCGGTATGATGGCGGTAAATATGCTCAGTGCAATCATTCTGTTCGTTTGGCACCGTTNNCACCGTTATATTTATAAACATAGAATCATAACCGGGATTGTTGAACCATTATAATTTGGTTGATACATTTATTATTCTTTGTGATTCTGTAGATTTAATTTTTAACTTTAATGTTTGATAATCCCGAATACCGAAGCTGAATCTGTTCAAAGGATTATCATTAAAAGAGAATGGCAATTTATAACAACCGTTGGATTTTTTTATGTCCTGGAGAAACAAATTAGAACAGTTGGTTGGCCTGCTCGAAAAAATTCCGCAGCCCAGGTCCTTTCGGTCTAAAGCCGGAGTATACGAACCTTATTTCGTGTTTGAATTAAGAACCAGCAACTGGGAAATCACACCCTATGCAAGCTATACCAGACTTGATGGTTCGCCGGGACGTGAAGTACGCCTCTCGCTTGGGGTGCTGGATAACAGTAAAGTTAGTATCAGCCAACCTGAATTAGATTCACTGATTTACCTCGAATCTGACGCCGGTTCCAATTCCCGCTCCATATTCAATTATACCCAACCGGTTGGATTCGTATTGGATTGGCTTTCTGACAGCAAAATTATGGTCAAAGAAGCCGCCCATAAAGAAGAAGTTGAAGTGGATGTTTATTCCGAAAAGGCGACGATCATCTTAAGACTCAATCGAAGCAAAAGCGGATACTATTTGCAACCGGCACTGGTATTTCCGAATTCTCGTATTTTGGAAATAGTCGAACCGGCCATTATTCTGACCGCCAATCCGATCTACATGCTTTATGGATCAAAGATTTACAAAATTAAATCCGCACTCCCGGCAATATTCTGGAATAATTATTTTCGGGTTCGGGAAAAATTTGAAATTCCATTTTCGGATTTGAGTGACTTCATTCGTATTTATCTTCCCCACATTCTGCCCGTATTGGATTGGGATAATTTGGGAGAACATATTGATGAAAAAACCCCGACGCTAACTGAAAAAATAATCCAATTTTCAGAATGGAATAATTATCTGCAAATTGAGGTCAAATTTCAATATGATAAATACGAATTTTCAGCCTATCCCCGGGTGGAGAGAAGCCTGGGCAGTGAAGGCAAGAATTTGTTTATCATCAAACGCGATATTGAAGAAGAGGAACGCAGTCGAAAATTTTTGGAGGAAAACGGACTAATTTATCGGTCCGGTCACTGGCATATTGCTACGGATTACAATTCCTTAGACTGGATGCGTCTGGTGCTTCCCAAATTCAGTGATGCCGGATTTACAATCGTCGATGAGAGCAAACTACATCGTTACCGGGTCCATCGGCAAAAACCCAAATTGCAAATTAAAGTGCGTTCCGGAATTGACTGGCTGGATATTCACTACAACATGGTGCTGGGCAAAGAATTCATCGAAATCCCCAACTTGTTAAAACAGCTTCGCAATAACAAACATTACGTAAAGCTGACTGATGGTTCGCATGTTTATATATCGGAGGAGCTAAGGGAACAAATATTTCATTACTCCAACTTCTTAGATATGAAAAGCGGCTCCGGAGAAAGACGCTTGCCAATGGCGGGCATCACCATATTAAGAGAACTGCAACAAGTTACCAACAATATCCGGTTAGACAAATCCTCCAGGGAGTTATATCATAAATTTCAAAGCTTCGAATCAATTGAGCCGACAACCTCGCCAGTAAATTTGAGAGGACAATTGAGAAATTATCAGCAATACGGGCTGGATTGGCTCAATTTTCTGCACACCTTTAATTTTGGCGGAATCTTGGCAGATGATATGGGCCTGGGAAAGACCGTGCAGGTCATATCTATCTTACTTACATTAAAAGAACAAAATCAGCTTCGCCGTCCGGTTCTCATTGTTGTACCACTCACCTTGATTTTTAACTGGTGTGAAGAATTTCGGAAATTTGCGCCGCAGATAAATGTATTGCGTTATCACGGTAATCGTTCCGACCGCTTTAAACTGTTAAAGAAATTTTCTGATCATGATGTAATTTTGTGCAGCTATGGCGTGGTTTTACAGGATCAAAAGCAGTTGAGCCAGCAAAAATTTGATTATGTAATTTTGGATGAATCGCAAAAAATCAAAAATCCGCAAACCAAAACCTATAAAGCAGTCAGCAAGTTAGTTGCTCCCCACAAGTTGGCCCTGACCGGAACGCCGGTTGAAAATTCATTAATAGATTTATGGGCGCAGATCAATTTTGTGAATCCGGGACTGCTGGGCAATTTAAAACAATTTGAACAGCAGTATTTGGAACCCTCGGATGAAACCAGGCAAGAACAGATTGAAGCGCTCAAAAAAATGGTCTATCCCTTTATTTTGAGACGCACCAAAGAAGAAGTTGAAAAAGAGCTGCCGCCGTTAACGGAAATCGTGCAATATGTAAAAATGACAGATTCTCAACGAACCGTCTATGAACGTTGGTTAGATTTTTACCGGAATGAGATCTTTACCCAGATCAACGATATCGGGATCCAGAAATCCCGCTTAAAGATTGTTGAGGCATTAACTTATTTGCGTCAGATTGCCTGTCATCCGGCCATACTGGATCAGGAAGTAGACTTATGGGATGCCGGCAAGGCCATTTACCTGGAAGAAATGTTGGAAGACTTGCTGAACAAAGGCCACAAGATTTTGATTTTTTCCCAGTTTGTCCGATTTCTGAAATTGGTCCGTCGAATTTTCGACGAAAAAGGGTGGCAGTTTGAATATTTAGACGGTCAGGTTCGCAATCGGGCCGAACGGATTCACAACTTTCAGGAAAATCCTAACATTTCGGCTTTCCTGATTTCCTTAAAAGCCGGTGGACTGGGATTAAATCTCACTGCAGCTGATTACGTCATTCACCTGGATCCCTGGTGGAATCCGGCAGTTGAGCAACAAGCGACTGACCGCGCCCATCGCATTGGCCAGGACAAACGGGTGTTTGTTTACAAGTACATTATTATGGATTCGGTGGAAGAGAGGATTTTAAAATTGCAGGAACGGAAGAGAGAGCTTTCCGACGAATTGATTACCTCCGACAGTGGATTTGTTAAAAAACTGACCAGAGAAGATTTGGAAGTTTTATTAGATAAGACAAATTCAAGGAATGATCGTTGATACTAAAATCACTCAAAACAACTAAAAGCACAAAAGTCGGGACACTCCCACAGATATTGTAGCAACTCTCGGTGCTCGTTCAAAGCTCCAGCTTTGAACGCCTATGCACGAGAAGCTCAAGCTTCGAGGTTGTTTCTTGCACAAAATTATGAACTTGGCCGAAATCTCCTTATCAATTCGTTGCAATTACAGCGAGAAACTTGCGTAATAATCTATTATTCTTTAAGTATTTATATTCCTATTTTGTACCGCAATTCCTTAAGATGTAATTCTGCTGAATAGAGATCACCAAGTTGTTCCAATGGAACATAATGGTAACGATTTTGAAATTCTATAAAAGATTGCATGGCTTGCTTAAATCTTTTCAAATCACTGGAAATGATATACAAATTGACATTAGCGTAATCTATGAGTGTTCCTAATCTGCCCACTCCAGACCATGTTCCTGTGGTTAATTCAACTTCAAAGGCACTTTCTGGAATCAAATGCTTCCCCTTTTCTTTAAACCAGAGAACATCTATTTGTCGAAGAACCTCATATTCAGTAAATTGAAGCTCAGGACATTTTTCTAAAGTAGAAATTTCAGACAAATATCGTTTATTGAATTTTTTGGATTTATTAGGAGAGTATGTTCTAAAACCTCGGATGTTCCCAATCTCAATTAGCCTTCCCTGAAGAATTGAATGCAAACTTTCTTCTGCTGTGTTTCTAGGTTCCGAAATATTGCTGGGATATAAAAGTAAATTCCAAGCATTGATAAATTGGCTACAGTCAAACCTATTACTTCTTCCTTTCAAAACAATATTTAGTTTTTTATCAATATTGATTTTATATTCACCGTTTCTATCATGACTTATTTTAGGAAGTTGGTTGAAGAATAATTGGGCTGGTATAATCACAGTTTGTTCAATATTGCCACAAATAAACGCAATAAAAGGATTATCTAAATTGGCAATTTCTTCAATTGTGATATAATTGATACCAAAAAAATAATTTTTATCTCCTTCTGAGGCAGCTCGAATAAGAACATTGGCTTCGGCAATTTGATATACTCTAGCTTTAAGTACCTTTACAGGTTCTACATTTGTTTTTAATGTTTTTGCTCTTTCTAAAAAATGTTCGAACAATAAGTCTGTGAATCTTTTAGTACTCAATTTACCCCGCTGTGGATATAATTTCATTTGCTTCATTATGAACTAACTCAATTTCCTCAATGAAAAAGTTCTTTTCTAACTGATCCTTTTTGTTAGAAAGATCAGTACAATCTCCTAAATAATACTCCGAAAATCTCTTTGCCCTATCTTCATCTTCAGCCTGTATTGAGACTACATAAGTTCTTGTCAAAGCCACCTTAAATGTTTCCATTATAATATAAACTCCAATGTTTAAATACTGGATTGAACATCTCAACTATTGGATTAATTTAATTTTAATTCATTTCAGTTTCAAGTAGTTCAATTTAATTTTACTTTCACAGGAATTTAATTAATGAATCAAATTTCGGCTGTGAGAATTTGCTTCATCAACAAAAAAATATTTTAATCAAATAATGACTATTTATCCGATTTCCAATAAAAGTCACAAAATTTTTATACTTATCATTCTCCTACTAGCTCTCTTCACCCGCTTCTATCACCTGGATTATGACAGTCTCTGGATTGATGAAGGATTTAGCCTGCGCACCGCCACATTTCCTTTCCACTTAATGTTCGACAGAGCGATCCAGGACACCAATCCCCCACTGTTTACCATCCTGCTTCACTTCTGGGTAAAATTATTTGGCGATGGGGAATTTGCCGCTCGTTCTTTGTCCGCCCTATTGAATGTTTTTACATTGCTGTTGATTCTCCCGATCGGCGCCTCTCTTTTCAACCGACGAATTGCTTTTTATACGGTGTTAATCGCACTCCTATCGCCTTTCCAGGTTTTTTATGCTCAGGAAGTCCGGGCTTACAGCTTGCTCAATTTTTTATCGTTAGCGTCGGTTTGTTTCTGTATCAGGATAATCCAACAGACTGGTCACCGGGCAAATCGCTCAAGTGAGAAGAACATTCCGAGCACTTTTTCAAATAAACGACAAATCACTTTTCAAGCCGCATACATCTTGTTCAATGTTTTGCTATTGCATACTCACGTTTATGGCTGGTTCATTTTTTTGTTTGAAAACATCTGGTATTTTTACCTGAAATTAAGAAGCAGGTCGATCATAACCATACGACGCTGGTTGATTTTACAAGGACTCATCCTGGTTTGCTTTCTGCCTTATTCCCTGCAATTCTTTTCTCTTGTTTTATCCGTTCAAAAGCAATTCTGGATCGATAAACCAATTCTGTTGCATTTTGTCGGCACCTTTGCCAAATTTAGCGGGGCGCCGATTTTGTTTGGATTTTTCTGCATCA
>JABAHQ010002570.1_pt14 | contig 25451 bp, 21 predicted proteins | sample 7062091 | NCBI WGS metagenome assembly JABAHQ01 (sample SAMN14534359, study PRJNA622989) | marine sediment metagenome | biome: marine biome [ENVO:00000428]; feature: marine pelagic biome [ENVO:01000023]; material: deep marine sediment [ENVO:00002113] | place: India: Gulf of Kutch | collected...
CCACAGATCCTCGGCGTCTACCTGGCGGCGGGCTGGGCCGCCCTCGAGTTCTGCGATTTCCTGGTCAACCGATACCTGCTCTCCCCTCACCTGCCGGATTTCGCTCTGCTCACCTGGGCCCTGATGACGCCGACCATCCTTCTGCTCGCCTGGTTCCACGGTGCGCCCGGGCGCGATCGCTGGACGCTGGTCGAGAAGATCGGGATCCCCGTGAACGTGGTCGCGGCCGCCGCGGTGCTGTTTCTGGTCTTCTTCGGCAAGGAGCTGGGCGCCGCGACGGAATCGGTGACGGTCGAAAACGAGGCCGGAGTGGCGGTGGAGCGGGTGGTGCCGAAGTCCGAGTTTCGCAAGCGCATTGCCATCTACTTCTTCGACAATGTCTCATCCGACACCGCGCTCGACTGGCTGGGTTACGCCACGGCCTGGGGGCTACAGGACGACCTCAGCCAGGACATCTTCCTCGAGGTTCAATCGGCCGAGGGGATCGCCAACCTGGAGGCCGGGATCTCCGATCAGCTCAAACAAGCCGGTTACTTCGACGGCACCGGTGTGCCCCTCGCGCTGAAGCGGCAGATAGCGGAGAACCTCCACCTCGACCATTTCGTCACTGGCTCGGTGCGCGAGGAAGCGGATGAGATCGTAGCTGACGTTCAGCTATACGACACCCGGCGCGGCCAGCCGATCGCCGAACACTCGATCCGGGCGGAGAACGTGTTCGTCCTCGTCGACCGCATCTCGGTCGCCCTGCGGCAGGACCTCGAGATCCCCGAAGCGCATCTCAACGAGACGCCCGACCTGCCGCTCGCCGAGATCCATACGGCGTCGCTCCCTGCCTTCCGCGCCGCGATGGCCGGTCGGTACACGATGATCATGAAAGAAGATTGGGAGGCTAGCGCCGAGCACCTGCAACGAGCGGTGAGTGAGGACTCGACGTACGCTTTCGCCCACTTCTACAATTACACGAACTCCCTCCTGCGCAACGACATGGGGACCGCGCGAGAGTCTATCGAGACAACGATAGCTCACGCCTACAAATTGCCGGAGCGCGTCCAGTTCGAGGTCCGATCCACGTACTACCGATTCGTCAAGCAAGACATCGACAGGTCGATCGCGGTGGCCGAAATGTACGCCGAGCTGTACCCGGACGACCTGGCCGCGCACCAACTGATGGCGGCGCTCTACGCCGATAACGGGGAGCGCGAAAAAGCCATCTCGGAATACAAGCGCACCCTCGAGCTCGATCCGAGTCGTTATGGGGCGTTGCGCACGATCGGCATCCTGTACCAGGCGCAAGGCGAATTCGAACAGGCGCGAAGCTATTTCGAGCGCTACGCCGAGCAGTTTCCCAACGAGGCACGCTCGTTTACCAACCTCGGCACCCTGAGCCGTCTGCAGGGCGACCACGAAGCGGCATACGATTACTTCCAGCGGGCCGCGCTGATCGATCCCAACGACTCGGGGGTGATCCTGGATCACGCCTGGGCCGAATACAACATGGGCCGGCTCGACGCGGCCCTGGAGCACCTCGAGGAGGCGCTGGAGGCGGCGGTGACGACCCAGGAGCGCGTTGCCGCACTCAACGCGTTCAGAGCGTACTACCATCGACGCGGCCAGCTGCGGCGCGCGGTCGAGTACATGCATCGGAAGTGGACTGAGGCCGAGGGCAGCCAACCACCGCTACTGGCGGCACAAACGAAACTCTTCGATCTGGACGTGTATGTCGACGCCGGCATGGTCCAGGCCGCCTACGATACGCTGGCAGCCGTCGAACAGCGCCTGGAGCCGCCGCTCGACCTCGTACTGCCACTGGGTCGCATGCAGATCGCGCAAGCGCTCGACGATGCCGACGAGATAGAGGGGGCCAGCGCCGGCATCGAACGCCTGATCGCCGGCCTGGGCATCGAGGCGCTGCGCTGGATGCAGATCAGCGGCGAAGGCCGCGCTCTGGCTTTGCGCGGCAATTGCGAGCAGGCGCTGATCAGCTACGAGCGGGCGCTCGAGCTGGAGCCGACGAGCATCGGGATCCACCGCCGTATCGGGGAATGTCACCGGCAGATCGGAGACCTGGCCACCGCGGAGGCGAGCCTGCGGCGGGCGCTGAGCGTGAGCCCCTATGACGCGCGCGCCCACACGGAGCTCGCGCGAGTGTACGCCGAGATGGACGAGGCCGCCCGGGCCCGCCGGCATCTCGAGACCGCGTTGAGGATCTGGGCCGACGCCGATCCCGTGTACGAGCCGGCGGCGGAGGCCCGAGAGCTGCTGGCATCGCTGCCCGCCACCTCCTGACCCCCCCGATTCGGCGCGTGGCGGCTCGGGTCGGAGACGATGCTTCCGGCCTTGCCGCCGCTGACTGCTCCGGGCATTCTAATCCACGAGTTCGCGCTTCCAACGGGAGGTCCTCGTTGCGTTATTCTGACATCCTCGTCTCGGTCACGGACGGGATCGGCACGATCACGCTGAACCGTCCTGACAGGCTGAACTCTTTCGCCGATCAGATGCGACAGGAGCTCGCCGCCGCGGTCAGCGAGCTGGCGGCCGCCGAAAAGGTGCGCGTCATCGTCATCACCGGCGCCGGCCGTGGCTTTTGCACCGGCGCCGATGTGACTTACCTGAAGCAGATCGCCGACGACGGCGACGAGGAAGCGCTGCGTGACCTGGTCGAAGCGGGACGTGCCGTGGTCACCGGGATACGCAACGCGCCCCAGCCTGTCATCGCCTCGGTCAACGGACCGGCCGCTGGCGGCGGCGCCAACCTGGCGCTCGCCTGCGACATCCGAATCGCCAGCGACAGGGCTGCCATCGGCCAGACGTTCAACCGCATCGGCCTGCATCCCGACTGGGGCGGCAGCTACTTCCTGCCGCGGCTGGTGGGTCCCGCAGCGGCGGCAGAGCTGATCTTCACCGGAGAGATGGTCCCGGCCGACGAGGCGCACCGTCTGGGCCTCTTCAACCGCGTGGTTCCCCACGAGCGGCTGGCGGAGGAGACAGAAGCGCTGGCCCGCCAGCTCGCCGACAAGCCGCAGCTGGCGCTGCGCCTGGCGAAGATCGCCGTGCACCAGAGCCTGGACGCGACCATGGATGAGATGCTCGACTTCGAGCTCGCCGCACAGCTTCAATGCGGTCTCTCCCCCGACGGCAAAGAAGGGATAGCGGCCTTCGTCGAAAAACGTGAGCCCCGATTCAGAAAGGAGGGTCCCTCGTGAGCCCGAAGAACAGCGCCGGCATCGAACGGATCGGCGTGGTGGGCGCCGGCGCGATGGGGCACGGCATCGCGCAGGTCGGCGCGATGGCCGGTTACGAGGTCGTACTCTACGACGTCGACGACACGGCCCTGGAAAAGGCGGTCGCCCGGATCCGTGCCAACCTCGACAAGGGCGTCAAGCTCGGCAAGGTCGAGACATCAGTCCGCGAGCGGGCCCTGGCGGGCCTGACGACCACGACCGACCTCGAGACGGCTGCGGCGGGTTCGGGGCTCATCATCGAAGCGGCCCCTGAAAAGCTCGACCTCAAGCAAGAGATCTTCGCCGAGCTCGACCGGCTCGCCCCGGGGGACGCCGTGCTGGCGACGAACACCTCGTCGCTCAGCGTGACCCGGCTAGCCGCCGCGACCGAACGGCCCACCCAGGTGCTCGGCATGCACTTCTTCAATCCGGTGCACATCATGAAACTGCTGGAGATCGTCCGCACGGGTTACACGTCCAAATCCGCGATCGCCAGCGCCCGGACGGTCGGTGAGGCGATGGGCAAGACGTGCATCGTCGTCAAGGACGCGCCGGGCTTCGCTTCCAGTCGGCTGGGCCTGATCCTCGGCATGGAGGCGATTCGAATGCTCGAGGAGGGCGTGGCCAGCGTCGAGGACATCGATACCGCCATGGAGCTCGGCTACGGACATCCGATGGGCCCGTTCCGATTGGCGGACCTCATAGGATTGGACGTGCGCCTCCACATCGCCGAGTACATGTACAACGAGACCGGCGAGGAGCGGTGGCGGCCATCGGATCTCCTGAAGCGCATGGTGGCCGACGGGAAGCTCGGCAAAAAGACGGGCGAAGGCTTTTATCGCTGGGACAACGACTGAGGAGGAGCTCGAGATGGCGGAGAAGAATAATGTCGTTCTGATCGAGACGAAGGACCGGGTCGCGATTATCACGGTGAACCGGCCCGAGAAGATGAACGCGCTGAGCCCGGACGTCCGGGTGGGGGTGGCGATGGCGCTGGAGCAGCTGCGTCGGGACGACGAGGTCCGGGTTGTCGTGCTCCGGGGCGCCGGCGAAAAGGCGTTCATCGCGGGTGCGGATATCGCCGAGTTCAAAGGCAAGTCGGCGGTCGAAGGCTACCACTACATCCAGACCGGGGACATCTACACGGCCGTGGAGCGCTTCCCCAAACCCGTCATCGCTATGATCAACGGCTTCTGCCTGGGCGGCGGCTGCGAGCTGGCCCTGGCTTGCGACATTCGGGTCGCCAGCGACAAGGCGAAACTCGGACAGCCGGAGACCAAGCTGGGCCTCATCCCCGGTGGTGGCGGCACGCAGCGGCTGCCGCGGCTGATCGGCCAGGGTCGGGCCATGCGGCTCATCTATACCGGCGAGATCATCGACGCCGCGACCTCCGAGCGCATGGGACTGGTCGACGAGGTCGTTCCCCACGACGAGCTCGAAGACCACGTGATGGAACTGGCGGCGAAGATCGCCGAGAAGAGCCCCGCCGCGCTCCAGGCGGCCAAGGAGAGCGTCCGTGCCGCCTGGCAGATGCCGCTGGACGCGGGATTGCGGTTCGAAAAGGCCTGGTTCGGGATGCTGTTCTCCACCGAGGACATGCAGGAGGGCGTGGCGGCGTTCCTCGAGAAGCGGAAGCCGGAGTTTAAAGGACAGTAGTGGGTAGTGGGTGGTGGGTGGTGGGTTAGCCGTAGGTGATTCGGGAGCGCTCGAAGACGAGGCCCGTCGATTCGTCGAGTCCGATGAACAGCGGGTCGGTGCGCACCCGCTCGAAGGGGGCATCGGTCTCAGCGAAGCTCGGTCCGTTGCCGCCCAGCACGAGAGGCGAGTGGGTGAGGAGCAGCTCGTGGACCAGTCGGTCGCGCAGGGCCATCCCCATCAGCTTCGGGCCACCTTCGAACCCGATGCTCATGACGCCGCGTCGGTAGAGCACGTTCCAGACCTCTTTCAGCGGGGACTCGGAGCCGACGACCGTGACGTCCCGGGTCAGCATGCGGAGCTCCTTCGCCCGTGCGGCGGCGCGCTCGGTCACGAAGATCGCTGTCCTCACGTCGTGCATCCAGAAGACCGGCAGGTCCGCCGGGATGTCGCCCGAGGCCGAGAAGAAGACGTTGAGCGGCGCCACGTCGCCACGCTCCTTCTTGCGGCGCTTGATCAGCTCCGGGATGACCAGCACGCCCGACGTGCGGTCGGCGCGCAAGGTCGCTCCGCCGACCAGGAACGCATCGACGCTGGCCCTCAGCTCCAACTGCCCATAGCGGTCCGCCGGCACACCCGACATGCGACCGACGCCCCCCACCTGGCTGTCGATCGCCCGCCCGTCCTTCGACTGAATGAACAAGCCGTACGTGTAGGGGACCTGGTCGTGCTCGGCGCGGATCCGTCCTTCCTCCTCCGGCGCCAGGTCGCCCCATATCGTTCGCCCGCCGCGCCTCAGTATCTCGTCGTCGCGCCTGTTGTAAAGTACGGTGATGGGCTCGAACTCGAGCTGTCTCCCGTCAGCCATGTTCAGCCATGTCGGCCTGCTCTTCCACGGGGCGGAGGGCGCAAACCGCCGCCGGCTTCGCTGTCATATTGTTCGTGTCGGTTTTCGAGAGTTTCCCCGAAAGGCCTAAAGGTCGCCTGCCACCTCTTCGCAACCCCCCAGCGGTAGGGTGACCCGGAAGCTCGAGCCTTTGCCGACGGTGCTCTCCACCTCGATTGCACCGCCCTGCCGCTCGATGATCTCGCGGCAGATCCGTAGCCCGAGCCCCATTCCCGACCGGGTCCCCTTGGTGGTGAATCCACTGTCGAAGATCCGATCGATAGAATCCGACTCGATACCCGAACCCGTGTCGCTGATCTCGACCGCGGCGTGCCCATCCTTCTCGTAGGTACGTATCGTGATCTTGCCCTCGCCCTCGATGGCCTGGCTCGCGTTGAGGAGCAGGTTCATGAACACCTGGTTCGTTTGGCCGGGATAGCAAAAGACGGGCGGCAGCTTCCCGTATTCCTTTTCCACCTTGATCCGATTCTTCAGCTCGTGCCGCAGCAGGAGTAGCGTGCTGTCGATGCCCCGGTGCAGATCGACGCAGCGCTTTTCGTGCTCGTCCGGTCGCCAGCAGTTTCGCACGCTGGCCACCAGCTGGGCGATCACGTCAACCGCGACCTGATCGATCTCGATCACCTCGGAGATCGTTTGGGCCAGGCTCCGGACGTGCTCGATCTCCTCATCATCCACGACCCCATCGGCCAGGATGTCGGAAATCCTGGCGACGGCGCGATTCAGGACGTCCCGATTGCTCTGGATAGCGCCGAGCGGAGTATTGAGCTCGTGCGCCAGTCCGGCCATCAGCTGCTGCAGCGAGCCGCGATCCTGATCGCTCATAGCAGGGCTTTGATCAGTCGTTTCCTGATGCCATCCAGGTCGTCGTGGGCGGATTCAAGCTCGCTGGCCCGGGCGTCGAGCTCGCGGAAGAGCGCGGCCCGTTCCACCCCGTTGCGAACGATGACCTGGAGCTTTTCGTTATCCCACGGCTTCTCGAGGTAATAGTAGAGGCCGGCCTCGTTGATGGCGCGGATCGCGTTCTCCTTGTCGGCGTAGCCGGTAAGCAGTATCCGCGTCGCCTCCGGTCGCCGGTCCCTGACTTCCTTGAGAAAGGTCACGCCGTCCATCTCCGGCATCATGAAATCGGCGATCACCACGTCGATCGGCTGGCCGTTGACACTCTCGAGCGCATCGAGTGGGGACGTGTGCGTCACGACCTCGTAAGGGGTCTCCAGCTGCAGAAAACTTCTGAGCGCCGTGAGGACCATCTCTTCGTCATCTACCAGGAGGATCCTGGCTTCGCTTTCCTCCGTCATCTCTCCTTCTTCCACTTTAAGTCACCAGGGTTCTGACGCGCCGGGCCAGACCTTTCAACAAGTCGCGGGTCAACTCGCCGTGATCCGCGAGCAGATCGTAGAAGTCGTCGCGCGTGATGCGCAGCAACCGGCTGGCTTCGGCCGTTCGGGCCGTGACCAGGCTCGGCGACTCGTCGATCAGAGCCCATGTCCCGAACGGCGTTCCCTCCTGCGCCGTCAGCACGCGCTCACCCTCGCGCTTCAACTCGACCGCCCCGTCGATCACCACGTAGAGCGCGTCGGTCGGCTCGCCCTGCTCGATCAGCAAGGCGCCCGATTCGACATCCACCTCTTCCGCGATCGACGCCAGCAGCGCCAGGTCCTCGCTCCGTGCGTCCTGCAACAGATCAACTTGTTGCAGGAGGAAGACTTTTTCAATGAGGTTCATGTCATCAAGGCCCTCCGCCGGCCTGTCACCCGTTTCCCGTTCCATCTCGGCGATCGCTCGCTCCGCCACGAAGCTGAGCTCGGCGCTGGGCGAGTCGCGCAGCCGGCGGAGCTCTTCCAGCGCCCAATCGGCCTGCGATTCCGCGATCGCCCACGCCGCCGTGCTCGCCAGCCACATGTCGTCGTCCGCCGCGATCTCGGTGAGGACGTCCCGCAGGCTGAGGCCGCCTGCGCCCGTCCCCTCCCGCTCCTGAATCGCCGGGCCCAACCTAGAGAACAACGATCGGCCCAGCGTCTGTTCCAGCCACTCCTCGGCGTTCGCCCGCGCCGTCGAGCTCCCGGCCGAGAGGGCCAGATACGAACGGTAGATCTCCTCCTCCGGGTACAGCAAACCCAGGAGTCGGAAGATCCGCTCGCGACCGGCCTGCCACGCCTCGGAGATCGCCTGGACCAGAAGGTCCCGGGCGGCCCCACCTTCGCGGTGAGCGCGCAACGCACCCCGAGCCTCCGCGTAACGGCGGTTCGATTCGACCTCGCGTTCCAGAGTGGAGAGAACCAGTTCCGAATCGAAAGCCAGATCCGGGTCCCGTGCCCGGAGCTTGTTCAGCGCTTTGAGCGTGCGGAAGCGAAGCAGGCGATCGGGCGGAACCGATGCCAGAAAGCGAAGCGTGTCATCTATAGTGGCCTGGCCGGGGATCCTCGCCATCACCGACGGGATGTTCCAGCGCACCGCCAGCTCGACGGTCTCGTCGTGCAGGTAGTCGGAAAGCGTCCCCTCCACCCGCTCGCCCTGCACGACCAGAGCTTTGCGGGCGGCATCCCGAGTCTCGGCGACGCCCAACGCGTTGACGATGCGCGGCACGAACTCGCGGATTCCCAACCGGCCCGCCACCAGCAACGCCGTGGCCACCACCGCGGTATCGCGGTCGCGGAGCAGAGGGCCGAGCACATCCTTGGGCCGGATGCCCCGGTCGTGTCTCACAGCCAACAACGAAAGCGCGGCCTCACGCTTCGCCTGGCGCCCATCGGATCGGGCGCGCTCCAGCCGCTCCTCGAACTCGCGGCGGTCGATCAGGCCACTCCCCGACCGGGCCGCAGCGGTCGCTTCCTCGTCCTCCGCCAGGCAGGATAGAGCCGCCAAACGGACCGCCTGCTCCTGCGAGCGAAGCAGGGTGCCCATCGTTTCCTCGGGTCCCGCGTCATCGGCCTGACAGAGGGTCCGTACGGCGGTGCGCCGCACCTCGGGGTCAGAATCTTCGGCCTTGCGGCGCACCGCCGTCAGATCGATGTCCTCGGGGAAGCTCGCCAGCAGCACCAGCGCGCGCTGACGGATGTGCGCCGTAGGGTGCTCGAGCAAGCCATGAAGCACGTCCAGTGTCTGACGCGCGCTGCCTGGATCCACCTGCTCGATCAGATCGAGGGCGAACGCGATCTGTCGATCGTCGCCGCTGGCCAGCGCCTCCCGGATCGCCGGCATGGTGGAAGCGTCGGCCATCGAGGCGAACACGCCCTTGAAGCTGGCGAAGCGCCCCTGGATCGATCGAGCGAGGCTGCGAACGTACTCGGCGCGGACGGCCAGCGCCACGACCAGCCAGATGACCCCCAGAGCGATGCCGACGTAACCGACTTTGCGGTAATCCATGAATAGAAGGGCGATGAAGATCAGCCCGGCCGAAAGCACCTTGCCCAGCCCCTTCTCCACCGCCATGTCGATGTACGCCTTCGCCTTCAACTTGATGCTCTCAGGCAGCGGCACGTACAGGATCTCGCGGCCGGCTCGCTCCGCCGTATAGCGGAACGCCATGTCACCCGCCTTCGCCCCAATCGCCGCCCAAAGACTCCACGTCAGCGCCAGCGCCAGGTTCGCCCCCAGCAGCACGACCGGCAGCATCAAAACGACCAGCGCGATGCCCCAGCGCTGCAGGAGAGGCCGCAAGGCGACCAGCACGATCAGCGGCAGCCACTGCGTGGCCGCGAAGAACTTCCCCTGGAAGGCACCGATGGCGTCACGGCTCGTGTAGACTTCCTTCGAGATCTCGTTGAACTGGTAATCGACCAGCTGTTTCACCAGCACGGTGAGAAGGACGGCCGCCGCGATCAGCAAGACGTGCCGATTGCGAAACAGGCTGGTGAGCTCGCCCGCGGTCAGCTTCTCGCGGACGGTTCCCGCCCGCTCCTTCTTCACCCGCCGGGTGCGCCAGAAGAACGGCAGGGCCGCCGCGAACGCAACGACGAAGGCGGCGGCGACGAGCAACAGGTTCGGGCCGCCCACGGTCTGGGCGAAGAACCCGGTGATCGCGCTGCCCGCTACGCCGCCCAGCGAGCCGCCAGCGATCGCGATGGGGTAGAATCGCTTCGCGGCCTGAGCATCGAGGAACAGCTGCGTGGCCATGAAGAATTGGGTCACCATCACGGCCGCGTACAGATCGTACCAGCCGTAGAACACCACGCCGAACGCGGTGCTGCCCGTCCGATAGAAGACGCGGAAGGCCAGCAGGTTCAGGGCGAAGAAGAGAGCAATCGAGGGGATCAGGCGACGCCAGGGCACCCGGTCGGCCAGCTTGTTGTACGGCAGCACGAACAGCGTCACCGCCGCGCTGACCAGATAGACCTTGTAAAACTGGCTGTGGGCGAGGCCGTCGAGGGCGAAGGCGTTCTTGATCGGCTTCAGGATGCCGATCGTGCAAATCACGAGGAAATATAGGGCGGCGAGAGCGAGCGCCTTCGCCAGCTCCCCGTGCTGAACGCTGATCAGGTCCGAAAATAATCGGCGCGGAGTCTTCAACCGTTCCGCCTTCACGATCGGCTGAACCGAGGCGTCTGGACGTCTGGGAAGATAGGGCCGGGCAAGGGGTCAGCCATCCTTGCGTCCGCCGGCCGGAAGACAGATCTCGACCTGGGTCCCCTCTCCCGGTTCGCTCCGGATATGAAACTCGCCGTGATGGTCGTGGACGATCTGACGAGAGATGAAAAGACCCCACCCGGTACTCACCCGCCCGTCCTCGACTCGGAAGGTGGGATCGAAGATGGCCGTCAGCTGATCGGATTCGATCCCGCGGCCCGAGTCCGCCACCTGTATCCACACCAACCCTTTGCCATATCGGGTCGTGACCCGGATCTCCCCCTCGCCGTCGATCGCGTTGGCGGCGTTGCTCAGCACGTTCGTGAAGACCTCGCCGAGACCCGCCGCGTATGCGTTCACTTTCGGAACGTCACCGTAGTCTTTCACCACACGGACCCCATCTTTCCACGAGCCCGACAGCACCCCGACGGCGTCGTCGAGCAGCTCGTTCACGTCGACCGAGCGCTGTCGCGCGGAATCGATTTGACTGAATCGCTCGAAGCGCCGCGCCAGTTTCGCGATCCGCTCCACGGCCTCGCGCCACTTCGCCGCGACCTCTCTCGATCGCTCCAGCGTCTCCGTCAGCCCCTCGCCGCGCTCGCAGCGCACCACCGCTTCGGCCAGATAGCGCTCCAAGACCGACTGACTGCTCGCCAATACAGACACGGGGTTGTTCAGCTCGTGACTCAACGCCGCCGCCAATCGACCCTGCGATGCCGCCCGCTTCGACGCGATCAGGTTCGCCTGTGTCCGCTGCAGCGCCTCCAGCGATTCCCCCACCACGCGTCGGCTCTCGTGCTCCCTCAGGTGCAGCCTCAGCAGGATGACTCTCAGGGCCGCTGCCATGAAGCTGATCACCAGCAGCAGGAATAGCCGCTCGTACCAGCTCAGTGGAAGCGGCAGGGTCAGAGACGGATCGAGCCAGGCGGTGGTCGCGAACATCGCCGCGAAAGCCAGGCCGTACAGCAGCATCGAGAGGGGCCGCAGCGGGAATACCGCCGCCGAGACCAGGACGATTATGACCAGCGCGGTGAAAACCGTCGACTGGTGACCGCCGGAGGTCAGCATGTCTATCGTCGCCATGACGCCCAGCAGCAGGCCGAGCGTGACGGCGAGGCCACGCGAATGGACCCGGCCCCAGCTCGTGCGCGAGATCAGCAGCCCGAGCGCGCCCAGGGCCACGCTGGTCAGCTCTTCGCCGAAACGCAGCGCCCCCCGGTGCTCCGCCGCTTCGAAGTGGCGGAAGAACAGCGTGATCAACAGGACCAGCAGGATCGCCAGCCAGGCGATGACGCGCAGGGCGAGGAGGCCGCGGTCGTGGAGCTCGTCGCGAAACTCCTCGTCCACCTGGCTGTAGTCGGTCCAGAGGAGCGACGGTATCGACCGCAGTCCATCCAGAAGGGACATCTCAGGCCTCGCCGCCCGTCAGCAGATCGGGCGCGAGGAACCACGCCACCTGCCAGGATGAATCCGCGTCGCCGCCGGCTGCCCGCAGGCAAAGCACGCCACCGGCGGCAAAGTCGAACGCCTCTCGTTCCGCCGTACCCACCACCAGACGCGAGGCCAGGCGGTTCAAATGAGGCAGGTGACCGACGAGCATCAGATCGCCGCCCGAATGCGAGCTCAGCGAATCGATCGCCTCCTCGGGATCCGCCAGCGGCTCCAGGTACGGGGCTTCGGCAAGCGACGCTTGCAGCCCCGCACCCTCGGCCAGGGTCTGGGCGGTCTGTTTGGCTCGCAGCTTGGTGCTGTGGTGAATCGCGGTCACGCCGGCGATTTCCGCATCGGCGAGGAAGGCCGCGACGCGCTTCACTGTTTCCACTCCGGCCTCGGCGAGGGGACGCCGAGTGTCCTCGTCCTTGGACACCGCCTGGCCGTGCCTCACCAGGTACAGGTTCATGAAGACTCCTTTCTTCTGCGAAAACGTCAACATATCGACGGACCGGGCGCCTGTCGACATTTTCCTGACGGGCTTGTCCCCGGCTCGCCGACCTTACAGTATTGGGCAGCCCCACCACTCCCAACCGCAGCGTCGACGTTCGGGTTTCACAAGCTATCGACCGGAAAAAGAGAAGCGATGTACGGACTGGTACTATCGGGAGGTGGAGCGCGCGCGGCCTATCAGGTCGGCGTGCTGGCCTGCGTGGCGGAGCGCGCATCCGATGTCGATTTCTCGATCATCACCGGCGTGTCGGCGGGCGCCATCAACGCCGCCTTCATAGCCGGGCACCAGGGGAGCGGTCCCCCGGTGCTCGAGGATCTGAGCGCTCTCTGGCGGAAGCTGACGGTCGACAAAGTGTTCGACACCAAGCTCGGTGCTCTCGGGCTCAGCAGCATGCGCTGGCTCTGGACTCTGGGGCGCGGACCCAGACGCACGCCGACCCCGAAGGGCCTGTTCGATACTGAACCGCTGCGTGAATTCCTCGACTCCGTTATCGACGTCGAGGGGATCCAGGCCAACGTCGAAGCCCGCCGGCTGCGGGCCCTGGCGCTCACCGCCACACGCTACTCCACCGGCCAGACCGTCACCTTCGTTCAGGGGCCGGAGGGGATCCCCACCTGGGAGCGGGCACGCCGCTGCGGCATGCGCGCCCGGCTCACCGTGGATCACGTGATGGCTTCCAGCGCCCTGCCTCTCGTCTTCCCAGCCGTCCAGATCGCCGGCGAGTACTACGGCGACGGAAGCATCAGGCAAGCCGCACCGCTCGCGCCCGCCGTCCACCTCGGGGCGGATCGCTTGCTAGCCATCGCGACGCGGTACGAGGCGAGCCTCGACGAAGTACGAAACCGAGCCACCGACGCCTATCCGCCGCCCGCACGTATCGTCGGCCTCCTCTTCAACACGATCTTCCTCGACACCCTCGAGCAGGACGCCGAGCGTCTGCTCCGACTCAACGACCTTATGCAGGCGCTCCCCTACGGCATCCCCAACCCGGCCGGCCTCCGGCCCATCCGCCTGCAGATCGTCCGCCCTTCCCGCGACCTGGGGCTCCTGGCCGCCGGCCACAAGCACGAGCTCCCCCGCTCGGTCCGATTCATGCTCCGCGGCCTGGGGGCCTCGCGAGTTCAGGGCGCCGACCTCGTCAGTTATCTGGTCTTCAAGGAGCCCTACATCAGCGAGCTGATCGAGCTGGGCTACAACGACACCCGGGAGCGCTGGGACGAGCTCGAGCGCTTCTTCGCCGAGGAGGCCGAGTAGCCGGCGAATCGGCTGGGGCGGACGGGGGCGGAGCCTGCTGAGATAGCCCTCAGGAGCTGGCAAATTCGCCCGCTCTGCCCTTGAAATCCCTTAGTGTACTAAATATCTTATAGCAGACCTCTTTTGGCCCGAGGCGGTGCGCCCGCCACGCCCAGGTGGTTGGCGCGCGAGGATAGCGCGATGATCGGGCCCGTACAGCGCCCTGAGGGCGATGACCGAACTTCCAGCTTCCACACCCACCAACCCGGACGCCGCTTGCCATGCGGTGCTGGTCGCGCTGCGTCGAATCGCCCGTGGACTGGATCTGCACTCCCGCTACTTGTCTCAACATTACGGGCTGACCGGTCCGCAACTCCTGCTGCTGCGCGAGTTGACCGGCGGTGACAACGGCACGGTCGGGCGGCTGGCGGAGGCGATCAGCGTGAGCCAGGCGACTTTGACCGGGATCATCGACCGGCTCGAGCGCAAGGGGCTGGTGCGGCGCCGTCGAGACCAGGCGGACAAGCGTCGCGTGGTGGTCGAGGTGACGGGGACCGGAAGGCGAGCGCTCCAGTCGCCGCCGTCTCTGCTGCAGGATTCTTTCGTGGAGAAGTTCACGCGGCTCGAGGCGGAGGAGCAGGCACAGATACTGGCGTCGTTGGAGCGACTGCTGGCCATGATGGAGCCAGAGCGAGCATCGATAAGCGATCCAGCCGAAACGCTGGAAGCGAGGACGAAAGCTTAAAGTCATGTGCGGATTTAGTGGGGAGATCCGGTTCGACGGCCGGTCGCCATCGACCCGGCGCCTGGAGAAGGCGGCGGGCGTTCTCGCCAGCCGGGGGCCAGACGCGGGTGGAGTATTCGTGCAGGGGAACATCGGCCTGGGGCACCGTCGTCTGAAGATCATCGACCTTTCGGAGCGGGCTCAGCAGCCGATGGTGGACAGCGAGCTCGGGCTGACGATCGTCTACAACGGGGCGGTTTACAACTATCCCGAGCTGCGAGCCGAGCTGGAGAAAAAGGGGTACCGGTTCTTCTCGTCCGGCGACACCGAGGTGGTGCTCAAGGCCTATCACGCGTGGCGGGAGCGCTGCGTCGAGCGGCTGAACGGTATGTTCGCTTTCGCGATCTGGGAGCGGGACAGCCGCCGCACGTTCCTGGCCCGCGACCGGCTGGGAATCAAGCCGCTCTACTACGCGGAGCTGGAGGGCGGGCTGACGTTTTCATCGACGCTGCCGGCGCTGCTGGCGGGCGACGGGATCGACACCGACATCGATCCTGTCGCGCTTCACCACTACATGACCTTCCACTCGGTGGTTCCTCCTCCGCGGACGATCATCGCGGGCGTTCGCAAGTTGCCGCCGGGGACGACGATGACGGTGGAGCCGAACGGTCAACGGAGCGAGCGCACCTACTGGGAGCTGAGGTTCGAGGCGGACGCCGAGGAGTCGGGCTACGAGTTCGCCGATTGGAGCCGCCTCCTGCGCGACGAGCTCGAGCGTGCGGTCGACCGGCGGCTGATCGCCGACGTGCCGGTGGGCGTGCTGCTCTCGGGCGGCCTCGATTCCAGCCTGGTGGTCGGCCTTCTGGCCAACGCGGACCAGAAAGGGCTCAACACGTTCTCGATCGGGTTCGAGAGCGTCGACGACGTCCAGGGCGACGAGTTCCGCTACTCCGACGTCATCGCGGAGCGGTTCAGCACACGCCATCACAAGATCGAAGTCGATTCGGCCCGGGTGCTGCCGGCGCTCGACCGCTGCGTACAGGCGATGAGCGAACCGATGGTCAGCCACGACTGCATCGGGTTCTACCTGCTCAGCCAGGAGGTTTCGGCTCACGTCAAGGTCGTGCAGAGCGGGCAGGGCGCCGACGAGGTATTCGCCGGGTACCACTGGTATCCGCCGCTGATGGAGAGCTCACAGCCCGTCGACGATTACGTGCGGGTCTTCTTCGATCGTGACCACGAGGAATTTCTCGAGGCGGTGCATCCGCGACTCGCCGACGGCGATGCCAGCCGATCGCTCGTGCGTCGTCATTTCGACGAGGCCCCCGCGTGTCGCGCCATCGACAAGGCCCTCCACCTCGACAGCACCGTCATGCTGGTCGACGACCCGGTCAAGCGGGTCGACAACATGACGATGGCCTGGGGCCTCGAGGCCCGGGTCCCCTTCCTCGACCATGAGCTGGTGGAGCTGGCCGCGCGCATCCCGGCCGAGCTCAAGGTGCGTGAGGGCGGCAAGTCCATCCTGAAGGAGGTCGCGCGCGAGATCATCCCGGCACACGTGATCGATCGGCCGAAGGGGTACTTCCCCGTTCCGGCGCTCAAGTACCTGCGGGGCGAGTATCTGGAGCGCGTGCAGGACATAATGCTCAGCCCGCGGGCCCGGGAGCGGGAGCTGTTCGATCCGGGATACGTCGACCGCCTGCTCGGCGCGCCCGAGTCGGAAATCACGCCGTTAGGCGGCTCGAAGCTCTGGCAGGTCGCGTTGCTGGAGTACTGGCTGCAGCGACACGACATCTAAGACCGATGGATCTCTAACATGGATCTCTAACCATGTCCGAACGAGCCAAGCACAGCCATCGTCTGGACCGCGCCAGCAGCCCGTCGCTCCGAAACTGGGAGAAGCCCGCGAAACCGATCGCCGAACGCATGGCGTCCGACGTGGCGGTGGAGATGGGCTGGGGTCGTCTCATCTTCGGCCACACGTTCGACTCGAACGAGAACCTGGCGGAAATGCTGTGCGACGAGGCCGAAGGTCAGCGCGACATCGCGCTCTACCTGCGGGATCCGCACGTCGTGCTCTCGTATGCGCCGCAGGAGCTGTTCCTCGACCCGTCGCACACTTACCGCCTCTGGTCGTACAGTTACCGGCCGACGCTCCGAACCGACAAGCCGTTCATCACCCGGCGCCTGCGGACACTCGAGGACGCCGAGGAGGTGAATCGCATCTACGCCGCCCGGCACATGGCCACCTGCGATCCGGCGTTCATGGCCGATGAGTACGCGACGCGGCTGCGAACTTACCTGGTGGCGGAATCGAAGAAGGACGGCCAGATCATCGGTACGGTAACCGGGGTCGACCACGTCGAGGCGTTCGACGATCCCGAGAACGGCAGCAGCCTCTGGACCCTCGCCGTCGATCCGCAGGCCGCGGCGCCGGGGGTCGGCGAAGCGCTGGTGCGGCATCTGGTCGAGCACTACTTCGCCCGGGGCCGGGCCTACAACGACCTCTCGGTCATGCACGACAACCGGGAGGCCATCCGCCTCTACGAGAAGCTGGGCTACCAGCGGGTGCCCGTCTTCTGCGTCAAGCACAAGAACGCGTTCAACGAGTCGCTGTTCGCGGCGCCGCCGCCGGACGCCGAACTCAACCCGTACGCGCGGATCATCATCGACGAGGCGCGCCGCCGCGGCGTGGTCGTCGAGATCCTCGACGAGGAGTTTCCCATCTTCCGGTTGACGCTCGGCGGCCGATCCATCACCTGCCGCGAGTCGCTGACCGACCTGACCACGGCCATGGCCTTCTGCCGCTGCGACGACAAGCGTCTGACCCACCGGGTGCTGGCGGAAGCGGAGCTGCGGGTGCCCTCACAGACTGCGGCCGACGGGCCGTCGGAAAACCAGACCTTCCTCCAGCGACACGGCACCGTGGTCGTGAAGCCGGCCCGGGGCGAACAGGGCGCCGGAGTCAGCGTCGATGTGCGAAGCGGCGAGGAACTGGAAGAGGCGGTGACCACCGCGCGGCAGCGGTGCGAGGACGTCATCATAGAGGAGTTCGTCGAGGGCCAGGACCTGCGGGTCATCGTGATCGGCGACGAAGTCGTCGCAGCAGCGGTTCGCCGGCCACCGGAGATAACCGGAACCGGCGATCACACCATATCGAAATTGATCGAAAAGTACAATCGCCGCCGCCTGGCGGCGACCGGCGGTGAGAGCCGTGTGCCGCTAGATGATGAGACGAAGCGGTGCGTGCGGTCCAGCGGCTACGACCTCGAGACCGTCCTGCCGGCGGGTGAGGTCCTGAAGGTTCGCAAGACGGCGAACCTCCACCTCGGCGGCACGATCCACGACGTCACCGACCAGATCCATCCGGCACTCAAGGAGGCTTCGGTCGCCGCCGCCCAGGCGCTGGAGATCCCCGTCGTCGGCCTCGACCTGGCGGTGCCGGACCTCGAGGGCCCCGACTACTGGATCATCGAGGCCAACGAGCGGCCCGGCCTCGCCAACCACGAGCCGCAGCCGACGGCCGAGCGGTTCATCGACCTGCTGTTTCCGCAGACCGCGACGGCCTAGGGCTCGACCAGCCGCGGCTTCTCGATCGGCTGCTCGGGGAAGCCTTCCGGCGGTCCCAGCGATACACGGTCGCGGGCGACGACCGGCTCGGACTGGGCGTAGACGGCGACCAGCTGAGCCAGTTGCAGAAGCCCGTCGATGTGGGTCCGCTCCCATCCGTGCGATCCGTCCACACCGAAACAGGCCAGTGCCGTGCGGATGTCGTTGCCGGCCTCGACGGCCGTGGCGGCATCGCTCCGATAGTTGCGGAAGACCTCGCGCCGAACCGGGATCTCGAACCCGTCGCACAGCTCGATGAGGCGGCGCGTGAGGTGCCAGTCGTAGGGCCCCGAGCCATCGAGCATCGCGATGTTCACCTCGTGCTCGCTGGAGTTCTGGCCCGGCGCCACCGTCGCGTTGTCGATGCTCACCATCTCGGCCACGTCCTGATGCAGTATCGCCGACGCGCCCGACCCCACCTCCTCGTGGATCGTGAACAGCAGGTGGCAATCCACCGGCAGCTCCACCCCGGACTCCGTCAGGGCCGCCGCCGCCGCCAGCAGACAGGCCACGCCCCCCTTGTCGTCCAGGTGACGGGCCGCGATGTAGCCGCTCTCCGTGACCTCCGGCTGGGCGTCGACCATCACGTAGTCACCGACCTGTATGCCCAGATCGCGCAGCTCCTCCTCGCTCTCCGCTCGCTCATCGACCCGGATCTCCACGTTGTCCCAACCGGCCGGCTGCTGATCGATCTCGTCACCGTAGACGTGTCCCGACGCCCGCAGCGGCAGGATCGTGCCGCGATAGCCCAGCGTGTCCGTACACACGGTCACCCGGGCGCCTTCCGCGAACCGACTCGACCATGTCCCGATGGGGCAGACACCCAGCCGACCGTTCGGCTTCAGGTACGAGACCATGGCGCCCAACGTGTCGAGGTGCGCCACCAGGGCCCGGTCGGGGCTCGACACGCGCCCGTCCAGATTGGCGCGAATGGCACCGCGGCGCGTCAGTTCGAACGGGACGCCGAGCTCCCCGAGCATGTCGCCGACCAGGTGGACAATGCTGTCGGTGTAGCCTGACGGGCTCGGTACCTCGAGCAGCTTGAGCAGGGTCTGCAGCAAGTAACTGCGGTCGATCTCCAGACGCTTCATGTGCTATCGTCCTCGCTGGTATAGTGTCGCGGCGGGGTTGCCCGCTGGACTCCGACGGCATACGCCGCCGTTACACTGATTAGCGACCCGGCACGGATGCGCAACCTCGGGGTTCACCTTTGCAGCTCGGGGTGCCGCTCGTGGAATCCCGTCGCGTTCTGGTAGGCCCGGGCCACCGCCATCATCTCCGCCTCCCCGAACAGCCGCCCCACGAAGCTGATGCTCGTGGGCGTGCCGTTCGCCCTGAATCCGTTCGGCAGAACGACGCACGGGTGGCCGGTCAGGTTCGTGAGCAGAAGATTGCTGCCGCCGAATGACGGGGTGACGTACAGGTCCACCTGCTCCATCACATCGGACATTCGCTGCATCAGTAGCATGCGAACGCGGTTCGCCTGCAGGTACTCGACCGCCGGGACCAATCGGCTCTGACGGAACACGTTCGGCCACGCGTTCCGGGTCTGTCGCACCAGAAGATCGTCCTGATCGCTCCGGGTGAGCTGGTCGAACGCTGCGGCGGCTTCGGCGTAGAGGATGAACAGCATGGCGCCGACAGGCAGATCGGGGAGCTCGATCGGCACGAGCTCGAGCCCCAACGCCTCGAGCGCGGCCAGCGTCCTTCGATCGAGTTCGGCCCACTCCTCGTCCCGACGCTCCGCTTCGAAGGCGCTCTTCAGATAACCGACACGCAGCCCCTGGATATCGATATCGGGATCCCAGCCGAACGGGATGTCGAAGAGCGACAGGTCGAGGCCGTCCGGACCCTGGATCGCCTGGAGCACCAGCGCGCAATCTTCGACGCCCCGGCAGATCGGGCCGATCTTGTCCATGCTCCAGGCCAGCGCCATCGCGCCGTACCGGCTGACCCGGCCGAAGGTGGGCCGCAATCCCGTCGTGCCGCAGCGCGTCGAGGGCGACACGATCGAGCCGTACGTCTCGCTCCCGATGCTGAACCCGACCAGGCCCGCCGCCGTCGCGGCCGCCGAGCCGGCCGACGAACCGCTCGACCCCTGTTCGTAGTTCCACGGGTTGCGGGTCCGGCCACCGTACCACACGTCGCCCCAAGCCAGGGCGCCCAGCGTCAGTTTGGCGACCATCACGGCGCCGGCCTCCTCCAGTCGCCGCACCACCGTGGCTTCCCGCTCCAGCCGCTGGTCCCGGTACGGCCTCGCTCCCCATGTCGTCACGTGCTCCGGAACGGCCAGCAGATCCTTCGCCCCCCAGGGGATGCCGTGCAGGGGTCCCCGGTAGCGGCCGGCGGCAATCTCCGCGTCGGCCTGCCGGGCCTGTTCCAGGGCCAGCGCCTCCGTCACCGTGATCACGCATTCCAGCTTCGGCCCGTAGGTCCTCAGCCGCTGCATGTACATGCGGGTGAGGTCGACCGAACGGACCCGACGCGACTCGATCAGCTCGGCCAACCGGGTAACCGGCCAGAAGGCGAGCTCATCCAGCTCCGCCGGCGCCCCATCGACCCGAACCCGGCTGCGCCGGAATGGTCGGGCCGGCCGTTCCACGGCCGTCCCCGGCGGCACCGGATTGAAGTAGAGCGCNNCCCCGGAGCATCAGCTGCCGCTCTTCCTCGGTGAACGAGAGGCCGGCGAGCCGCTCGGCATCCTCCAGCATCTCGAGGGTCACCGTCGGCGCCTCCTGTTCCTGTACCCGAGACCAGAGGACGCCGGGCATCAGAGTGGAGGAGAGGCCAATGGCCGAGAAGTAGCCGAGGAAACGGCGACGCGTCATGTCCGTGCTGGCTGGCATCCCTCTGCCCTCCGGTTGAGCTCAGAACACATCCAGATCGTCGCCGTAGACGACGGCGCCGTCGTAGCCTTCCCTCACCTCCTCGAGCAGCTCCTCCGGCGTCGATCCCCACAGCAGCTGGTGATACAGGACGAGTAGCCCGGGGCGGGCCCGGGTCGCCAGTTCCGCCAGCTCCACGGTCGAGGTATGGAACGCGGCGTGATAGCGCTGCCACACGGGGGACCGGCGGTCGAAGCCGGCTTGCGAATAGACCTCGTGGATCAGCACGTCACAGCCGCCGCACGCTTCGACCACCGCCGAGCTGGGCCGCGTGTCGCCGGAGATGACCACACTTCGGTCCGGCGTATCGAAGCGGTAGCCGAACGCGTGCGTCCAGCCGCCGTGATCGACGGGAAACGCGGTGACGCGGACCCGCTCGTCCTCGTAGATGAGCCCGGGCTCGATCTCGTGCACGTTCACCTGATAACCCACGGGGTTCGCCGGCTCGAGCCCGTCGATCCGGACACGAACGTCCTGCCCGTAGGCGGCCAGCAGATGATCGGTCATGGCGCGGATACCCGGCGGCCCGTAGACCTCGGCCGGCTCGTCGCGCTCGAGCACCCACGGCGTGAAGATGAAGTCGGGGTAGCCCAGGGTGTGGTCGGTGTGGAGGTGGGTGACGAACGCGATCCTCAGGTTCGACGGCGCCAGCGCCTCGATCCCGGCCCGCCGCGCCGCCGTGGCACGCCGCACCACGCCCGGCCCGAGATCCACCAGGTAGGGCGTGTCGTCGACCACCACCGCCACCGCCGACCCGGACCGGTCCGGCTCCGCGTTCGGCGTTCCGGTGCCCAGCAGCACGACCCGCGTGCGCCCGGCCGCGGGCTCATGTGCCGCGCGCGACCCGGGCTCGGGCTCGACGGTGCAGCCGGCGATGACGGCGAAGCCCAGCAGAACCGCTCCGAGCCGCCCGCCTCGCAATATGAATGCTCTCATAGAGGCTCGAGTGTTAGCGGGTGAGCCTTTTTTACGTCGATCGGCGCCGGCTGACAAGACCCGCGTGTTGGGTATGGCGTGGGGGGTGGTGGGTTCGTGGTTGGCGGTCGGGCTTCCGCCAGTGACACAAACGAAAAAAGCCCGGCGGCGTCGCCGGGCTCGTTTCGTTTTTTGGGTCCCGCTGTCGCGCTTCGGACCTCGGCTACTCCTCCGGGAGCACCGAGATCAGCCTGCGGCCCCGGGACTTGCCGAACGACACGTAGCCGTCGGAAAGGGCGAACAGCGTGTCATCGCTTCCCCGCCCCACGTTGGCTCCGGGATGAAACTTCGTGCCGCGCTGCCGCATGATGATGTTTCCGGCCCGCACGAACTGGCTGCCGAACTTCTTTACGCCCAGGTACTTCGGATTGCTGTCGCGGCCGTTGCGGGTGGACCCGCCTGCTTTCTTATGTGCCATGACACTACCCTCTAAGATTTCTTCTTCTTCGAGCTGCTCTTCTTCGACTTCGAGGTCTTCGACTTCGAGGTCTTCGATTCTTGGCCGTCGTCTTCTTCTTGGCCGCTGGCTTCTTCTTGGCGGTCGACTTCTTCGCCGTCGTCTTCTTGGCCTCCGTTTTCTTGGCGTCCGCCTTCTTCTTCGTCTTCTTCTTCTTTGCCGCCTTCTTCTCCGGCTCCAGCGTCACCTTCAGGTCGCCGCCCAGGTCGATCTCGTTGATCCGCACCTCGGTGAAGTCCTGCCGGTGGCCGCTCTTCCGCCGGTAGTTCTTCCGCCGCTTGAACTTGTAGACGATGACCTTGTCGCCGCGGCCGTGCCGCACCACTTCGCCCCGCACCGACGCGCCTTCCAGCGTCGGACGCCCGATCAGGACCTCGCCGTCGCCGGCGCCGAGGAGGACCTCGTCGAAGGTGACCGTGCCGCCCGGCTCCGCGTCGAGCGAGGGCATGCGCAGCAGGTCACCCAGCTCGGCCCGGTATTGGAAGCCGGCCGCTTTGAAGATCGCGTATGTCACAACCGCCACATCCGGTGAAAGTCCACGTCTTGCTTGATTTTCGGAACCTTAAAGGGTATCCGGGCGGACCAGGCCTGTCAACGCCCGGTCGGCCGTCAGGCCACCGCGTAGCGGGCCGTGACGTCCACATCCGCCGGCCCGGCGAGGATGCGGAACTCGTCGGCCGCCATGAGCGGGTCGTCGCGGATCTCGATGTCGACCCGGTACTCGGACTCCAGCCGGCGCAGCAGGTTCGGCTCGTCCTCCAGCACGTGGAGCGCCACCTCGGGGTGCAGCCGAACGACCAAACGCTTTTCTTCCTTGGCCGCCGCCACGCGGCGCACCGCGCGCTCGACGCGTCGCACCACGGTGGAGGGCGTGGCGATGCGTCCGGAGCCGCCGCAATAGCTGCAGGGGCGCGTCACGGTGTGGTAGACGCTGGGGCGGACCCGCTGTCGGGTCATCTCGACCAGCCCCAGCTCCGAGATCTGGAACGCCTTGGTCCGGGCCCGGTCGCGCCCCAGGTGCGTGCGCAGTTCCTGCATCACCTTGTCGCGGTTCGCTTTGTCCTCCATGTCGATGAAGTCGACGACGATGATGCCGCCGATGTCCCGGAGCCGCAGCTGGCGGGCGACTTCCCGGGCCGCGTCCAGGTTGGTGCGCAGGATCGTCTTCTCCGGATCCTTCTTGCCCGTATAGCGGCCGGTGTTCACGTCGATGGCCACCAGCCCCTCGGTCTGCTCGATCACGATGTAGCCACCGCTGGGAAGATCGACCCGGCGCTCGAACGAGCGGCGGATCTCCTCCTCGATGTCGTACTTGTCGAAGAGCGGCGTTGTCCCGTCGTAGAGGGTCACGCGCTTCATCAGATCGGGGTCCACCGCCTCCAGGTAGTCCCGAACCTCGATGTAGATCTCACGCGAATCGACGATCAGCGCGTCGACCTTCTCGCTGAACAGGTCCCGAATGATCCCCGCCGCCAGGTGGGCTTCCTGATGGATCCGAGCCGGCGCCTGGTGCTCACCGACCCGCGCCTCGATCTTCTTCCACGTCTTCATCAGACCCTTGAGCTCGCGCTCCAGCGGCTTGCGCTTCGCGTCCTTTCCCACGGTGCGCACGATCACGCCCCCGCTGCCCGGCATCAGGATGTTCCGCATCAGCCGGCGCAGCCGCGTCCGCTCGTCGCGCTCCTCGATCTTGCGGGAGACGCCGATGTGCTCGCTCTTCGGCATGTAGACCAGGTAACGGCCCGGGAGCGAGATCTGCGCCGTGACGCGCGGGCCCTTCGTCCCGATGGGCTCCTTGGTCACCTGGACCAGGATCTCATCGCCCTTCGAGACCAGCGTCTGGATCGGCGGGTACCGCTTGACGCCCTTCTCCTCTTCCGACGCCTCGGGATCCTCGTCGGCCAGGTCGGAGACGTGTAGAAAGCCGGCTTTATCCGATCCGATGTTGACGAACGCCGCCTGGATGCCAGGCAGCACGCCCTCGACCCGACCCAGGTAGATGTCCCCGACGATCCGTTGCGAGTCGGCGCGGTCGAGCATCAGCTCGACCAGGGCGTTGTCCTCCAAGATGGCAACGCGCGTCTCGTGGGGAGCCGCGTTGATGAGTATCTGTCTTTTCATGTCCCCTGTACCACTCGTTCATTCGGCGCCACCTCCCTGCGTCGGTCGCTCCGGGCCCAGGAGCTGGCGCGCAATCACAATCCTCTGGATCTCGGAGGTTCCCTCTCCGATCTCACCGATCTTTGCATCCCGCATCAACCGCTCCACGGGATATTCCGTCGTGTAGCCGTAGCCGCCGTGGAACTGGACGGCCTTCACCGTCGCCCAGTTCGCCAGCTCCGAGCAGTAGAGCTTGGCCATCGCCGCCTCCTTGCTGTGCGGCTTGCCCGCCTGCCGGAGCATCCCGGCATGATAGGTCAGGTGCTTGCCCGCCTCGATCTTCATCCACCAATCGGCCAGCTCGAAGCGGATCCCCTGAAAATCGCAGATGCGAACCCCGAACTGCTCTCGTTCCTGCGTGAAGTCCAGCGTATATTCCAGCGCGCCCTCGGCGATGCCCAGCAGGTGCGCCGCCATGCTGATGCGGCCGCCGTCCAGCGTGCGCATGAAGTTCTTGAACCCTTCGCCCCGCTTACCCAGCATGTTCTCTTTCGGGACGATCGCGTCGTTGAACACCAGCTCGCTGGTGTCCGAGGCGCGCCAGCCCAGCTTGTCTTCCTTCTTGCCGTGGCTGAAGCCGGGGGTGTACTCGAGATCGTCGGCGTGGCCCACTCCGACCGCCTTCGCCGCTTCCAGGTCGCAGGTCGGCTTGGTCAGGATGAACGAGCTGATCTCCTTGTCACCGTTCCGCTCGCCCGTGACCGCGGTCGCCACGAAGATCTCGCCGACGCCCCCGTTGGTGATGAAGATCTTGGTACCGTTCAGCACCCAGTGGTCGCCCTTCTCCTCGGCACGCGTCTGCGTACCCTGGGCGTCCGAGCCCGCCTCCGGCTCCGTCAGCCCGAAGGCGCCCATCACCTGGCCCCGGGCCAGCTTCGTCAGATATTTGCCTTTCTGTTCCTCGTCGCCGAACTCGTAAATCGGGCTCGCCGCCAGTGTGATCGTCGCGCCCACCGTGATCGCGTGCGAAGGACAGACCTTGGCCAGCTCCTCGCTCACCAGCGACGACGCCAGCGTGTCCATCCCGGCGCCGCCGTACTCTTCCGGCCACGGGATCCCGAACAGCCCCAGCTCCGCCATCTTCGCCACGTTCTCCCACGGGAACGTGCCGTCACGGTCGATCTCCCCGGCGAT